>VFQN01001342.1_pt1 | contig 41537 bp, 63 predicted proteins | sample 3512371 | NCBI WGS metagenome assembly VFQN01 (sample SAMN10412370, study PRJNA504923) | tailings metagenome | isolation source: Replicate 2 from Balatoc abandoned mine | place: Philippines: Itogon, Benguet | collected 2017-08-28 | reverse complement strand
CAGCACCGCCTCCCACGCAGGGGGGTTGAAAAAAAAAAAAAAGGGGAGGGGGGGGGGGGGGGGGGGTGCAGGAGTCATGCATCCTCCAAACAGGGTCAGGAAAGACGGTTGGTGCACGAACGCAACCCACGGCGGTGGCAACAGCACAATCCTGGGGAACATGCTGCGCATTGACTCAGCATAGCCGCAGCAAACTGCATCACTGCACACGTGTTGCAGCAGTAGCAGCAGCAACGCGGCACCGAGCGCTTCCACCTCGCAAAGCACCTCACCTATGTTGTACACCAGCTCTGTGGGGCCCGCACCCGGACCGTCCCGGTGTACGAATCTGCCGTACGCCCTGAGCTGTACGTACGTGTCCTCCGGAGACTCGCTGGCGGCCTGACCCTGCCCGTGTGCCGCACCCTGCAGCCGCCAAGACACACGGCAGCAGCAGGTGACCCTGGTGAAGTGGTGCTGTGGGTGCAAGCCCCGTGCATTTTTTGCTGTTTTGCGTGCTTGCCAACATCCAACGCCATGCAGGATGTGACAGGAAAGGATTACAGAGGTGCAGCAGGACCCACCCAGACGCGTCCGTTGCTGTCTGTGTGGAAGACGACCTTCTCCGTGTCAAGTAGGCGCCTGGCGGACCAGACAAAGTCTGTTAGCGTGAACCAATTGCAAGCCAACTCTGATACTTGCCGAAATCGTACAGTTCACTGTACTTGCCTTGCAGGTTTCGTCTCGGAACCAGAAATGCGCAGCTCGATCGATGCTGGTGTCTGCGCGCATGGCGCCCCCGATTTGACGCTTTGCGCTCGAAAGTGCAGAAGCGAGAACAGACATTACACTTACCGTTGCAGGGTATGACACGCGGACCTCGTACGAAGTATGCGCTTGGAGGCCTTTGAGAATGTACCTGCCCGAGGCGCGTGCGCCAGTCCGTTATCGGCTCCGCCGCTGCAATGGCTGATCCTGTGCATGCTGAGCAATCCTTACTGTCTGGCAGTGCCGTTGAGGAACGCTCTCTCGCGCTCAAGCGGGGTGTTGGCGATCAGGGGGGTGGTTACAGGCTCCCCACCCAAAGCGGAAGCAGCTTCAGTGCACAGGATCGCTACAATAAGAAGGATGGCTAGTGTACGCACTTGCATCCCTATGTATGCTAACAAACACGTAGTTGCACTTGGAATGAACAGGGTAGCTGATTGCGGAACGGCTTTGCTTGCATGCGTCCTGGACTCCATGCCAGCTGTACGGCATGCGTGACTCAAGTCGCGCACCACAACGGCCCAGCGTACACCAGGTAGAATACGGCTCCGGTACACACCCTGATTTTACACCAGAAGCCAGGAATACTCACAAGATGGGCTGCATTCACCTGGTCCGTCCTAATCCTGGCGGCACAGTGGCACCGATGGCACTGCGCGGTGCAGTAGCAGGGCACCCGGCTGCCCCCACCCTCCTGGGCCTCGGCGGCCCTTGCATCGTTGCATGCATCCATGCTGATCCGTCCCACTAAAGCCCCTTGCCACACCACACAAACACCGTCTCTGTGCGTGGTTCGTTGTCGCAAGGAGCTGAACGTTATCTCTGCTTCTGGGCAGCCCTCATCCATGCGTTTTGGACGCACCTCTCAGAACAAGTCTTTACAGCGCACCCTGGCGCATCCATCATGCCCACTATCATCGTACGACCTGTAGCCATTGTACCACATCATGCAACACCTTGTCCCTTCCCGTCTCCCTACCTGTAAACCTAATGACACAGCAATGCCAGCCTGCCCCAGTTACTGCTGCCCCTGCTCCCGCCTCTGCAGCCCCCCGCACGCCTCCCTGTGCCCCGCCCGCCAGTCCGCCGCCTGGCACTCCCTGCTGCAGTACCACGCCGCCCCGCACCCCCCGCACGCCCGCAGCCCCCCCAGCAGCCCCGCCTCGCTGTCACCCCACAGCCCGGCGCAAGCGGCGTGGGCGCAGCTCCGGGCGGGCAGGGGCAGCGCAGCGCGAGCCTCCGCCGGGGTAGGCAGCAGTAGGGAACAGCCGCAGGGCACGGGGCCCAGCGCCGCAGCTGCCTGCCGTGCACGCCCCTCCGTCTCCGTCTCCTCCTGCCCTCCACCGTCCTCCTGCCCAACGGCCCACCACGGCGCCACCACCTCAGCCAGCCGCAACGCCACCTCCGCACATCCGCCGTGCCCCGCCGCCCGCGCCATGGCAGCAGCTGTTATAAAGTGCTCCGGCCGCCAACCGCCGCCACACTCCCCCGCACCGCCCGGGCCCATCGCCCCCTGCTGCGCCGCTCCTTCCGCCCCCACCGCCAGCCGCCGCACCTCCTCAGGGCACACCTGCAGCAGCACCCGACACACACCCACCGCCGGCAGCAACACAGCGCCCACTGCCTTTGCGCTGCGGCACACGTGCGGTAGGGCAGGCAGCAGCGCACCGAGCAGCTGCACGATTCCGGGGCGGCCCGCCGGCAGCAGCACTTGCCGCCAGCCCGCCGCCGCCGCCGCCGCCGCCGTCAGCATCTCACCGCTCGAGCCGCCACCGTCACCACATACGCTGCCGCCTGCGGTCGACAAGCTGCCTCTAGACCCGGCTGCGCTGGCATAATGCGCCGCCACCAGATCCCAGACTACCCTTAGCGCCATGGACAGGCAGAGAGAGTTCCCAGAAACAATTGTGCACGGCGAGTGCAGCGGGCTGGACATCGAGGAGAGCTGCGGCCCCTGCTGCTGCCCGGCTGCCTCGCCCGCTTGCTGCTGCGGCCGCCTGTCCGTGCCGTGGCAGCCGCCGGGGCGCCACGCCCGGGCCGCGGCGGTGAGGCGGCCGCATGCGAGCAATGCGAGCGGCACCATGCTGGACAGTAGCTCCGCGAGGGCGTACGACACCATCAGCTGCAGCTGCTTGGCGGGAGCTGACGGGGTTCCAGCAGCTTGGGATGTAGGTACGTCCGTAGCGGCAGCAGCGGCATTGTGCGCAGCAGCAGCACTCCCAGATGAAGTAGCAGCACGAGGAGGTGGTGAAGGGGAGGCACACGGGCCAGAGGCCTCACCACCGGTGCCGGCAGCTGCGCCGTTGCTCCCAGCCCCCGGGTGGCTGGAAGCAGAGGCGGCGGCGGCGCATGCGGCTGTGTCCGTGCTGCTCGCTGCTGGGACGCCGCCACCCGCAGTGCCCTCTACCGAGGTGAACCACAGCTCTATCTGTCTCCAGGCCTCCACTGAGCCGGGGAGGCTGCTCCACCACCCCTCGAAGGTGTGCTGCCACGCCGTTGCCAGCGTGCACATCAGGGCGTCACTGCCCGCCTGCGCTGAGCTCGTGGTGCGAGTATCGCCGCCGCCAACGCTGCTGTTGCTGCCGCCTCTGCCGTCGCCGCTGCCCAACTGGCCCCTGTCCGCAGCATGCACTGCTGCCTCCTCTGCCGGCACTGCGTCCCGCCCCAGCGCCCTCAGCACCTTGCCGCAGCTGGCCACGAACGACGCAGCGTGCAGCGGGTCGCCGTACGCGAGCAGCCAGGACAGCCCTGTCGTACCCGGTCCGCCGTAGTTGTCGATCAGCAGCAGCTGCCCCACCAGTCGTGACTCGCTGTGCCCCCGGCTCCGCCCCATGCGGCGCAGCAGGCGCTCGAGGGCGGGCAGGATCCCACCGCACAGTGCCGCACGCAGCGGGGCCGGCGGTGAGGCGGGCAGTGGGCCTGCGGGGAGGACGAACAAGGACGGGAGGTCAAACGTGGCAAGTAGGTGAAGGAATGCTGTGGTCTCCTAGGGGCTTGTACGGCTTACCAGGTGGGAAACTATATGTTGATGTGAGTACTAGAGCAGTCTTGGTAGGTAACTCAAAGGTGCATTTAGGTAGGCCTTGGGCGCTCGTCTACCACAAAGATGCTGCTGCATTGTTTGTGACTCCGCTCCACTCCACTCCAATCTACTCAACCCAGAAATCAGAAAGGCATGCGTGCCTACGTAGGTGTTTCAAGCGTCAGAACCTTCCGGTGTCAACAGACGTCAACAGCTTGTGAGTGCTGCAACGAAAGTTGCTGACGGCTCATTCAGCCGGTTCCCATCACGCCTGCTGGGGACCTACCGGTGCCGTACCCTTCCACCCGGGTGGCGACACGGGCGCGCACCCAGCCCAGCATGCACTCCCGCTGCTCCCACGATGCTCCCCGCATGCAGTACGACAGCAGCTCGCAACCCAGGCTCATCTCCTCCTGCCTCTGCCGCCAAGCCCTGCCCTGCTGCAAGGCCACTCCTCCCGCTTCCCTTGCCCCCTCGCCCTCCCTTGCAGCCTCTCTCGCATCCTCGCCCTCCCTTGCAACGTGGCCCGTCACCTGAGGCCCTCCCTTCCCGCCCACACCCCTCCAGCTGCCCCCGGCCCCGCCCCCGCCCCTGCCTGCCGAACCCTCCAGCGCCCTCACGCCCCTGCCGTACACCGCCAGCCCCTGCAGCGCAACCCGCGCCACGTCATGCTCCATGAGCACCGGGCCATCCCCGCTTCGCCCAGCCCCTGCACCCTCCGCCGCCCCCTGCTGCCCTTGACCCTTTTGCGCCACACCCGCACTCCCCCTTGCCGCCGCCGCCCGGCTCTGCTCCTCCACGCTAACCCACGCCCGCCCCGACCGCACCGCCAGCCGCAGCACCCGCGCTGCCACATGGAGGACTGCGCGCGGGCTAAGCTGCAGCACAGTAATGCCAAGGCCGCATGCGTGCCCAGCCTGCTGCTGCTGCTGCTGCTTGTCCTGCTGGTCCTGCTCCTGTCGTCGCTCCTGCTGCCCGCTGGCAAGGTGGTACAGCACACTAAGCAGTGCCTCAAGCGGCCGGCCTGGGCCGCCTGGCAGGTCACCGCCGCCGCCGCCACTGCCGCTGCCGCTGCCTGCTCCGGTGGCCCGGGTCGCAGCCGCTAGCGAGGCCAGTGGCAGGGCGCGCGACACGCCCTCTGGCAGGCCGTACAGCCCCAGGCCGTCCGCCTGGTGGAGGGTGCACAGCCCCTGCTGCAGCACCAGGTACTGGCTGCACGGGCCCAGGACCGTGTGCAGCCACGGGAGCGGCGTGCAGTCGTCCCCTGAGCCCACGACGCCCCGGAGGGCATTGAAACCGTCTTTGCAGAACAGTGCGAAAAGGTACACCAGCTTCCGCTGCACGTTGACCCAGTCCTCGTGCCCTGACGACGCCCGCGCGGCCTCCCCGCCGACCCCCAGGTGCTCCAGCCGTTCGCACAGCAGCCCCCGCTGCAGCACCGCCGCGGCTACACGCTCCGCCACGCCGCTGCACGTCAACGCCTCCAGCGTAGGGCAGAGTTGTTCTCTGTGTGACGTTGCGCTAATCAGCAGGAACGATCCGAGGTACAGAGCTGCCATAGCCCAGCGGTACGAGGTCTGTACTGCATCAACAGTCTCGGGCTGGGCTGCGGTTGCAGCCGCCGCCGCTGCGGCTCCGGAGGCCGCGCCCGCGCCCATGCCCGCGCCCATGCCCGCGCCGTTGTCAGAGGCGGTTTTAGATGCTCCGGGTGACAGCAGCCGCAGCCGGTCCACGACGATCGCAGTTGCCTGCTGCAGCTGCCGCGATAGGCACTGCAGGGCGTCTGTGCGGACCACCGCGGGGCAGATGCGTTCCGCGACGTCGCCCTCGCAGTCCAGGAGCGCAGAAAAAGCGCTGGCGAGTGTCAGGACGACGGTGGCAGCCGAACTTTGGGTCATCCGTTGCGCGCGGGTCCGCGGCGCCGGCCAGCGCACCAGCGCGGACAAAATGCGCATCATCGCCACAGCGCACAGCTTGTTTGTCACCAACAGATTAGCGCGGTCGGATTGAGCTGCTTGATAGATAAATTGGCACAGCTCCTCGAATCGCGTAAGGGGCGGGGCTGCGCGATGGCCCTGCACAGCCGCCAGCATGTTGCTGGCGGCTTCGTTGAGAACGTCAAGTACGCGCGTTGCCTCGGGATCCGCCGGTCTTGCCATTGTCGAACGCAGCTGGCCGCTGGACCGTGGCATTTTTGCTGGCATCTCACGGTGAACTACATAAATGTACACGGCTGATGATGAACTGCAGATAACTGCAAGAATGTACCGTATCTCTGTTGCAAGGAGTGGGGAGAGAGCGCTGGGCAGGACGTCCTAGCAGTGCATTTGTCAACCAGCGTCCGAGGAGTGGATTGCAGATGGAGCTCGTGCCAAGTGGCAGAGAAGAGATGCAGTATGCATGTGTGTATGACAATGATATTCGCTCGCTTGTTGATAGTACTTGGTTGACAATGTCGCTTATTTATTTATGACCCATGGGTCGCCCACGCAAATACCACCTATTGCCCCGGCATACCAATTGGCCAAATGGAAGCGGGCCTGCCACGCGTATATTCTTATTCGCTTTGTGTGGAAGAATTTGACACGTATGCTCACAGGCCGAGTACGTCCCCTGGCTTCAGCACCGTACTAGTGCGGTCGGCGCCTCAAGGTTTGGTGCCACACATACAGGCTTGTTTTGTGGACGTGACCCGCACCGCCGTGCATCATCCGACGCCTCCCGCACTGCGGCTCGCCAGTCGCAACACCTTTCCATAAAGCAACTCCTACGTATGCATCCCATACGCCAACCCACGTTGTGCGCCGCGTGTGTCAGACCGCGTGCATTCAACCACTTGCTCGCACCACGCACGCACGTCTTGTTGCCCGAGTACTTCGCCGGGCTACCAATGCCCATTGAAGGCCAGGACCAAGCCACGCAGGGGCGGACCGGCACACGGGTGCGTGGCAAGGGCTGGCGCATATGCGGCGCGTCACTGACCACACCGGCAGGAGGCAGGCGAAGGCGCTGCGTGTAACGTCAACCTAGGCGCCCAGGCCACATCCGGTCCCACGTGCATACCACGCCCCAGAATACACCACCAGCTGGCCCTCTTGCCTCCTGCAACAGACCGGTACGTACGTGTGTACTACACATGCACATGCGCCGTTCAGCCTGTTACAGTGTACTTGCGATAGGTTATGGGGTGTCCAACGTACCGGTTCGTACGTGTGCTGTACAAGTACGGCACTGCCTTCAGTCTGTGACGGTGTACTTTGCGAACAGGTTGTCGGGGTTGGTCATGGCCTTGAACTCCAGGGCGTTGCCGGAGGGGTCGTGGAAGAACATGGTCCACTGGGGGAAGGGGAGCGGTAGAGGGGGAGGGGGAGGGGCAGGAGGGGGTTGCGTAAGGCGCCTGGGGAGGAAGGCAGGCCAGCAGGTTCAGGCGCAGGCCGGGGAAGATCCTGCTGTACCCATCCTTTCCTGTATAACCTGTGAACTGCCACCTCACTACCAGTATCACTATCCCCACCCAGTGCCAGTGCCAATGCCCGTGTTGCCCCTCTCGCTGGTCGCCGCTGGGACACGTCCGCACAGCGACCATTCGCCTCGGCGTTTGCCCGCCTCCGGTAGGCCTAGTACCATTGGCAGCTATCCACTGCACTGCCAAGCACCGCCACCGTACCAAGGGGCTTGCAGGACCAAAGCTGGGTTAACCTAGGCGCGCACGGCATGCCCCCTAACCCACAGCTTGTGAACCCACCTGCTCCCCCGGCTTGCCCACGAACCGAAGGTGGGGCTCGATCACGAACTTGACTCCCTTCTCCTGCGGTACGGTGCGGCAAAGAAGGGTGACGGAACCCAACACGCAAGCCAACCTGGCCCCAGTCAAGCAAGCCCCTACACCCATGAGCCCCAGCCCCAGCCTCAGCCGCACCACTTCGAGCTCCGCCGCCTTGCGCACCGTCCCCAGCCCGCCCGCCGCCCACATCGCTCATCCTTCCCCTCTCACTCAATCCCAACGCCACTAACCGCCACCTTACCAGGTACCAGCCCCCTTGAGCCCCATATCCCCGTGGCCCCATCCCGCCCATCCGCCAGCGCGTGAGACGCCCGCTCGTTCCTCGTCACTTGTAACCTGGCATCAGTCCACCCCAGCCTTCCAGCCCTTTCCCTCCCCGTCCCTCCCACCGAGGAAAGGAAGTCCTCCTCACCTTCAGCTGGGGCCCAAAGCCTTAGCCAATACCCAAGCGCGCCCCACCACCTGCCGCCCCTCTCCTCCACCCCCACCTTGAGCCTCTCCGCCAGCGCATGGAAGGCATCCACCGTCAGGGCCGCCCCGAAGTGGGGCACAGGCACCGCGTCACCGTCAACCTGTGTGGAGAGCGGACGCGTGCGTGCGGGAGCGGGGATGGCTAGTGAGTGATGTGCACGGGGCATGCGTGTAGCAGCAGCAGCTAGTGGAGCGTTGGGGTGACCGGCGCAAGGGTAAAGGGTCGCCGTCGACTGCCACGGGCCGTCTAAGAAGGAAGTGTGGGGCGTCAGTACCCAATGACATGCTGACGGTATGCACGGCACGTGGCTGTTCCTCACCTGGTTGGCTGAGGCCGCGGCGTTGTACCCCCGAACCAGGTGGGCCACGATCTGGGGAGGGCGAGGCACAGGGGACGTAGAGCTACAGGTTGCACAGCATGACGGCGAGCAGCCATGCTGGGGTCAAGAAACAGCACTAGGGCGTACCAAGGGGGCGAAGCTGGACAGGCCGTGGACAGACGTAGGGCCATCGCTTGGCCCCAAGTGTCAGTGCGGGGGGAGCGTTGGCTCGCTGCCAATCCTGCGGCAGTGGTGATGATATGCCATGCAGCTCAGCACAAGCATCACCTTACCTGATGCCCGAACAGGTTGAAGTCCACCCAGGTGGCTGCGGACCGGCCCTCTGGACAGCCCAGAACGCTGCAGGGTGCGGGAGGCGGGGCGGGGAGCGGGAGTGGGCCATGATGCACTGGCAAGAAGGTGCGCTGCGTCGAGAAGTGGAGGGTCGAGGTAGCCTGGTAGCGAGGGAGGATGCGTGCTGGCCTGGCACAGGAAAGCTACGAATGTAAAACACTGCAATTTGCAAGCTGTAGAGTGAAGCCAGGGATGGAGCGACGCCCCTTGCTGCAGTAGCTCGCGATGCCACATACTTCAGGCCCGAAAAAAGCGCAGAGCTGTCTTACCCGCCATAAAACTCTCGCGCGGCTGCAATATCGTGTACTGGAAACGCGATGTGGAAGGGAGGTATGCTTTGCGGTGACGCCATGCCTCACGTTTGAGCAGCTAAAAAGCAGTGCGCGTTTAGATGTCTTGATGATATGTGACTGTCTACTGCAAGCCGAGAGTGACTCTTGCTGCCAAAGGTACTCGATCTACAGTTGACTCCCAGACGCGTATCGGTGGCCGTTTTGGCCACGTGCCTACTGCAGTCCTTGGGCCGCCCCGAGCCCCGGAGCGCACTCCCTCGTGGCACGTGCGACCAGCTCAGATTAGAGCTCCCAGGGCAGCAGTGTAACGCACAGGTACTACAACGCAATTGCACAGCGCGTCGTACATTCGCCACACCAACACTGCCCCGTCACCATGCGGCACCGCCAGGCGCACGAGCAGGGGAGCGTCTCTCCTGCGCACGAGGCACAACATAAGTCAGGAGCGTGCCCACCTGCAACATGCCCCAATGACTGGCCTGACCTTTCTCACGCACCGTACCACAATATCATAAGAATGGCGGTGGCAGCACACCAAACAGCAAATGCCGGCATGCGTTTAGCTGAAACGCACCACTCTGTCCGTTGTACGGTATGCGCCATACAGTGCACTTAACTCTCATCTGGCCTGGTCTGGCAATCATGTTGCCGTTGCAGCCCAGATCCAGCCAGGCGAACAGGGAGCCATACATGAATGCATGCATGCAGCACGAGGCAAAACACAATGCACCCCCACTGCAATCATACCCACAGCGACCGCATACCGGCACATCCACTCCACCGAGACGTGCTCGATAAATTTCGGCCTCCCGTTCAACACTGAGGGCTGCACCATGCTGCCCAATGGGTCCCGCCGCGTCCCGACCGGCCTACGCATGGCTAGAACCGCTGCAGCAGCTGCTACTCCGAATGCGCCCCGAAGACGGTGAACGTGCCAGCAATCTTGCCGTCAGGCCCCATGAGCTTGGCCCAGGGGGCCAGCAGCGCAGCGGATGCGTCCGCGCCGTCCAGGACCTGCCCCACCGCAGCTGCCCCCGCCGTCTCCAGGGGCAAGACAGCTCCCATGTCCCACCCGTCGCCCAGCTTTACATGCTGACCGTCTACCCTGATTTGGCGCGTTCCTGATGCGCCATCGGGCACCTCCACGCAAGCACGCACCGTGGTCGCTCCCTGCAGGGTGCCGGCCGGCTCCTTGAGCGCTGCTGGAACGCCGCAAACGAGGGCCATCGTGGCGTGGGCGTCCCCCGGTTTGCACTGCATGAGCAGGCCCCATTCGTACCCCTGCGCGGCCACCATCCAAGGCCGGCTGACCATGCCGCTGTCCTGTATGGCAAAGCTCGCGCCCAGGATCTTTTCTTGCCCCGCCATCCCCAGCCGTGCCAGCAGGTACGCACGGTCAATGTCCCACTTGTACGACACGCCCTCCGGCGGTACGGACTGCGGCCGCGGCGTGCCGTACCACGGACTGCTCGTGTCGTACCCGGTGCACTCGCCGAGCTCCTTCCACCTTGCGCGGTCGGTACCATGGCAGCGGGCGAGGAAGGCAGCCTGCCGCGTGGGGTTCGGGCCCAGCCACGGCAGCTGGGGCAGCACGTCGAACATGTACGACATGTTGCAGTTGACCAGCCGCAGCTGCCGCCGCACGCGAGCCTTGTCCGCCTTTGTCGCAGCGCTGCCCCCTTTCTCGCGCTCCGCCACCCACGTCTCTACCAGCAGCACCACCGTCGCCTCGTCGTCCGTGCTGAGGTAGTCGGACTGCAGCAGCCCCTCCAGGGCCGCCGCCGGCAGCGCAACCCACTGCCGCAGCAGCGCCGGGTCGTTGATAATGCGTACTGCGTCCCCGCCGCCCAGCAGCCATGCAAGGACCTCTGCCTTGGTAGGCGGCTGCTTTGCCGCGCTTCCAGATTGCCCGGTAGCTGCCGGCAGCTGCGCCTCCCAGTTCCGCAGCAGGCTCTCGCGGCAGGCGGACAGGACGGGCTGGTGCTCCGGACTGGGCAGCAGGTGCCGGAAGCTGTACAGCTCTAGGACGGGGGCGAGGGAAGACGCGGGGCAGCTGCTGCTGCCGCTGTTGTTGCTGGTGGTGCTGCTGGCGCCCGGCTGCTGCAACATCTCCACCAAGCCCACGTAGCATGCCTCGGCGCAGTCGACGACCTCCAGCGCCTCTGCCACGTGCGCAAGCACTAGCAGCTCGGCAACAGCGAGGCCAGCCTCCAGTCCGCCGTCGCACCCCACTTGTAACTGCCTTGGTGGCTGCCGCTGCTGCTGCTGCTTCACGAGCGTGCCGGTGTACATAAAGCGTATGGCGGCCAGCGCGGGCTCCAGCTCCTCATCCCTGCCCAGTTCAACGCGTAGCTCGGGCAGGGCCCGACTTCCGTGTCGCCAAGACCCGGAGGTGCTGCCGATGTGGTCAACGAGCGGCACATGCGGAGCTGAGCTGCCCGGCGCACTGCAGTCCGGCGACCCGACTCGCCTACGCTTAGCAGCTGAGCTTGTATCGCAGCCACCGGAAGACTGCTGTTGGTTCCAGCCATCTATCAACAGGCGCAGGCGCCGCGAGCCGCACCGCAGGACTACCAGGTGAGCGGGAAGAGGCTCTCCAACAAGTCTGAGGGGCTCCAACGGTTTGGTTTCAGCGTCTTGTGATATGCTGTAAAATTGAATAAGGCAATCGGCACCTTCCGCGCTGCCGAACAGTCCGCCTAACGAGTCGCGGACGTGCTGGCTCATCCCTCTCCCTCTACTCTTAAAGCTGGCGCTAGATTGTATTACTGTTCACCCTACTCCATCAGCGCACGCATTGCGATTGGTCGCATTTTCCTGGCCAGCCTGGGCCAGCCTTCCCGCCAAAATCTGTACCGCCGTACTACTACTGCACAGCTCCCCAACGAGGCATACGTTCGCCCAAGGCCAAGGCAGCAAAGGTTCACCATGCAGCTGCATCATAGGCATGTCTTTGAGGAGCAGAAGCACTTGACTCCGCTACCTCACGGACAGTAACAGGCAAACTGGCGAAGTACAGCAGGGGAGCTTGCAGCCGAAGGCGTAGCGGCCCATGCCCCCCTGCTATCAATCATCGTTACGTAAGGCCGCCGGGGCGGTTAAACGGTGCGCCAACCGTCAAAAGAGCCGTGGAGGCAGCCGTGGATGCATGTTGCGCTGACCTAAGTCATATCAGGTTGGGGCAGGTTGAGAGTACCAGCAAGCATGCCTGGTCCCTCTCTGCACGTGTGCCCTACCATGCCCTATGCACGGCCGATTCTCTCCGCCGATGAACTGCTGTATGTTGGTCCAGGTGTAACAGCTGTATGCCCGCAAGACCCATCATTTGGCTGGATGTCGGTGCTCTATAGCATTGCTGTAGCTCCCCAGTGCTCGGCGTGGCACGCGCGAGTTGCAATGTAGACGCACATACACGTAGGTTACAGGGACCACCAGCGTGCCCCCACTGGCCGGCAGGGGCAGCTTGTGAGCGCATTACCCGTACGGTACACCGGTACGCAAGCCAACAAGGTCATGGGATACCAGCCAGCTGTGTACGCACAGCTCCGACGTGGAGAAGGCATGTGGACTGCAGCCGGCCACGCATCAACACACAAAGGAGCCCCCTGCAGGCCCCCACCGGCACTTGGCCGACGGACCACACAACGCATGGAGGCAGCGGGACAGATGCGTCCTTGCTCATGAGCCCGACCGGCTTCACACCAGCCACATACCAAGTGACAACTTGTCCAAGACAACACTTTGCACGCGACCCATAAGCGGCGTAGCCTGTAACGGCCTTAACAGGGCCTGCTCCTCGCAACCCGCGCGGTCCTCCGTGTTTGGCCAGGGCACGGCCACAAGCGCTGAGCCCGCGGGTTGGTGTGCGTTGCGCTCCACGGAGGCACCTTCCCTGGTCCACCTGCGACGGCAGAAAATACAGCGACAAGTGTAAAACTGTCCGAGCTGCGATGTGCCGGCTTGTATACATACTGCACACGCCTACCAGCACATCAGGAAAGTGCCGCAGTAAGAAATTAGAGCCCAGAGCAGGTGCTTGGGGTGGGGGAGGGAAACGCAGGCCAGCAAAGCCAGCTCACCCATCGGCAGCAATGGACAGGGGCCTCGTGTGCCACGCCGTCGCCCGCCGCCTCCACCAGCAAGCAGCTCGAGCTACCGGCTCCTTCATGTCCGCCAAGGACCGCCTGCGCGCGCATTGCAAGCAGGGGCATAACTTTTAGCGGCCGCCCCAGGATGAGAACAGGGGTGCATGTGCTCCACATTTTGGTGAGCGTGTGTGCATGCAGTGCGAGGACTACCGTGCTGGTGCAAGGACCGTGAAGAGTGGCTCAGCCAAGATTGGCAAAAGGGTTAATATCATGTAAGGATTGTCGAGATCCTGTCATATGGATCCGTAAGTGTGTTGTCATCATAGCCACTGCGTCAAGCGATAGGCGTGCTCACACGGGACAGCATGGTGGTATTGGCATGGTGCGAGTGCTCCAAAACTTAATCAGAAATAGGAAGATTGGCGTACAATGCCGTCGCCTTGCCCTGTATCCACAGGCAGGCATGCGGACACGGGTGCACATGACACGTGTAGCAGGCATGTGAACACGCGGCCTATTAGCTGAGGTAGCTCACCCGATGGCAGCTCGCTGGTGAGTGTGATCACCCCTTCAAGGAGTGAACTACATGCAACCTGTCGTCAACGATGTTTCCGGCGCTGGGCGCAAACTGTCAGGCGTACTGCGGCTGTTGATGTTGACGTGGAAAACACTGGTAGCCGCCTCAGCCGCCCTCCTCATCGCTCTCCCCGCCCACTCCCGGCTGCCCCTCGAGCGGTGGAAGCGCCTCTGGCCCCTCAAAGGGCGGCTGCAGGTAGTTGAAGATGCGGATGAGGGAAACGGAGCCGTCGTCGTCCACGATGCCCAGGAGGACATGCCCTGTGTTAGGGTGCGCCTCCAGCTGAAAGAACTTGCACATCAGCGCTGGTGTCAGCTGCGTGCATTTGCTGCCAACGGGAACCACTGCCTCCCGGCGGACGATAGTGCCGGTGCCGTTGGCGGCGGGACTGGCCGCCATGGCCTGCTCGCTGTCCGCAGGAACGCCACCAGCAGGCGCCGGAGTTGTTGCACTTGAGGCAGTTGTCTGCTCCGTATCCGCAAGAAAGTAGTAGAAGCCGGGGTCGCCGTTCATGCGTAACTCCGGGTTGCGATCCTTGCTGTGCAGAACGCTCTGGACAGCGTACAGGTCCGCTGGGTCGCAGACATGGAGCTGATTGGGACCAGAAAGCGGCTTGACGCGCGCAAGGAATGTGTTCAGGGACTCAAGGGTCCTGTACCGGTCAACGGCGTCTTTCTGCCACCGACGATACATTTTAATGAATCCGCCTGTATTGCGCAACCTATATGGTACACTTCCAACTTTGCAATTCTAAATTATCATGTGTTGGAACTGGTAACCTCTGTGCTCTGCGCTTGCCCTGTACGGCCGCCCATGCAGCCACGCATGCAGCCAGGGGCCCGACTAGCTGTCACCTTGGCCGCTGGGACAGGCCGTTGCCCAGGTCTGTGGCCCGCCCAAGCCTTCGGGCTTTGGCCGCTGGCCGCGCACATACATGATGCCTTAACTCACCACCTCAAGCGCAGGCCTTCCCCATGCCCCACCAAGTCTTGGGTCCTGGCTCCTCCGCCAGCATAGCTGAGCCAGGCTGAGCCGTCTCAGGCTGTCTGCCCTCTTTCCACCCGGACTTTTGCGCATTTCGATCGTGTCAGCTCCGCCCCACTGCACTGCTTGTGTAGCAGGGCTCGATTCTTCGCATGGCTGTACGCGCTGCAGCTCATAAATACGCTTTAGGTGTCCACCAAGGGGGGTACGGATGCAGCTACTCTCAGCTTGTAAATCCACTTCGTCCTGCAACGAAGCACACCGATGGCACTCGTCCAACTTTTGACCCTGCAACATCCATGTCCAGCCATAGATGCACCGCAAATCAACGCACGCAGGGGCTCGTCCGTGCAATATCGGCCTCTCAAGGCATGCCCTCAAACCTCTACCACTCCCAAGCCCAGCATTGAGAGCCGAGTGCTATCAAGGCACAACTCCTCCCCGCCTGCAACAGGGTCCCCCGAAACGCAAAGCGGCACGAACCCCAGTCTCCACAGCCTAGCCAGGACGATACACAAGCACCTGCAACATAGGAGACCACTCTCACACCACCGGTGATCACGTGTACACAATAGTACTCTGCCTGCATCCCGCCCGTATGGTGCATTGCCTGGTGCCTGCCCAGAACACTGCCTGTGCTGTAACGACAGGTGACCTTCCCCGGCACGCGTGCACAGGCCGAAGCTTGCACCGCAACTCTCCAACTCCATCCGTGCGGCCAGCGCATGCGGACCTGGCGCTCAAAGCTCATCTGGGGGGAGAGGGGGCACGAAACACAAGTTACACTACCGACAAGAAGTGCTAAAGAGAGTATCACCGGCTTAGAGACCCTACACCACGCTCAAGCTACAGCTGCGCACTGCAGTGGTGATATATGCACGTGCAGCCCCGTAACTCCGCGCGCGGCTTCACGCATGATCGTGCCCAGTAGTCCACACCACCTACACAACGAGCTCCGTCAGCAGGTGCCCACACGTGCTCGCTCAGCGCCCTTGCAGAAGAGGCTCCTGCAGCTCTGCAGCCGCCCCCTCCGCAGCCGCCCCTGCCTTTCCTCCTGCCCCCTCACCCGCCCCCGTCAGCTGCGCCCCGTCCTTGTCCCCGCCGCCTCCACTCCCCCTAGCATCTTTCCCAGCCATCCCATCTCCACCACCAACGCCACCGCCGCTGCTGCCCTTCCTGCCCTCCCCCTCCTTCCCGACTCCGCCCTCCTCCACGTGCTCCTCGTTGCCGGCCCCGCCCCACAGCGTCAGCCCCCACACCCAGTTGGACACCAGGGCCCCCAGCACCAGCCCCCCGAGCACCGCGGTGACGCACCATAGCTCACCAGACCCGACGGCCTCCTGCACCTCGTCCTCGGGGTGCGGGAAGCGCACCGAGTTCTTGGCGTTGTTGGGCGCGCCGCCGCCGCCCCCGCCCTGGTCGCCCTGCGGGAGGATGCAGAGCAGAGCAGGATGAAGGCAGGGTCAGTGGTGCGGAGGTTGGACCGTGGTGCGGGTGCTGGGTATGGCGATGTGCAGCTTGTCGAAATGCCACGGGCCCACAGGACAAGGAGGCCTTTACCCGGGCATGCCGCGCGTGGGAAGTGGGTGCTCAACCCGCTCACCGCAACAGCTCAAACAGCTCAAACCCTCAGATACAGCACCTGCACTGCGGTCCCAGCGATGCGGCGCTTCACCCGTACCCCGCTCCTCCCACACTCCCCCTACATCTGCAGCAGCGCACTTCCCTCACCCCAACATCTTACGAGCGACCGTGTTACAGCTTGTTCTGTCGCCCCTTCACCCAACCTAGGCAGCAGCGGCAGCTCCTTGTACCTGCCCGCCGCCTTCCGGGCGCCGTTAAACCCTAGCCATGCATCATCCGCGCCCTTGCGCCGCCCTGACGGTACGTGCTCGCTGCAACCTACACCCACCTTTGGCAGCGGGGGCAGGTCCTTGAAGGTGCCTGCCGCCTTGTGCTCGGCGATGCGCGCGTCCAGCAGCTGCAGCCCCGTGGCGTGCAGCGCCAGGTCCATGGCGTTGTGGGACCTGTACGACAAGCGTACGGCAAGGCAGGTAGGCTGTACGGCACGCGGAGGGTTTCGCCGTGTACAGCGGCGGCGGAGTGCCGTTGCGTGTGAAGGGTGCGTCGAGGTGTGAGCACACGTGGTGTGGGCACGCGTACGGTGTTCTGGCTCGGGCGAGCTGGTGCATGTGAATCGAAGGGTGCTGGATAGCGCAGGCCGGGCTGGGCAGATAACCACACGGGCTGTGTAAGAATGATGTTACTACGCGCGTACTCAAGTCATCCCCATCTCATCGCCTTGCCAGGCATCCACCCCTCGCCCCCACCTGATGAGCTGGATGACATCCTGGGGTATGCGCGAGCGCGCCGCCTTGCTGAAGGTCACCCGGCGGCCGTCCGCGGTGGACAGCACCGCCAGCGACTGGTCCCGCCGCACGCTGCTGCGCGCCTGGGCGCGGTTGGCGCAGCGCTGGAACTCCATGCCCAGGTTGGTGTTGGCTGCGGGGGTGCGGGGGTTGCCGCCAGGAGGGTTAGCGCTGGTGCAGGTTGTGCGCGTGCGTGCATCTCAGTGGAGGCGTCCCGGTTACCGTGTCCGTGCAGCGTGGCCCGAGTTGGAGTGCCTCGTGCCGAAACACGATTGGGTCTTAGGCTAGGTAGCGGCGGCTGGAATCGCCATCACCGTGATCCATTGAACGCGCCACATACTCACGCAGCTTCTTGAAGTTGGGGTCCAGCTCCGTGCCGAACGCGTCAAACAGCTTGCCGCTGTCGACGGTACTAGCAGCAGCCACCCCGGAGCCAAACAGGGCCTGCAGGCTGCGCCCGCCGCCAGCCTCCTCGCCCTGCCCCTCGCCCCCGCCCTGGGCCGCCTCCCCGCCTGCGGACAGCAGCTGCCGCCGCCGCCGGAGCTGCCCGCGCCGCCGCCTGTGCCCCCGCCGCCGCTGCTCCTGCTGCGCCCCGCCGTTCCCTTGCCCTCTCCCCTGCCCCTGCTGCCCCTTGCCAGCTGCTGCGCCGGACACCAGCTGCGTGCCGGTCTCGTCATCCTCCGCCTCCTCCACTCTGTCCTCGTCCTCCTCATCCGAATCCTCACCGTCGACCTGCTCCTCCTCCTCCTCCTCCTCATCTCCGTCCTGCTGCTGCAGCCCTGAGCCCTCCGCAGCTGCATCCTGCAGGTGTCTCGCGGCCCCTTGCCCCACATCCAGCTGCCTGTCCGCTTCGGAGCCTGAGTCAACACCCATGAGCCGCCTGCGTGGGTGAGTGTGATATGAGTGAGCGGCGCCATTAGGTATGTGGCCTGGATCGCAACACAAGAGAGGCAAGGAACACGACTCCAGCTGTCAAAGCTGGTGCCCCTTCAGTCTTGATCACCACCTACGCAACCCATGCCCTTCCTCCCTCCTGCGTGCCGACCCCTCTCCCCCCTGCCGTACAGTACCCCCCCCCCCCCCACCTGCGGCCCATGCCCGCCCTGCCGCCCAGGTCAGCGGGCAGCTTGTCACGTGCGTCAGCCAGCTTGTCCTGTGGGCGGACAGCAGCAAGGTGCACGAAGATTGAGCACCCAATATCAACAACAACACATGTGCAAGCAGAGTGTAGCGGCACGTGATTATGGTCATCAAAAGTAAGGCCAGCTCGTCCTTTGACGGTGGGCTAGAAATGCTTGGTGGGCGAGTGAGGCAAGAATGCGAACGGCCGCGTGACGCTGACGGTTTGACCAACACAGGTTGTAGAGCGCAGCCGTCTCGCTCTGCTAAAGCGCCTGAGCAGTGGCCACGCCGGTGCACGCCTGTGCGTTTAAGCACGAATACCGTACATTTGCACATACGCACCTGTGCATCGATGAGCCCCTGCCGCGCGCTGTCCACCTTGTTGCGCAGAGCCTCAATATGCTCCGGGTTGGCCTGGCCCTGGGGATGCAGTAATGCGGATGATGGGATAAATAAGCATGTATGCGACAGAACGTGGGCAACTCCTAAAGGTGTAAGCGACTCAGTCGGGGGATGCGAGCTGCAGGTGGCTAAAAGGACTTGACATTGCGGGTGGGGGACATCACGAGGGCTGAGGGGCTGTCGCGCTGTTTGGCGCGTGAAGGTTGGTGGGCGCCAGGAAGAGCATGAGGTCCCGGGATACACACGTGTTGGTGGCATGGCGTGACGTCGCGACAGCGAGGGCGGCCTCCGGCCACCGGCTTTGCCACAAGCAACAGCACCCAACCAAGGAGTCCGGCAGCCACAGCCGCGCCCAAGCGCCGCAGTTTGCGTGCCGTACCTTCATCATGTCGATCAGCTCCTTCTGCGCCTCTTGCAGCCTGGCTCGAGCCTGGAGGGCAGCGGCATCGCACGGAGGGCGCAGACTGTGTGCGCAAAAATGCATGCACGGCCGGCCGGTATAGCGGCATCCTCTGCTATACCCCTGTGTGGTGCTTCCTGGGCACCACACCGCACCCCGTCCCAGCCTCGTCTCCCCCCACCCGCACCCTCAGCCCCACATTCCAATAGCCTCCGCATGTTGCCCACGCCCCGCACCAGAACGCCATGCCACGCATGCCGCCACCTGCACACCCCTAGGCCACTTGACAGATTTCTCCTACCCGACACCTGCACATACTAACCCGGCTAAACACAATGCCGTGAAGTGGTAGAGCGCAACCTGGTCTTGGACACCTGCACGCACAAAACAACCGACGCCACCCTCACATCCCCCGCTGATCGACACCTCTCCTCACCTCCCGCACCAGCTTGGCCATGAGCTGCACCTGCGCCGCCGCCGCCGCGGCGCCGCCCCGCCGCCCGCCACCTGCCGCACCACCCCCGCCGCCGCCGCCGCCGCCGTACTCGTCACCCACGTCATCGTCTCCCCCTCCGCCCCCTCCCCTCCGCTGCCGGCCGCCCACGGCCCCCGCCACGTCATCCTCGCCGCCGGCGTACGCGGGGTGCTCCACACCCAGCTTCATGGACACCTGGGTTCGTGGGAGAACAGCATTGCAGCAATCCGCAGTAAGTCAATCCAGGTGCAAGCGTCACCCACCCTGTCTGCTTCATGCAGCAATTGCACAGAGTGTTGGAGTACGCTGTGTTGCCCACGTGCGTTGGCTCTACCCTCATCCCTGCTAAGCCCAGCACCCTATGCTAACCCACCAGCGCCGACGCCGCGCTGTCGAACAGCCAGTCCGGTGTGCCCACATGTCACCAAACAAACCACACACAGCCCCAGGCTAACCCACACCCCTGTGCATCCGGTGCGCTGACCCACCAGCGCCGACGCCGCGCTGTCGAATAGCCTGTCGGTGGTGCCCACGTGCGTGAAGCGCTTGACGCGCTGCGTGGCTATGGCCGACAGCGTTGACGCCACCTCCGGGTGCGACTTGACGCAGGAGCGGAACTCGGCCGCGTCGCCCCAGTGGGAGTAGTTGGTGATGCCCAGCACCTGTGGTACGGGGTTGCAATACTGTGTATAACGGTACCTTGCCATGCGGTTGCGTAGGCTGGCAGTGCAGATGCGAAATCGGCGGCGTCATCGCATTGGTAACGGTACAGTAGCTGGTGATGCCCAGCAAGTGGTGGTGGCGATCGCATTTTGCGGCGCCAGGAGCCCAGTGCGAGCGGATTGTAATACGGCCAGGACTCGGTGGACGGCCAGGCCTAGGTGGACAGCCCAACCGAGCGAGGCTGTGGGGAACAGAGGTCCTGGGCAAGTGTGGGACCTTGAGGGCGTAGGCAGCTGCTGCTTCGGGGGCGCTGAGTAGGGGCCCAGTCGGCTTCTGGAAACCCGGGGGGATGTGCCACGGCCACTACACTGTGCCCCACCGTGCCTCCACTGCACGTCGGACCTGCCCCTGCGGCCGTAACGCCCTGCTGTGGTGTTGGCGCTTGCCCCGGCGCTGCTCCCGCCTTGGCATCTCACCCACAGAGCGCCCTGCAGGAAAGCGCTTAGCTTTCCCACAACCTCCCTGCACGCACCTGAAAGGTGGCCCCGTTGTGCAGCAGCTCCGCTGCAACGGGGTGCTCGGCAAAGTCCTGCAAGCAGTACCAGACATTCACATTACGTAACGCCAGCAGTGCTGCAGCCAGGGCAAGGGCCATATGGATGCCTTTACAGAACGACAAGCACGGAGGTGTTTTGGTGTTGCCTACCATCCGGCCCCTGTTAACAATCAGCCACTGTTGGAAACGTGCACAAGATGTGCACCACATGTCAGGCTCATGACCCGTTGGTTGCCGTACGGGTCCAGCAACACACGTCAAGACATGCACGTTTGCAGTGTGACACACACATGCGCGCCGCCCCCGCCCACCTTGAGGCTCATGACCAGGTGGTTGTCGTACGGGTCCAGCAGCGGCTGTGCCCCTCCCCCCGCCGCCCGCTCGTCCTCCGTCAGCTTCCACTTGGAGCGGTCCAGGGCCTGGGCGGGAGAGAAGGTGGGACGATGGGACGTGCGATGCGAGTGTGGGTCAGACGGCCAGCAGGTATGTGGGTCATACGGCACTGTCAAAAAGGGGTGTGCCCCTGTGCTGGTGCCACCCATGCCGCTACCATCAGTGATGTGGCACTGTCAAAGTGGGTGCACTGGTGCTATCCACGCCCCTACCACCAGCACACAGTCGAGGAGGAGGCAGCGGGTGTCCAACAGGGAGCGCAGGACCCGGGTTCGTCATACGCGCTCAGGGCACCCTCCGTCAGGCCTGAGCTACAGCGGCCAAACGCACTGACCCTGTTGGCGCAGGTTACTGCAAATGGCCGCAGCCCGTGCCCACATGCCGCGGCACGTACCTTGTTGTACCAGAACCGCTCCCCGTCCTGCTCCACCTCCACCCAGCGGCCTGCGAGGTGAGGGCAGGGGAACACAGGAGTTGGTTCTGCGCACCGCGCTAGCAGCACGGAGCAGGTAGGCAGGTCATGACCTAAGGGCGTGTGGGTCGCTGCGTCATGGGGTGGAGCACCGAGCTGCGGGGTGCATGTGGGTGAGCCTCTGGTCCCCCCGACGTCCACCACCAGCACAGCAGGTAAGTGGTATGCAGCGACCCCTAACACCAGTGCGCCTCGCGTATGGTATTGGAATGGCCCCAAGACGCAATAGTCTCCCTGCAAGGTGGCCCCAGCCTAGCGATGCCAGTGTGCAACCCTGGTGCCTGGTCCCTTGGGCTGGACTGCAAGCAGTCATGAACAGGTGCCCTCGTCCTTACCTCCTGCAGGAACGACCTCTTTCTGAGCCGCCTCCACCTGTTTGAGCATGTGTGCGCGCAGGTGTTGGGGGCGGGGGCCGAGGGTTAAGGAGGGGCGCACGACAGGTGAGGCCATAACGTGTCACAAGGGGGCTCGTGCGCATAAGCACCAGGATCGGCCAGAAGGGTAGTGCACCACATGCGGCATACTAGTGACAATCAGGCTCCAGTAACCGCCCAACGTCCCGTAAGGACCCATGTCGTACTTGGCCGAGGTGTCTCCCTTACTAATGCGCTGGCAACACCCCTTGAACCCCGCAACACCCCTCAACTGCACAGCGCAAAATCTGTGTGTCCCTTTCCCGGATGTATCCCAACTGGCATGCTTGCCTTGGGTCGCATGTCCTCAGCAAAGAAAGGGATGAGATAGGACCAAGGCCAGACATCCTCGGTGGAGATCCTCCCCAGCTTCTTGCGATAGTTCTTTGGTCGTCGCAGCGATCGAGCTGCAACCTCTATCGCAAACTCATATGCTGACAAGAACCGGTCCACAGGATCGCGGACTTGTGTCAGGACAGCCACGTTGTCGGGAAGCATGGACACGACGCTGAAGTCGTCGTGTGACGACAGGAGGTAGCAGTTGGGCGTGCTCATATTGGTTATACGAAGATGATCGTATGCCTTTGGACACCTCCGGCCCGGGTGCATACCCATTTTCAGTAGGCAGCTGTGAAATGTCCGCCCAGCTGTGCGCGGGACGTGGAGAAAGTAGAGCATGTTGTCCCCGGTATATGGCGCCGCTTCCTTGTGATGTTTATCAAGATAGTGATCCAGCAGTCCTTGGCAGCTGGCAGTCTGAGCGCGGGAGGGCTGTGCCAAGAGGCACAGCGCCATCGCCGTCGCCACGACGACTCCTATTGTTTGCATGTTGCCTCTTACGAATACCTTAAGGGTGCATGGTTCCTGACTGGCACAAGACTCGCTGTCTGGAGTTTGGCCCGCCCGAGAAGAGACCGTTCAGAGGATGGCAGGCGTGTTCAAGTAAGGTCGCCACCTGTTGTATCAAGCTGCCCTACCTTTCAGTCTGAGTTCTTATTGAGCTGAAGCTTAGTGTAGTGAGAAAGTAGTGCATGAGTCTTAGTTGGATAGGCGAAGCTCGCACGACACCCAACGGGCGCACATGGTCGAATGTCACCATGGGCAAGACGGCCCGTGGGGCACAGCGCATGGGGACATAGCGCCGGCAAGGTACCCGCTTACATGGGGATGGCCAGGGGCCAGTCCTGTAAATACATCTCCGTCATCCAGCTCCCCTATCGTACGCCTTAGCTTGCATTCAAGCCCTGTACGAGCAATCCCCTCCCGCCCCATGCAAGGCAGGCGAGCTCCTTTTCACATTGGTCACCTCTTGAACATATGATCCCTCTAGGGCCATAACGTTGCATAGGTGCAAGCGCGTGGCAAGTGACTGCGCTATGCCATGTTGCCATCACCCAGACGCATCCGCTGGTGGCGGCGGCGGGCTCGCCGGCGGAGGCGAGGGCTGCACAAAGGTGGGCGAGTTGTCGAAGTTGGGCCCGGCCCACGTGTCATCGGGGATGAGCTTGCACACGATCTGGTCGTAGTAGCCGTAGTCCCACTGCCTGGGGTTGGCGGAGTCCCACAAGGCAGGGCACGGCCAGCCCAGCGCCTGCGGGGCCAGCGGTGCGCGGACAGGAGGGCGTGGGATGCAGGACATTTCGCTCTCCATCCACCTGGCACAGCAGGTACCCTACCCGATCAAACCATACCCTGCACACGCCACTGACCCACAGTGCCCGGCACTCTGCTCAGTTGGAGGTGTTTTGCCCACCCTGTACTTGACATGCCGTAACACCACACCACACCCACCTGGTCCAGCAGGTAGCCTATGAATCGGAAGGTGTTCATGGCGTCGAAGTGGTAGTCGAACAGGGGTCTCTGGGGGGGGGGGGAGCATGGGGGACACGGGGGAGGCAAGCAAGGGGTCCGTGCCTCCGTGAGGTGTCCACAACATGGGCTGGGGTGCTATAGCAACTGCAACCATATCGGTGGAGGTATGCGTCGCATCCTTGCAAGGCAGCAACCCCATTATCACGCAGGATTGTAAAAGCTACGCAGGCCTTCCAAGTCTTGTACAAGCAGGCAGATGGCAGCCAGCTGCTGGCGCAGGCTGTGCCAGCTGCACGGGCGTAATCGCGACATGCTGCGGGGTGGGACCGCACTTGGCTTCAGCATACCTTTGTTGCTGTGTACTGGTCTGTGAACATGCCGTCCGTGCACTTGTTGCAGTTGGGCTTGAGGCCCAGCCGTCGCGTGGGCGAGTCGGGCCGCCGGTCGTCGAACACCAGCGTGTCCTGGAACGTCTTGTGCGCCTGTACGGCAAGGGTACGACAGTGCTTGACAGCTGCTTGCATTGTTCGGGTGGCCATGGTGCCGCCTGCGTTGTGGGTGTTGGTCGGGAACCGTCGCCATGCGTCTAGCGATAGCAAGGAGGAACACCGCCAACCCGATGTGTCGGATGCTAGCCGGAGCCATGTGGGGCGGCGAGAGGGTTGCAGAGGTTGAAGACACATGTAGCCATGCGTTGTGACTTGGTTGGTGCGCAGATTTGGCAGTGCTCTGGCCAGACAGGTATTTGAGCTACGTTGGGTTCTTGCGGGACAATAAGTGACGGTAGGATTGAACGGTAGCGCATGCGGGGTCAGCATTTCACGGCGTGGGACGCCCGGGTGCATGCTAGTGAACTGCACACAGGTGAACACGCAGAGTGCTAAGCAAGGGTCACACCCAGCGCCCCAGCGCATGTCTTACCGCTGAGATGACCGTTTCGTCCAGCAGCGGGCTCGCCTGCGTGCATGCAAATGGCATGTGGCAAGCGTGGGCGGCAACCAAACACAGGCACTTTTATGGCAGCAACGTCCGGCAGCCAAGGCAGAAGACAGACAATGCGCCTCAGGAGCCTCATCCAAACCTCGACATGCGCACTCTTAGGGCTCAGCACGGGGTGGTACAGGAGATATGTGTTGCATGCAGGCCGCGCATGCCACGTACCCCGTTTGCCCTAACGCGCAACCGCCCGCGCCCCGCCCACCTCCTCCAGAAAGGCCTCCAAGTACAGCTTGACCACGTTGTGGTCCAACAGGTCTTTCTGCAGGTGGGCATATAAGACCGCGCACAAGCTACTTGATACCCTGGACACCTTAGTGCTAGCGTGGGCCCAGAGAGCTCGACAGGCGCCTGACCAGGATACGAGGAGTGCGCACCCTGCGCAAACGGCTTCCACTGAGGGCTATTAAGGATCTCAATCACACTTGGCCTGCTTTCGCAGGATGCGCCTGCAACCGTACGGAGAATATCACGCTGCGCGCCCCAGCTCCAGGTTCAAGGGCAGGCAGCATTTAGCAAGGAGGATTCCGCAGTACCCGACGGTAGTGTCGGTAGCAGGTGCATAAGGAGTGCCAGCTTCCCGACCAGCTTCCCGACCAGCCCCGCACACCGACACACGCGCACCTGCTTCCACTGCTGCTGCGCCGTGGTGTAGGTGCTGCACAGCCACGCCGTGAGGTTGCCCAGGCGGCTGACGGTGCCGTCGGGGGCCACCGTCTGGCCGCACGCCACGTCGCCCACCAGGTTGGGCAGCACCGTGTCGGGGCAGGTGCAGGAGGAGGCCTGGAGGGATGAGGTGTGTTAGCAGACAAGGCACGCGGGTGTGGGCTGTGCAGGGAGGTGTTATGTTGATCAGCAGGTGGGGCAGCACGGTGTCGGGGCAGGAGCAAGAAGTGGCCTGGAGGGATGAGGTGTGTGAGGAAACAAGGCATGCAGGTGTAGGTTGTGCAGAAGGGTGCCGCGTCGCCCAGCAGGTTGGTTGAAGCTGCATCGGGGCAGGAGCAGGAGTCCCGGGTGGCCTCCACATGCACGAGTGCGCCAGTGAGTGCGGGGATGTGTGAGCGGTGTTGGAGCGTTACCCCCGGCCTGCATGGCCTAACTTGCTCAGTGGTGCATGCACTCCCTTCTCCTCCCTACGGCCCGCTCCGCCCCTTAGCAGCCCCGTCTCCACGCTGCCTGCGAGGATCGCCTCAGTGAACAGTAACCACCACTCCTCAACGCCTCACCTCCTTCACGCCGTACGTGCCACACTTGACGCACTCCCCCCCGAAGCGCGGCCCAAGCACCGTGTTGGGCTCCACACAGGAGGTGTCCGGCAGCGAGTTGAGGGTGAAGGGTGTGAGGGGCGGCAGCGTGAAGGGCGGAGAGCCCTGCAGCGCAGGGTCCACCGCCAGCAGCTGCTGCAGCAGCGCCAGGCAGTCCTGCGGGCGCAACGGTAAATATCCATAACACCATGTCATCATGTTTCTACTGCAGCTGAATAAAATATTGGCTCCTGTACGGAAGGACGTGCGCTGAGTACGGAGCGGCAGTGCGGTGTGCGTGTCGGCAACGCCAGGCAGCCCCGCGAACGGACTTGGTGAGACGTGGCGGGCAGAGGACTCTGTGGCCAGGTGGCAGGCGAGCACGGCAAGGCAAGTGGGGTGCGTACCAGGGGCAAGTGCGGGGGGCATGCTGGCCATGCGCTGACGTGGGTAGTCGGGTGGTGGCTCAGGTTTGAGGCAGCAATGCGGGGCAGACACGTGTCAGCGGGCGGGGGGCTTGGGACAGTGTGCAGCTGCCTCACCACCGTGGTGGCATTCCCAGTTGATCCCTGGTGCCGCTATCCTTGCTGCGCCCCTGCCTCACCGCCGAGGTGACGTTGGCGCCCTCGGCCGGCCCCGCGCCCAGCTTGCGGGTCTCGGAGCAGGGGTCGAACATGCTGGACATGTACGGCACGATGTTGTCCCTGTACGGCACAGCGGAGCGTGCTGAATTCCTGACGGTATGCCACAGCATGTCGATACATAGATGTTTTACTGCACAGCCACAAACGCACATGGCAGGAAAGAGGCAGTGCGCCAACACCGCGTAAAAGGTATTACTACTGCACCCCGTGACTAGTTCGGCTTATGAATGCCCCCGCCGCATGACTTCTGCACTAACTGCCGCCTCTGCTCATCCACCAAACCCAACCGCGGCCCTTCTTGTCACCCTACACCCCCGGCAGCCTCACCGCAGTGGGCACGCTGCGCCGTACTTGTCCCCCCGCACGGAGAACAGCAGCGTTGAGCCGCTGTCGTTGCCGTACCGCCATGTCTGTACGGAGTACGACACGGGCGCTACCCACAGGATGGGCGTGGCGTTGTTGACCACAAGCATGCTGTTGTTGGCGGGGGGCGCCTGCGGACGTGGGTGTGACTACAGGGCGTGAGTGTGGGGCGTGCGTGCGATGTGGGTGCATATGCGGGTGTGGGTGTCGGTAAAGGAACAGGAGCGATGCCAAGGTGTGGCCAAGTCGGCATGCCATCCGTGCACATCGACACGAGGTAATGACTTGACAATAGCAGCACACCTGCCTGTACCTGTCTCAGGCTCACTATGCCTGCGTCCGCACCGCATTCGCTACACCTGCCTGTAAACGCGCCCTGGTCGTGCATCACTACACAGCCAGCTGCCATGACGGGTGGATCAGCTTACGAAGGGCACACAAGCGTGTCCTGTGGCATGTGCTTGAAGCGCACCGGTTGCAGCGTAGCAACGTCGTCACTTTATGGTCATAACACACGGCCGCACCTGCGGGGGTATCGACGCTGCGTTGAGCGGGGGCGGGCTGCTGGAGGCGTTGTTTCCTGGCGGCTGCAGCGGCGCGACGGAGGGCGGTGGCGGCGGGAAGGGCACCTCTTCCGCAGGGGGCAGGGGCGGGTTGCGGAACGACACCGCCATCTGGTAGCGCGTGTTGGGCTTCCACTTGCCTGGGCAGGGGGCACAGGCACAGGAACGCGGCTGAGATACCCCTCCACCCAGTAACGGCTAAGGAGCTTGTCGTGCTCTTCCCCAATGGCGGGTATGAATGGTGTGATTGCAATGAGATGGCCGCAGGCACATTCACGGCTCGGCGTCAGCATGGCGTCACTACCAGTCGTTGCCGCTTCCAACTGCACCCCGGGTGTTGATGAGCCGGGCCTGCTCCAAATCGCCTTTGACACTCGGATACACGTACAGCACTTATGCAATGCGCGATGACGTTCTGGTGCAGCGGGGCGGGTGACTTCGTGCTGCCTTCCCTTGCACCGTCGCCCCGGGCCCTCTGTCGGCCCACCCGTCTGCTCCAAGGTCCCCGTCCCGTCTTCCAAGCGGCAGCGCAATATGCGCCTACGATGCGTCCCAACACCCCCTGTGCTCTTAGGCGAGCGCAGCAGACCCGTTATCGCACCTGTGAGCAGGAAGCAATTGCCCTGCTGCTCCGGCACCCACACGGCCTGTGCGGTCATGTTGGTGGGAAAGGCAGCCACGCCCCGAATGGGCTGGCCGTCCTGGTCCTTGACCAGATCATCGTATCTGTTGGTGAACCGGTTACATGCCATCGCGCATGTACAGAAAACAGCGGGTGAGGGTATTGCACGGGGAGCACGGATGTCTGCTGTGCATCGTGGTGGCACGTGGTCAGCAGTGGTGCATGCTGGGGCCAGTTCCAGCTCAACGTAGCATGGGACGCTGGCCATAAGCACAGTACTTGTGGGTTCATCCTTACCGCTGCGTTAGGTAACTGCTAGCGTAGAAGGGGTCGGTTCCCAGAACCTCGTAGACGGTCGATATCTCTTGTCCGCTGAGGTCTCCCGTGCCTGAGCCGAAGAAGTCTGAACCCGGGTCCGCAGTAGCGGCTACTAGCGTATCACTGACTGTAAAGATGTCACCACCTTCGGTTAGGTATCGCACCGTGAGTGTGTTTTGCGTAAGGTTCACTTTCGTGTTTGTGAAGCAGAAGAACATGGAGTCAGGTTTAATGGTTCTTGGAGTGCTAAACTCCACGGTAACCTCATTCTTATCTTCATATGCTACACTAGTCATAAGAAGTATGCGGCAAAGAAGCCCCGTCAAGGAAGAGGTCGCCATCCTCGCTGGGCTGTCGCTGGGTCATTTCAAAGCCACATCGCTACATGCGGAAGTCGTCTCAACATTTTGCCAGATTATAAATATTCTCACAAGGCCTGTGAGGCAATTTGCCCGCCCAACCAGTTTGGTCGCGGAGCGGGGAGCTCCTTTCGCGGAGAATTGGTCTCACATTGTTGATAGTGGTGCAGTCATAATGTAGTTGAACCGCTGGCAAGTTTGCTAGCTAAATGTTGCGCTGGATGAAATCTGAAAGGTGCTGCCACGTCAGGCACCGGGCTGGTGGAACCTAGGCACCCTCCGACACACAACATACAGCTAATAATCACCACAAATGTGTCTTGCGTTTTGGGTCTTCCAAGAGCGCGAGGAGGAACCTGGCGCAGGCGGAGGAGATGAGCGCCCCTTGCTGTTGTTAGCGTTCAACCGGGACGAGTACTTCGATAGGCAAGTAACCTAGATACTAAACTTAGAGGCTTCGGGCTAGCACCGACCGCTTTTCCATGCAGTGCCTGGGGTTGCCTGTGACGCCCGCTCCGACACCGGGTTGGGTTCGTCTCACGCTACCTCAACCCTTCGGTATCATTCTGCTTGCCGTTACAACTCAATCCTTACAGCGCTACAGCTACTCCCGTATACCCCAGCGCCATACCGGTAGCAATGCTGCCTAGGCCTAAGCATTGTGCATAAGTGTGTGCCTTCCTCCTCACACCTGTAACGCCACCCTGCCCTGCACGGGCCACCCAAACCAGTCGCCCGGTTAAGGCTTGAACACTATGCTGAACCCCTGCCTGCAGCCATCACCACCACTATCCCCACACCCACCACGACGTCTGCCTGCCTGCCTGCAAGCACCCGCAGGCCCACGCAGCCGCTGCACACGTGGTCCGACGGCTCCGGAACCGTTGCTGGTCGCGACCTGGACGGCGGCGGCACGTGGCTGGGCGTCAACACGCGCGGGCGGCTGGCCTTCCTCACAAACCTGCGCGCACGTGACCCGGTGGAGCCCTCGGCGCACCGCCCCTCGCACCACGCCTCGCTGTACAAGCCGCACGCCAGCCGGGGGGAGCTGCCCACCTCCTTCCTCAATGGCGACATGGAGCCGCAGGAGTTTGTCAAGGTCAGGCGCCCCCCACCGACATCGGTCTGCAGCATAGTGGTTTAAAACTACCGGAAGGGAAATCGGCAGTGACGGCAAGCGGGGGAAGCACACAGGTGGCGGGCTGAGGGGACGGGGGCGGGGGCGGCATTACGCTGTCACTCGTGGTTGCTGCTCGCGCATGCATATCCATGGCATGCATGCGGATAATGCGTTTTGGCCCGGCTGGTGGGTCGCTAAGATAGTGCTGGAAGGTAGCAACAGCATCGCATCAAACACTTGTGCCGTACTGCGTTGCCTCGTTGACTCTGCCGCAGACGTTGCCGCGCCGCAACTACCACGGCTTCAACCTCGTGGTTGGCGACCTGCGGTCCGGCAGCTTCGCGTACACCCACAACGGCCCGGAGCGCGGCGGCGGCGGCGGCGGTGTCGTTGAGCGCGGCGGCCTTTGCAGCGCCACAAGCGACAGCGAGCAGTACAGCAGCAGGAGGGGGCATGGTGGCGGCGGGGGCAGAGGCACGGGTGGAGGTGGAGGCGGAGGCGGAGGCGGCGGGGGTGCTGGCAGCGGCAGCAGCGGGGACGAGCGGCTGGCGGGCGGTGCGGAGGGCGTGTCCACGGGGGAGTGCAGGGAGCGGGCGCAGAGCCTCAGGCCGGGGGTGGTGTACGGTGAGTGGAGGGGGGCTGGGGTCGGGGATGTGCCTGTGGGCGCTGTAAGCGCCCCGCCGTGCCGTGGCTGGCGTGTATTCCCACTTTCCACCTACGTGGGGCTCGTAGGCACAGCAGAAGGGTACGGTAATTACGGTAGTGATGGGTCGGTGATGCGCTTGAGTTGCTAGATCACACGCCTGTGTCACCCTCGCGGTATCGTTGCCTGTCGTCGCCATCAAGACAGGGCAGGTGGCAGAGTATCTGCCTGATCCAGTCAGACGTCTACCTTGCAAATGTGAGCCAACTCCCATGCCTACTGGGCCCACGAGCGGTACAGCCGACCCGGCCCCATTCCCATCGCCCGCAGGCCTCAGTAACGGGACGCTGCTGCGGTGGCCAAAGGTGACCTCAGGGGTCGAGGTGCTGAACCGCCTGATGCCGCACATCAAACGTGAGGCCGTGCAAAAGCCCCATGTTGCACTCAGGCGCATCAGTAGCATGGAGTGCGAGGTTGTGCCCCAGCACGCAGTGGGACCCAGCACTTGCTCCGTGGTGCGTGGCTTTCATGTATGCTTGCTGGAATTCGTGATGCGTCGCCACCAAGCCGGCAAAGTGAAATCGTAACCTCGAAGGGCCTGCTGCGTCCACGCTTCCTTTGTCCTGCCCAGTGCGCTCTGCCCAATGGTGGCGGTGACCCCACACCCCAACCCAACGCCCCGCCCCATGACTGATGGTCGGTTCTGCGGTGGTCGACTACCCCGTGGAACCGTGTGTCACAGGCCGCGTTACTTCCCTCTGTCCGCGTTTAAATCCCTCCCCAGGTGGCGCCGTCCCCTGGGACCGCCTGTTTGGCGAGCTGATGGGGGACTCCACACGCCTAGTGCCGCCGCCCCCCGGCTACGAGCCGCTGCCGCCCGCACCACCACCGCCACCAGTAGCAGCCGCAGGGTCAGCAGTAGCAGCAGCAACAGCATCTACCGCGCCTCCAGGACTGGGTGCGCGCCCAGGGCTGCAGCCCGAAGGTGACGGGCAGCAGCAACAGCAGCGGCAGGATGGTGCGGCTCAAGGCAGAGAGGCCCTGTTATCAGAGACGCGAGGAGAAGCACCGGGCCACGGGAGGGCACTCGGTGTGGAGCCAGGGCAACAGCACGTGCATGCTCGACACGTGTCATGTGACACGTGCCACGCCAACGGCCACAGCCACGGCGACGGCCTGGGGTGTCGCGGGGAGCCAGCGGGACGCACTAACGCTCACGCTCATACTCACCCACGCGCACACGCACACGGTCATGCTCGCGGCCACGCGCATGGGCACGGCCAAGCCCACACACATGCCCACAACCACGTGCAAGCCCACAAGCACGCGGAGGGCCACGAGAACCGTGCAGGGCACAGCCAGGGGCACGGGCACAGGGACGCGGAGGCGGAGCGGGTTTCAGACGCCACGGGGCCGGGCGGGGGCCCCCAGCAAGGGCCGGACGGGGCGGCCACTCCCTCGGCGTCTGCGCTGGCGTCCTGTCAGGGCTTTGCCGCGATGCTGGAGCACGTGACCAGCGGCCGCTTCGTGGCGGAGGTGGCGTCGCCGGTGGGTGAATGGGGTAATGGGTTGGGGTTACGGTATCCAGCGGGCGCTGCACGGTCGCCATTCAGCACCCAGATTTATGCCTTTGTGAAACAACTGGGCGATGCGCGAGTGAGCTTCGGTTGTTGGTACACAGCACAACCTTGTGCCGTACCGGAATGATTTTACCGCGCCCGCTCCTTCCGCAACGCAGCGCGGATAGCAGCGGATAGCACGGCACTCCTGACATGCGACACGCCTCTGGCCTCATGAATGCAGTACAACCTGTACGGCACCTGCTCCCATGGTTTAACATTGCATGAAGGTGACTGCCGGTACGCCACCCACAGCCTCGAATACAAACATGCCCTCTGCGCGCCCTCTGCCCCGCAACGCAGTACGGGCTGTACGGCACCCGCTCCCAGACGGTGGTCATCGTGTGGCCTGACGGCAGCGCTGAGGCGGTGGAGAGGTACCGCGACGACGGGGCGGGGGGCGGCCAGGCGGGGGCGTGGGGCGAGGAGCGGCTCGAGTTCCAGGTGGAGCTGTAGCTGTAGCTGTTATCATAACGCCTTGGAGGTGTTGCTTTAGGTTGTTAGGTAGCAGTAAAGTGGTGCTGTGTCCGCACGGCGGGGCGCATGCTGGCACGTGGTGTAATGGGAGCACCGGAGCATCACGTGCTGGAGCGCGAGGAGCGGATATAGACAGAGCGCAGCAACGGGGAGTGTGGTGGTAGTGCTGAGTTCATGGCACGTTCTTGTGCCGGGGGCAGGTGTAGGGTGCTGCGTAATACTATGGTAGGGTCATGGGTGGAGGGTCATGGCAGGCCAAGTGGCAGGCGCGCTGCTGTTGTAGACTGGTACCCGGAGGCTCGCGTACTCGCTTGCGCAGTGAACGATGGGCGATATTGAGGAGCAGATTAGTAGTGCACAACGGATGCGTTGCAGTGGGCTCCTCCTGGCTTGCAGGCGAGCAGCACTGCTACGGTAGGCAAGACTGCTAGCCTCAGCCTCAAGCAGGCGCAACACGGTGACGGCTGTGTAAGTGTGTGTTAAAGGTCCACAGCTGCACACCCACATAACCGATTGCCCACCACGTCGGGTCCTCGAGTGTCAACTGGATTGGCTCGAAATAGGTACTTCACGAGCCGATGAGTGGGCGCCTGACCAGGCGTGACAGGTGGGTGGTTGCGCAACGGTTAGCAAGAGCACATGGCCAACTCGCTGCCCATAAGGGCGCAACACTGATAGAATTTGATAACTATGTTACAGGCAAATAATTACTAATCTGCAGAGTAAGCGACAAGCTCATAAGCGCTAGGCACATCCGCGGTATACTTGCGCCTGTATCGTTATAGTAAACGTCAGGGACCAGCAGCGGTCAACAGGATGCTTGCGCTGAAGCAAAGCAGATGCTTCGCGTCCGTTCGCGCGCCGGCGCCTTTCAGAGCAGCTCCTGCACCACGATGGAGGGCCCGACAGCCCGTCCGAGCTGCGGACCCGGACCTCGCATCCTACACCCTCAAGCCAATCCAATCCGGGACATCAATTGACGCCGAGCGGCTTTGTAAGACAGGTTCCATCTGTGGCACCTGTGAGGCCAAGCTGTGAATTGCGTGTGTGCTGCGAGGTCCAGGCCGTCTGGTGTATGCTGTGCCTACCCACTCACTCACGACGCTGGGACGAAAGCGCGCGGCAGCTGCAGTCCGCACTGTCTCAAGAATGCTTCGCACATAGGCGTACTTACATTCGAACACCACCGGAAGATGCCGTCTCACACGTCGTCCTGCCCTGACCAGGGCTCTCCACGGCTATCACCACGTGGCTTAACGAGGAGTGGACGCTGCTGCCGGAGCACGACGCCATGGGTGCGTGCAGCCAGCACCCCCTGCCCGCACCTCGTGATCGCACAGCAGACAAAAGCGCTGAGCCCTCAAGTCCCCTGCCACGCCTGGTGCTGACATGGAGGACGCCAGCAGGCCTCCGTCTCGCGGTACAAAGCCACACGGGGGCCAGCACCACGAAACCAAACAGCAACCGCACCCTAACCCACACGCCCAGCTTCCGCCACACGCAACCCCGGTGCACACATACCAAACACTTCTCACGGCCCATTTGTCTTCCCGCCACGCCGCCCAACCGTGCCTCATGGTCTTTCCCCTCGACAGGCCAGGCGGCGGCCGAGGCCTACGTGGCCCTGCGGCGGCAGGGCGAGGACGACATGGGCAGCATCGTGCTTGGGGTGGGGCAGCAGCTGCTGCGGCCGGAGCTGGCGGCGGCCTTCCGGGCGTCCTTCACAGGCCCCTTCGAGGTGAGGTCTCTGCAGGGTGCAGGAAGGGGCGGGGCGAGGCAAGGAGGGACAGGGCTTGCGTCCGCTGCCGGCCAACATGCGAACAGCTGAGTGAGCACGGTGCATTGCATGCGTGCGCCGTTCCTGGGCCCGACCTGTACGTGCCGGCTGCGTGGTAATACACATGCAGTGCATGGGGATAAGGGCAGGGTCATTCAGTCAATAAGAGGTTGAGTCGTCCTGCACACCGCCTTGCCCTTGGTTCGCGCTCCGATTCTAGTGCCGTTGCCCTGCCCGCCTGGCCCGGTCCCCCAGGTTGCGAACAAGGTGTCGGAGATGGTCATGATGCGCGACGGCTGCGACGTGTGCTGCACCACGGCCGAGGACCGCGAGCGCCTGAAGCGGGTGGACGCACTGCTGGGCGGCGGCAGCGCAGGGGATGGGTGAAACGTGGGTGGAGCTGCACCCAGGCTGCTTGGCGGGAGCAGCAGCGGGAGCAGCAGCAGCTGCTGCAGCGTGTCAGGGCCGTTGAGGACGTGCCAATGTGGTGGTGGTTGTCATGAGCCGCAGCTGCAGCAGCACGGCTTACGGCTACCCGCGCGTCAGGCAGGACCAGGGGAGACCCCTGGGCAGGACTGCTAGCGCATGCAGCGAGTGCGTTACCTGTCCGGTTCCTGCTGAGGAGCAGCAGCGCAGGGATGGGCCCGCGGGGACAAGGCCACAGGACACATGTTTGTGTGCTTATGTATCATTAGCAGCAGCATGACCAGCCGTAAGATGTTGCTGATTTGGAGGGTGCACCAACTCACGGTGCAGCATAGTGCCGCCTGACTCGGTACGCATGCATGCGGGGCGTGAGCGTGCATTTGGTGCTGAGCGAGTCGGAGTGGAATGACGGACATGGGGCCTGGGGACGGCTGACGGGTGTGTGGGTGTAGGTTTGTGCAGGTATTGGCGCTGCTGTGCTGAACGGGTGCAACACACATGGACAGGCTGTGGGCTTCCTGAAGCTGCAGACGCAGGGCATAAGCAGTTCGGCTATGGCTGCCAGCCAAGTAGTGGAACTTGTAAACCAGTGTTCGGTTACAAGGCGTTTCACCGCTGTGCATGTACGCTACGGTATCCTTGAGACAAATCAGCCTTCAAGGCTCGACGTGTGCACGCGGCGCCTGGTCCTATTGCACCACCCGGCACCACTAGGCCGTGGAACATGTTGCGTTCCCAACATTGACCAGGAGCTCTGGGGCTCCCCTGGCCGGGGCCAGATGCACCACAACAAACACTTCACCACCACATGCAAACAATGAAATGCAGCAGCGTGTCACTGTTCTCTCTTCATCATGCGCATGCTCTCTTCCCCCGCACCTTCCCGCACTCCCGCCGCTCAAAGCTCGAACACGTAACGCTCTCATGCTCGTACTGACCAGCGTGCAACACCACTCATGCACACAGCTCTGACTAGGACACCGCCAACGCTACAGACGCTGTCATCGGAGCAGAGCGCAGAGCAGCCCCAGCAGCAGCCTCCACGCACCAGCGGCCCCGCGCTTAACACTCACATACTCCACATAAATGTTGCTGGCGTGCAAACAGCAAGAACGAGGTGCTCCAGGAGCGGCAACACAAAACATCAACAAACGAAGAATGGTGTCAGGTTCAACGTGTCGCAATCAGGACAAGTGTACATCAGTATAACGCAGGCTACTGGGCCCGCCCTGCACACACTAACCTGGAAAACCATGGCCAAGCGCTACCACCACAGACTCCCATAACACTCTGAGATTCTAGACATGCACTGCCCACGCGAGTGCTACCAGCTTTTCAGGATGTCGCCGGTGACGATGACAGTGACAGTGATGCAATATGCAAATGCCATCCAGTCGCATGAGCCTAGGTCACAACCACAGCGGTGCTTCACACCCCTCCACTGCACCATGCACGGCCCTTGCAAGTGGGGAATGACCATACAGTGCCTGCACCCCAACAGCAACATCCCCGCCGTCGTAAACTTCCTCCTGCCTTCCTAACTCATCCGTTGCTCACCGCTTTTTATCATCCATGCCGCACCTGCAATACCCACCGCCGCACCTCTACCCCGCCCCCATACCGCTACGAGAGTCCCAAGTACGGGAAAAATGACCACTGCCGGCGGAGCTCGGGCTGCTCTCCGCTGCACTTTGCGCTCTGCCGCACTTACCCCCTCCAGCCTCGCTCCAACACGCATCGCCTCGTCCCCACAAACGCAAAAAAAACCCGCCGCCAGCGTCACCGCTGACACCGCCTGCAGGCGCAGCTAGCGCCGTCGCTACCTGCCGCCGACAGAAGCCACGCCTGGCGACATGCAAGTGCAGCTTCCACCACAACCGCTTCCGCTACCGCCCCGCCCAGGCACATGCCCCATGCTTACTGCGGACCCCCCCTATCCGGCCGTGGTTTCGGCTCCCGCGCCTCCGTTGCCCTCAAGCGGCCGTATCGGCTGCTCCTGCCTCGTAGGTGCTCATGCGTTGCCACTGTAAGCCCCTGCAAGGGGCCGCTTCATGTGCCGCAGCTACACCCATGCCGGCGGCGGCGCACTGACCCCCGTCAAGGGCCCATGGGCGCATCAAGACGCATGCACAGCCGCAACAGCTAGCCTGAAATCTCAGCTGCTGCGCCGCCGGCTCGCTGCCGCCTCTCGCCGCCCACGCCACACGCCTCCTGCCCGTCAAGTGCCGCCGCGCAGCTCCGCTCCCCCTACTGCGCCGCCGCCGTGGCCCCCGTGAGCTGCTTCAGCGCCTCGTATGTGGTGAAGGCGATGGCCATGCCGGGCAGCACCTTGCTGTACTCCAGCGCGATGCCGCGGTAGAAGGACCGCAGCCCGCCGCGGCGGTACATGTCCCGTACCACGTCGCCGTACCGCATGCGGCCCTGCGCGCCGTTCTCGTACACCTGTACAGTACGCACGGAGCGCAATCGGTCACGAGTTGCCTGGTCGTAACACACAGGTTGTGCTCGTCCATCCCTGCCGCGCGCACAGCCCAGCCCCACTGCCTGGGAACTGCTGGGAACTTCCCAGCGCGCCATCCAGCCATCCCTGCCTACCTCCCAAAACCACATCCAGCACCCATACGCCCCGGATCCTTTCATGCGCCCTTCCTACTTGTCGTCCCATCCCGGGCTCTCCGCCCTCGCGGCCCCGCAGGGCGAGCGGCTGTACCATCCCCCGCCAGCCCCCGCCCGGGCCCAACCCACCTGCAGCCGCCTTCGCACCACATCCAGCGGGAAGGTGAGGGACGAGGTGCACCACCCCGCCGCACACGCACACAGCGCGCTGGCCAGCGGACTGGGCGAGGCGGCGGCGCCCGCCGGGTCCGCCCCCGACCCCCCTGGCCCCGGCTGCTGCGCCCCGCCTGCCTCCGGCTGCTGCGGCTGCTGCGCTATGAGCTGGCGCCACTGGTACGCCAGCGCGATGTTGCGGAAGGTGTCGTAGAAGCAGAAGTTGAAGGCCAGCCCCGGAACCACCTGTGCGGAGGGCAACACGTGGAAGCTGCGAGTTGCGTCTCTTGCACCCAGGAGCAGCACGGTGCCTACGGCTCCATCCTCCGGCAAGCTCCCCTGCCTTCGACTGCTGCAACAGTAAGCGCATCCTGCCCACATCCCCGTGAGCCCTGGCCCCCCTCCATCTGCTCCTGCCCCACGCCCGGCCTGTGCTTTCCCTCTCCTTCCTCCGCTCCAGCTCCGCATCCTGCCCCGCCTTGCCCTTTGCCATCTCTCTACCCCTGCCTCCGCCTCTACCCCTCCGTCTCTTCCTGCCGCTCCCCGCCCACCTGCACCAGCGTTGCCCCCAGCCCCTTGTACAGCCCCCGCACGCCCTGCTCCCCCGCTATGCGCCGCAGCGCGGGCAGCAGCCGCCGGTAGTCGGTGCCGCTGGTCTCAGCCGCCATGCGCGTGCGCAGCAGGTCTAGGGGGTAGGCCTGTGTTGGAGGCCGTGGCGGGGCGAAACGGGGGATGTGAAGGGGGCACGGATTTTGTCCGTCGGGTGGGAGGCGGCATGTGCGGCGCTGCGTGTTCCGGTAGGAGCCGGTCGTGAACCCCATCCATGAACACAGATAAGGCCAGCGAACATGGATAAATCACGCTGCACTGCAAATTGCCCGTGGCGTAACAAGTTCCGCATACCGGTGTGCTGTTGCTGCCTGCACCAGCCCCGTGCATCCCTGGGACACCGTCTCACCGCTGTGCACGCAACCAGCCCAGACACGGCGCCGGCGGTCCACGCCCGCACGACATCGTTGGAAACGCGCTCTTTCAGCGCCTCCTTTGTGGTTTCATACGTAAAGAAGTTGACGGCGGAGTAGGGTATCCGGTGGATGACAGTGACAAGGTTGCCCTTCCACAGCGACCGCAGCCCCTCCGCCTGTACGACTTGGCGCACCGCTGCTGCAATTCCAAGATGGCCTCCCCCCGCCGCCGGAGATAGAGCTTGTACCTGTACCGTAGTCACAAAGCGGGTTATGTGGGGTGTTAGGTGCTGGTGCACGTGAGCACTGCGACACGGGTGGTGCAGCAGGCTACGGTGAGGGCGGAGGTGAGGTTAAGATTGCAGGAAGCGCACCGCACCTGATATAGGATGGTCATACGCGCGAGGGGGGCCGTACATGTCTTCGCTAGTGCGCCTGAGGCTCCTCCGCAGAAAGCCAGCTTCAGCGCGTTGTGGGAGATGAGAGGAGCAGCCTCGCTCGCGGCTGCTTCGTCCGACAGCAACACCAGAGCTGGCGATGAATCATCATATGAATGGCCTGATGCTGAAGGGTCTGACGACCTCTCAACGCACGCTCTCAAGACGCTTCCGGCTTGTGTGATTGGCCCGGCTTGTGTAACCACTCGCTCAGGGCGCGCGGCCATCGTGACGGCTGTTAAGGACAGCAGCGCTTCACGTCAATCATGATAGAAGGAACCGGAAAGCTATGTGTCGCTGAAACTCTGCAGAGAAGGTCAGCTTAAGCCGTCGCCGACAGAGCCGTTAATGGTCCCTATGCCAAAGTTATGACTTATGCGACCGTGCGGATAGAAAAGCCATCGTCCACGTGCAGTTGTGGGTACGTGGAGTTGGTAATGCGGAGTCACCGGCGGTCGTTGGTCGTTGGTTCCCGCGTCAGCGATTGGTGCTGCACCCGTGACACAAAAGGTCTGTCACTTTCCTCTAGTACCAGACTGGGATCTGCCTAATAACAGATCCAGACTGCCGTCAAAGCGTCTTGAGCTGTCCTCACACATAAGCCCTAGACAGGGGCCACGGCAAGGTTCTCAACTCCTCAAATACACGCGCACAACCTATCTACCCTTTCCTCACTCGGCATTAGCACGGTGGAGTTAGTAGGGCATCTAGGTGGCCTTCAGGACGGGAGGGCTTCCTGCTAGGCGGCACTAGACAGCCTCGCTACACCCCAACTGGCAGACCCTGCTTGCGATCAACCTGGGGGACATGTGGCGCTTGGTCTTCGTGTACAGCGGGTGAAGCAGGCGGGACAGCAAGCGGGGCACAGCAGCCAAAGCCCCCGCCCATTCCACCACTTCCCGCACCACCTGCGCCTGGTTGTGCCAGCCGTCACTAGGCCGTTCCAGCGCAACCGACTTGGCACGTACCCGTCCCAATGGGCAACACTAGCAGCAACAGCAGCAGCAGTAGCAGTTTAGATCCAAACTCCATCACAGGTGCGTTTGCATTGGTCCACGTGCTGCCGCCTTCAAGGGGCGGGCTTGGGAGGCAGCGCACGAACGCCCGGGAGCTTGGATGAGGCTGCATAGCCTCGGCCCTCCCTGCTTCTCACCTAGCCCCAGAAGAACTCCAATACCACAAACTGCTCTCCCAACGCCCCGCACTTTTTCTCGCCCTCCGGCATTTGCCCCAGGGAACCCGCAGGACCCGGACTACTGGCGCAGGAAGGGCGATGCCCACGCCCAGGCGCGCAACGCTGCCTTCGCGGGCAGCCAGGCAGCCTTCCACCGAGGCGACCACGGCGAGGCCGGCCGCCTGAGCCGGCAGGGCAAGCAACACGACGCGCAGTGCAAGGAGTGCAACGCGAAGGCCTCGCAGCTGGCGTTTGACACCAACAACAGGGGCCGGGGGCTGGGCGAGGTTGACCTGCACGGCCTGCGGGTGGCGGAGGCGGAGGAGGCGGCGGAGCGGGCCATCAGGCGGGCGAAGGAGGTGAGCGTACCTGGGGCGAGTGTGTTCTACTCCGTGCTGTACGGCATGCAGCCTGCACCAGGCGGTCCGTCGCTGCCTGCCACCGTTGCCCGCATCTCGATTCCTACCTTGATCCCTGCCGCCCTGCACGCGTGCTTGCGCCCCCGTCCTTCCCCAGCTGCACAGCTGTTGCAGCAACGGCGTGCTTGCTTGTGGCATTTTGGCAGTACTACGGCATAACATCACGCCGGCTTTGGTTTTGGAGCATGGGTGGCGGCTGATGGGCGCCTGGCCCGCAATATCACACGTGTCCCACGAGCGTCCGCCTTACGTCGGCATTGACACGACTGCCCACGTGCGCCCGCCCGCAGGCCGGCCTGCCACGGGTCGTGCTGATCGTGGGCAAGGGGCTGCACAGCCGCGACGGCGTGGCTAAGCTGCGGCCGGCGGTGGAGCGCCTGGTGGCCCGCCACAACCTGCGCTGCATTCCCGGGCAGCCCAACGCCGGCTGCATCACGGCCGAGTTCGTGAGCCGGGAGCAGCGGGGCATTGTGGGGTGGCTGCTGGACATGTGCGTCATTTGCTAGCAGGGGTGCAAGGCAGCAGGAGGGTGCCCCCGGCGGGGAGTGGGTGTGGTGTAACGCGTAGGATCAGCAGGTCGGGGCCTGTGGAGGGCTAGTGGAGGGGACCGGCAAAGGGCGACATGGATGCTGCGCATGCAGTGCTTGAAACACTGATGCTGGACCCTCATGTTGTGCATTTGTGGCCTTAACTCTCAACTGAGGAACGGGGCTCCCCAGTGCAAGGGTTTCGCGGGCTGTCTGTTGGCGTGCCCCTGCCACGCCCATAGTGGTCACGTTTTGACTTTCGTGGGCTTATCTCCCACAGTAACAAATTATTGCCTGAGGATTGTACCATCAATAGGACGAACAATTCTATATATAGGGAATTTTTGGTTGGGCAAAG
>VFQN01001341.1_pt1 | contig 41584 bp, 57 predicted proteins | sample 3512371 | NCBI WGS metagenome assembly VFQN01 (sample SAMN10412370, study PRJNA504923) | tailings metagenome | isolation source: Replicate 2 from Balatoc abandoned mine | place: Philippines: Itogon, Benguet | collected 2017-08-28 | reverse complement strand
TCAGCGCGGTGACTATGGTTTCAACAGCTGGTTGGTTTCCGACTCCAGGGAGGCGGTTTTTGGGCCGATCACCAGCGCGAAATTTGCACCGTAAGCAGGCCGTTGCCATGGCCCTCAGGGCCCAGGGGACTCCCCTGGCGCCTGGGCGTGCCTGTGGCTCAGCGCCGGTTGGGTGCCACTACCAGGCACGGTGGCAAGCACAAGTCCGAAGGTGTCCTGCCCATTCTACAAGGAGCAGCATCGTTACAACTCAAAGAACCTTTGCTGCCACTTGTCTGCGGCCAGCGCATGGCCACTTACTGCCCTCCACTGTAACAAGGAGTAGCTTGCGTTTCCGCAGCGCAGGATCGCCTCGCCCGATATGAAGCGAACACACACACCACCCCAAAGCTGATATTGTACAAATGGAGACGCACAGCAACCTTTATGCAAGCGAAACCGGGTCAGTAACATTAGACGCTCACGTTTCGGCCCGCCCACACCACACGGACCGCGGAGCGCCAACCTCCTCTTACCTCACCACCACCACACCGCAACCCCACGTACCCCAGAGCGTCTCCCGTTCCACACCACGTCAACGTACACCTTGCCACCGGCGCAGCTAGCCGTTCACAGATAAGCCTACATCCAGGTGAACACAGTGATGCACTGCACGTGTTCCACCCTTATGGAGCGGGCCCTCACAGCTGTGCAAGATTCCAACTTGACAGCCGGTAATGACCAATAGGCGCATACGCCTGCCTCCCGGTGCGCCGTACACGGTACGCCGCATGCGAACCATCCTCTGTAACGCCTAGTGCTGCGCCAGCTGCAGTCCGCCGCCCGCCTCGCTGGCAGACACCTTGAGCAGCTTGACCACGCCGCCCACCTCGGGCGTCAGCACGTGCTCCTTGTTCACAGGGCCGCCAGACACCGTGACGCGCAGGATGGGGGCAACGGCCTGTGGACGTCGGGAGGGAGGAGGTTGGTGGGGGCGGGGGCTCAGGGGCGTGGAGGGGTATGTGTAGAGGGTGCGGTTGCTGGGGTACCAGAAGATTAAGCAAGCAGGTACGAGGATAGCTTGAAACGGTGACAGTAGGGTGGTGGGCCAATGGGCATGGGGAGGGGGGCACAGCAGTCTACAAGGGGTGCCTGGCGCTGTAGTTTGGTGCAGAGCACTGCTGTAGGTCTGCCAGTACTCGAGGCGGGATGCGGCCTGTGAGCTCTCGTGCAGCTGGTTTGGGTGTCAGGGCGGCAGGTGGGGCCAACGAGCAAAAGGGCGTGCATAGGGTGGCGCCGTCTACATCAGAAGCGGCATGCCCGTGCCCGAAAGGTGCACGCAACAACCGACGCGTTGGCCAGCTTTGCGCTACCATACAGGCACTGCTTGACTACTGGTACGCTCACTTGAGTCGTCATCGCAACACGTGCGTGCAAAGCCTACAGCCGTGCTCCCCGGCACCCCGCCACTTGCCGGCCCCGACCGGCCGCTCGCAGTCCCAGTGCCTATGCCCCCCACGTCCGCCATTCCGCACCTGCCAGCCCCCCATGTCCAGGCTCTTCTCCTGGAAGGTATAGGAGCCGCCCGCAGGCACCGTGAACTCCTCCACCACCTCGTTCTGTTGGGGCATTCAGCAAGCGTAGTGTACAGTGTATAGCTTGTCAGTGGGAAAGGAGGGTAGTGGTGCCATAGGGCCTGGAGCCCTTGCGTACGGCTCGGTGTGGGATGCCCGGGACCTGAAAAACGCGGCCTAGGGCAAAGCCTGGACACCTACACCAAGCCCACATGTGAACGGTACAAGCATAAGGCACGCGATACCTGGACGTGAGGGTATACCAAATGAAGCTATTGACATTAGGTGGACCGGGCGCATGGCGAGGGTGCAGCTCCGTGTGGCTTCCGGCAGCAGCCTGGGGAGGCCTCCGCGGCCTGCAGGTGTGGGCCCTTGCGGGAGGCCGCTTACCTTGCTCTTGTGGTCGTCGTAGACAGCCTTGAAGGTCAGCTGATGCCCAGTATCGTTCTTGACCTCCACGGCATCAACGCGCTTGGGCGGGGGCACCATGGCGTTAAATTGGTAAGCCCGAGTTGAAGCTGCGAGGTGGTGACGCAGCACGGGTGAAGCAGGAAAGGTGACGGGACGAGTATAGTGTGTATATGTTGTTCCTAGCATCTTGGTAAGTTGGGAACGCAGGGTTTGTGCTCATAGCGTTCCGCATGGGCCTTTCCGAATGCGTGGCATCTCGCGATGGCATGCAAGCGTTGCCTTGCTCATGCGGTTTCATAGAGTGATAGCCTGATACATTTAAAGATATCCTGGCCGGGATTGGCCCGGAAACTGCTTGAGCATGAAACCCTCCGGGACCCCTGGGTCTCACGCTCTTGCCTTTCTGCAACGGTGCCTCGACATTGTCGCCTGAGCAATGGATAGCACTGCAACTGAGTTCCTGTAAGCTTCGTCATGCTCATATTCTGAAACGGTCGCTGGACTACCGTATTGGTGCTGGTACTACTGGTGGCTTAGAAGAGCACGGCCCTTCCGAATGGGCCAAGGTGGGAACTGACAACCTTGCCTCTGCTCATGATAGAAACGGAACTAGGAGCTCATATAAGTCCTGAGGCGTATGTGCTCTCAGACTGGCCAGCTCAGACGGACAACCTGTGCTCTCCGGTGTGCTGCTGTGCTCCTGGCTATGCAGGGACCTCGCAGGACCAGCCGGTCCCTGCGCTCCTGTCATCGCTGAGGCAGCCGCACGGCCATGCGGCAGCTGCCCCCCTCAAAAGGGACTACATCAGAAAGTTCAATACACTGCCAGGCCACGTATGCCCCACAGAAGAGGAGGATAAGGAAGCCAGCAAGGCAGTGGACCGTGTTGTCAAGCTCCTGCACCAGCAGCTGAGGCCCGCCGCTCGGGTGCGTGTCGCACATGCCGTTCATTCGTACCTGTCTAAGCCGTGCCGTGCCGTACATGCCGTACATGCATGACCACGGCAACTGCTTCAATTGTAGCGTTCTGGCTACCGGCAGCATGCTCCGGCGTGCGCGGCACGCACCCGCGCCTGTACTGCTGCACCGTGTGTCTTGCACCGTGCAGGCGTTCACGCCGTCTCCGGTCGGTACCACATCTGTAGACTAGCATTGGTGTTAAAACCTCGCTTCTCTTCAAAGGTCTTCATGGAGGCGTCCCGCACCGTTGTTGTCGTGACCGTGTGCGTCAGGATGCCACAAGTCAGCACAACCTCGTGTGTGTGTACTACCTGCTGCAGGTGGATCGGGTGCACGTGGGCGGCTCCTTCGGGCGGCGCACCTCTGTGCGCTTCCGCTTTGATGTCGACCTGCTGCTGTTCGTCAACGGCCTCAACGCGGATGACAAGGGCCAAGTGCAGCGGCTCCTGCAACAAGTACGTATGACTCTTGCTTGAGAACACCCGACTGGGTCGTATGCGTGCACCCACTGCACATCGCCTGGTCATGAGTCTTCCCGAACCGTCTTGCTTGCTGCTGCACTTGCTCTTTCTGCTCTGCGCACATCGTTAGGTGCTACAAGAGGTGCTAATGGTCGGCAGCTCAGTGCCGCAGTATTACAGTGTCCATACCTTCTTGCTGCTGGAAACCATTACCTGCTGCTACTTCCTTTCCTGGGCACTGCGCGTACCACTAGGTGAAGGAGGTGCTGGTGGCTGGTCGCGTGAGCGATGGCACGATCAAGCTTCGCCCCGAGCTGTGCATGGTGCAGCTGACATCCCGGGGTGTGGAGATGGATGTGCTGCTAGTGCGCAACGAGCTGGTCAGCCCCGGGCAGGGCGTGGACCGGGCACGTGTGCAGCGGGACGTGTTGGTGGGGCCGCTGCGTGGGATGAGTGACCAGGCGGTGCGGGCCATGGCACAGAAGCCTGTGGACAGGGCCCGGGAGCGCGGCGTCGTGGAGGCCCTGACCAAGTACGTTGCCAGGCAGCACACGACGGCCAACCAGGCGGTCCGGGTATTTAAGGTGTGTAAGCAGCCTGGGGTTGGTTGGACTGCAGGAAGTGCTCCCGTATGCCAGTGCACACGGGCTCTGAAGCCGACAGTGAGCTAGGGGAGACTGGAGTTGGGGTTAACGGTATGGTGCTTACTGGCACCGCGATGTGGCTGATGGCGGTACGTAACGATGCAGCTTGTCGCCCTGGCGCTGCGCAGGCGTGGGTCAAGGTGGGCCTGGCGGAGGGCGGGCGGCTGAGGTCCAAGAAGCTGCCCTCTGTGGCCCTGGAGCTCATTGTGCTGCGGGCGTACGAGCAGGAGGTGGAGGCTGGGGGCCCAAGGTGCGGATGTGTGCGCCTGTTGCGCGCAGAGAGAGCTCACTGAGGCAGGGGGAAAATTGAAATCGTACCTAGGGTCCTTTCCCCCCCTGCTGATGTGTGCGTTCCGATCGCTGGCTGCGTGCAGCGACACCCTGCTGCTGCGCACCTTCATCAGCGCCCTGCAGCTGGCGCGGGACCTGCGGGGAGGCTGGCTCAGCGGGGCGCCGGTGGTCATGCTGGACGCCGGGCCGGACCTGGGCTACCGGCGGCGGGATGGACTGCGCTACCGCGAGTGCTGGGGCCCTGCGCCCCATGTGATCCACCCTATCGACCCCACGTGCAACGTGGCCAGCGTGAGTGGTTGCTGTTGGAGCATATGTGTTGCCATATTGGCTGTGGCTGATACTCCCTGTGGCCATGTCGTGTGTGGCTGATTTTGGCTGTGGCCATATTGGCTGTGGCGGAATGCCGTGTTAAGGCCGTGTTCGTTGCTCATCATGCATGCACCGACGGAGCACGATGCGGCCAGCAGGTCTACTGCCACACCGTCACATCACAGCGCTGCTCGCCGCGGCTGTGTGCGATACCCATCGTGCTGTTGCGGGTGTGTGCAGGTGCCCGCGGCGCACCGCCGCAAGCCCCCGTGGGACTGGCACGGCCTGGCCAGGGAGGCGGGGGCGCTGCTGGATGTGATACTGGGCGGCAATTGGGAGCAGCTCGTGGGGCAGTCGACGCTGGGAGCAGCGCTGCGGAGGCTGGACCAGGAGGCGGCGAGCCGGAAATGAGCGAAAGTCGAGCGAGGAGGGCTGCTGGTTGCGTGCCGTGCGTGTTGCTGGTGGCTTTCTTGATCGTAGTATGCATGCGCATCTGACACAGACCGGCAGGTATGGGGGCGTGAGCCAAGGCCTCGCTCGTGGCGCAGCCATGGCTGCAAGAGCCTGGCGCCCTTTTGGAGACGGTGGTTGGGCAGCTGATTTGAGAGGCAGAACTAGCGGACACCGATTGTCGTTCGGGTTTCTGGCACGTGGGAACGCAACGTGGGCGTTGCCGTGGCGTGCTAATGCAGCCAGCTGCAGGTATTGCTTGTTCATGGTCAAGCAAGGGCCTGGAGGGCGACCTGCAGGCAGGGTTGCAGGGCGCCGCCTCCCTGTTGGTGCAGATTGCATGCGTCACTGCTTGCATTGCGTTGCGGCCTTGGCAGCTGTACGGTGCTGCATACTCTGCATACTGTTGGCTCGTGAGGTGACAGTGGATTTTGGCGGGTGCTGGTAAGGCCGCCTGCTGGGAGCAGCCGCGCGGATCGGTGTGTTGAGTGTGCTGCCGGGTTGGTGGCTAGGGTGTCCTGGGGCTGTTGCCGCTTCGCTTGTGACGGTATGCATGCAGCGACGTGTGTTCAGAGGTGGGGCGAGGAGGTTGTGCAAGGGCAAGGACGACGGGGCAACGGGATGCAACGAATAACGGTGACCTTGAAGCGCGGTCGTGAACGTGGAGGCAGGCTGAGGGGTCCGCACGAGGGGTCCGAAAGCATGCAACTGACGCAACCCATGTGCTTAGGGTGTTCTTAGCTGTCCTTACAAGCAGGGACGCGCGTGCAAACGGGGATACGTGGAGGCGGTTGAGCACGTCACTGTTAAAGGGATCCCATGCACGGGCCAAAAGCGACCCATGGTTGGGTTTGGCCTCATGAGCGGGCAGCCGGGATAGGTGAGGCCCTGGGCGACCCGCGAGGGAGTTGCGGGAATGGTTCCGTACCCGTCAAGTGACACCTGTTCTGGCAGCATGCGTACAGGTTTGAAGTCGTTTATTTGTTAAGGCTCTTGTAAATCCTACTGGCACCTGCGGGCAAGAGCAGCGGTCCACGACGGTCGAGGCAGAGTCCTTGGAAGCACTCGCCGGCATGTTCCATTTGGCTGGTGGTAAGTGAGGACTCGGACGCATAACACGTCTTTGGAGCGCTCATCTGCGGCCGGCCATCCCTCATGGGTGCAGGTGGGACCCGGTACCGGTATGCCGACCAAGCAGGGCTACAGCGCACGCAGGCCACAGTGTAGGCATGTGCTTCTGCCCTTGCGGTGCGCAGGCCCAGTCAAGCTGTGCTGTGTTCACCGGTATTAATAGTTCAGGCAGCCCAGGGCAGCCACACATACCTACGGTAATCCTGCTTGCCGCAGGTTATTCCGTCGACTCCCTGGTGCACAGCCTGCGGTGGCCGGCGGGCATTAACCCACACGTCCAGGACTTCAACAGCGCATTCAACGTCCTCCCCAATGCAGTATGCCCCACGTGGTATGAGGATGCTGCAGCTAATGAAGCCGTGCATCGCGTATCAGAGCTGCTGCGCCAGCAGCTGCCGTCATGGACGTGGGTGAGGATGAAAGCGTTTAGGGTCCTATTTGGCTGGTTTGGTTCCGTGCGTGGCTAGCCTGCAGAACACAGTCAACCGTGCAGATGAGTCCAGCCAGCAGGGTAGGCGTAAAAGACTGTGCCTCAACTTCCAGCACCGTATGGTACGGACTGCCCGTTTTGCGCGCGGTGGGGCCGTTTGTCATCAGGAAGTGCATGCATCAGGGCTGCATGTCTTCCATTTCTTTGACTTCGCTCATCGGTGTGAGACATTCCGCATGGTCAATGATCAGTCACGAAAAGGGCAACTGGTGCGTAACCAGGAGGGGCGTACTGCTGCCAGAGGAGCCGTGACGACAGCGGGTGGAGGCTGCTGGTGTACCCGAGCCCCTTGTCCTGTGCCCCCTGCCTGAAGTGCATCGCTCCCTACCTCTCTGCAGCGGCATCCATGGATCCCCCTCAAGGTGGATCGGGTGCACGTGGGCGGCTCCTTCGGCCGGCGCACCTCCGTGCGGGGCCGCTTTGATGTCGACCTGCTGGTCTTTGTGAACGACCTGGATACCGGGAACAGGCTGAAGCTGTCCTGGCAGCTTGCACGGGTAGGTCGTGGCGTTGTACGGAGGTAGGGCTCACCCTGTGAAGATGGCAAGCAGCAGGGTTTGGCAGCATGCGATGCGCGGCTTCTTGTTACGTTGGTTGCACTGAAGGCTTGGGTTGCTATGTTGTGTGTGGTGAGCACCGGCGGCAGTTTGCGCGTGCTGACTTGTGTGCTGACTTGTGGTGCATAGTCCCGGCATGACATCGGGTCGAACGGACGGACTGAAATTAGTCTACAAACTGACAGGGCTGGTGTGCGGCCCTTTTCGCAGGTGAAGCAGGTAATGGAGGCCAGCCGACTGAGTGACGGGCCGGTGAAGGTGCGCGCCGACCTAAACATGGTGCAGCTGACGTCCGGGGGCGTGGAGATGGATGTGCTGCTGGTGCGCAACGAGGTGATCAGCCCCGGGCCCTACGTGGACCGGGCACGCGTGCAGCGGAACGTGCTGGTGGGGCCGCTACTGGATGGGAGGACGACGCGTGCGAGGCTCGACAGGGCCCGGGAGCGCGGTGTGGCGGAGGCCATGACCGATTATGTCGCCAGGCAGCACTCGATAGCCAACCAGGCCGTGCGGCTGTTCAAGGTACGTGCGTAGGGGATGCACAAGCACGCAGCAGAATTACGTCATCAGGGGACGTCGGGGGAACCGTTTGGGGGAACGCTCTACACCCACTCTATGATCTCTCCCTGTCACCAACGGTTTAGAGTACCGCAGCTTGAAAGCTATGGTAGTTCATTTAACGTGAAAGTTGCGATGACGCAATGGTATGACGGTATGCTTTCCATGCAGGCGTGGGTTAAGCTGGGCCTGGCGGAGGGCGGGCGGCTGAGGTCTAAGAAGCTGCCTTCCGTGGCGCTGGAGCTCATCGTGCTGCAGGCGTACGAGCAGGAGGTGGAGGCAAGCGGCTGCTACAGGTGAGCCTGTTTGCTGCCTTGCACTTGTCAGCCAAGCTCGTGCATGCGCTGTCTTGTAAGCCTCTTAGTGTACGAACAGGCTGCCGTCGGAGGCTGACGATAAGGCCCAATCCCGGATACACGCAGCACCCTGCTGTTGCGCACCTTTATCAGCGCCCTGCACCTGGCGCGGGACCTACGGGGAGGCTGGTTCAGCGCCGCGCCGGTGGTCATGGTGGACGCCGGATGGGACGTGGGCTACCGGTGGGAAGAGGGCATGAGTTGGCGTGCGTGCTGGGGTCGCCGCCCGCCCTACATCATCCACCCCATCGACCCCACCTGCAACGTTGCGCAGGTGAGTCGTACGGCACAAAGCATCTGGATGGGAGCACCAGTGTCAGAGTGCCACCCAGTCGCAATGGAGCGCGGCCTAGTGCGAATCCGTCACCGCCCCACGTGGCGCCTCTGATTGCGGCCCATGCCGGTACGAATTGTCGCGTGCGTTTGCAGGTGCCCGAGGCGCACAGGTGCCGGCCGCCGTGGGACTGGGCGGGGCTGGCGTGTGAGTCCAAGCGGCTGCTTAAAATGATAGTGCGCCTGGATTGGGAGCGACTGATGCGCCACTCGACGTTAGGGGAAGCACTGCGGGGGCTTGCGCGGGAGGCGGCGGAACGGGAAGCGGCGGCCAGGAGAGGGCGCTGGTGGCGATGGGTGGAGTCTGCACGCAAAGCCGTTCTCACCGTGGCAGTCGGCTGCGCACTTTACTGCTGGTATTACTGCGAGCTGATAGACAAGGGCCGTGCTCCGGAGCACTACCTGCCGCACGTGATGAAGTACATGGATGACGTGTGCGACAAGGTGCTCCTGTTTGCTGCACAACGGTCCTTGCCGCTACCGTGCCCGTTGTAGCACGTCGTACGCAACGTAGCTGTCCCGGTCACTTAGCTGGGTTACGCGGCGCGCGTGCATGACGCCGGTATGTCTAGGTTTGACTCCAACGCGCAGGTGCCCCGCTACCGCTTCTGGAGCACCCTCGCCCTGGTGGTGCCCCGCTTCGTCATCGTTTTGAGCCAGCTGGGCTTTGCAGGGTGTTCCTGTGTGCGTGTATGTGTTGTACCAACAATGCGGCGCTTTCCCATAGGGAGGCACGGAAACTGGGGGCACGAGCTGAGGTAATCAGGCCAGGGGACGGCAGGAGGATGTGCGCAGAGTCGGACGCTGCGCTTTTGTGCAAGGTAGGGGCAGTAACAGGGTGCTTCCGTAGTTGCGTGGTCTGCTGCCGAGAGAGCAGCACAGCACGAGGCGTTGCTGCGCCAACGACGCATGCGCTGCTTGTGTGCACGGCACCGTCGTGACAGGCAGGAAGTTCGGATCGTTGCGCGTGTGGGTGCTGTCTTTTTCGCTGAGGAAATGCCGGTGAGGGCTTACGCCAGTAGCCCTACGCACTTGGTTGCTTCGATGCCTCTGGCGTTTTGGGTATTTTGGGGTTTGGGCACTCGCTGTTCTCCGGTGGTCTTCTGTTGCACGTGTCCACTGGTGCCATACGGCATCCAAGCCAACGCACTCAAGTCGGTGGGAAGACTGTCCATTTAAACACAGCTGCAGCGGAGGCAGCAGCATCTATCTCCTTGTTACAGGATGGCCCCAATGTCAATGCTGCTTGCAAAGTCATGATTTCTGAACCCCGTTCCATCAGACCGTGACACCAGCCACCATCAGCCTTGATCCCTTGGGCCCACGGGAATCGGAACCCCGCGTCATCACGGCCACCTGCGGCCACCCTGCGTGCTGCGTCCCGTCAGTCCCAAAGACAGTTGACGGTAAGACTTGCGTAATGCAAATGGGTCTAAAGCTTGGTAGAGACTGACCCTGCGGGCTGCAAAGCAGCCAAATCAGCAGCCCTGGCCAAGCTCAGGATAGCCCTGTAGCCCTTCGCAGTGTGCGGTACCTGGCACACAGGGGCCACTAGACTTCCGCGTTGCATGTGTTGCATCTGGCTTACGTCATTGCTGTGCCATCGCATGCAAGCTGGCACCACCAGGGGATTCTTTGCTAGAGCAGGACTCCACCAAACACGCACGTGCCAGCCGTCCTGTCCCCGTCCGGCGTTCAGCGACCTTACACCAGTCCTTCGCCCCCACACACGAGTCCACAGCTCCTCACACGTCTGAACGACCCACCCAAACAACATCCGTCAACCAAGGGCCACGACCCTTTACACCACCATGCAAATGCCCACTTTGGAGCTGCGCCACTGCAGGTAGGGGTTGACGATGCGCACCATGCGCGGCTGCGGCGGCTGGCCGGCCTCGCCCTGCACAGCAAGGGAAGGACCATGTCCACGCATCAGAAAGGAGCGCAAGACTCCTATCCCTGAAGGCTTACATGTGACGCGCTCAATTGAGAAGTAGCCCAGCAGGTCTTCCGCAGACCATGCTATCACATGTGAATATACGAACGCATAGAGACCTGGGATCCCGTACCGGCTCACCTGCTGCGGCTGCTGGTGCTGCCCCGCCCCGAACAGGCGGTAGATGTGGTAGCGCGCCCCCTGCGCCTGGGCGAACAGCCACTCGCGGTGGCTCACCTGCAGCGTGTTGCGGTACAGCCGTACGGATGTAAGCAACGGATCCCATACCGTACGGACAGCGGCAATGCCAGCACCACCACCGCCACTCATGGTGACTGCCCCTCGCCAAGCGCTCGGGCTACCATGCTGTGCGCTGCGGACCGTACACCGGTGACGCGAAACGTGCATTGTGGAAACCGGTGCAAAGCGCTAAGGGGCAGAAAGCACGTCCTCAAGATGCCGTCCCCCGCCGTCACTGCTCGCAAGCATGCTGTCCAAACCACACCTCGCAATGCTTGATGTACCGTCACAGCCCAAGAGCACAGCAACCGGCCAACGTACACTGGAACCATAGGACAGGCCTTCCACCCGCACCTCGAAGTACGTCTTGTCCCAGCTGCTGCTGGCCTTGACCTCCACGAAGGCAGTCACCTCCCCGCTCGCCACGTGCCGTACAACCAGGTCGTACGGCAGGCACTGCTCGTCCTGGTCGTTGATCCACTCGACTACCTCGCCTGCCAGGCAACACGCAAAGGCAAGGGGGCGTTGTGACAGGCACGCTACAACAGCGCAAGCTCAGTGGGGCACGACTTGAAGTACGGGCACGGCATGCACTGGATTCGGCTCGCCATGCAAGTACTGGTTCTCCATACCTGGCTGCGCGTGCGCCTGCAGGTAGGCCGCCACGTAACGCTCGCCCCAACGGCCAACCGCCTCGCGGGCGGCGCGCGGCGCGTCGTCGCGCGCCACCGGCAGCTGTACGGCCTCCAGCAACGACCTGCATGATGTGCGGCGATGGTGCTCATACGTTGGCATTCCGGTAGCAGCAGTGGGACCACCAGTGTCGGCAAGTTGCCGACTGAACGGCAAGCCACGCGCAGCACATGGTATCGACCGCAGTGACCCCATCGCCCGGCCCCAAAATTTGATACAACATTAGTAGTTAAAGCAGATTTTGTGTTTTTATGCACCCCCTCACCTGTGTGCTTCCGGCGACACATCCACCACCTGCTCGCCGTACCGCAACGCCACCTCCTCCTCCGCGCTGCCCTGAGCCACCGACCCCATGCCGCGCCCCGCCCCCTCGTCCCACCACGGCTCCTGGCCCCTGTCCGGGCCTCTCTGCTCATTCATCTCCAGCTCCTCCCACGCCCGCCGCACCTCCACCGCCTCTAGCTCCACTGCTGTACGCTCCTCCCCACTCCGCCCTCCCTGACCTCCCTCCTCCCCTTCCAACGGCTCCTCCTCCTGCATGTGTACCCCTTCCGCCTCCAGCTCCACGAATCCTGCCTCCGCGCCTGCCCCATCCCGCCCCCACTGGCCTGCCGCCTCTACCCCGCCTCCCTCCCTTCGCAGCCCATCCTCAAGTCCTTCCTCCTCCCCACCCTCCAGGCCTCCTTCACGCCGCTCGCCCTCCTGCTCCTCCCGCTCGTCCACCCCGACATTCTCCTCCTCAGGCTGCTCCTCCTCCGGAATTTCCCAGTGTGACCCGAAGACCAACTCCGTTACGCGGGGTGTGTCCGCCTGGTCCTGCTCTTGCCCGTCTGCCGTACGGCACGTGCTGTCGTACGGTAGGGGCGGCAGGCGGCCGCCGGGGCGCAGCGCGGCGAGGCTGGCCTCCAGCGCGGGCCCCGTCTGGCCTGCGCCCAGCAGCGTGTGCAGCAGCAGCAGGAAGCGTGCGCAGCCGGCGTGGGGGCGGCCGCGGAAAAACAGCCTGCAGAGGGTCCAGTTTGAGGTTGGAGGTGGGGAGTGGGTTGTGCATTTATGCGGGTAACGGACCAGGCAGGCATTCGATTATTACTGATCGTTTGTCTCGAGATGGGGTCATGACCGGAAGTCCAGGCAGCGCTTCCCACGCCAGCTGCTTAGAACGGCCGCTTTGACAAACGACACTGCTTACTCACTGCTTACTGGTGGCCCACCACGCCTCCAGACCCACCTGGAAAGCTGCATGAACAGGGCGCTCCAGTTGACGGGACCCATGTCCCCCGCCTCCCCCTCCACGTCCTCGTCGCCCGCGCGCTCCTTGCTGCTGAAGTACAGAACGCGCGTCGTCGCCGCGTCAAGGGGCTGTAGCGCCGCGGCGCGGGCAGTGCCGTCGCCGCAGCTGCTGGCCAGCTCCGCAGCTCCTCCCTTGGCCTGGGGCCACAGCAGCACGGCTTCCCGGCAACACGGCTGCAGGGCACAGGAGAAACGCATCGGAGGTGTGTGTGCCACGAACCAAGGAGTTTGCGGATGGTGTTGCAGCCCCCGTGTACACAAATATGCCTCGCGTCGTATCACCATTCCCATGTTCATGCCTAGACGTGACGTACAAGTGTTCTGACTCAACCGCGCATTTCAGTCAGTAGGCTACTGCCTGCACGGAGCCCGAGGCGTACCTCCGTCTCCAGGGAGAGGTCCCCGCCGCCCCCCACTGCCGTGTCCTCCAACCACAGCCGCCACGTCAGTCCCACACCGCCGCCACCACCACCGTCGCCCCCACCCTGCCCTCCCGCCGCCCTGCCGCCCACCGCCGCCACACGCAGCGCCGCCGCCGCCTCGGCCGCCTCCCCCACTGCGACGCCCTCCGCCGCCAGCCACCTCAGCAGGTACGGCGACAGATGCCGCAGGCTTTCTAGCACCTTCTTTGCAGCTTTCGCCAGGCCGGTGCCACCCTGCTGCTGCTGCTGCTGCTGCCACGTGTCGTGCCCTCGGGGGGCCTGCAGGTACAGCGGCCGGCCGTCTGCGGCTGCAGCCTGCTGGCCAGGCAGCAGCACCACGCGCGGCTCCACAGCTACCCCCAGCAGCGGCATGTGTATTAGCTCGCACAGCAGGTGCCGCAGTCCGGCGGCGCACGCGCAGCCGCCCACAGGCGCCAGCAGATGCTCAGCCGCTGTCTCATCACCTCCCTGGTGCCCAGGCCGGACTTTCTGCCCTTGCTGCTGCTGGTGCTCAGGTGCGTCCGTGTCAATGTCGCAGCTGCGGCCCGAGGCCGACGCCAGCGGCAGCGCAATGACATGGAGCGCCACGCCAGCCTCCTCAGCCGCACGCTGCAGCCCAAGGAGCAGCTGCCTTGGCTCCGACAGCGTCCAGCGAGCTCCGTAGCCCTCCGCTGCACCAGCTTCTAGAGCCCTCCCCACCCCGCCTGAATCCGCACTAGCGGGAGACCGCTGCTGCTGCTGGGAATCGGGACCTGCTTCCGGGTCGCATGCGACTAGGCCGTCGTACACGAACACGTGCTGGCGTGCCACGTGCGCCGCTGCGCCCTGCACGCCGCTGGCTGCCGCCCCTGCTGCGCTAACCCACGTGCCCGCAGCCGTGGGTAGCAGCGCCTCCGTGCGCAGCGCCCGGACCACCTCCGCGACCTGCTCCCCATTCACACACCCGTCGTCAATCCCGTCCCTGTCGGCCTCAACACTTCCCTCCTCCGCCCTTTCACCCAGGCCTGCGTTGCTGTATCCGCCCAGCAACCAACCCAGCCACCCCAGGCAGCATAGCGCGGCGGCGGGTTCCTTTGTGGCGCCCGCCGCTGCCCGCGCCGCGGCCAGCAGGTGGCGGGGCCCCAGGCGGGACTCCACGCGCAGCAGGGACACGAAGAAGCCCCTGCGAGCAGGTGTGCACGTGCATCGCAGGCCATTAGGGTGACAACACGTGCACGACGCAGGTCTGTTGCGTCACAAGAACGCAGGGCAGGGACACGCAGAAGCCCCTGTAGGAGGGTACTGGCGCGTGGTGATCAGGACCAGGGCCATGCAAGCAAGGCCTCAGAGTGTAAAAGATGGGGTTCCTGCGTGCTGGGGGACGGCAACTACGCCCCCTATCTGCGGCGAAAGTGTGGACTGAGTGGACACTCGTTGACCCATGCACGTTGGACTGTGGTGCGCGGACTCACTCAAGGCTGGCCGGATAGGCGTCCGACAGGCGGGCAGGCAACAGCACCGCGGCAGCGGCCGCCGCCGCCCCCGCGGCACCACGTCCCTCCGCCACCACCGCCTCCAGCGGCCCCAGGCTCCACACGGTCTCCTCCGCGGTGCACCACCGCAGCGGCCCTGGCGCCGTCCCTCCTCGCCCTGGCCCCGCCGCCGCCGCCGCAGCCGGCAGGCATACTAACGGCGCAGCCGCGAACGCCTGGGCCACCGCCGCCGCAACACGGCCACCTTGTGCCCCTCCGCGCTGCTCACCCCCGTCCTCCGCTCCCTCGGCTTCTTCCTGCTCCTGCTGCTCCTGCTCCCGGCACACCTCCGCCCACAGGTACCCATAGCACGCAGCCAAGTCACCCATCCCTGGCTGCTGCTGCAGCTGGACTTGCTGCTGCCCTCCATCCAGACACCGTCCTGCCGCCTGCTGCCACTCCACTAGCTGCCCTAACACACACTCCACGGTGGGCTTAGCCACCAGCCCCAGAGCAACACCGAACCGTGGGTCGCTGAGCCGTGCTGACACGTACCGTGCCGCAGGGCCCAGCACGCCCCGCACCGCACGCGTGGGCAGCAGCAGCGCGCCCGAGCCGGGGGCCGCCACGCCGCCCCAGCTGTCTGGCAGCCACGTGGCGCTGCGGAGAAGCTGCAGAAAGCTGGACGGACCCGCCACTGTGGCATGTGCCTTGCCGGCGCTAGCGGCAGGCGCAACTGTGGCCGCAGCTGTAGCTGCTGAGGAGCTGGGGGCGGTGGGCTGCAGGCGTCGTACGAAGGCATACCTGCCGTACTCCTCCGCCCACGTGGCATCCAGGAGCTGCGCGATGGCCGTTAAGCGATCCACGGCTACCGCGTCGAGCACCCCCTGTGGCGCAAGGCCATGCCCGTCACCGCCGCTGCCGGCACCGTCACTGACGCCCCTGCCGTTCGCGCCTTGCTGGGGGGCAGCAGCATGCAGACCCGTGTCCTCCTCCTCCTCCCTCTCCTGCTCCTGCTCGCCCTTGGGCAGCCCTTGCGGCCGCAGCACGTGCTTCAACACAGCCTCCAGGTCGCTGCTCACCCAGTCCTCCACAGCCTCTCCTAGTCCGCCGTGCCCTTCGCCCCTGACCCCTCCCTGTTGAAGTCCCTCTCCCGCAGCCGCCTGTCCCTGCCCCTGCATCTGCAGTACCTGACGACGGCACACCCGCACGAAGCTAAACCCGCAACCCAGCAGCGCGGGGCCACAGAACTCGGCCCACTGCACGGCGCTCCCGTACCTGCCGTACCCCTCCACCCACAGTGCGGACGGCACGCCACGCAGCGCCGCCGCCAGGGCCGCCAGCGCCGTGGGGGCCTCCGCCGGGTGCCGAGCGGTGTAGAGCGCGGGAAAACTCAGCCCCAAGCACACGCCCCCGCTGTACGTGGCGCCTCCGCTGCTGCTGCTGCTGCTGCTGCTGCTAGTAGTGCCGCTCGGCATGTCATTGCACGGCAGCACCGCCCAGCCCTTCGGCGGCTGCCTGGACCCACTGTGCTCCCCTTCCTCCTGGCCGTGCTCCACATCGCGTTCGCCCTCCCCATCCTTGGAGGCTAGGGAGGCATCCGAGGGACCCGATGCACCCAGCGCACGCTCCCCGCCTGCTCCCCGAGAAGTAGAGCACGTGGCGGTGCCACGTGCGGCTGCCTCCGGCGGCGCGCACACCCACAGCAGCGCGTGCGCCCACTCCTGCCTGACCCGCGGGTCACGTGCCGCCAGGTGCTGGTGGTGCAGCAGGTAGGCGGCGTAACCCACAAGCAGCTGCGGGTCCATGCCAGCCGTGCTGCAGCCGCCAGAGCTACTCCCGGTGTCATCATCTGTGCTGCTGGCGTCATCGTCAACAAGCTGCTCCTGCTGCTGTTGCTGTTGCCGTTCTTGGTCTAGCAGCTGTGTGCGCAGGTGCTTAAGCTCTGGCAGCACGTGTCGAGTTATCACGTCCGCGGGCTGAAGGGGGCTTACTCCCAGGCGGGACAGGCAGCGCAGCGCACGGCGCCGCTGTGCGGCCGAGATGGGCCGAGCAGGGGCCTGGCCACGCGCAGGGACTGCACCCGTGGATGTCAGCAGGCCTGCGCAAAGGAGGCACGGATTTACTTAGCTGTAATGCATTAGCATGGTGCTGTCACCGGCTGTGTACAGCCACGACAGACATGCATGTTCGTTCATCAAAGGGTGGCATGTACGCAACACCTTCGCGGTACAAGCCCCTTTGTACCCCTTGCCATGCTCAAAGTCCTACCTGCCAGGTCGACCAGTGGCAGGCGCTCCTCAAAGCCATAGCAGTACCCCTCACCCAGCACACCGGCGGTGGCATCAGCCGCGTCTGCTCCAGTGCCCCTGCGGGCCTTTGTCCCACTCTGTCCCGACCGCCCTTTTAACCCCACACCACTGGCGTTCTGCACTGTCGCTGCTGCACCGTTGTTGCCATCAACACCAGTCCTGCTGGCCTCTCCGCTGACGTCGCAAGTGCCGTCGCCGTCGCCGTCGCTGTCGCGAGGGTCTTCTGCCGCCAGCGCAGCTGCCGCCGGCGGCAGCAGCGCGTCCGCCGCCGCTGCCACCCGGCCGCCCACCAGCGGCACCAGCGGCAGCGCACGGAGAGCGGCGGTGATGGAGGCCAGGGAGGGAGAGCCGGCGGCGGCTCCGCCGCCGGCTGCGATACGACCACCGCCAAGCGGCTGAGCCTGCAGCACAGCACAGCAGACGGTGGCCGAGGGTACATTCGCAACGTCTGCGAGCACGCACCTCTACGCCGTGCACCAATAGCAATACCTGCCCAGTGAGCCCATAACCCCCTTGCAAGAGTAGCGAAAGTGGCACCTTTTATGTGCCGTTGCAGGACAGTGTCACTACCTGGCTCACCTCCCGTGCCTCCATGAGCCCCTCGAGGAGGGCCAGCACCCTCCAGCACCAGCTGGCGCCACCCACCGCCGCCCCTGCAGCGCCGCCCGCACCTCCCGGGGCCTGGGGTGCTGCAGCCGCCGGCTCCCGGCCGCCGCTGCGCAGCACCTCCTGCGTGCAATCAGCGCGCACGGCGATGCCGCTATCGCATAACAAAAAATACAGCACACGGTGGGAGCAGCAGCACGTATTCGCTGCAATGATTGCCCCATCACACCGGTGCACGGCCACAATCGGTTGAGCTAGCTCCAAGCGTGCACCTGCCCTCCTCCCCACCTGCAGGGTCGCCACAGCGTGCGACAACGAGAAGGCCTGCAGGCCCAGAGCGGCGCACACCCCGGGAGGCACCTCGGAGTCGCCACCACCGTCGTCCTCTCCTGCTGCCTCCGCTTCCTGCTGCTGCTGCTGCTGCTGGGTCACAATCTCCCGCAGGCCCTCCGTGACGGCGTAGCGGCAGCCCGTTGCGGCCAGCAGCGCCCAGTCGGGCAGCAGCTCGCGGACCTCCTGCGCAGGCGCACGCCGATTCAAGTGTTTTGGCAGTAACTTGCACTTATCCAACAGAACCTCATACCGGTAAGGCATACAAGCCTAGCATGAGCATATGCGCGCTGTCACGCGCACCGGTCCTGCCCCAAGCCCCTGGCCCAGCCCACCTTGCTGGCGGCCACCACAACCTGCGATGGCCGCAGCGTCAGCGTTGGCTCCCCTCCACTTGGCGCCTCGCCGCCCTCCGAAACCGCGCTATACGGCAGCATGCAAGCTGTCGTACGCAGTGCTGCAGCGATCTGGCCTACCACCGGCCGCAGGAACGGCATGGCCACGTCGGAGCCGCCCGCAGCGTTACCGCCGGCGCGTATGGTCATGTACGGCAGGGCTCCGGCGGTGCCGTACGGTGCGGCGGTTGGAGGCACGTACCGCAGCCAGGCACCGCGGCGCACGGCGGGTAGGAGCCGGGTGGCGGCGTACATGGCGTTCAGGAAGGCAGAGGAAACCTGTTGGCCGGGTTGTCACCATGACGTTACGTACGGACAAGCCATGCAAGCAGGTCCAACTGAAGGTTAGCTTGTGAGGACGCACAGATACCAGACTGTGCAGCGTGCAACGGCGGGTCATAGCATTCGTAGCACCCCGGTGCACAGCCTCCGCTTACCATCCCGCGCAGCATCTGGTTCCACGCCTCCTCTGCGGTGATGTCCTCTCGGCTGGACGGCACCAGCCAGTCGGCCTGCGCCAGGACAGGACCAGGATACAAAGGGCCGTGTAAGCCCCACTCGACTCTGCATCACCGAGAACGCGGTACCGTACGTATGAACACAGAACTGCACCCTCAACCAAACCATATGCGTACAGCAGCCATAATCACCAGCAGCACCAGCAGCACCATACCCATGTCACCTCATGCCGTGCACGCTGGATACCCTCGTGCCCGGTTCCGCGGAGCATACCAACACCTATATGCGCCCTGACACGCACCTGCAGGTCGAACGGCAGGCCCGAGGGGCGCAGCGGCAGCGTCGCATACACGTGGCACCCGCCACCGCCAGCGCCGCCACCAGGCTCGTCCTCCGCTGCCTCCTTGTCCACCCCGCCTTCCTCGCCGCCAAAGTGCGTCCGCCGCTCCGGCAGCGGCAGCGCAACCGCGACCGTTGTACTGCTCGGTACGGCACCGGCGGCGCCCCGGGGCACGGCCGGCGGCGCCGCCATCGCCCTGCCCACGACCCACGTCCGCACCAACTCGCTAACCAACCGCCAACCGCCTGTGCCGCTGGCGACTTCAGCTGACCCGTCAGCCCGCTCGATGCGCCATGTAATCTGCGATGGAAAGACCCAACGTCACGTCAGGACAGCCGCACCCGCTTCTACATTACCGGTACTGTGGCGGGCACTTGTGAGGGGCCGCTACATGACAAAAGCAGCAGACAAGTTGGCTGTGCCATCTACACGTCACGCACCTCCACCACGGCGCCGCCCTCCTTGTCCGCACGCTCCAGCGTGTGCCGTACGCCGCTCATGTCGTCGTACACCTCCAGGCGCCGTACACGCCGCAGGAAGAGCAACAGGCCAGGGCGCACCTCGGCCAGCAGGCCCGCTGCCAGAGCGGGCCACGAGGCCACACCACCTGCACTCGCACCCCCACCCGCACCCGCACTACTTGCACCTGCACCATTAGCGGCATCGTTGGGCAGCAGTCTCGGCGCTGCAGGCAGCAGGATGACTGTGCCCCAACCGCTGCCAGATGGCTGGGGGAGGGGCAGCATGGGCGCCTGGGCTGCTGTGCCGGGGCTTCCGCCGCTAGGGGCCTCAGCACGCTGTGCTGCTGGAGAGGCAATTGCGGATGGCGGCGGCTGCAGCGTGGGGTCGGCGGCTGCGCTGTCCAGTGCGGTGGGCAGCACGTAGCCTAGGCCGGAGGGGTCCTGTGGAGCATAACAGGAGATAAACAGAGGCCGGAGCAGTTGGAATCAAGCTAGCCGACCCGCTAGACGCACCAAACCGCTCACCCGCTTGAATTGCGCAACACCGTGTTCCTGTGCATGCCAAAGAGTCCCCTGGGTCCAGCGCACGTGCATTAAGGCGTACAAAGATATGTCAGACACACTCTGCGCCCAAGGCAGCGCACGCACCTGGGCGTCGAAGGCGAAAGCGAAGCCGTTAGAGTAGATGGCGGGCCGGTCGCACACCGCGAACACCGACTTGAAGCCAATGCCCTTCTCGCCCGTCTGGCCGCCGCCCTCGCCTCCCTGCTGCTGCTGCTGCTGCTGCTGCTGGGCCTTCTTCGCGGCGGCCTTGGAGCTGGCGCCCACGTCGCATAGGGCGCGCACGTCGGCCTCCGAGAAGCCGCGCTGCGGGGTAAAAAGGCGAGCAGGCACCGAGCGGATCTGAGCTTAAGAAGTCAAGTGCTTTGAACCAGTTATGCAGCACGTAATGGCGGCAACTCTCCATGCGCACTAAGACCGCTCAGGGCAGACCACCGGCCGTGCGTCCTCCCCTAGGGGCCTCTTGGACAAACGTGCCATGCATCCCGACCCCACCTCGTTGCAGCCCACCGCCAGGCCGCCCGGGCCTACGCGCAGGGCGATGGTGGGCGCCTCGCCGCCAGCCGCCAGCTGGTCTGGGTAGCTGCGGGTGAGGAAGGCAATGAGCTAAGGAAGTGACCGTATCAGATGCTCTCATCTTCGTCGCATTCCTTATCCATTCACATCCATCAGGCGGTGTGCTGTCATTCCCCGCCTACCCCTCCAGTGCACCCCTGCCCCCATTACTCTGCCAGACGTAAGGGGCAGCAGTTGTTCAACTTTTCCACGCTCAATTTCCTGCCCACAACGCACCCATACTACAGGACAGTGCCCTGGTCCCGCAAGTACCGGTACCTGCAGTCGTCTGCGTTCTGCAGCAGCTCCAGCAGCAGGTGCACGCGGCTGGCGTACAGGTCTGCGGCCAGGCGGGCCATGGCGCGCTGCAGCCGCCGTGCCTGCGCCGCCAGCACCGCCTGCACCTCGGGAGGCGCGGACACGCCCACGCCGAACTCCTGCGCACGCCGTGTGCGGTGCAGTGGGTAAGGTAGCTTTCGCAGCATGTGGGCAAGACGGCGGCAGATGCATTGTGATGTGGACGCCCACGACTCAGGGTGGCCGTGAAGACAGGTATTTCTGTTGGGCCTTTATGGCCATGCTCCCCTTGGGAGCTCCCGAAGGGCCCGTAAATGCACAGCAATGGGGGCATGGCCGTACACCGTTATCATCAGCGCCTCCTTCAGGGCGCACGACACGACCGCACGCCCCGAAATTGCATCCGTACCTTTTGCCGGATGCTCTCAATCACCGCCCGCGCCTGCTGCTCCGAGACACGACCACGCAGCCGCCACGCAGGCAGATGCGCAGATGCCGCCGACGCCGATCCCCCCGCCGCCGCCGCCCGTGTCCGGCCCGGAGCCCTAGGCACCACTGAACGCATGGCATCAGCAGCTGCGGCGGCCGCAGCCGCTGCTCCTGCTGCAGCCCCCTCCTGCTGCGGGCTGGCCTTGCGGCCCTGCCTACGTGCCCCCGGTGCCGCTGCAGCGCCTGCCAATGACCCTGATGACGACGATGATCCCGAGCCGCCTGCCCGGGCCGGCTTGGAAGCCTGGAACACGATCTCGTCCTCTTCAGTTGCTTCCTCCTTCTCTTCCTTCTTTTCAGTTTCCTGCGCCGTCCGCCCACTGCTGGATGCCTTGCCAGCGCCACCCACAGCTGGCGCGACAGAGCCAGGTGCATGCCTTTGACCCTGGCACTGCGCCTGCATTTGGTCGTGTTGCTGTCCCCGCCGCATGCTTGTGGTCTGGCGCAGCGCCGCCGCTGCCGCCGCGCACAGCCCCTGCAGGCCCAGCACGTGGCCCACAGCCCACACCGCAGCCAGCGCACGGGCTTGGATCGCAGCTGGCAGCGCAGCCGCCTGGCGGCACGCCTCCGCCGCCGCTGTAGCCGTTACAACGCTGCCGCTGTGGGCGGTCGTATCGCCTGCTGGCGGCGGAGGCGGCGCTGCCAGAAGGGACCGCAGCGGGTCGGGAATCAGGAGCTGCAGCAGAGGCGCGCTGAGCAGGAAGGGCGGCGGCAGTGTGTGCACTGTATCTAAAATGTAGCGCCCCAGCTTGCGGGCTAGCACCTCGGAAGGTGCATTCTGCATGCCACCTTGTGATGGCGGGGTGCTGGCAGTATCAGTGATAGCATCGTCGTTGGCGGCGGCGAGGGCATTGGCGGCGGCGGCGGCCGCCAGCGCCGCCAGCAGCTGCAGCGGCAGGTCGGCGACGCCGCCGTGTGCCGCCGTCAAGGCAAGGAGCTCCGCGGCCGCGCCGGCGCCGTCGAGGCGTAACACGGCCTAGCGGGCGGGATGGGAACGGGTGATGCGACGTTTCTGACGGCACAACTGCATGTTGGAAGGCACTCACTGGCGGACGGCGGACGCAAGTTCCTGCATATCATTGGCATAAGATTACCGCAAGGAGGTTTGCCACCGGCACCCAGGGCCAAGAGCCTACCTTCGCAAAACGCTCCCCTGTCGCCGCGGCTGGATCCACCACAGCCGCCACCCCGCCGCCCATCGCGCCGCCGCCACCGCCGCCAACCGGCGCAGGCAACACCACCGCCGAAAGCCTCGTCGCCACCTCCGTCAGCCCGCCGCATCCCGCCGCCGCCAGCGGCCCGCCCGTCACCGCTGCTGCTGCTGCCGCCGCCGTCGGGTCCAGACCCATCGCTGCAGCGGCCGCCACCAGCAGCTCCCCCATCATGCCATCATCCAGCCCGTTGCCCTCTGCACGTGTCTTAACGCACACGCTCTGGAGCAGCTCCGCCACCGCCGCCAACCCCATCTCCGCAGCGCCCTCGCTTGACCCTGCACCGCCGCCTATCCCACTCGCCACCATGGCCAGCGCATACACGCCAGCCCCACAACCGATGCCGCCCTCCTCCTCCACCAGCTCCTGCCCCTGCCGCTCTCCCCCAGCCCCACCGTGTGCCGTACCGTCAAGCAGGTGGGTCACCGACCCATGGGCCACCAGGTCCGTAAACCGCTCCACGCCAAACTGCATGCACGCCAGCCGCTCCACCCGCTCCGCCACGCCGGCATCCAGCTCCTTCCCTGCCGCTGCCGCTGCCGCTGCCCCAGTTGCCTGGCCCTTGCTTCGGCCCTTGGAGCTACCGCGCTGCAGCGCGGTCACGGCTTGGTGGCAGAAGGCACGCACGCGGCGGAGCAAAGCTACAGAGCCCTCATCCCCGGGACCCGGCAGCTTGACAGCGGCGGTGGAGCCCTGGCCAGTTGCCGCATCCGTTGCTGGTCGCTCCACTTCGTCTGACACGGCCGCGGCGCTGCTGCTGCTGGCAGCTGGCTCGTGAGGCGGCTGATCAATAGCAGCGGCGGCGCTGGGGCCGTCTGGCCCTGGGCCGTTGGAGCCCGCGGCAGCAGCGGCGGGCGGCTCTGACGGTGAGTCGCCCGCCGTCCCGCTGCCGTCCTGGGGGAGAAGCACCCTGAGGCACGCCGCCTCGAACAGCTCTGCGGCCGAGGCAGGGCAGTCAGGGTGGCGAGCTAAGCTGTTACCGCATACGGTGCACACCGTACTTATGGCGTACGACCAGGCCACCCGGCGCCGCTGAGAAGTCGTGCATGCTTGGCTGGTATGGTGTGCCTGCCGGCGGTGCCTAGGGTGTTCATCCGAGCGGCTTGGCAACAACGCAGCAGCGACAACTATGATGATTGGAGATGCCCAATGAGCCTACCTGACAGGGCTTTGTCCTCCGCGATGATGTCCACCAGGCCGGGAGCCTCGCGGCCCTCCTGCCGCTGCCCCTGCCCCTGTTCCGCCCTGGGCCACGCCAGCTGGTCAACGTGCAGCGCGTCACACGTGGCCCTCTCCACCTCCAGCAGCAGCGCCAATACACTCCTCGGCATAAGGGCGGTAGCAACGGCGGCCGACACTGCGGCGGCGGCGGCGGCTGCCGCGCCCTCCAGCTGTTGCTGCCTCTTGGACGGCGACAACGATGGCGGCGGCGGCCCACTGAATTGCGACGTTGTGGTGTTGGTGGTGTCTGTGGAGGTAATAAGTGTGTTGGTATCCGTAGTAGTGGTGGCATCCATGCGGTCCAGCACGGACTGCAGCTGGTTGCGCAGCTCTGCCAGGATTTGCTCGCGGGAGGGCGGGGGCGAATCGAGGGGCGGCTGAGAGGCTGGGGGTGGGGGCATGCCGCCAAGCTGCACGGGCGCAGGCACGTGATGGAAGGAGGTGGAAGGAAATGGGGATTGAGCATAAGTGAGTATTGAGGGTAGTTGCAGGCTTGATCTACACCCTTGACCCAAAATGCGGCATGCTGCCCACCTGATTGTGAGTCCTTGAAGCGCTACGGTGGGTGCAAAAATACACGCGCGCAGCACTCCTCCGCACCTAACAATGTTGCACACCGCAGGTGCACCAGAACCCGCTTGGCGGTAGAGGGTAACGTTGCCGTACACACCTGCATGGTCTTCCTCCACCAGGCCTTGCTGCGCTGCCCGCCCCTTGGCCCCGGCCCGTGCACGTCCTCCCCCGCCACCACGCCCTGCAACAGCAGCGCCACCAGCGACTCCGCGCACACCTGAAAAGGGGGAGCGGGAATGCAGCAGTGGCAGCAGCAGCAGGGCCAGTTGTTTCTCACGCCGCATACTGCCTTGGTATGCCGCCCCCTACCTTCCTTCTGACATTCAGCTTCCCGGTGCTACGTACCGTGGCTGCAGCACAGGCAGCACAGAAGATGTAGTGGACCTGTCCTATCGCGGCTCACCGAGCACGCGTCTCGCTCGCTGCCAGCAGCACCCGCCGGCGCCGGTGCCGCCCGCGCCGTCCACCTCCTCAGCTCCGCCGCCAGCTCAGCCGCCACGCCGTCGGGGGCGCCGCCGTTGCGGGCGGCAGCGTGGACCAGCTCTCGGGCCTGGGGGCGGGGCGCAAGGAGGCGCTGAGTACGGTACTATACGGTACGGCAGCGTTCTGATTTGCTGAAGCGCGCACCTGCACACGTGTGCGGCAGCACGTGAGAGACTGGTAAGTTATGTCGTACCTCGTACGGTATGTGGGTGGCAGGTGCGGTGGCAGCAAGCGGCGCAGGGAGCCTTCGGGCGACCCACATCGCGAGAACTGGCGACTGTCTAGCAGAGCAACGGACTCCAGAGCACGCTCATGCCGATGCCCGTGCGTGAATATGTGGGATTGTTGTGCAGGCGGCAGCCGTTCTTTGTCGTACCTTGACCACCGCCGCGACGCGCGCGCGGTACTGCGGGTAGGCCATGCACACGCCGCAGATGTGGGAGCAGACGGCGCCGTCGTTGGGGCAGGGGCACAGGCAGCAGCTCATGTCCACGGCCCAGAAGGCGGCCTGCCGGTAGGGGTACGAGTAGTGCTGTTAATGTACATTTTTTCCAGCACTCAAGCTTGTCAAATTTAGGGGTAGGGGGTAGGGCAGCACGGCACTCAAGAAGGAGGCATGGCGCAGCGGGAACTGGCAGGACAGCGGCTGGGGCAACGGTTGCGGTGCATGACAGGGAGCTGATGGACAACGGTGCAATGCCCTGCGTATGGCTGCGGCTCGTCCAGATGCACGCGCCACCGTTGCAACGCATGCCACAAGTACATGGAGGCCATGCCATTGGTCACGCAACCACCCGCTATCCACCTGGCCGCTGGTGCTGTGCACCTGGAACACGTGTGGCATGTCTGAGGGCATGATGCCGTCCTGCATGGTGGCCAGCCGCAGCCCCTTGTTGCGCACTCCGGGGCCCACGCAGCCTAGCGTGCGGCCCTCCTGCGGCCAAGACAGTGTCCAAGTAGACGGGGTGGAGCAGGCAGTGCTCAAGTGGACTGGAATGGCAACCTGACGAATCCCAACGGCTTCGGGGTGGCAACCGCGGAACACGGCTAGGGCACCAGCATGCGGTGTCCGCAACGACTCGGAAGCAAATGCCATGAGAAAATGGACATTGCACTAGCATCATGGCAGGGATAAAAGCGCAATGAGGAGCTACCATATGGCAGGACAGGTGCATGCCGTGCCGCTGCAAGTGAAACGTGGCGCTCACCGGCCAGTCCACGTCAGCTGCGCTGGCGCAGGGCCCTGGTGGCCAGCGCAGGGGGGCAAACGCTCGGCGTTGCCTTTGGTGCTGTTGCTGCTGTTGCGGTTGGGATTGCGGCGTGCCCAAGAGCAGCTGGAAGTCGGGCTGGGCCCGCGGCATGGACCCGCGAGGCTGGCCTGCGTAGGGGAGTGAGCCACGCAAGCGTGACACATGCCGGTGTACTACGTGCGCGAGGGCATCACAGCGTGGAAGGGACCACCCAGATATCCCCCTCAGAACCCCATTGTCACCGCCTTGCTAACAGAGCGACATCAGCTCCCAGATGGGTTGAACGAGTTACATGCGTCGAGGTAGAAAAGCCGTCACAGATACCTGTGACGTTAGCAAGTGGCGACGGCAAGGCGTAGTACTCACCTGGGTTGGGCACCTGGTACAGCCTGCGCCGCCCCCGCTCCGCGCTCTCTGCTGAGCCCGCCGCGCCAGGGTTTGCCGCGGCGGCAGCTGCAGCAGCGACGGCAGCTACGCTTCCCTGCAAGGGACCAGCCGCCCCAGCGCCGCGGCACGTCTGCGACAGCGCTCCGGAGGACGAGGACGCCGCGGCTGCCGCTGCCGCCGCAGCCGCTGCAGCAGCAAACGGCGCATTGGCCTGCCTGGCCAGATGCCCCATGTTCTGCAGCAGCTGCTGCTGTTGCTGGTACGAGTACGGGTTCTGTGGCTGTGCACGCGAGGACTGGCCGTGCGCTGGCGGCTGCGTGCCGGCGCCGGGTGCAGGTGGAGCCGCGGGCCCTCTGCCAGCGTCCGGGGCTGCGGGCCCGCCACCAGCGGCGCGAGCAAGCGCCGCGACCGCAGCTGCCTGAGCCGGATGCGAACGACCTGCACTTAATTGTGCCTGTTGTGCCGAGGGTCCCTGCTGTGGCATGGCACTTCCTGCAGGCGGTTGGCGCTGCTGTACCTGCGCCTGCTGCTGCGGCTGCTGCTGTTGCCCGCTGCGTAGGAGCTGGTTGCGAGCCTGGTTGGCGCCGCCTGGCGCGTTGCGGGGCGGCTGGGAACTGAGGTCACCGGGGGCGTTCTGGCGGCCGCCCTGGCGCGGTTGCCTCTGCCCCTGCCCCTGGCCGCTGGCGTCGGCTGGGCTGCCGCCACTGGTACCCGACGCTGGTGGCGTAGCAGTTGGTACGGCTGCCGGCTGCTGCTGCTGTGCGTTCTGCTGCTGCGCGACCGACCGGAGAAACTCCTCGAAGGTCAATCCCTGGAGCCCTGACGCGGCAGCCTGCGCCTGGACGCCCTGCGAACCTGCCTGCTGCGCGGGCTGCGGCACAGCTGCAGCTGCTCCTGCACCACCCAGGCTTATTCCTACGGCAGGGCCTGCGTCATGAGCCCGTTGGTTGTTGTGGCGGCTTTGCTGGCGGTCCTGAGGTTGCTGCTGTTGGTGCCTCCGTCCCTGTCCACCACCCCTGTTCTGCGGCGTTGGGGGCTGGCCGCCGTTTTGCGGACCCTGATATTGGGACTGCTGCTGATGCATTTGGTGCGGTTGTGCATGAGCAGGCCTGTTGGCCAGACCTTGCAGCGCATTCCTCAGCAAGGCGTTGGGTGGTGGTGGGAAGGCTGGGGGCCCGCCTGTGGCTAGCTGGTTTGGCCCAGCCGATGTGGCAGCGTCAAGCCGCTGATTGTTGCCAGTATTACTAGTATCCATCTGTTTGCCAGATCTGCTTGCCGCGCCAAGTTAACGCACTAAATGGGCTGCCAAATCGCAGGCTGTAGTCCTCTGCAGATTCCTGCTTCTAGCGCATTTACAGCGTGCGCAGCCTCCTGCTATATGTGTTGCAATCGCACGCTAGCCTGAGGACTGCTGGTTGTCGCGCAGTCGCACGCCAAGAGCGCGAGACACAGAGAAAAGCCTTGCAGCCACATTCTGCAAGCTGCGTGCTATTCATATTAGTGAATGTTAATTTGAGCGTTTGCCCTCATCGCTGCATAGTCACAAAGCGCCTGCCGGTGCTGCCTGTGACGACCATCCTGGCCCAGAACGACTTGTTGGCACGTCGCCACGACACGGTCGCTCTCCGGGCGGACCCAACAAGACCCGTAATGCCCAACGGGCCAGCATCCCGCGGTATCTGCCAGTAGCGACGACATGGAAAGCTGGACAAGATGGGACCTGGCACCTGAGGCCGGCCGACGACCCATGGGGCATCAGAAGCACCTGTACAAGGGACCACCTCGACACCGCATGCGCACAGTGGGGGTGTGATGACCACCATGGCACAACACGGCACCACCTTGACACCACACGCACACAGCGCACAGTGCACACGCCTTCTCATCATGAACTGCCATCGTTCAGAATAACTTGGGCAGCTGTGCGTGCACTCCATATCCCCGGCTACAAAGCTGACCATGCGGCGCCCCAAGGCAAACTACAACAGCTTGAGTACCCCCCACTGTGCCTGTGCCTGTGCCTGCAGAAGTGTGCTTCTCCCTGCTTGTGTGCCCCCCGCCTGCATGCTACCGCCCTGCCCTCCGCTCCATGTCCGCCACCGCCTCGTTGATGATCTTGGTCACCTCGGTGGCGAACTCCTTGAGCACCGGGTTCTTGTCTGGAGGGGGAGAGGTGATGGAGACGGAACCAACAAGCGGCGAAACAGCCGTGTCACAAGGAGCAAGCAAGGAAATACTACCAAAGCCACTGTATCTCAGCCACCTGTGCTGGCTAGCCCTGAAGTTTGCCCCTATGCCTGGCACCAGCCGCCCCCTTGCGGCTGCACCCCGTTCGCGTCCTCTGTAGCTCGGCAAACGTGTATGCGCTTGTGGTGGGGCACACCCACCCGTCCGCCAGTGGCCCTGCCCCCTGCTGCCACCGCCCGCACCTACCTGGGTGCCACCTCAGCTGCAGCTGCCGCACCAGCTTCTTGCGCTCCTCCTCCCCCGCGCGCTCCGCCTCCGCCACCGCGGCGTGGATGGCCTGGCGGATGGAGGCCAGGCTGAACAGCCCGCCGTCGCCGCCGCCGCCACCGTCCGGGGCTGACCATAGTAGAAAGTAGGGATGGTGCCGCGTAGGAACACAGCAAGGTGCATGGGGAAAGCCGTCTGCCGCGATGCGCAGCTTGCGCAGCACACTGTGAACGGTCGCCAAACCACTAGGCGGAGTGCCTCAATGTGCAATGTAAGGGACAGGTACAGCCTTAAGATCACAGCTACTTGGCCTTGCCATGTACCTGTAAACACGGTATCTTTGGTACCGTGAGTGCATTACGCGAGGGCGTGTGCGCTCATCTTGCCCACCTTCCCCGGTTCTCCCTCCTTGCCCGCGGTGTTGTTGCTGCTGCTCTTGCTGCTGCTGCTGTCGTGCTGCCGCCAGCTCCAGCTCCAACAGCCGCTTCCTCAAGTACCGCACGTACAGCGCCGAGTCTGCCAGCGTAGCCTGGGGTCATTGGACAAAGCGTTGGACAAAGCGGTGTAATCAACTCATACCTTGCACTCATGAAACGGGTCCCGTTGGCAATGGCTGCGAGCTAGTGGAGGCAGAGGCGCTCCGTGCGCTCATCCCCGCGAGGCCCCGCGTGCCCTTTCCCCCCACAGCTACCGTATCCTTCCCTGCGCCCCTCCCCTACCCCACGGCCCGTTGCCCCCCGTACCTGCAGTGCATCCACGTCCGCGTAGCAGCCCGACAGCTCGTGGATGGCGTTGTCGCGCTGAGGGACGTTATGGAGGGACATGTGGGGAAAGCGAGCATAAGAGGACAACTTGGGTGCGATGGGGATGCGGCAGGCAAAGGAATGAGAAGCGGGGCCCCCGCCACCCTCCTCCTGCACCTGCATCCCAGGTGCCGCGCGTCACCCACCGCCCCGTCCAGTGCGCCGCTAGGGTAGCCAGGACTCCCCAGCCCCGACAGTCCTCTTGGCGCGTCCCGCACCCCTTGTTGCCTTTGCCTCTGGCGCGTAATCCCGGGCAACGCGTACATCCTTGCACCCGCCGTTTGACAGACCGGTCAGGCAACAAGCACTAGCCCAACACCACCACCACCAATGTCTGCTTGCCCCCCACCTACTGCAGCGCGTCCACCCCGCAGCGGCACGCAAATCGGCTCCCCCCGGTATGGAATTTTTTCACCTCGTCCTACTTTACACCACCAGCTCCCTGCCCGGTGCCCACCTGCTGCAGCGCGTCGTCCCTCAGCAGCCGCATGCGCTCGCCCCGCACCCGCTCCTCGGCCAGGCTCTGCTGCAGTCGCGCCTCTGTGAAGGACGCCTATCCGAGGGGGCAAGCAAGACACTGGCGTAAGTTGCGGGTGTTATGGATCGGTTGGGAGCGGGGCCCTATGCTACAGCAAGGGCACCGAGGACGGAAGGTGCGCGGACACCATCCTAAGGCCAAAGTTAAGGTTTCCATTACCCAGGGCTCATTCTGGGCTTATCATTCTGGTGGGCATGAGGTGCATGGCAAGGCGCCCTGCCCTCCTGCAGCCTGCGCTCTGCGGTTACCCCACCTGCAGCCGGCCCGCCTCCAGCAGTGTTTCCAGCCGCGACACCTGGCGGCACGCAGCGGCAGCGGCAGCGCATGGGGCCCGTCAGGCGAACTGGCGGTGGGTAACTTCACCTCAGCAACAGTGCTCGAGGTTCGGACAGGACATTCCGAGCTATCAGTCGCCGTGGACATGTAAGTAACCCGCACGAATGCTGCAGGCTGCGATGCCTGTCTGCAAACCCACCAACAGCACGCAGCGCTGCGGCCCAAGGGAGGGGCCACGCCTCGGGCCCCACCGTTCAGCACCCCGATCCCGCCCCCGCCCCCACCTCCAGCCGCAGCTGCCGCTCCCGCTCCTGCGCCACCTCCGACTCCGCCTGCAGCCGCCGCACCGCCTCCTCGCTCCTGGCCAGCCTGCGAGACAATGTGGGGCCGCCTCATGCGTCACTACATCCTCATTAGCTCCGAGCCTTACCCACGGTGCATTGCTCTCCTGTGCGCCCTGCTTGGCTTGACAGTGCTCGGCCTGCACGTCCCTCTGAGGTTCGCTGTCTCCTCCCCCAAAGGGGCTATAGATTGCCCTCAGGGGCCCCAAAGGGCCGAAGGCGATCCGCACCCCGAGTGTCCGGCAACTGGCAGCCAGCCGCAGCTGGGCAGCCGTACAGCACCAGCACTGTGCAGGGTGCCGAAGGGCGAAGGCTCCCCAGACATGCCATAGCCGTCCATTGTAACACGTCAGCAAGGAAACAAGGAGTAGCCACCGCTGTGCGTGCAAGCGCACCTGGATGCGTAGCTGCTGCACAGTGAGCTGGACTCGGCTGCCTGCTCCGTCAACACCTCGCACTTGGTGCGGAGCGTGTCCAGAGTCGACACCAGCAGCGTCACACGCTGGTCGAACATGGCGCTGATGGCCTCCTCTGGGGCCTGGTCCAGCAGGCTGCTGCTGAAGCCGCTGCTACCGCTAGCGCCAGGGCTTTCCCCTGGGCTGTGCAGGCTGCCCGACGGTCGGTGCTCGAAGGCTTCCGCGGGAAAGCGGCTTTCCGCTTCTCCGAGTCCCGCGGCCGCCATTTTGCTGCTGTACTTTGCTTGGAGGCTTCTATAGGGCGGAGAGGGCATCTGGTCGTCTGTGATGTGCGTATCGTCGCTGCTAGTACGCAGCGCGTAAGTGGCATCAGTCGCCTCGGTCGCCATGACTCTCGCGTTGTCGGGCATATGCCCCTATCCAGCCATTTTTGCCCTATTGCACACGCTTATGAAGGTATAGCTTTGCCACACGGGCTTCCTGCTGCAGAGCCAGCTGTGAAAGGCCACAGTGATATACGGGTGCTGGTAGCCTTGGCCAGGGCAGCAATGCGTGACAGAGTCTTAGGTCTACACTGAAAGCTCAGTTACTATTGTTTCGTTGCCAAGGATGCCGGTGTTTGCAACATTATCTGTCCCAAGTTGTTTTCGAATCCTCCTCGCACCCGAAATGGTGAAGCAAAGGCATACCAAGTAACCAGACTTATTTATGCGAGAAGCGTATCGCAAGCGCATTAGGGTGGGGATGACTTCGTGCGGTGCATGCCGAGCGTACGGTCCACACTCAATAGTGGCAAAGAGCAGGGCTGGCAAAGAGTGCTGCGCCTTGTGTACGCCCTGTTACGGGGCTGAGCCACGGCCTGCTGAGGATATGAGCTTCCGCTGGCGGGGGGGCATGCATTGCGCAGTGCGCGCAGGGCTGTACTGCTGTTCCACCAGGTTGCACACGTGCGAATGGAGCAAGGGAGTCCTCTACACTGTTTCGAGCGCCGCAGAGCAGGGCGGATAGTCTCAGCAGTAGGCATAAGCATCACCAAACGTTTCCATCATACAGAACAGTACAACTTGTGTGAGCGTTGCCTCGCGCCTTGCACGTGGGCTGAGGCTGCTCAGGCCGTTAGGCACCGGCAAACCGCCCGGCAGGCCTGCCGCGATCCACGACACCTCAAGCCCGCGCTTCCACAGTACACCCATTCCTTATATTTGATAGCAAAGTAATTATCACCGCCTACGAAAGTGAAGCCGAACGTTGGACTATGTCGAGTTGGGAAACGGAAACCAAACGGTAGAGCGTGAAGCATATCCTGCACCGAACCGCGCGCGGAGTTGACATCTGTATCATCTAGGACTGCGGGCTATCTCTCCTAGCTGAGACGCACCGTGGTGCATATGCACGGGGTCGTTCTCCTTCCACACTTGACGCCTGACCTCCAGCACGTGCTGCCATGAGCGCTGCTATACTCAGATGGGTATCAGATAGCCTTGATGATAACTCCCCGCTGGAATGGAACGTCCGGACGTTTGCTGCTCTGGCGGTGGCCATCGTGGTGCGGATGTGTGAAAAGCTGATTTGGGTCGCGCAAGGGATACAAGCGGCACGCAAGGGAAACCTCTTGCAGTTATTACGCATTCTTCCTGGGCGCTTCTCAAAATGCGCTTAGCCGCTGCGGAAGAGCAAAGTTGTTGGGCGCGGCCCTTGGGTCTCTCGTATGTGCCCCCTAGCCCTCACACACCTGCATTGCCCTTGTGCCGCTTGCCAGTGTCGTGAGGTACTCTAGTGGAGTGCCGTTGCATGCGCATAGGATGTGTCTGTCATCTTGCCTTACTTCCTGCCTACCCCCCTGTCTCTCCTGGCCGACAGATCGGCGCTGTGGCGAACGCATCCGGCGTGGGAGGCGGCGCAATTTACATCCCGCTCTTCAGCACGGGACTGGGCTTTGGTAGGTTCAACCCACCCTCTGCTTGTACACAGTACCAACCCAGGATGGCCAGAAACAACCCACGTCCAGCAGCCTACTCGACACCCGCGGGACCCAATCCAGCACACGGTTGGCAGTCGCACGCGCTGCTGGCCCCAGCACGGGGCACCATTCTCACCCGCGCACATCAGCACATTATCAACTACATGAGAATGCTAATGTAAGTGCCAGCTTACCAATACCAGCCTACGCATCAAGCCAGCTCACCCGGCCCTTGCTCTCCATCGCCCTCGCACGCCTGCTTGCATCAGCATGAAGCTTTAACCATGTGCATGAGCATCGAACACACCGGAAGCAGTGTCAAACCATCCTAACCAGCTATCACCCACTGCTTGCAGGCTTTATGTCCAGCGCTCTTCTACTTTTGCTCAGCACTACTGTGAGCGCCACCACTGAACCTTTTGCCCGATGGCCCCGCCATGCCTCCTCCATCTTAACCCCCGGCCCCCGCCCCAGGCCCCCTGCCCACACGCCCCGAGTCCCGCTCACCAGCACCTCCCTGTCCCAGCCTTGTACCGCCGTGAGCTCTACCACCGGATTACGTCCCACACCTTTGCCATCGCCCCTGCCATCGACCACCCCCTGCCCCTCCAGGCCTCAAGTCCAGCACCTCCCTGTCCCAGGCCTGCATCACCGCCGGGGCCGCCACGGGTCTGCTGGCCAACCTGCTGCGTCCCCACCCGCAGCTGGGGCCCGCCATGCCGCTGGTGGACCTGGGCCTGGCAGCCATCCTCACGCCGGTGCTGCTCGTGGGCGTGGGAGTAGGTGGGCGTGGGCGGGGTTTAACGACGGCGCAGGATGCACTGGTCGGTGTTGTGCGGCGCCGCACTCCTGCGCGGAGCGTGGTGTGGGCTGCGCTGTGTTGTTCACGCCGGCACGCCGGCCGACGCAAGTAGAGATCCTATTGGGCAATGTGCAGCATGACTCGTCTCCATGCGTTTCCATGCGTCCCCATGCGTCTTCATGCGACCAGCTGGGCCCCCGATCGTTGCCATCCCCAGGCGTCAGTACATGCGTGCTCCTCTCTGCCAGTGCCTCAACCCCAAAGCGCCAAACGCCAACCCCTGTGCCTAAAACCCCCTGTGATGCATCTCTCATTTCTTCTCTACATTGTCGTCCAGGCGTCGTCCTGAACGTGGCCATGCCCTCCTGGCTGCTCACGGCGCTGCTGCTGCTGCTCCTGCCGCTGCTGGTGGTGCAGTCAACACTCAAGGTGGGGCACACCGAGAGGAAAGCCCACTGAACACAGCAGTCCTACTGCAATCGGAAAACGCCACGTACCGCACATTGCCAGCACGGCTCAATTAATTGTCCTGCGCTGTTGTTGACAGCATGAAAGGGCGTAACCGGGGTCAACTGACATGCAGCTAAGATGCAGTTGCGCTGCAGATGCGACGGCCCTTTTCAGATTGCCCTACACCCGCCTTCTGGGCCGCAGGGCATATCTCTGTGGCGACTGGAGACGCAGGCCCGTGTTAAGGGTGCGGGCAATGAGGCGGGGCCCCGCCCGCGCCGCCGCAGCTCCCGCGTCCGTGAGGGGCAACGCCAGTACGACGGAACGGCTGCGGCGGACGGCGATGTACGGCAGCCGCTGCTGGATGCCGTACCCGAAGAGGCGGCCGGGGGCCTCCCGGCAGAAGGATCGCAGGATCGCAGTGCTGAAGTACAGTCAATCGTACCTCCAGCACCAGAAGGGGACCAAGGGCCGGACAGTGGCCTGGATGTGGTGAACGCTGCGGGTGGAGGAAGAAGCGAGCCGGAGTCGCTACACGTCGCCATACCCATCCCCACAACGATCACAGCCACACCTCCTGCCCCCATCGGCTCCTCCCGCCTCGACTCCAGCGCGACCACCATCATGTCGCCCCCGTCCCGAGGCCCCAGCTTTGCGTCCCAGCCCTTCTCTGGCCCCTCCGTAAGCAGCGGCTCGTGGGTTAATACCGCGGCCTCCTTTGTGTCCCTTGCTGCTCCGTCCTTTCGAGCTTTCAACGAGCTGGGCTGTGTTGACGAGCGGGATGGCGAAGACGCGAGCAGCTCCGACCTCACAACTCACAGCAGCCGCACAGGTGGTGACGTCGGAGACACCAGTGGCACTGAAGACAGCCCCAGGGGCTTCAGCAACGGAGGCGGCGAGGAGGAGGGTGAGGGTGAGGGCGTGGCGAGCAGCGGCATCGGAAAGGCGCACTTGCGCAGCGGCTGGCTGTGGATGGGGCCGGAAGCTGCGAGAAGCTACAGCGGCAGCAGGAGGCAACGGCGGCGGTCGTACGACTCGGGGGCCGTGGCGGCGGCGATGGAGGAGGCTGGGCAGGGTGCGGACGCAGACAGCTGGCTGGCCCGAAGGTGGGTGCATGGCCGCGTGGTTGCAGTGCTTTGGGAGAGGGGCAGGTCACAAGCCCGGTGACCCGGATAATGGTGTTTTCCGACTAGCTGCGTGCACTGCAACTGCACAGCGGCCGGGCGCATGGGATCACGGGCAGCATCTGGTGCCACCGATGCCGTCGTAACGGAGTCCATGTCAACCACCCCTTACTCTTAATAGCATTCATGTCTGAGCACGTTCTCCCTACGCCCCCAGGTCCCTTTGGCGCCGGCGCCTGCACTCAGCAAGTGCTTCTGCAACTACGTCGGCATCGGCAAGGGGAGCGTTTCCCCCTTTCCCTCCGTTCGCACCCGGGTCCGCACCCCGGTCCATGCCGGCTCTGGGCGCTGTCACATCCCGTAGCGCAAACACCGCTGCACCAGCGGGACCGGTCGAGGGCGCTACGGCTGCCAAGGACGTGGAAGTGGCCCCCATCGCCTTTCAGGACGAGCCTGCTAGTCAGGAGGCCGGAAGGGTCAGCGGCACAGCTGGCGCGCTGGCAGACGCGGCTAGGGGCCACGGGGCAGGTGTGGCAGAGCAGGTGATGGTGCCCAGGGTTGGGGAGCTGGCGGCTGCGCCTGCAGGAGAGCAGGAGGAGGGGCCGGTCGGGGAGGCAGATTCGGGCCCGCAGGCGGTCAGCTCCATCGGTGAACCACCAGCGGCAGCTGAACGTGCAGATGCTGAGCGTGGCCAGACTGTAGGGGAGGCTGGCATCGGGAGGCTGGAGTCGCTGCCCAGCAGCCGCCGCCGCAACAGCGGCCGCAGCCGCCGCCGGGCCAGTGCACGTGCCGGGAGTACGGCACGTGTTGGTGGGGGCGGCGTGCTGGCGGCGCTGCGGCGGCTGCCACCTGGACCTGCTGCGGAGCTGCTGGTCGCCTGGAGCCTGTACCTTGCCCTGCAGGTGCGTTGCAGGAGCTGGAGGTGGTTACCGTGGAAGCTATCTGGGTTGCGTATGGGTGACGGCACTTCCAGTCTGCGAGTCATGGTCTTGCACGGTACTGCTTGCGCGTTTGATGGGTTCTTAATGATCTGTATAGCTTGCAATGCGCCATGCTCTGGGTCGTTGCACCGTCCGTGCACCACTTCAACACCGGTTTAGGCAGGGACTGCACGCGTTAGTCACCATCAAGCCGATGCCACAGCGTACGTGCACCCAACTCTCTAGCTCCCCCGACTCGCTCGTCTCCCCTGGTTCCTTGTGTTCACCCCACAGCTGGTTCGCAGCTGGAGCCCCCGCTGCAGCCCTGTGTGGTGGGCCGCCGTGGGAGGGCAGCTGCTGGGCATGGCCGCAATCAGCGCCACGGCGCTGGCGGCAGCCGCCAGGCGCCGCCGCAGCCTGCTCGACAGGCAGCAGCAGCTGCTAACACACAGCAACCCCCACAAGCCCGACAACGAGCAGACACATGCTGCAGGCAAGCAGCTGGACCAGGAGGAGGGCGGCTGCGGCGTCGGACAGCCATGCAATGACAGCGGCAAGGAAGGCCGCGGGACGGGAGAAGGGCAGCAGCTTCCCGCAGCTTCCGGAGTTGGGGTTACGGCTGCGCGGGGGGCGGCGGCTGTGGACAAGGAGGCAGGGGACGCGGGTGTGGTGCCGCTGGACAGCAGCAGCTCCCCCGCGGTGTGGGTGCTGCTGGGGTGCAGCGGGGGCGCAATGGCGGCCACGGCGTTCGCGGGGCTGGTGGGCGGGCTGCTGGGGCTGGGCGGCGGCATGGTGATGGGGCCCATGATGCTGCAGATGGGCGTGCACCCCCAGGTGCGTGGGAGTGTGGGCGCCAGCGTGGGCAAGAGTATTTTACAGTCTTGGACGACGGGCATGACCTGAACCTGTGCGCACGGATCTTATCGGTCGGTCGTCAGCCAGTTCACTCCACGTGCAAGTTGCAGCGTGGTTTTCCAACGCTAAACACTGCATTCTCGCGCTCCATATCATCCCACACCCCCGCTGCGCCGCCGCCAGCAGCGCCGCGAACGCTTCCTCCCCTGAACCCGTACCTAACTCTACCTCCCCCCTGCCCTCACCCTCAGGTCACCGCCGCCACCAGCAGCGCCATGGTGCTCTTCTCCTCCTCCTGCGCGCTGCTGCAATTCGCGCTCCTGGGCCGCCTCAACGCCCACTACTCCCTCGTCTTCGGCGCCGCCAGCGCGGCCGCCTCGCTGGCGGGCGTGCACCTGGTTTCGGGGCTGGTGCGGCGCAGCGGGCGGCCCAGCGTGGTGGTGCTGGCGCTGGCGGGCGTCATGGCGGCGGGGTGCGCCACGGTGGCGGTGTTCGGGGTGGCGGCGGCGATGGAGGACGTGCGGGCTGGGAGGACCGGGTTCAGCGGCGTGTGCGGGGGGAGGTGAGGGAGGGAAGCGTGCGGTTGGCGCCCGCGTAGATGTTGCGAGATTAGTGTTGGTGGCACAGTGGATGCTCAGCGTATGTATGGTCGGCTGTATTGGGGTTGGTAGGTGTGGATGTAGATGCAGGTGAGTTAAGGACTTGTGCTGGGAGAGGTGGAATGGCTGGGTGCGAGCCACTGACGGCGGAGGGGTATGGATGGCGGGTTGTTTTGCGAGGGCTGACTCCTGACTGTACTGTATTCAGTGGGTGGTGTGGCAGGTGGTGGCCCTTCAGCTGGTAGGCGTATAAGGACCGGTTGCCCTTGGCCATTGGAAGAGCGCAAAGGTTGCTGTGGCACAGGTTCCTTCAGAATAAGAAGGGTGCCGCATACCGACCACTGTCCTATTCCTGCAATGGGCGTTACTGCCGTAGACTCCGCGCTGGACGGCGCAATGCGCCTGTAGGGGTACGCGTTGAATGCTTTGTAAGGAGCATTCAAAAGGAACGCACGGGGCTGGCAAGCCCATTACGCTTACAACGACTCATGCAAGGCTGCACCCGTCCGCCTAGCCCTAGCCTTGCGTCCCAAGCCCGAGAGCGAGACACCACCGTGTCAGGACCAGTCGGGCACCCATACGAGCAGCAGCGCACGCGCCATCGGGGCCCGTCACGAACTCCTCCTCACATGCATGAGACCAACCAGGCTAGGTGCCAACAGCCAGGTCCCACTGCCTAAGCCACCTCCTCACGCTTCCCGACTCCCAGCAGCCGCGGCATCACCGGCAATTGATCAAGAAGTGGTAAAGCACCTCAGTGCTTCGCGCTCGGGCATGGAGACCCGTCCCGTCCCACCAAGGTCTCCACGCGCACGCACGTCACCAGGCCCAGTGCCCTGGATGACCCGTACCATCCATGGTGATGCTCGGTGTCATCACCAGCCGCGAGCCGACCGAGCTCACGCGAGGTGCTCACACCTGTCCTTGCACTAGTCGCACTATGCTTCTTGGATCCCTGAACCATCTTGCACAACAGGACGCCGCCCGACAATCTGAGTTCTGCACCCTTGCCCTCCGCGTCGTTTGGACGCCTCACCCCAACCGTAAAACCCAAAAGCACAATACCCCCGTGCGTGACACCGCTCCTGCAGCAGCCGGCCTGTCCAGCCCCTCCACCCCTCTGCAGCAGCTGCCCGCACTGCCCCTGCCCTCGCAGGACCACCCTAGAGGCCTCTTTCCAAATGCGTTCCTCCTTGCCACAATCCGCACCTCACCCCCTTCCCCGTCTCCCGCAGCCCTCCGCGCCTGTCCCCATCCGTCTGCGGTGCCCGCCGGCGACTGCTCTCACCACCAGCGCGCTTTGCCCAGCAGCTCCAATCTGTGCGCCCTCCTGGCCGCCACCACGGTTGTCCCCTCCTTGCACGTCCGCGCTCCACCTCCCTTACACGTCCACTGTGAGCGCCGGCCCCGCCTCCACGTCGATGTCCCCCATGCCCACGTCCTCCTCCTCCTCGCTCTCCTCGTCGCCGTCCACCTGGAGGACAGAGCAGGGTGGGGGCAGGATAGGGCGGGACGGAGGCGCGTTCAGGCACGTAAAGCGGCGAGTTCCGTGCGGTGGTCGGATGGGGTAGGTCGGGGTGTGGGCCGCATGGGCGTTGACCACGGCGGGCCTTAAGGCAGAGTTACTGAGATGCTGGAGCCCAGGACTAAAAGTCCGCCAGAGCAGACGGAGCATTAGCCAACGCCTTCTCCGTTCCAACACATCGAGCCTGGGCCGGTGAGCCAGGCGCTTTTGCCACATACAGATGCGCTTGCTGGACAGTGGTCCTCGCCGCACCGTGTCTACAGAAGCGGCTGACACCCGCGCCCCGCACACGCAATCCTGCCCCCGCGCGCCTGCCCCCGCGCTCCTGACCTCCCTGGCGTGTCAGCGTATCAAGCCGCTTCACACCACCTGTCAATACGATCCATTAGCTACACAGCGCCCTACCCCAGCGCGAGCTACCCTCTCCCTCTCCCAGCCGTGGACTGCTGTCGGAGCAGCCGGAGGTGGCCGAGGTGTTGCGGCTGGGGTTTTGTGGGTGCTCCTATGTGTTACTGAGTGCGGACCGGCGCTCCGAGCTGAGCCCTGATACAACTTCTCATCCCATCCACCTCAACACCCCCAACGCCGCGGCGCTGGTGAGTGTCTGTGCCAGTGGTGTCAAGGCGGATGGGATCAGAGATGCACCAGGGCTCAGGTCGTAGCTGCCTGTCCGCACTTAGCGACACACCGCGGCGCACACAGTACCCCGGTGACAACCCAGCCCGGCCTTGGCCGCCTCGGCTACTCCGACAGCAGTCCACGCTCCCTCCCTATCAACCGCCCCACAATACATAAGCCCCACCTCTGCGTTCGCCGCCTCCAGCGCCTCCAGCTTCTCCGACAGCAGGCGGTCGTCCCGCTCGCTGACGGCGCGCGCCGCCTCCTTGACCGTCAGCTTGCCGCGGGCCGCCTCGATGACCTTCTGGCACGCCTCGCAGGCTGCACAGGAGGGAGGGAGGAGCTTGATAGCTACCCATTTATCGCATCAGCCGCAGGGGTGTGCAACAAACGCGACGGGGCCAGATGGTGAGCACTTGACCTCCCACGGCCCGTCGCCACGTCATGGCGAGCGGCATCCTTGCTGCCTGGACTCCCTGTGGCTGCTTCCTGCGCTGCCCACGCCCCCTCCCGACCCTGGCCCCTCCACCTCCCTCACCCTGCGTGAGCACCTCCACGCCCTTGACCTTGTCCAGCGTCTGCGTGGTCAGCACGTACAGGGGCGGCGCCACCAGCTTCATCTTGACGGGGCACTCCTCGGTGCTGACGGCCTCAGCGGCGCTGTGGGGGCAAGGGGAGGAAGGGCGTGGGGCAACGAAGGCAGGGGGCACAGGGAAGGTCAGGGCAGGCAGAGCACGGGTACACGTCAACGACGTGTACACGGGGCAGCTGAGGCGCAGGTTCAGTGCAAGATCACGCGGCATGCAGCATTCGCCGTACAGCCCGGCTCGTCCTCACCGGATGGCGGCCTTGATGTGCTCAATGCCGTCGTACTGGAAGCACGTCATCTCCACGTCGGCGCGGATCTTGAGCGGCTGCGGCGTCATGCGGCGCTTGATGTTCTTCAGCAGCGCCTCGCGAACCTGCGCCACAAACACATACGCACAGGACCAGATGCTTCTTGTTGCTGTAACGCAAGCCAGCCGGTGCCTTCATGCTGGAGGCTTTTAGGCGCAGGGTGATGTGCCAGTTGAGACCCTTTGGTCGCTCCAACTGGCTCCGTCCCGGCGGTGCAACCGACTTCGCAGCTCCTTGGCCTCGCTCGGTGGGCTGCATTTGCACCTGGTCGCGTTCCGCTAGCCACTGCTGCAATGCTCGGGGCATCTGCCTCCTGTCCTATTCCGAATGGCTGTGGTCTTCTGGGCCCCCGCTCGCCTCCAATGTCCTACACGTGCTGCAAACTTCAACGCCCAGGGGCCCTCCGTCCCGCCCCTGCCTCCACTCGGCCACCGCCAAGCCCTGCCCCCCCCTCACCCCCCCCCCACCCCCCCCCCCCCCCCCCCCCCCCCCCAGCCCCCCCCGGGCCCCCCCCCGCGCCCCCCCCCGCGCCCCCCGCCC
>VFQN01001340.1_pt1 | contig 41586 bp, 44 predicted proteins | sample 3512371 | NCBI WGS metagenome assembly VFQN01 (sample SAMN10412370, study PRJNA504923) | tailings metagenome | isolation source: Replicate 2 from Balatoc abandoned mine | place: Philippines: Itogon, Benguet | collected 2017-08-28 | reverse complement strand
ATCGGCACGAACTCGGTCAGCGGATCGAAGCTCGTTTTGGGAAACATGAACTGGTTGATGACGAAATTGTTGGTCGCGCCCATCATGAGCGTGTGACCATCTGGCGCGGCGCTCGCGACGGCCTTCGCTCCGATCATCCCGCCCCCGCCGCCCCGCGCATCGATTACGATCGGCTGACCGAGCTTTTTCTCCATCGCATCCGAGATAAGCCGCGTGAGAACATCTCCCGCGCCGCCAGCTGCGTATGGAACGATGACCGTGATCGGCCGGTCGGGGAAAGCAGCAAACGCGCGTCGCGGAAGCAGGATGGATGCAGCCGCCGCAGTGACGAAGGCACGTCGAGTCAATCGCGTCATGGAATGTCTCCGGTTCACAGGTCGATGCGCATAAGGTCATGCGCAATCTGCAGCGGCCCCCGGTAGACGCTGCGGATTTCCGATACGAAAGCGTCGATCTGATGCGGCCCCATCAGTTCGACCGGCAAGTGCTTTCCCGCAGCGCGCTTCAGCACCGGACTTAGCGAATCCACATGACCGATGTGGGTCGCGACCACCTGCTTCACACCGGCCTCGACCGCGAGGCGGCCGAGATCCTGCGGGCTCGTATGCGAGAATGTTCCGACTTGCGACTTGCGGCGATGCTCGATGAAAGCCTCGGTAAAGGTGCATTCATGGATCAAGAGGTCTGCGCCGCGCGACAATATGCGGATGTTGTCGCAGGGAGCGGTGTCGCCGGAGAACACAACGACCTTGCCCTCGGCCTCGATACGGAAGCCGTAACAGGGCGAAATTTCCGCCGGGATGTGATCCATCAGCGCGGCCGTGACGCGCACCTCGCCATCGTCAAGAATGACGCCTGGTCCGTATTCCGTCACCTTCGGACGGATCGCATCCATGTTGGCCTGGCGCGCCGGATAGGAACCGCGAGCACGGATGTCGGCATCGAAGGCGCCGCCTTCGAACAGGTGACTGACGAGCTTCTTCGTTCCGTCCGGGCCATAGATGTTAAGCGCGCCGACGCGATTGAGAATCCAGCCCGAGATCACGAAGAACGGCAATTCGCAAACGTGGTCGTGATGCAGATGCGTCAGAAACAGGTCGCCCACCTCGGCGGGGTTCACGTCGGCGCGCATCATCTGGCGAGTCGCACCGTGTCCGCAATCGAGCATCACGTTGCGACCGCTGTCGAGCGTGATCAGGATCGAGGTGTGACATCGGTCGGGATCGGGCAATGCCGCGCCGGTCCCGAGCATAATAATCCGCATGGGCTCTCCCTCTGGGTGTCAAGCGCGCAAACTATTTCCGCGCCCGCAATGCAACCAGCCATTGATGGACGCGGCCGGCGATGTCCGACTGCCCCTTCTCCAACGGGAACATGTGACCGTGTCCCGGCATGCCCCAGTCTGCGCCGAGCGCGACCGGCTTCACGCCCATCAGCCTGGCGGTCTCGTCGGAGGATGCGCGCGGCACCGTCATGTCGTTTTCGGCGACGAGGTAGAGCACCGGCAGCGTCTTCCACAAATCTGTCTTGCTGCGGTCGAGCTTCAGTTCGTCTGTTATGCCGATCGCGGCGTTGCGGATTTTCGGACTCATCGCGACCAGCGATGAGATGTAGTTCTCGACGCTCTCCGGGTCTTTCGGAAACAAGTCGCTATTGGCAAACCGGCTCAGCGCGCCCTGCCGCGGGACGAGGATTGGAGTGCCGAGCGGAGCTCGCGGAACCGCCTTGTTGGGTATTTCGACCGCGGCAGGAGCCAGCGCAACCAACGCCCGCACGGAAGCCGGATCGCGCTCGCTCAGCTTAATGCCCAACGCGCCGCCGATACTGTGTCCCACCAGCACCGCTGGTCCGACCTTCTTGATGAGTTCGCCCAGCGTATTGGCGACATCGAGAATGCTTTCGTCAGAATTCGCGGGCGTGGATCCCGAGCGGCCGAGGCCGGGCCAGTCGACTACGTAAACGTCCCATCCGCGCCGAGCGAAATTCAGCGCCCAACCTTCTTCGCCGTTAGGCGTGGTCGTGAAGCCGACCCCGGTATGCGCACCGCCATGAATAAGGATTAGCGACCCGAGTGCCGGCCTCCCCGGAGCGCTGTCTTTCCATTGCTGGACATACATCTGGAACGGGGGCTGTCCGACGAAGAACTCGCGGATCGAAAGCTCGGCTTGCGCCGGCGAGATCAGGGAGGCGATCGCCGCAAAGGCGGCACAAGACACGGCAACGAGCGACGTGGAGATTCTCACGAATATTCCTCACTTCACGTCCGGCCAGAACACCCTATCCGCGGGATCTAAAAACTTAAAATCCATATTTTTCATCCAGTGATAACCAGTTAGAATATCGCGCGTTGCTCTCCAACTGGCTTCTTGGAATGTCCCTGCCCCTCCGCACCCGGCATCTCGATGTCCTGCTCGCGGTCGCTGCAGAAGGGTCGATGCAGCGCGCGGCACAGCGCGTTCATCTCACCCAGCCGGCGATATCCAAACTCGTCCGCGAGATGGAGACGATGTTCGGCGCAGCCTTGTTCACCCGCTCGAAACGCGGTGTCGTGCTGACGGAATGCGGGAGGGCATTGGCGGCACGCGCCGAGTATCTGCTCAACGACATCGAGCGCGCGCGCGACGAAGTCGCAGCGATCCACCATGGCACTCTGGGCTCGCTGCGTATCGGCGCCTTGCCGGTGGCGGAAAGCCACCTTCTGCCGCAAGCCCTGATGGCGTTGCGGAAAGTGGCGCCGAAGCTGCACATCCGTGTTCAGGAAGGCACGACGTCATCGTTGCTGGACCAACTACGACGCGGCGAGATCGATTGTGTGATTGGCCGTCTCGATGGTCATGCGACAATCCAGGATCTGCGCACGGAGCGGCTGGTCAAGCTGCCAACGCGCCTCGTCGTGCGCAGCAAGCATCCGCTGGCCAGGCACAGGGCAGTGACGCCCGAACTGCTGGCTGCCTATCCGTGGGTCATGCCGCAATCCGGCGCACCGATACGCATCGTTATCGAAAGCATCTTCACGTCGGCCGGCCTGCCACCACCGGTGCCACTGGTGGAGTCCGCTCTCATCCGATTGAACTACGAGCTCGTGCGCATCTCCTACATGATCGGCGTGATGCCCGACGATGCCGCGAAAGCTTATGCAGGCGCAAAAAGCCTCGTGATCCTGCCCTTCGACCTTGGCGACCGCCTGCCCTTTGTTGGCGTGACCACAGGCCCCGGACCGGCATCGCAGGCACTGACGCTGTTCTTGCGCGTGCTGCGGCAGTCCTGTGGATAAACAGCCGCGACTCAGATGGTATCCCGACACGCGTAGTCGTGGTCCATTCAGCGTCGCTTGTGGCTTCCCTGCACTAGGTGCGGGGCGGTGGCGCGGCTAATGTCCGCCCCTCATCGGCGGGGGCGTCGAGGGAAATCTGCATGAAATATCAAGTTGTTATAGGCTTTTCGCTGCTCGCTTTCGCCGCCTCGCAAGCCTCCGCCCAGACCGTGGGGACGCGGATTGCCGCAGCAACGGCCGCGGTCTCGGCGGAACCGAGCCTCCCCGCGGCGAAGCAGCAGCCCAAGGCGCAATTGCCGGCCGCGACCGCAGCGGTCGAGCCCGCTACCGTAGCGCAGGCGCGGCCGAAACCCCGCACCGTCCGCCGGCCCGTCGCAAGGCAGGAGCAGCAGCAGCCCGAGCCGATGACCTGGCAGGAGCGGATGCGCGCGATGTGGGGCGTCAACAATCCGCAAGCCGACGAGCACCAGGGCGATCCGCGGCGCGATGCGCGTCAGCCGCAATATCAGCGCGCACCCGGGTACACAGCGCGGCCGAACAACCGTCTGATGTTTGGCATGTTCTACTCCAAGATCCCGCGCCAGACCGTCGCGTTCCCCGGCAATTATGCGCCCGGCACGATCATCGTGCGGCACCGTGAAAAGCGCCTCTACTACGTGCTCGGAAACGGACAGGCGATCCAGTACGGCGTCGCGGTCGGACGCGAAGGCGCGGCCTGGTCGGGCACGTCAACAGTTTCGAACAAGCGTGAATGGCCGAGCTGGACGCCGACGCCGGCAATCCTTGCGCGCCAGCCGAATTTGCCGCGTCACATGGAAGGCGGACCGGAAAACCCGATGGGCGCGCGGGCGCTCTATCTCGGCGACACGCTCTATCGCATCCACGGCACAAACGAGCCATGGATGATCGGCGAGGAGGTCTCGTCCGGCTGCATCCGCATGACCAACGAGGACGTGATCGACCTCTATAATCGCACCCGCATGGGCGCGACGGTCATCGTGCAGCGATAGACTGCGCGCGAGTTTACTGGGGCGACGCAACAGCGTTTGTTGCGGGGGCCAAAACGGCCGGGCAAAAGCCCGGCCGTTTTGTTTTGAGCGCGGCGCGACGCGCAGCGCGCCACACTGGTCAACACGCCAATTGACGGCCTCCGCACGTCCGCGCTAATACTATATAGCTTTTAAGCAATCACCGGGACGCGGGCCGATGCTGCGCGAAAATCAATGGCCGCACAGAACTCATCCGTAGCGCTCGACGGCGAAGAACAGGCGATGCTCGCGGGCGAATTTGGCCCGGCACGCAAATGGGCAATCGAACATCAGATCGCGGTCGCCGAATTCTTCGACGCGAAGGACTTCGTGCGCATCGGTCAGGCGCACATCATGGCCGATACGGAAGCGACCGGCGAAGCCGGCGTCGCTTTCGTCGAAAACCTCGCGGCGATGGCGCCGGAGCACCGGCGCGTTGCGATCCCGACCATCACCGATCCGCGCGGCGTCGATTTCGACGCCTACAAGCGGCTGAAACAGACGCAGGGCATGGCCGATATCGAGGCGCGACTGATCAAGGCTTTCGAAGCGCTCGGTGTCATGATGACGAATACCTGCATCAATTATCAGACCATCCTGCCGCCGGTTCAGGGCGAGCATCTCGGTTTCGGCGATACCGGAGTGGTGATCTATTCGAACGCGGTGCTTGGCGCGCGCAGCAATTTCGAAGGCGGACCGTCCGCCTTGTCCGCCGGACTGACCGGACGCACGCCGCGCTATGGATACCATCTCGATCGTCACCGCATCGGTACGAAGCACTTCGAGGTGTCATGGCAACCGAAGGATTTCAGTGACTGGGGCGCGCTCGGCGGCATCGTCGGCAAGCGGACCGACAGTTACTGGGAGGTCCCGGTGATCTCCGGACTTGATCGCGTACCGAACTCGGACGAGCTCAAGCATTTCGGCGCGGCGCTCGCGAGCTTTGGCTCGGTCGCGATGTTCCACATTCCCGGCGTGACGCCGGAAGCGCCAACACTCCGCGATGCCTTCGGCGGCAAGGAGCCGCTGCCGCCCTCGCCGATCACCGAGAAAGACCTGCAGGACTTCTATGGCCTCTATGCCGCGCGTGGTGAAAAGGTCGACGTCGTCGTGTTCTCCGCGCCGCAACTATCGCTGGTCGAAATGAGCCAGGTCGCCGATCTGCTGGATGGCCGGACGATCCACCCCGAAACGACGCTGATCGCCGTGACGTCGCCCGAGATCAAGTTTGCCGCCGACCGGATGAAGTTCACCGATCGCATCGAAGCGGCCGGCGGTCTGGTGCTGTCCGGCGTGTGCTTTTACCAGAGCTACGCCCGCGAAATGGCCGAGGCGAACGGGTGGAAGCGGCTGATGTCGAACTCGGCGAAGCTTGTGAACATCCTGGGCGGCTACGGCTACAAGCCCACACTCGGCAGCATGGAAGACTGCGTGCGCTCCGCTGTCGCCGGGAGGATTTGCTGATGCCGATCGTCCTGCGATGCCATCGCGGAATCGGGCCAAGCGTCACCGGCACCGCGCTTGTGACCAAGGATAACTTCAGCGCACGCTACGATCTCGATCGCATCAAGGGCGTGTTCTCGCGCCCCGCGCACGAGCTGTTCGGGCAAAGCTATGTCGGGAAGATCCTGGTGTTCAACACCGCGAAGGGCGGCGTCGCCTCGGCCTGGATGCTGCGCGAGATGATGGAGCGGCGCGTCACGCCGATCGCGCTTGTGTTTAATCGGGTCAACCCCATCCTCGCGCAGGGCGCGGCATTCGGCAATTTGACGATGGTCGATCGCTTCGAGGCGGGCGACGTCGCGACGCTGCTGCAGACCGGCGACGAGCTCAGGATCGAACCCGATCTCGGCAAGGTGACGATTCTCAATCGCGACCCCTGATGGCGGCATTTCCCTGACTGTCCAAATTCGCACTTCAGGGGGACAGGGGCGGGGCAATTGTCTTTGACAGTCGCTACGGTCAGACTGCCGGGTAGAATCAAGGGCCGCGCCGATGAACGCGCATGAATTCTGGTCGCAGTATCGGAAAGAGGTGATCCCCGGCGTCTCGAAATACACGCTGCTTCGCGATGTCATGGTCGACGCCATCGCTTCCGGGCACTGGAAGCGCGGCGCGCAGCTTCCGACCGAGCAGGAGCTGGCACGCGAGACACCCTTCAGCCTCGGCACCGTCCAGCGCGCGCTGCGAAGCCTGGTCGACGATGGCATCATCGTCCGGCGTCAGGGCTTCGGGACCTTCGTCGCCGACAACGTCAAGCCGCTGAACAAGCCCTGGCACATGCGGTTCGTGTCGTCCGAGGGGGGCAATGTGGTCGACACCTACACCTACGTGCTCGGCCGGGAGAATGTGAAGCAAAAGGGGCGCTGGTCTCGCCATTTCCCGAACAGGAACGATCTGTTCGTGATCGAACGCCGCTTCCGGATCGCCGACAGGTTCTGGGTTTTCAACCGGTTCTACAGTTCGGCCGGCATCCTTGGCGCGCTGCAACGCTGCGCGTTGGGCAAGCTCAACGGCGTCAATCTGAAGGAAATGATCATCCGGCAATATGGCCTTCCGATCACCGACATCGAGCATCGGCTGAAGATCGTTCACTTCGACGCGGAGATCTGCCGGCATATGGAGGTCAAGAAAGGCGCGACCGGGCTGCTGCTGGAGGCGGTCGCGAGAACCGGTTCTGACGCCGTTTATTATCAGGAATTCTATGTGCCAGAGTCCGACTATTATCTCGATCTGCCGAGCGCCTATACGGCGTAACCAGTGCGCTAAGGCATTGCGCGCGCGAAATTCTTATGCCGACTCCTTGTGACGGGCGCGCTGCTTGGCGCCCGACGCAGGCTCGCGGGCATCGCCGCTGCCGGTCTTGCGCTGGCTGGCCGGCCCGGCGCCCCGCATGTAATGACGCTCGGGGCGATAGCGTTGCGACTGCGCTGGCGCGCCAACAATCCGGCGATACAATCGCATCAGCATGCGAAGCATGGCCAAAGGCCCTCGATCGGACAGCGGATACTGGCGATTTGCCAAGCCGCTATATAGTACCCTACGATAGAACTATATAGTTATAAATCAATAAGGGAGGTTGAATCATGGCGTCGCACTGGCAGCGCAGGGATGTCCTGAAAGGTCTGGCGTCCGCAGCGTGTCTGGTCGGGGGATTGCGCGGCGCTTCCGCGCAACTCGAGTCGAAGCAGATCCGCCTCGTTGTTCCGTTCCCGGCCGGAGGTCCGACCGACATCGTGGCGCGCCCCTTCGCGCAGATGCTGGGCGATGCGCTGAAGGCGACCATCGTCATCGACAATCGTGGTGGCGCCGGCGGATCGATCGGCGCTGATGCAACCGCCAAGGCCGATCCCGATGGCACCACGCTGATGATGGGCACGGTCGGAACGCACGCGATCAATACTTCGCTTTACGAAAAGCTGCCTTACGATCCCGTCAAGAGCTTCACGCCGATTGCGATGGTTGCGATGGCGCCGGTCGCCGTCGTTGTTCATCCGTCGCTGCCGGTGAAAAATCTCGCGGACCTGATCAAGCTCGCGAAGGAAAAGCCCGGAACGCTGAACTACGCGTCCGCAGGCGCCGGCACGCCCGGTCACCTGACCGGCGAATTGTTCAAGGCGGCGGCGGGCATCGACATCGTGCATGTCCCCTACAAGGGCAGCGCGCCCGGCGTCACGGATCTGGTCGCGGGCCAGGTCCAGATCATGTTCGATCCGCTTCAGTCCGTATTGTCCAACATCAAGGGCGACCGTATCCGCGCGCTTGCGGTCAGCAGCAAATCCCGCTCGCCTGTCGCCCCGGACGTGCCGACCATCGCGGAGTCCGGTTTCCCCGGATTCGAGACAACGGCCTGGTGGGGCGTCTTCGCGCCGGCCGGGTTGAACCCCGCCACCGCTGCGGCCTTGTCAAAGGCAGCGGAGAGCGTGGCGCAGAGCCGCGACTTCCAGAGCAAGCTCGAACCCCTCGGCGTCGTCGGTGCAAGCCTCACCGGCCCGGCCTTCGTCGATTTCCAGAAGGCCGAGATCGACAAATGGGGCAAGGCCGTGCGCGGCGCCGGGCTGAAAATCAAGTGACGCTGACGACGTGACGCCAACATCATTATGGCCGGGACAAGCCCGGTCATAATGGGAGTGTCAGCAAGCACGAAAGCCGGCGCCCAAACCAGCACTCACCCTAACCTGCCCTGCCCTTCACCGCCTCGCCGATCTCGTCCAGCACCTTCGGGTCTTCTATGGTGGCCGGCATCGTCCAGGTTTCGCCGTCGGCGATCTTCTTCATCGTGCCGCGCAATATCTTGCCCGAACGCGTCTTGGGCAGGCGCGGCACCGTGATCGCAAGCTTGAATGCCGCGACCGGACCGATGCGCTCGCGCACCAGGCCGACGATCTCCTTCTCGATCGCCGTGTGATCGCGCGTGACGCCTGATTTCAGCACAACGAAGCCGCACGGCACTTCGCCCTTGAGCGTATCGGCCATGCCGATCACCGCGCATTCGGCAACGTCGGGATGCGCCGCCAGCACCTCCTCCATGCCGCCGGTGGACAGACGATGCCCGGCGACGTTGATGATGTCGTCGGTGCGGCCCATCACATGGATATAGCCATCGTCATCCTTGAAACCGGCATCGGCGGTTTTGTAATAGCCGGGAAACTCGTCGAGATAGGCTTCGCGAAACCGATCGTCCTGCTGCCAAAGCGTCGGGAAGGCACCGGGCGGCATCGGCAACTTCGCCACGATCGAGCCGATCGTGTTTGCTGGCAGCTCGTTGCAGCTTTCGTCGACCACGCGCAGGTCCCAGCCCGGCATCGGCACGGTCGCCGAGCCATGCTTCACCGGCAGCATGCCAAGTCCAACCGGATTGCCGGCGATGCACCAGCCGGTTTCGGTCTGCCACCAGTGATCGACCACCGGCTTGCGCAGCTTCTGCTCGGCCCATTCGACGGTCGGCGGATCGGCGCGCTCGCCGGCGAGAAACAGCGTGCGAAATTTCGAGAGGTCGTATTTCGGCAGGAGCTTCGCGTCCGGGTCCTCTTTCTTGATCGCGCGAAATGCTGTCGGCGCGGTGAAGAAGGCGACCGCGCCATATTGCGAGATCACGCGCCAATATGCGCCCGCGTCGGGCGTGCCGACCGGCTTGCCCTCGTACATGATCGAGGTGGCGCCATGGAGCAGCGGGCCATAGACGATGTACGAATGGCCGACCACCCATCCGATATCGGAGCCGCACCACCAGACCTCGCCCGGATCGACGCCGTAGAGATTCTTCATCGACCATTTCAGCGCAACCGCGTGCCCGCCATTGTCGCGCACCACGCCTTTCGGAATCCCGGTCGTGCCTGACGTATAGAGGATGTAGAGCGGATCGGTCGCCAGCACCGGAACGCAGTCGGCGCATTTCTTCGCGGCGATTGCAGCGTCGCGCAGCGTTGCCCAGTCCCGATCGCGACCCTCGACCAGCACGGCCTGCTCCTGCGGCCGCTGCAGCACGATGCAGGCGGTTGGCTTGAACTCCGCCATCTCGATCGCTTCGTCGAGCAGCGGCTTGTACTTGACGATACGGCCGGGTTCGATGCCGCAGCTCGCCGACAGGATCAGCTTCGGTTTGGAATCGTCGATGCGCTTCGCAAGTTCCTTGGCCGCGAAACCGCCAAACACCACCGAATGCACGGCGCCGATGCGCGCGCAGGCGAGCATCGCGAACACCGCCTCCGGGACCAGCGGCATGTAGATGATCACGCGGTCGCCCTTGCCGACGCCAAAATCCTGCAGGATCGCGGCGAGCGTCCTCACCTCGAACAGCATCTCTTCATAGGAGAACGAGGACTGTGTGCCGGTGACCGGCGAATCGTAAATCAGCGCAGCCTGCCGGGCGCGTCCGGAGGCGACATGACGGTCGAGCGCATTGTAGCAGGTGTTCATCACGCCGCCGGCAAACCAGCGGCCATAGACACCCATCGTAGGATCGAAGACCTGCTTTGCCGGCTCGAACCAGTCGATCGCCTTGGCAGCCTCTGCCCAGAACCCTTCGGGGTTACGCTGCCATTGCGCATAGACCTCGTGGTAGCGGCTGGTCGCGGTCTTGGCATCCATTCCAGATCCTCCCTCCCTCACGCCTCGTCCTGAGGAGCCGTGCGGAGCACGGCGTCTCGAAGGATGCAGGCCGCCTCGCCCTCCGAGACGCCCGCCTTCGCTGCGCTGCGGCGGGCTCCTCGGGGTGAGGATCAAGATTTTCGCAATTGTCGGATTGCCGGCCACAATTGCAAGCGCTGCGCAGGCGCGCCATTCGCAATTCGCAGTAGCGGCGGACCGGGCACTCGTATTTGATCCGCCGCAAACGAGACCTTCCTCCTTGCACCTCCCCACAGACCCTCTGTTCTGGATCGTCGCCGCCATTGCCGTGACGCTGGTCGGCCTTGCCAAGGGCGGCTTTACCGGCGTCGGCATGGTTGGCACGCCGATGCTGGCACTGATCGTACCGCCGCTGCAGGCGGTCGCGATCATGCTGCCGATCCTTCTGGTGCAGGACGTGGTGTCGGTCTGGGCCTACCGGCGTCATTGGGACGCCTGGAACCTCAAAGTGCTGATTCCGGGAGGGCTCATCGGTGTGGCGGCGGGCGGCTTGCTCGCGGCCTATGTGCCGGACGCCGCCGTGCGCCTGGCGGTCGGGATCATCGGCGTGACGTTTGTCCTGTGGCGCTGGTTCGGCCCGCGCAGCGGCGACATCGGAATTCGGCCGAGTGCCGCAAGTGGGGTGTTCTGGGGATCGATCTCCGGATTTACCTCGACGCTGGCCAATGCCGGCGCACCGCCCTGGCAGGTCCATATGATGCCGCAACATCTGCCCAAGCTGATCTTCGCCGGCACAGCGACCATGTATTTCGCCGCGACGAACCTGGCCAAGGTGATTCCCTATTTCGTACTCGGCCAGTTCACCACCGACAGCCTCTGGATTTCGGCCGTCCTGTTTCCACTGGCGATCGCCACCAACTTCCTCGGGATCTGGCTCGTGCGCGTGACTCCCCAGGAGGTATTCTACAAGATCGTCTATGTGATCACGTTCGTGATCTCTCTCGAACTGATCCGCAACGGCGTCACCGCATTCGCGGCCTGACCGGAACGCTGACGAATGTCCATCATCACCGATCCCATGTTTTATTTTGTCGCGGTGCCGGCGCTGATCGCACTCGGCCTGTCCAAGGGCGGCTTTGCCGGGATCGGCACGATCGCTACGCCACTTACCGCGCTCTACCTTCCGCCGCTTGAAGCGGCCGCGCTGATTCTTCCGGTGCTGATCGTGCAGGACGTGATCTCGATCTGGTGGTACCGGCACGACTTCGATCCTTGGAATCTCAAGGTGATGCTGCCCGGCGCCTTCGTCGGCATGGGACTCGGCTGGTCGTTCGCGGCTTATGTCAGCGACGACGCGCTGCGCATCTGTGTCGGCGTCATCGGCATATGTTTCGTGATCTATTCGCTGGTCACGCACGTTCCCGCCGAAGGCAGCAAGAAAAGCGCGCTGAGCGGCACGTTCTGGGGAGCGGTATCGGGCTTCACCTCGTTTCTGTCGCAGGCCGGCGGTCCGCCCTATCAGGTGCATGTCCTGCCGCAGCGGCTGCCCAAGCTTAAATTGGTCGGCACCACCGTCATCTTCTTCGCCATCGTCAATGCGCTGAAGATCGGGCCCTATTTCGCGCTGGGTCAGTTCTCGACCGTCAATTTCGCGACGTCGCTGGTATTGCTGCCGATCGCGGTCGCCGCGAATGCGCTCGGAATCTATCTGGTGCGGGTGACGCCGATGGAGATGTTCTACCGCATCGCCTACACGATCGTGTTCTGCGTATCCGCGATGCTGCTGTGGCAGGGAATCACCGGGTTGCTGCGCGGGTAAGCCCGGTCGCACGTCACCGGGCTGACATGGCGGCCTGCTAAGCTGCCTGTATGAGGCCTATCCTTGCGTTTGCTATACTCGCCGCCATGACGCTTCCCGCCCAGGCCTTCGACCTGCAGGGCCATCGCGGCGCCCGCGGGCTCGCACCCGAGAACACGATCCCGGGCTTCGAGACGGCGCTGAAGATCGGCGTCACCACGCTCGAACTCGATACCGCCATGACGAAGGACGATATCCTGGTCGTCAGCCACGACTCGTTTCTCAATCCCGAGCACACCCGCGGACCGGACGGCGAATTCCTGAAAGCGCAAGGTCCGGCGATCCGCTCGCTCACCTTCGACGAATTGCAGCGTTACGATGTCGGCCGCATTCAGCCCGGCACGGCTTACGCGGCGCGCTTCCCGAGCCAGAAGGGCGCCGACAATGTGCGCATCCCGAAGCTGACCGACGTCTTCGACCTGGTGCATCGCAATGGCGCCGACCACATCCGCTTCAACATCGAGACCAAGCTGACGCCGACGTCCGGTGCCAATACGCCCGACCCCGAGACCTTTGCGGCCGGGCTCGTGAGAGCCATCCAGGATGCGGGACTGGCGAAACGCGCGAGCATCCAGAGCTTTGACTGGCGCACGCTGATGGCGGCAAAGCGCATCGCGCCGGAGATCGAGCGCGTCTGCCTCACGATCCAGAGTCCCGGCGAGGACAATATCCGCCGCAACATGCCGGGGCCTTCGCCCTGGACCGCAGGCCTCGACATCGACGACGTTGGTGGCTCGGTGCCCCGGCTTGTGAAAGCCGCAGATTGCCAGGTCTGGTCGCCTTACTTCCGCAATGTCACCGCGGCTCTGGTCCAGGAGGCGCACGATCTCGGCCTGAAGGTAATCCCCTGGACCGTGAACGAAATGGCCGATCTCGAACTGATCTATCAGACCGGCATCGACGGCATCATTTCGGATTATCCCGACCGCGCCCGCGCCGCCCTGCCGAAGGGGATTACTCCCCCACCTCCCCTGACTTTACGCTGATTGATCGCGCTCTCGCCGCTTCCTATTGTTGCTCCACCCAAGGGAGGCAGCAACAATGGCGAAAACGCCGCAGTACCTGACGCCTTACGACGTCGATCTCGACCGCAACCCGGCCAATTTTCAGCCACTCACCCCTCTGCAATTCCTCGAGCGCGCCGCAGCCACGCATCCTGATCACGGCGCCATCATCCACGGGCCGCTGCGGCGCACCTATCGCGACTTCTACGCGCGTGCGCGCCGCCTCGCCTCGGCACTCGAGAAACGCGGCATCGAGCGTGGCGATACGGTCTCGGTCGTCCTTGCCAACACGCCGGCCATGCTCGAATGCCATTACGGCGTACCGATGTGCGGGGCCGTGCTCAACACCATCAATACGCGTCTCGACGCCGCGGTGAATGCCTTCACGCTCGACCACGCCGAGACCAAGGTGCTGATCGTCGATCGTGAATTTTCCGCGGTGATGAAGGATGCCCTGTCACGCGCGAACGCGAAGCCGCTCGTCATCGACTATGACGACCCGGAATATGGCGGTCACGGCGAGCGCATCGGCGCGATCGAATACGAGGACTTCCTCGGCGAAGGGAACGCGGATTTCGCGTGGCGGATGCCGGACGACGAATGGGACGCGATCTCCCTGAACTATACGTCAGGCACGACAGGCGATCCGAAGGGCGTCGTTTATCATCATCGTGGTGCCTATCTGCTGGCAATCGGCAACGCGGTGACCTGCGCCATGGCCAAGCACCCAGTCTATCTGTGGACGCTGCCGATGTTCCATTGCAACGGCTGGTGCTTCCCCTGGTCCATCTCGGTGCTCGCCGGCACTCATGTCTGCTTGCGGCAGGTCCGCGCGGCCGCGATGTACGGCGCGATCGCGGCACACAAGGTCACGCATCTGTGCGGCGCGCCAATCGTGATGGCGACACTTCTCAATGCGCCCGCGCACGAGAAGAAGCCGCTGCCTCATGTGGTCGAATTCTTCACCGCCGCCGCGCCGCCGCCTGAAGCTGTGCTCGCCGGCATGAAGGAGGCCGGATTCAACGTCACGCATCTCTACGGCCTTACGGAAAGCTACGGCCCGGCTGTGGTCAACGACTGGCACGCTGAATGGGACATGCTTCCGTCTGCTGAACAGGCGACAAAGAAGGCGCGGCAAGGCGTCCGTTACGGCGCGCTCGAAGCGCTTGATGTGCTGGATGCGGAGACGATGCAGCCTGTGGCGCGCGACGGCACCGCGATGGGCGAGGTGATGATGCGCGGCAACGTGGTGATGAAGGGCTATCTGAAAAATCGCGCTGCAAGCGACAAGGCCTTCGCCGGCGGATGGTTTCACACCGGCGATCTCGGCGTCATGCATCCGGACGGATATATTCAGCTCAAGGACCGCTCGAAGGATATCATCATCTCGGGCGGCGAGAATATCTCGTCCATCGAGGTCGAGGACGCGCTCTACAAGCACCCTTCGGTTCAGGCGGCCGCTGTTGTAGCGAAGCCGGACGAGAAATGGGGCGAGACCCCCTGCGCATTCATCGAATTGAAGCCAGGCGCCGACGCAAGCGCCGAGGATTTGACCGCATGGTGCCGCCAGACACTCGCCGGTTACAAAGTGCCGCGCTTTATTATCTTCAGGGAGTTGCCCAAAACCAGTACGGGCAAAATCCAGAAGTTCAAACTACGCGAGATGGCGCGGGATATCTGATCACGAACCGATCGCATTCACGCATTCGTGAGTAAAAGGCGCCCGCCGCGGCGAGAAGGAGCAATTTCCCTTAAACTGGTTCACTACTTCATTAATGTTAAGGAAAATTCGAGCGAATACACTGGTAGGAGTACTGGGGGACCTGCTTGCCAAAAGCGGCTTCGGAGCGCAGATGGCATCCGTTATTCATGTGAAGCCTGCAATGCCTCTGAATATTCTCCACGTGTTTCGTGCCCCCGTCGGTGGACTGTTTCGCCATGTCCTCGACCTTGTGCAAGGACAGATCGCGCGCGGCCACCGTCTTGGGATCATCGCTGATTCCACCACCGGCGATGCACGCTCGGACGAAATCCTTGCCGACCTTTCGCCGCAGCTAGCGCTCGGCCTGACGCGAATTCAGATGCGCCGCCCGCTCAGCCCGCTGGACGCCCCGGCCGTATTCCATGTCACGCAGCGCATCCGTCAGGCCAGCGCTGACGTCATCCACGGCCACGGCGCCAAAGGTGGCGCGTATGCCCGGCTCGCAATGCCGGGACATCGCGTGGTGCGCGCTTACACGCCACATGGCGGCAGCCTGCTGCTCAATCACGACAACTGGTCAGGCCGGATGTATCTCGCGCTCGAACGCATGTTGCTGATGCGGCCTGCGCTCTATCTGTTCGAAAGCGCGTATAGTGAACAGATATTTCGCGACAAGATCGGCAAGCCGAACGGGATCGTGCGGGTCATCCATAACGGTGTATCGAAGAGCGAATTTGAACCCGTCGCCCCGGCGCCGGACGCGACAGACCTGCTGTTCATCGGCGAGCTTCGTCCGGTCAAAGGGATCGACATGCTGATCGAATCGATTGCGCGGTTGCATGCCGGCGGACGCCCAGTCACCGCAACGCTCATTGGCAGCGGCCCGGACGCGGAGGCATTGAAGGCGCAGGTACAGCAATTGTCCTTGCAACACGCGATCCGCTTCATGCCGGCAATGCCAGCGCGCAAGGCGCTCGCGCTTGGCAACATCGTAGTCATACCGTCCCGCGCGGAATCGCTGCCTTATGTCGTGCTGGAGGCAGCAGCGGCAGGCAAGCCGCTGATCACCACGAAGGTTGGCGGCATCCCGGAGATCTACGGGCCCCTGTCCTCAGCGCTGGTCGAGGCCGGCAATACGGAAGCCCTGGCAACCGCGATTGCGCAGGCGCTCGACAATCCCGCGAAAGCGGCAATGGTTGCGGCCGAACTGCGCCAGCGCGTTGCTGCGTCGTTCTCGGTGGACGTCATGGTCGACGGGGTTATCTCCGCCTATCGCGATGCGATGACTGTGACCGAGCCATCTCGGGCTGCAGCGCTCGCCCCCAAATGATTGCTTGAGCGAACGTCCCCCTTTTTTGGACGTCACTTCGCCTTGGGTTTTTCCGCCCCCGCTTTTTCGAGCTTGTCCAGCCGCGCCTGAACCGTGGCAAGGGCAGCCTTCAGCGTGCTGATTTCAGTGCGCGCGGCTGCAAGCTCCTTCGCCGAAGCATCGAGCTTCTGTCGTGCATCGCGCGCGTTGCGGTCGATCACACCCTGAAGGAAATCGGTGTTGGCCTGCAGACAACTCGTCCGCCGGTCCATCTGCTTTTCCGCCGTACAAACTTCCAGCCCGCGCACGTCCTGCGCCTTTGCGGGAGTGATCGCAGCAAAGACGAAAGCCGCCGCGACAAGCCGTGCGACGCGGCGCTGTCTATTGCTTTGACTTAGATTTTTCATCAGGAGCGGCCTCGGATTTGGCGTTGGAATTGTCGTCGCTACAGGACCAGTCCTTCGGCTGACAGGCGATCCCGATGTTTGAGCAAACCGTCTGACTGCAGGTACGGCAGCCATCGGTGAAGGATTTGCAGTTCGGTGCGGCGCGCAGCACTTTCTGCCACCAGCTCTCCTCTGCCGGCGGCTCAACGTCTTCCGGCTTTTGCAGATCGAGCCGGTGGTCGTCGGACGGCTGAACCGCGGAATCGGCGGGCGGCGACGGTTGCGGAGCAGAAACGTCCGCGCTCCGCGCGGTCCCACAGACGCAGGCAAATGCAACAAGGAATGCGAGGGCGGCGCGGCGCATCGTATACGCTAATCGATCTTCAGGCCGAGCTTGCGAATGAGCGTCGACCATTTGGTTTCGTCGCGATCGAGCAACGCTGCGTGTTCTTCGGGACTGCTCGACAGCGGCTCGGCGGCATCGTTGGCAATGCGGGCCTGGACATCGGGTTGGGCCAGCGCCGCACGCAATTCCTTGTTCAGCCGCTCGACGATAGGACGGGGCGTTCCTGCGGGAGCGAGCAAGCCATAATAAAGATCGGCCTCGAAGCCCGGCAGACCGGATTCAGCGACCGTCGGCACGTCCGGAAAATGGCTTGAGCGCTTGGCCGATGTCACCGCCAGCGGCCGCAACGTCCCGGCCTTCAGATTGCCGAAGGCCGGCGGGATGATGTTGCAGGCCACCGCGACATGCCCGCCGACCAGATCGGTGATGCTTTGGGCGGTCCCCTTATACGGAATCAGATTCATGTTCACGCCCGCCGTCGCCATGAACAGCTCCGCACACAGATGCGAACCGGTTCCTTTCGGCGACGAGCCGACATTGATCTTTCCGGGCTCCTTTTTCGCCGCCGCGATCAGATCGGCGATCGATTTATAAGGCGATGCCGGCTGCGTCATGAACGCCATCGGCATCACTGCGATCAGGCCTATGGCCGCGAAATCCTTGCGGATGTCATAGCCCGGATTGCTGTAGAGGCTCTGATTGATCCCCATCGTGCCGGTATGGCCGAGCAACAGCGTGTAGCCATCGGGAGCCGCCTTTGCGACGGCGCGCGTGCCAATCACGCCGCCCGCTCCGCCGCGATTGTCCACCACGATCTGCTGACCCAGGCTGACTGAGAGCTTGTCAGCAATGATGCGCGCCATGGCGTCGTTACCGCCGCCGGGCGGAAACGGAACGATAAGGCTGATCGGTCGCGAAGGATAATCCTGCGCAGATGCCGGACCCGCGGCCAGCCAGCAAAGACCCGCCAGCAGCACCAGAAATGAGAATCGTGGTCTCGCGATTCTGCCTGCAAACCCTCTCACGGTCGTCACCCCCGCCACGTTTGTTGTCACCGCCCAATGTCAGATGCGAGATGCCCGAAAACAAGGCCGCCGGTCTCGCTTCCGAGAGCCGGCGGCGCGGCCGTGACTACGGCATGACAGATCGATCGTCAGTGGATACTCGTCTGCATCCGTGCGATTTCATCCTTCACCTGCAGCTTGCGACGCTTCAACTCGGTGATTTTGGTGTCGTCGCTCGACCGATGCGAGAGTGCATCAGCGATCTCTTTCTCAAGGGCCCTGTGGCGGGCCTTGAGCTCCACAAGATGTTCTTGGATCGACATTGGGGGATTGGCCTCCTCGAATGGGGTGGAGTCCTAACCTGAACAGTTTGACACCAAGAATGTGGCAAGTCGACAGCGCGTCATATTGCGTTGCAGCAAATCCCCGTTTTCCGCTAGTTTCCGGCACTCGGCTTGAACAGGGGCCCATCTCGCGGCACAACAGCGCGCGGGCTAGGCACTGATGACACGCCACAACCCGCTGACTCTGCACGCTTTTCATAAAAGATTCGCATGACGGGCGACGACGAGATCACGTTGCGAGAAGAGCTGTCGCGGCTGCAACAGGAGCACCGCGACCTCGACGCCGCCATCGATGCACTGATCGACGCGCCGGGTCGCGACCAGATTCAGGTCCAGCGGCTGAAAAAGCGCAAGCTGATCCTGCGTGACCGCATCGCCTTCATCGAGGACCAGCTCACCCCCGACATCATTGCGTGAGTTGAGAAGTCCGGCTGCGCTCGCGCGCCCTGGCGCGCCCCGAAGACCTACAAGACTCGACCGCGTTTGAAATCAGCGCACCAATCCGGGCGGCTTAAGAGCGCGACGGAACAAACGCCACGTCGCACCGTTGCCTGAGCGAATTGGAGGCACAATGACCGACACCTATTCACCACGGGCGTCCGACCGATCCAGCCAGTCCGGAACGGCCACCGAATTTGATAAGTCTGCGGAATTCGGCCACCGGGCAGCACAGACGGCGAAGAACGCAGCCTCCGACGCCACCTCGTCGGCACGACGCGAAATTCGCGGCGTGCTCGACCAGCAGATTGACAACGGCGCTGCGTATCTCGGCCACGCCGCGTCTTCGTTCCGGGCAGTCGCTGACGACCTGTCCAACAATGCGCCGCCACTCGCGGGACTCGCCGATGCGCTTGCGCAAAAGCTCGATTCGGTGGCGGATAACGTGAAGGGCAAAAGCGCGGAAGACCTTTGGGCCACCGCTTCGGATTTCGCGCGCCGCCAGCCGGCGCTGGTTTTCGGTCTTGCCTCGCTCGCCGGCTTCCTCGCGTATCGCACCATCAAGAGCGCACAGGCACCTCGAGAGAACCGATCCGACATCCGGACGCGGGAGTATAACGGTGCGTGAAGCCCTCAAAAGCTCGAGCTTCGGACGCGCCCTGTCCGAGGTTTTCGATGATATCGGCCTGCTGTTTCAACAGGAGGTCAGACTTGCCAAGACCGAGGTCTCGCTCATCGTTGCGGAGCAAGTTCGCGCGCTGGTTTATTTTATGGTCGCAGGCCTGTTCGCGGTCGTGGCGTTGCTGCTGCTCAGCCAGGCGGGCGTTTTCGCTCTCATGGACCGAGGATTCTCAGCCACAAACTCATGCCTGATCGTTGCCGGAGTGGCGTTCGCCATCGCGCTAGCCACCTTCGCAATCGCTCGGTCGAGCCTGTCGCGACGGCCGGTGCCGAACCGAACCATCAATCAGGTCAAACAGGACATCGCTGCGGCGAAGGAAGCCCTCTCATGAATACGCTCGAACGTATTGCCGACACCATCCGGAAGAATCCCGAGGGTCTGTTGATCCTCGGTGCCGGCGTCGCGCTGATGCTGCGGAACGCTTCAGCCTTCAATAAGCGACAGGGCCAAGCCGCCGAACAGTTTGATCCTTATCGCTACAACGTCGTCGGGCGCCGCGGCAGTAATGGCCTCTCCGAGAAGGTCAGCGCGGCATCCGAGACCGTCAGCACGGTCGCCAAGGATGCGCGCGATTACGTGACCGGCGCTGCGGCGGATATCGGTGACAAAGCCTCGGAATACGGGCGCGATTTAGCCGACGCAGCCTCGGAATTAGCCGACGCAGCCTCGGAATATGGGCGGGCCACCAGCCATCACACGCGGAAGGCGGCGCAATCAGCGCTTCGGTCGGCCGAGGACGTGATGGATTCGCATCCGATGTCGATCGCGCTCGCAGGCGTTGCAGCGGGTTGCCTTGCTGCGGCTGTATTTCCGTCAACTCAGTTCGAGCGGGAGAATCTGGGACCGCTTGGCCGGCGCGCCGCTTCCGACACCGGCGCGTTTGTCAAAGCCGCTGCCACCGAGCGCGTTGCCCGCGCTGCGGTCAAGGCCACCGACCAGATCAGGGAGGCGGTCTCCGAACGACGGCTGAACGCGGACACCGTCGGCGAGGTCGCGCGCGACGTCGCGAAAGACTTCGCGAGCAATCTGGCCGGTCGTGAGGATGACACGACGAAAAAGCAATCCAGTGCAGCCAAGCCAAAGGCGCAACTATGAGCCAGGAACTCGAAGCGCTGGAACGCGACATTCGCGCAACGCGCTCCCGCCTCGCGGCGAATCTCGCCGTTCTCACGTCGAGCGAGTCTATCGACCAGTTGAAATCGGCGGTAAAGACCGAAGCGATCGAGACCACCGACGACCTGATAGAGCGTGCCAAGACCAGCGGCATCGACATGCTGCGACGAGGTCTGGACGATCTGAAGCATAAGGCGATACAAAATCCCGCTGCCGTCGCCGCTCTTGGCGCCGGCATCGGATGGAAGTTCTGGAAAAACCCGCCGGTTGCAACCGCGCTGCTTGGCTACGGGCTATTCAGCCTGCTGCGAGGGCCGGACAGGGATCCGGTCCAGAACGCAGTCCGCGATGCCGGCGAGCGTCTTGAGGAAGCAGCCGTGGACGCATTCGACGCGGCGGCGGAAACGGCACGCGACGTGCGCGACAGAGCCGTGAACGCTTTCGAGGACGCACGGCAGACTGCGACGTCCCTATCAGATCAGGCCCGCGACAAGACCGCATCGCTATTCGGCAACGGCAAGGATACCGCTGCGTCCGCACAGGACAAGGCGGCATCCCTGACGGCCGGGGAGCGACAGACAGCTACAGCCCTCGCGACCGAGACCCGTGACACCGCGTCTTCTCTCGTGAACGAAGGCCGTGAGACCGCGCAGGATATGTGGGCGCGATCAAAAAAGGCCGGACAGGAGCTTATCGACGATCTCTCGGACCGCTCACGGCATATCCGTACCGACCCGCAGAGCCAGCTCATGCTGGGCATTGCTGGCGTCGCGGTGGCCGCGGCAGTTGGAATAGCGGTGAACCGGTATCGTGCCGGCCACGACTAGCGACGCATCTGCTCCGATATGACGCTGCGGTGAAATCCGGGACTGTTCACCCCTTCCGCTTGCCCCCGGGAGGCCGCTGCGTATAGTCAGCCGCTTATTTCGCTGACGGAATAGCAACGATGGCCGCCCGGCCGAAAGCATCATCCCGGAAAAAGCCGATCGCCATCATCATGGGGAGCCAGTCTGACTGGGCCACCATGCAGCATGCGGCGGAGACGCTCGACCGGCTGAACGTCGGGTACGAGGCACTGATCGTGTCCGCGCACCGCACGCCGGACCGCCTCTACGCCTTCGCGAAATCCGCGCACAAGAAATACCGGATCGTGATCGCAGGCGCCGGTGGCGCGGCACATTTGCCCGGAATGGCTGCGGCGATGACGACACTCCCGGTATTCGGCGTGCCCATGAACGTGACAGCGCTGGAGGGCAAGGATTCGCTTCTCTCCATCGTGCAGATGCCGGCCGGAATCCCGGTGGGTACTCTTGCCATCGGCAAGCCCGGCGCCATCAACGCGGCTCTCCTTGCGACCGCGGTTCTGGCACTTGACGACAAGGCGCTGGCCAAACGGCTTGCCGCGCTGCGCAAGGCTCAGACAGCGAGCGTCGCCAAACGGCCGAAAGCCGTTGATAAATCCACTATGTCCACCGCCCTGGCGAAAACGAAGCGCCGCCAACGATGATTCCCCGCCGTGATAACGGACCATTGCCGCCCGGAGCGACGATCGGCATCCTCGGCGGCGGCCAGCTCGCGCGCATGCTGGCGCAGGCCGCGTCACGTATCGGGCTGAACTGCCATGTCTATGCGCCGGACAGCGGCTCCTGCGCCTTCGATGTGGTCAAACGCGCGACCGTTGCCCCCTATTCCGATCAGGACGCGCTGAGCCGGTTCGCAAAGGAATGCGATGTCATCACCTACGAATTCGAGAATGTGCCCTCGCAGACGGCGAACTTCCTGTCGCAGAGGCGGCCGGTGCTGCCCGATCCGCGCGTCCTCGCGACAACGCAGGACCGACTGATTGAGAAGGAGTTCGTCGAAACGCTGGAGATCGCGACCGCCCCGTACGCGGCTGTCATCGACGCGTCGCAATTATTCGAGGCGGTCCGCAAAGTCGGCCTGCCTGCGATCCTGAAGACGCGGCGTTTCGGCTATGATGGCAAAGGCCAGCACAAGATCGACGCCGGTGGCGACCCAGCGACAGCCTGGCGCGCAGTCAACGGCGCGCCATGCATCCTTGAAGGCTTCGTGCCGTTCGAGCGCGAAATCTCGGTGGTGGTCGCACGCGGGCGCGACGGCTCGCTGCAGAGCTTCGACGTGACCGAGAACGAGCACCGCGACCACATCCTGAAGGTCTCTCGTGTTCCCGCCTCGATTCCCGCAAACGTGGCCGCGGAAGCGGTCCGGATTGCCGAGAGCATCGCCACAGCGTTCGATTATGTCGGCGTCTTGGCGGTCGAGATGTTCGTGGTCCGTCACGGCACGACCCAGCATGTGCTGGTCAACGAGGTCGCTCCGCGGGTCCACAATTCCGGACACTGGACCATCGACGGGTGCTCGGTGTCGCAATTCGAGCAGCATATCCGCGCCATCGCCGGCTGGCCGCTGGCCGTGCCGGTGCGGCTCGGCCGGGTCGAGATGGTGAACCTGATCGGCGCCGAAGCTGCCGATTACGGACGCTGGCTGACGGTGCCTGGCGCCGCGCTGCATCTCTACGGCAAGGGCGAGCCCGTGCCCGGCCGCAAGATGGGCCACGTCACGCGGGTCCAGGCGGATTGACGCTGGTCACCCGCGGGCTCGACCCGCGGGCCTGGATTTTCGCGAAAGTGGGCCGTCGCCTCAGACCCCCCGGTTCCGCAGAACCGTCTGGCAGGCCTTGCTGATTCGGGTCCGGTTCTGTTGCAGGCAGCCAAGAACCTGAAACTGGTCCGGCTCGAACTGCTTGCAGAACCTGGCGGAATCCGGCGCGCAGGCGCGTTCCTCCTCAGGCGTTCCCTGCATCATGTTGGGAAAGGGCATCGGTGCCTGCTGCTGTTGCTGGGCATAGGCTGCCCCCGCCGAACCGACCAGGAGAGACGCCGCACACAAAGCCGCCTTGAACAAAGCCATTGGACCCCCATTGATTTTCCGCCCCTCAGGGATGGCGGCGAAAGGCGGAGCGAACAAGGCGGCCGGCGCAAAATTGGGCACCTGTGACAATCCGGCTGTGAGTTCCCCGGGGAGCACTCAGGCGAGCCATCATCCCGCCCGATCCCGGCCGTGGCAGCCGTATCAGCAGCGCATACGACCAGGAGTGGACTTCCCCTTTGCTTTCTGCTATTTCGCGGCCCGACTCGAAGGGTCCCATGTCGGCCCTTTTCGGCTCCCGAACAACAATTTGTGCCCTGCCCGCCGGCCGATCCGGCTTGGGCGGCATCCGCGAAGAAGGATTATCCGTGCAGGTTCTCGTCCGCGATAACAACGTCGATCAGGCTCTCAAGGCGCTCAAGAAGAAGATGCAGCGTGAGGGCATTTTCCGCGAAATGAAGCTTCGCGGCCATTACGAGAAGCCGTCCGAGAAGAAGGCCCGTCAGAAGGCTGAGGCTGTGCGCCGTGCGCGCAAGCTCGCGCGCAAGAAGCTGCAGCGCGAAGGCCTGCTGCCGATGAAGCCGAAGCCCGTCTTCGGTGCCGGTGGCCCGGGCGGTCGCGATGGCGGACGCGGCCCGCGGCCTGCCGGTGGTGGTTTCGGCGGCGGCGCGCGCGGCTGACGACGACGAGCCTTTTTTGCACGAGGGATTTGCGAAACCGCCGGAGACTTCTCCGGCGGTTTTGTTTTTTGGAGTGCTGCACACATCCTGCGGAGACTCTTCACCCTCCCCATCGAGGGTGGGTGATCCAAGCCAGCAGAAAGACAGCCCCCGCCGTTTTACCGCCACGTCATTGCGTTTATCATTGCTCCAATGAACCCGCCTACGGCACCCGCCTCCGCATCCATGCGCGCGCAATCGCGGCGCGCTTTGCGCGTCACCGCATGCTTTGCCACAGCGCTGGCGCTGGCGGGCTGTTCGACCATGCTGGATCAGGGCGGGATAGCCCCCGAGGCGACCTATGCCGCGTCGCCCGCCAACATCGCGTCGCTGACCGACGTGATCCAGTCGCAGCCAAGCGATCCGCAGGCCTACAACATGCGCGGCACCGTGCTGGCCTCGTCAGGCCGGCGCAAGGAAGCGCTGATCGACTTCAACAAGGCGGTGCAGCTCGATCCGAATTATGCCGAGGCCTATGCCAATCGCGGCCTCGTGCACCGGCAGGACGGCAAGCCCGATCTCGCGCTGAAGGATTACGATGCCGCGATCCGCATCGATCCGAATTACGCCGCCGCCTATCTCGGCCGCGGACTGGCCTGGCGCGACAAGAAGCAGAACCTGAAGGCGCTGGAAGACATCAACAAGGCCATCGCGATCCGTCCCGACAACGCGCAGGCCTATTACAATCGCGGGCTCCTGTATCAGGGCGACAACCAGAACCAGTTCGCGATCGACGATTTCTCGACCGCGATCACGCTGGCGCCGCGCGAGGCCGATCCTTATCTGGCGCGCGCGCTCTCCTATATCGCTGCCGGCGACCTGAAATCCGCAGCCAGCGACCTCGACAACGCGGTTGGCATCGACGAACAGAATTTTGCCGCATGGACGTCGCGCGGGCTGGCCTATGAGCGCATGGGCGACAAGGAAAAAGCCGCGGGCTCGTATGCGAAGGCGCTCAATATCCAGCAGAACTATGCACCGGCATCCGACGGCTTCCGCCGCGTCGGTGGCCAATACGGCAAGACGTATCAGGCGTTTTGAGATCCTCGCATTGATTGCCGCCATTTGATCTGGGGCAAAGCGCGTTGAGCCACCGCGCTTACTGATAAGCGTCACATCTCTCCGTTCGTCCCCGCGAAAGCGGGGACCCAGAGTCGCATGGCAGCTTGGGCATGACCGCATCATGAACCGCATCCTTCGCATCGCCGCGCTTTCGCTCATCCTGCTGCCGCTCGCAGGCGTTGTGCAGGAAAGGGCCCTGGCGCAGGAGACGGAGCGCAAAGTCGCGCGTGCCGACCCGCAAAACGGCGGCGTGCTCGCGCAGCGCTGGTGCGCGGCCTGCCACATCGTGGCGAAGGACCAGACCAGGGGAACCGACGGCGTGCCGTCGTTCGCCGCGATCGCGGCCCGCTCGGACTTCAGCGGCGAGCAGCTCGCATTTTTCTTGCTGAATCCGCATCCGGTGATGCCGAACATGACGCTCACCCGCAACGAGGCGCGCGATCTGGCGGCTTATATCGGGGCGCAGAAATAGCGAACGGATCATTCGCGCCGCTCGCCCGATGCCGACAAGGGGCGTCGAGCTGATCGACAATCCGCACGCACGCGCGCAAGGCAATTAGTTTCCTCTCAGCACATTCTGTTACTGCACACCGAGACCCGTGGTCATCCATGGCACGCGGATTGCTGGTCAATAACCTTGGCACAGCATGCGCTGACGCCCTGCACGCTGATTGAGCGACGCGAGGTACATGATGAAAACGGTTCCTATACTTGCTATTCTTTCCACAATTGCGGTGGCAGAACCGACCTCACATGCTCGCGCTGAAAGCTATCCGTCCGCACCGATCAAGCTCGTACTGCCGCTTGCTGCGGGTGGCGCGACCGACAATCTCGCACGCATCGTAGGAAATGCAGTAAGCGCGACACTCGCGCAGCCGATAATTATCGAGAATCGTCCAGGCGGCGGCGGATCGATAGCGTCCAACGCGGTGGCAAAAGCGAAAGCGGACGGCTACACCTTGTTATTGGCGAATTTTGCGACCCATGCCGTCGCACCGACGATGCTACCGTCGTTGCCCTACGACCCAATCAACGACTTCACGCCGATAGCTCTGCTCGCCTCTTCGCCGCATGTCCTGATGGTCAGCAACGATACTGACGTCAAAACCGTCGCTGACTTAGTCGCGGCCGCCAAATCAAGCACCAGCAAGCTGAATTTCGCATCGTCCGGCGTCGGTAGCCCACTGCATCTGGCTGGCGAGTATTTCAACGCCAAAGCAGGCACTAATGTTGTTCACGTTCCTTACAAAAGCAGTGTTCCCGCACTGGTTGACCTGATGTCGGGGCGTGTCCAGATGATGTTCGACAACCTCTCGACTGGCTTGCCTTATGTCACGAGCGGTAAAGTCCGCGGACTTGCCGTAACGAGCGCGAAACGTTCGCCACTTGCACCGGATCTTCCGACGGTTATCGAGAGCGGTTTGCCCGAGTTCGAGACCTATGGCTGGTGGGGAATACTCGCCCCGGCCAATGTACCGTCGGAAGTGGTAAGCAAGTTGTCTGCGGCTTTCATGACTGCGATGAACTCTCCCGACGTGACGAAGATCCTGATCGAACAGGGTTACGACCCGATCGGTGGCGACCCGGCCGCTTTTGCCAAACATATCAAAAGTGAAATCACGAAATGGCGGCCGGTCATCCAGGCCACCAACATCGCGGCAAAGTAACGAGGCAAATCATGGGTGAAATCGAATCGCGATTGATTGAACTGGGCATCGTGCTGCCGCGTCCGCGCCGTGTGCCTGCGAACTTCATCCCGGGTACGATACTCGGTGAGATGTGCTGGCTCTCGGGAACGCTCGGCACCATCGTCAACGAGCAAGACGAAGACGTCATTCCGACCCCGGGAAAAGTGGGGCGCGAGGTCACACTCGAGCAGGGATATGCATCCGCCCGTCAGTGCGCCATCAATCACCTTTCATGGCTGAAGCTCGTAATCGGCGATCTGGATCGCGTTCAGCGCATTCTTAAAGTCAACGGTTATGTGAATGCGGTCGAGGGCTATAACAAGGGGCCGTGGGTCGCGAACGGCGCATCGGACCTGTTGGTGGAGGTCTTCGGCCCCGAGCGCGGCCGGCACGCCCGCGCCGTGGTCAGCGTTGCGGGACTTGCCTTTGATGCACCTGTCGAGATGGAGATGACATTGCAGGTCAGGGCATAGCGCGGCCGACCTTCACCGGTGTCCGGATTCGCTGCGGCGCCGGCCGGTCTCGCTCCCGTCATCGTTTGCGCTACACTGCGTGCGACTCACAGAGCGCGCGCACGGGGTGGTTATCAATGCAGCAGGTGATGGCACCGGTCTCATGGGCCATCTTCTCCGCCTACACGCCGCTGCATGCGGTGTCGGTCATCGTCTGCGCGCTGGCGATTGCAGCGCTGATCGTTGCAGCGCGGCGCATGCGGCGCAGCGGTGCCGAGCCCGCGTTCCGGCGCGGTTTCGCATGGTCGTGTATCGTGTTCTGGGTGTTTCAGAATGCATGGTTTCACGCCGCGGGCATCGACTGGCTCACCGGGCTGCCGCTGCACATCTGCGATCTCGGAGGGCTGATCGGACCGCTCGCGCTGCTCACCGGCAACCGCTTCCTGCGCGCCACGCTGTATTTCTGGACCTTCGCGCTGACACTGCAGGCCTTCATCCAGCCGGCGCTGACGGCAGGCCCATCCACCAGCGTGTTCTGGTTCTTCTTCGCGGCGCACGCGATCGTGCTGGCCTGCGCGCTCTACGATCTGCTCGTCACTGGATTTCGTCCCTTATGGAGCGACTTGCCGCGCGTCTATGCGTTCAGTGCGGTATATGTCGCCGGAGTCGCCGCGGTGAATACGTGGCTCGGCGCGAACTATGCCTATATCGGCAATCCGGCGCCGCCCCTGCGCATCCCGCCTTTCGTCGATGCGCTCGGCTCCTGGCCGCAGCGCGCCGTCTTTCTGATCGCGCTCGCGGGCTTGAGTTTCCCGCTTCTCGTGCTGCCGTGGAAGATCGCTTCAGCGCGGCGCGGTGGCGAGCTAGCGCAGATGCTGCGCGAGAAATGAGCGCGCCGCGGCGAGATGATCGTAGCGGTCGAGATCCTCGTGGCCGCCTTCGGGGAAGCGCACGAACTGCTTGGGCTCATTCGCCATCGCAAACAGCCGCTCGCCGAGACGGAACGGCACCACGCGATCTCGCGCGCCATGCATGATCAGCACCGGCGCCGTCACGCCGCCGATGCGGGCGTCAGACCGGAACGGATCCTTCATTAGCAGGCTGACCGGCAGGAAGGGATACGCCGCGGAGGCAACGTCGGCCGTTGAGGTGAACGGAGCCTCGAGGATTACAGCGTCTACGTTCTGCTGCGCGGCCACAGCGACCGCGACGCCCGTGCCGAGCGACTCGCCCCACAATACGAGCCTGGCATCGGGATAGGTCGTTCGCGCAAAGTCGTAGGCGGCCCGCCCGTCGGCAATCAGGCCAAGTTCGGTCGGGCTTCCGTCCGAGCCTCCATACCCCCGATAGGAGAGCGCAACGAGCCCGGTGCCGTCATCAATCAGCTTTCGGAAGCGCGGCACGCGATGCGCCAGCGATCCGCCGTTGCCGTGAAAATACAGGACCACGGGCTTGCCGGGCTTCGGCGGCACAGTCCAGGCAAGAACGCGAACGCCGTCCGCAGTTGTCAGCGCCACTTCGGAGGCCTGCGGAAAATCGGCCTCATCCGGCGTCATCCGCACCGTGTAGGGAAAGTACATCAGCGCGCGCTGGGCCAGATACATCACCGCGACAAGGCCGACATAGCAGACCAGCGCGATCAGCAGGACGGATTTGAGCGTACCCATCGAAGCGCTATAACACGCTCCATCTTTTGCTTCGTGACAGACTGCCGGGCTTGTCGACATGGAACTACGGACCCGCTGGGGCGCGGTGGCCGCCCTCATTCTTGCGGGTGTGGTGGTCGCCCTGCAGATCGGAAAGGCGGCCATCGCCGTCCCGGTGCTGCAGAAGGAGCTGGCATTATCGCTGGTTCTGGCATCCTGGGTGATCGGGGCCTATGGCGTACTCGGCGCCATCGCAGGCCTGCCCTCCGGCATTGTCGCGTCGCTCTTTACAGCGCGACGTACGCTGATTGCCGGGCTGATTGCAGCCGGTTTCGGCAGCCTCGCCGGCGCCGCCGTGACCGGTGGAAGCTGGCTGATCGTCACCCGTGTCATCGAAGGCAGCGGCTTCCTTGCGGCCGTGCTGGCGATCCCGCGGCTGCTGCGCGCGGTCACCGCGCCGAAGGATCGCGACACCGTGCTTGCGGTCTGGGGCGCCTATATGCCGATCGGCTCGCTGATCATGATGGTGGCCGGCCCATATCTCATCACGCAGGGTTGGCAGGCGCTCTGGATCGTCAATGGCGGCGTTGCGCTGGTCTATGCCGCGCTCATTGCATTCCTGCCGCTGCACGAAGACCCGCTGCCGCATGCGCCGTTGGAAACGCTCGTCCCCAATATCAGGGAGGCACTCAGCGCGCCGGGACCGATCCTGCTCGCGCTCGCATTCGGCATCTACACTTTTCAGTACGCGGCGATGGCGAATTTCCTGCCCACGCTCCTCGTGGACCGGCTCGGTCTTTCGATCTCGGCCGCAGGCACGATCAGCGCGATCACTGTCGCGGCCAATGCGGTTGGCAATGTTTTCGCCGGCGTGTTGCTGCGCATGGGCGCGCCGATCTGGGCAATCGCTGCTTTCGGCTATTGCTTCGTTGGCGCCGCGGGCTTCGGCGTGTTCTCCGAGAATCTTCCGGTGGTGCTCATCGCGACGCTGGCCTCGGCCAGTCTCGCCGTAACCGGCCTCATTCCGGCTTCGATCTTTGCCGCAGCGCCGCGGTTCGCCGCCAGTTCGGCACTGCTCGCCATCGTGCTGGGGCTGCTCAATCAGACCAGCAATGTCGGCAATCTGTTCGGGCCAGCGGCAATGGCAACAATGGTGCAGCATTTCGGCTGGTCGCACGCGCCATTGCTGTTCCTTGGCGTCACCGCGTGCGGCCTTACCGTTGCGATGATGTTGCGCGCGGCGATGAAGCGCGCCAAGACCTGAGTCGAGACCTGAGCCATGCGATCCATCTTCATCGACTGCAATCATCAACTCGAACCGGTCTGGCAGCGCGTTCACGGCCCGGACGATCCGCCGGTCACGGTCAACACGGCGCCGTTCAAATCCGAGGATCTCCCGCGGCTGCTCGACGGCTACGAGGTGGTTCTGGACGACCATTCCTACATGCCGACGCCCATCATCGCACAGTGCAAATCCCTCAAGCACATCGTGTTCCTCGGCACCGGCGCCGCAAGCTATATGAATATTGCCGAACTCAAGGACCTCGGCATCACCGTTCATATCATCAAGGGCTATGGCGATACGGCCGTCGCTGAACATACCATCGCGCTGATGTTCGATTGCGCCCGCGACATCGCGCGGATGGATCGCACGCTCCGCGCCGGGACGTGGAAACCGCTGGAAGGCATCCAGCTCCTGGGCAAGACGCTTGGCGTCATCGGCCTCGGCGGCATCGGTTCGGAGACCGCGCGCATCGCCAAGGGCATCGGCATGAAGGTGATCGCCTACAATCGCACACAGCACGCCGATGCGCCCGTGCCGCTGGTCGAACTCGACGAATTGCTTTCGACTTCGGATGTGGTGTCGCTCAATCTGGTTCTCAGCGACGAAACCCGCGGCTTCCTAAGCGCCGAGCGCATCGCGCGCATGAAGCCCGGCGCCATCCTGATCAATACGGCGCGCGGCGCGCTGATCGACGAAGACGCCATGTTGGCGGCCTTGCGATCGGGGCACATCCGGCAGGCCGGTCTCGATGTTTATCACAACGAGCCGCTGAAAGCGGACCATCCGCTCACGCGCATGGAGAATGTGACCCTCTCGGCGCATGCAGCCTTCCGCACACTGGAAGCGTCGATGACGCTGTTGCGCCGCGCGATCGATATCGTGAAATCGCTCTGACTCCGCTGGAACCCTTCAAAGCCTCCGCCGTTAACTCCGGGTCGGAGCATCTCGGAAATGGCGGAAGTAAAGACATTGCCTGCAGTTGCAGCACATGGCGCGGCGCGCCTGCCATCGGTAGAAGTTGACAGCTATAACGTGGAGCTGAAGGACGACGAGGGCTTTCTCGGCGACCGCGCGAGCAAGGGTGCATTCACCGACATCGTCGATAATTGGCGAAAGGCGTTGCGCAAGGCCGGAAGCGATCCCTTCGGTGACATTCCGACCGAAGACCTCAGCAAAAAACAATTCGACGAATTGCTGACGAAGGGCGATCACGAGGCCGCTGGCCTCGTTCACGGCGCGATCGAAGACTTTTCTCAGGAACTTGCGCTTGTGATCCGCCGCTTCCTCAAGCTGAAGGCCTGGGCCGACACCGAGCGCATCGTGATCGGCGGTGGCTTTCGTTCGCATCGGGTCGGCGAACTTGCAATCGGGCGAGCCGCCGTCATCCTGAAGGCGGACAAGATCAAAGTCGATCTCGTCCCCATTCGCAACGATCCCGACGAGGCTGGACTGCTCGGTGCGGCGCACCTGGCGCCGGCATGGATGTTTAAGGCCCACGACGCAATTGTCGCGGTCGACATCGGTGGCACCAACATACGCGCCGGCATCATCGATCTCCACCTGAAGAAGAAGACCGATCTGTCCAAGGCCGTCGTGTGGAAATACGAGCTATGGCGTCATGCCGAAGAGGACGACCTCAAGCGGGAGGACGCCGTGGGTAATCTCGCAGACATGCTCAAGCGGCTCATCGCGAAGGCGCAACGCGAAAAGATCAAGCTCGCGCCATTCATCGGTATTGGTTGTCCGGGGATGATCGAGGCGGATGGTTCGATCGACCGGGGCGCACAGAACCTCCCGGGCAACTGGACTTCCAGTCGTTTCAATTTGCCAAAAGTCCTCTACGAGGAGATACCGAAGATCGGCGACGACGATACCGCGATCGTGCTTCATAACGATGCCGTGGTGCAGGGGCTCAGCGAGACGCCCTTCATGCAGGATGTCGATCACTGGGCGGTGCTGACAATCGGGACCGGCCTTGGCAACGCGAAGTTCACGAACCGAAACGGTGAGTAATACGCTGCCATCTCCACCGAGAATGGATGCTGCAATGGCGTCCACCTCCCGAGAGTCAAGCAAATCCTGAACCGGTTATCCTAGCGGCAATGACGAAAGCGCATTGACGCCAGCATAGTCTCCCGCTCAGAATAAGAAAAACTACAAGTTGTCCCAGGGAGGTTGCGTGAAGCCGGCGCCGTTTGCGTACGCGAAGGCCCGTTCCGTCGAGGAAGCCGTCGCTCTACTTGGCGAGCATGGCGAAAGCGCCAAACTGCTCGCAGGTGGGCAGAGCCTGATGGCGACGCTCAACATGCGGCTGTCGCAGCCGGGCATTCTCATTGATCTGAATGGCATTTCGGGGCTCGATGCCATCAGCGTCGCAGATGGCATGCTGCAGCTTGGCGCGCTCGTTCGCCACGCCGCTGCAGCGCGATCCGATGTCGTTGCAAGGCATGCGCCGCTGATCGCGATGGCGATGCCTCATATTGCCCATCCGGCGATCCGCAATCGCGGTACCATCGGGGGCTCCATCGCCTTCGCCGATCCAGCCGCCGAACTCCCCGCATGCTTTCTGGCTCTGGGCGGCGAGGCACAGATCGCGGGCACGAGCGATAGTCGCTGGGTGATGGCCGACAATTATTTCAAGGGACTGTACGAGACAGCCATCGGTCCGCACGAGATGCTGACCGCTGTCCGCTTCCCGATAGCAACACCCGACATGCGCTACGGATTTGCGGAATTGTCGCGCCGGCTTGGCGATTACGCGATCGCAGGCCTCGCGGCGTCGGCGCGGGCCGATGCCGGATCGCTGAAGGATGTCCGGCTGGCCTATTTCGGCGTCGACCTGACGCCCGTGAGGGCAAAAGGCGCGGAAGCGGCGCTTGCATCCGGCGATATCGACGCCGCGGTGAAGGCGCTCGCCTCCGACCTCGATCCGCCCGACGACATCCAGGAAACCGGCGCCGTGAAAAAGCATCTCGCGGGAGTGCTGCTACGCCGTGTGGCCGCGCAAATGAACGGGAGCCGCGCGTGACGCACGCTCATGACATTCGCCTGACCGTCAACGGCGAGCCGCTTACCGCGCGCGTCGAGGCACGCAAGTCGCTGGTCGATTTCCTTCGTGAGGATCTCAGCCTCACCGGAAGCCATGTCGGCTGCGAACATGGCGTCTGCGGTGCCTGCACAGTGCGTGTGAACGGCGAGATCGTCCGCGGATGCCTCATGCTGGCAGTCCAGTGCGACGGGGCCGAGGTCGAGACCATCGAGGGGCTGTCCGATACCGGCGAAATCGCGGACCTGCAGGAGGCGTTCGAGAAGCGTAACGCGCTGCAATGCGGCTTCTGTACTCCCGGTATGCTCCTGACCGCGCAGGAGCTGCTGTTGCAGTCGGGGCATGGCGGCAATACACCAAGCCGCGAGAACATTCGCGAGCACATCTCCGGCAATTTCTGTCGATGCACCGGCTACCACGCGATCGTGGACGCTGTGGAAGCAGTCGCGCAGGCGCGGAACGGACGGTGACATGAAAATCGTCTCGGACCTGCCGTCTCCCCTCACCGCGCTCGACCGGCCGAACTCGTATATCGGCCGCGCCGTGCCGCGCCCGAACCTGAAGCGCCTGGCGCAGGGCCGGGCGCAATATGTAAGCGACATGACGCTGCCGCGCATGGCGCATGTCGCGTATCTGCGCTCGCCGCACGCTCACGCCCGCATCGTCACGCTCGACAAGAGCAAGGCGGAGAAAGCATCGGGCGTCATCGCGGTCGTCACCGGGCCCGAACTTGCCAAAGTCATCACGCCCTGGGTCGGGGTGCTCACGCACCTCAAGGGCATCAAGTCGGCGCCGCAATATGCGATCGCGATGGACCGCGCCTGCTGGCAGGGCGAAGCGGTCTGCGCCGTCGTCGCACAAACACGCGCGCAGGCTGAAGATGCCTGCGAACTGATCGCGATCACCTACGCGGAATTGCCGGCAGTCACTGATCCCGAAACCGCGCTCGACCCGAAGACGCCAGTCATCCATCCCGAACTCGGAGACAATCTCACCTTCGAGCGGACGCTCGACGCCGGCGAGGTCGACAAGGCGTTTGCCGAATCCGACGCGGTAATCACACAGACCTTCCATTTCGGCCGGCACACCGGCGTCTGCAACGAGCCGCGTGCAATCCTCGCCGACTGGAATCCGGGGGACGAACGCCTGACCGTCTACCACGCGACCCAGGCGCCGCACATGATGCAGAACCTGTTCGCCAAACATCTCGATCTTGCGGAGCATCAGGTTCGCGTCGTCACCAAGGATGTCGGCGGCTCGTTCGGCATCAAGGTCCACACCTATGCCGACGAGATGGCGGTCGTCGCGCTGTCGAAAATACTGAAGCGGCCGGTCAAGTTTGTCGCCGATCGTCTCGAAAGCTTCGTGACCGATATCCATGCGCGCGACCACCGCGTCCACGGCAAGATCGGGATCCGGAAGGACGGCACAATTACCGCCTTCGAAATCGACGATCTCACCGGGATTGGCCCTTACTCGGTTTATCCACGCACCTCGGGAATCGAGGCGAACCAGGTCGTCAACCTCACCGGCGGGCCTTACGCATGCCCGAATTATCGCGCGCGCGCCCGCGTCGTGTTCCAGAACAAGAACGTCATGTGCCAGTACCGCGCGGTCGGTCATCCGATCGCGGTTGCGGTGACCGAGGGGCTTGTCGATCTCGCCGCCGCGAAGATCGGCATGGACCCGGTCGAGGTCCGCAGGAAGAATCTCATCCCTGACGATGCGTATCCGGCGACCGCCGCGTCCGGCATCAAGTTCGAGAAACTGTCGCACATCGCATCGACCGACAAGATCCTGTCGATGATGGACTACAAGGCGCTGAGGGCCGATCAGGCCGCAGCACGCGCGAAAGGCATCTACCGCGGTATCGGTTTCGCCTCCTTCATCGAGGTGACCAATCCGAGTGCCGCGTTTTACGGTGTCGGCGGCGCAAAGATTTCCGCGCAGGACGGCGCGACGGTGCGGCTTGACGGCAAGGGCGCAATCTTTTGCCATACCGGCGTGTCCGAGCAGGGCCAGGGCGCGGAAGCCGTCATCGCGCAATGCGTCGCATCGGCCTTCGGCGTGTCGATGGACAAGGTGCGCGTCATCATGGGCGACACCGATAATACCCCTTACGGCGGCGGTACCTGGGCGTCCAGGGCAGCGGGCATCGGCGGCGAGGCGGCGTGGCAGGCCGGCAAGGCACTGCGCGAAAACGTCCTCGCCGCCGCGGCCTCCATCCTGCAGGCCAAGGCCGCCGAACTCGATATCGATGACGGCATCGTTGTCGACAAGGGCACGAAGACAGAGCGCATCTCGCTCGAGGAAGTTGCGCGCATCTGCTATTTCCGCCCCGATACGCTGCCGCCGGGCTTCCAGTCCGAATTGTCTGCAACCCGCCACTATGTGCCGCGCGCTTGGGCGTTCTCCTTCACCAACGGCATCCAGGCGTCGTATCTCGAGGTCGATATCGATACCGGCTTCATCAAGCTGCTGCGGCACTGGTGCGTCGAGGATTGCGGCACCGTCATCAATCCGCAACTTGTCGACGAACAGATCCGCGGCGGCATCGTGCAGGGGCTCGGCGGTGCATTGTTCGAGCATTGCCTCTATGACGAGCGCGGCCAGATGCTGAACGGCAATATGGCCGATTATCTCGTGCCGATGGCGATGGAAATGCCCGACATGGAGATCGGGCATGTGGTGACGCCGACGGCGGATTCCGAACTTGGCGCCAAGGGCGCAGGCGAAGCCGGCACTGCCGGCGCGCCGGCTTGCGTGATGAACGCAATCAACGACGCGCTGCGGCCGCTCGGCGCAAAGCCTCTGACAGACATGCCGTTCACACCCGGCAAGGTGCTGCGCGCGCTGGGGAAGGTGTAAACACAACTCCACGCATTCCCGCGAAACGAGAATGCGCGACGAAGATCCCGCGCCCGCGTCTTCGCGGGATGAGCGGCTGAACGTCAAATTTCCATATCGTCAAAATCAGCGCGCATCGCCGCGCCCATCTCGCGCTGGACGGAACAGCGTTGCTTGATCACAATCCACTCGGCCGCCGAAAGGGACAGAGCCGCAATGAATGCCGTGGGAGGACGCCGTGTCGATGAATATCAAGGTCGGCCTGAAAGCGATTGAGGAAGCGTCAGAGAAACTTTCGAACTGGGGCCGTTGGGGCTCGGACGATCAGATCGGCACGCTGAATCACATCACGCCGGAAGACATCGTCAATGCGGCCAAGCTCGTGCGCAGCGGCAAGGTATTCGCGCTTGGCATTCCCCTCGACCGTAACGGTCCGCAGACTGGACTGTTCGGCGGGCGCTTCAATCCGATTCACCAGATGCTTGCGACGGGCACCGACGCCGTCACAGGGCAACAGGACTGGAACAAGATCCGCTACGCCGACGACACGCTGAATCTCTGCGTGCAGGGCGCAACGCACTGGGATGCGCTGGGTCACATCTTCTACGAGGACAAATGCTACAATGGCCATAACCCCAAGCTGATCGACTCGCGCGGCCTTGCCGTGCTCGGCATCGAGCATTCCAAGAACAAGATGATCGGCCGTGGCGTGCTGCTCGACATCGCACGTTTCCGCGGCGTGCCATGGATGAAGGACGGCGAAGGAATCTCGAACGACGAACTCGACAAATGCGCCCGCGCACAGAATGTCGAGATCCGCAAGGGCGACTTTGTGCATGTGCGTACCGGTCAGATGGAGCGCTGTCTGTCGGAGGGAGTCTGGGGCGGCTATGCCGGCGGTGACGCGCCCGGCGTGATGTTCGAGAATTGCTACTGGTGCCAGGAGAAGGAAATCGGCGCGCTCTGCATGGACACGTGGGGGTGCGAAGTGCGGCCGAACGAGACCACCGAGGCAAACCAGCCATGGCACTGGGTGGTGATCCCGGCCATGGGCCTGTGCATGGGTGAGATTTTCTATCTCAAGGAACTCGCCGAGGACTGCGCCAACGACGGCATCTACGAATTCTTCTTTTCCGGCCCGCCGCTGATCATCACCGGCGGCACGGGAAGCCCGATCAACCCGCAGGCGATGAAGTAACTCTTCGCTCTCCCCGTGAAACGGGGAGAGCGAAAGGAAGGAGAAACCTCCCATGCCCCGCTTTCTCAAACGCGGTTTGTCCGCCGACGCCGTCGAAGCCGCTGATGCGAGGGTGCGCGCGACGGTCGAAGGCATCCTTGCTGACGTGAAGTCGCGCGGCGATGCCGCGATCCGCGAGCTCTCGAAGAAATTCGACAGCTGGGAACCAGCGAGTTTCCGCCTCAACCCGCAGGAGATCGAGCGGGCCATTGCGCAGGTGTCGAAACGCGACCTCGACGATATACGCTTCGCGCAGGCGCAGGTTCGCAATTTCGCGCAGAAGCAGCGCGACACCCTACAAGACCTCGAAGTCGAAACCCTCCCGGGCGTGATCCTCGGCCACAAGCACATCCCGGTGAACGCGATCGGCTGCTATGTACCAGGCGGCCGCTATCCGATGGTGGCCTCCGCGCATATGTCGATCGTGACCGCGCGCGTTGCCGGCGTGAAGCGCATCATCGCCTGCGCGCCGCCGCATCGTGGCGGGCCGCATCCGGCAATCGTGGCGGCCATGCATTTCGGCGGCGCCGATGAAATCTATGTGCTGGGCGGCGTCCAGGCCGTCGCGGCGATGGCGCTCGGCACCGACACCATCGATCCGGTGGACATGATCGTCGGCCCCGGCAATGCCTATGTCGCCGAGGCCAAGCGCCAGCTGTTCGGGCTCATCGGTATCGACCTTCTCGCCGGCCCGACCGAAACATTGATCATCGCCGACGACAGCGTTGACGCGGAGATGTGCGCGACCGACCTGCTCGGTCAGGCCGAACACGGCCCGACCTCGCCCGCGGTGCTTATCACGAATTCGGAAAAGCTCGCGAAGGAAACCATGGCCGAAGTCGATCGCCTGCTTTCCATCCTGCCGACCGCTGACGCCGCGGGTCAGGCCTGGAAGGACTGCGGCGAGGTGATCGTCTGCGACTCCGTCGACGAGATGGTGGCGGAGGCCGACCGCGTCGCGTCGGAGCATGTGCAGGTGATGACGCGCGACCCTGATTACTTCCTCGCCAACATGACGAATTACGGCGCATTGTTTCTCGGCCCCCGCACCAACGTCGCCTACGGCGACAAGGTGATCGGCACCAACCACACGCTGCCGACCAAGAAGGCCGCGCGCTATACCGGCGGGCTCTGGGTCGGGAAATTCCTCAAGACCTGCACCTATCAGAAGGTGATGACCGATGAAGCCTCGGCGAAGATCGGCGAATATTGTTCGCGGCTCTGCGTGCTGGAAGGATTTCTCGGCCACGCCGAACAGGCCAATGTTCGCGTACGGCGCTATGGCGGGCGAAACATAGCCTATGCCACGGCAGCGGAGTAAGCTCCGTCCGGGAACAGGAGATTGCGATGCTGCCGACTGTCGTGCCGCTCTACGCGGCCATTTTCGCTATAGTATTTGTGGGTCTGTCGATGCGCGTCGCAAACACCCGGCGCGTGATGGGAGTTGCGCTTGGTACTGGCGCAAACGCGGTGCTGGAGCGCCGCGTCCGGGTTCAGGGCAACTTCGCGGAGTACGTCCCATTCGCGCTCATCCTGCTGACCTTCGTCGAAGTGAAAGGCTCAGCAAACTGGTTGGTCCATGTGCTCTGCCTGGCGTTGCTGGCTGCACGATTGGCGCATGCCTATGGCGTGGCGCAAGAGCCGGAAACAATCCCGATCCGTGCGAGCGCAATGGTGGCGACATTCGCGGTCTTCATCATCGCCGCGGCAATCCTGCTGATTCACGCGATCGCATGATCCGGTTATGAACGAGCCCCTTCCAAAGACACCCTCCTTCCGGCTCGACGGCAAGCGCGCGCTGGTCACCGGCGCAGGCCGTGGCATTGGACTCGCGGCAGCGACTGCGCTCGCCGACGCCGGCGCAGACGTGACGCTGGTGGCGCGCTCCAAAGACGAGATCGAAGCCGCGGCGGCACAGATGCGCGCCGCCGGAAACAAGGCCAGCGCCGCAGCGATCGACGTGACCGATATCGATGCGGTCCGCGCCTTCGTCTCGAAAGCCGAACCGTTCGACATTCTGGTCAACAATGCGGGCTCCAACCGCCCGGCCCTGTTCATCGATGTCACGGTCGAAGACTTCGACGCCATCTTCAAACTGAACGTGCGCTCGTCCTATTTCGTCGCACAGGCGGTCGTGAAGCGGATGGTCGAGGCAAAGAAACCCGGCTCGATCATCCACATCTCCTCGCAGATGGGTCATGTCGGCGGACCGCGCCGCACTGTCTATTGCGCGACCAAGGCCGCGATCGAGGGCCTGACCAAGGCGATGGGCGTGGAACTCGGCCCGCACAACATCCGAGTCAATTCGCTGGCCCCGACCTTCATCGAGACGCCGATGACGCAACCGTTCTTTGCGGATGAAAACTTCAAGCGCTCAGTGCTGGACAAGATCAAGCTCGGCCGGCTCGGTCAGGTCGAGGACCTGATGGGCGCAATCGTATTTCTCGCCTCCGATGCGTCCGCGCTGATGACCGGCGCGTCGCTGATCGTGGATGGCGGCTGGACGGCGGAGTGACGTTCGTCATTACCGGGCCGCACTGAAAGGGCGTGACCCGGTGATCCATCGTGTTCGAAAATGATGGATTGCCGGATCAAGCCCGGCAATGACAGCGAACTAAGCCCCCGGCGCGAACACCGAAGGATTGATGCAGTTCGGCGGCAGCCGGTCCTCGATGATCGCCGCGATATTGTCGACAACGACATGCGCCATGCGTTCGCGCAGTTCCATCACAGCGCTTCCGAGATGCGGCGTGAGCACAACGTTATTCATGGTCAGCAGAGCCCGCTCGACCTTCGGTTCGTGCTCATACACATCGATTCCGGCACCCGCGATACGGCCTTCGCTCAGCGCTTGCGCGAGCGCCTTCTCGTCGATGATCGGCCCGCGCGAGGTGTTGATAAGGTAGGCCGTGCGCTTCATCAAAGCGAATTGCTGCGCACCCATCATGTGGCGTGTCTCATCGTTCATCGCGGGATGCAACGAGATGAAGTCAGACTGTCCGAGCAGTTCCTCGAAACTAACCAGGCGCACGCCGAGCTTCTGCTCCTCCTCCGGGGAAAGCCCGCGCGGATCGCAATAGAGCACGGTCATGTCGAAGCCACGCGCGCGTCGCGCTACTGCCTGCCCGATCCGACCCATGCCGACGATACCGATCGTCTTGCCGCTCACCGCGGCGCCCGCCAGATGGTTCGACTGCGATCCTGGAAACACGCCTGATCGTGTCACCTTGTCGCCCTCAACGATGCGTCGCGCGACCGCGAGGAGAAGTCCGAATGCGAGGTCGGCAGTGGCGTCGGTTACGACCGCTGGAATATTGGTGACGATAATCTTGCGGGTCGTTGCTTCCGTCACATCGATGCGATCCGGCGTGATCGTCATTGACGCGATGGCTTTCAGATTAGGATTGGCCGCGAGCACGTCGCGATCGATGGTGTCATGCAACAGGCAGAGCAGGATATCGCAGCGCTTCGCCGCGTCGATCAACTTGTCCTTGACCGGGATACGGCTGGAATCCTCGTTGACCTCGACTTCGGCGATGTCCCGGAGGCGCAGCAACGCACTTTCGGCAATCGGTTGTGTGACATAGACACGCGGACGCATACATTCCCCCGGACTGGCGCGCGGGTCTACCGCCCGCGCTTGAAGCCATATAGTAACGAAGGCACGCGGCCAAGAAAGCCATAAGCAGAGAAGGAGACGCAAGGTGGCGGCAGGATCGAAGGGCAGGCTCGGCATCATCGGCCTTGGAATCATGGGCGGTTCGTTTGCCCGCAACCTGATCGCCGACGGATGGATCGTCGCGGGCGTCGACCCCGATAAGAAGCGACGTAAGGAGATGATGAAAGCCGGCGTCGCCGTTTCCGACAGTGTGAAAGAATTGGTCGACGAAGTGCAAGTGATCATCACCAGTCTGCCGAGCCCGAAGGCGCTGCATGCCGTGGTGCAGGACATCGCCGCCGCCAAGGCAAAGCCGCGGATCGTGATCGAGTGTTCAACCTTCGCGCTGGACGACAAGCTCGCGGCGGAAGAGCTGCTCCGCAAGGCCGGCCATACGATGCTCGATTGTCCGGTCTCCGGGACAGGCGCACAGGCGGCGCGCAAAGATCTCGTGATCTATGCCAGCGGCGACAAAAAGGCGATCGAGCAGGTCCTGCCGG
>VFQN01001339.1_pt1 | contig 41627 bp, 31 predicted proteins | sample 3512371 | NCBI WGS metagenome assembly VFQN01 (sample SAMN10412370, study PRJNA504923) | tailings metagenome | isolation source: Replicate 2 from Balatoc abandoned mine | place: Philippines: Itogon, Benguet | collected 2017-08-28 | reverse complement strand
GACGCGCCTATCCCGCTTCAGTCGAATACCTTGGGTGTTGGGGAAGTGCCATTCGACGCTGCACCTGACGCCGGCCGCTGATACGCTACTCATGACGTGCAGGCCTGCTAAGTGGCCGGCGCGAGTAACCGGCTGTGACATACCCTCCAGCAATCCCTGTTTTTCGAGGCGATTCGGGGGTTGTGTCACAGCCTGTAAGTTGGTCGTCCGCCGACGGGTGCAAGCGTGAACCTCTGCCCCCATCTGCGACCCGTCTACGAGTACGAGGTCGCGCATGGAAACTCCGTCGCTCGGGTCGATACCCCAACAGGGACCGCGTGCGAATGCGAGGTCGTTTTTCTTGAGTCACTGAGGATCTGGGGAACTCCGGTAACGGGAACCCTCCCACCGGTCGTCACGCCCTGGGAGAATCGGGATACGCACTATCCCCTTGAGGCCGGGTTCTTCTGCACGGAACACCGCCACTCGGTGGCGGGTCCGGTCGCGGAGTGAGCCGTGCCGGCGAACCAGCAGTCGCTCGCGACCGGGAAGACCGTCCAGTTTTCCGCGACGCCACGCCCCTTGCGGCCGGTGCCGTTCGGCGTGGAAGGCGGCTGCGTTAGTCGAGGTCACGAGGGCAGGGCCCGAGCGGCCGCTGCCGGGTTGCTTATCCGGCGACGGGGATGACTCTGTGGACCTACTCATCCGGTACGCGACCGAGGCCGACCTCCCGGCGATCGTGGACATCTACAACCAGTCCATCCCGGGCGGGTGGTCCACGGCCGACACCCGGCCGGTCACCGTCGCCGACCGCGCCGGGTGGTTCGGCGGGTTCGACCCCGCCCGGCGGCCGATCTGGGTGGCCGAGGTGGGCGGGCGGGTGATCGCCACGACCTACCTGTCGTCGTTCTACGCCGGCCGCCCGGCGTACGACGCCACGGCCGAGGTCAGCACGTACATCGCCACCGCCTACCACCGGCGGGGAATCGGCCGGCGGCTCAAGCGGTGGGTGATTGAGCAGTGCCCGGGGCTGGGTGTGACGACGCTGCTGAGCATGCACTTCGACCACAACGAGGCCACCCGGCGGATCAACGAGGAGTTCGGATTCCACCAGGTCGGGCACCTGACCGAGGTCGCGGTGGTGCAGGGGCACAAGCGCGGATTGGTCATCTCCGCCCTCCGCATCCCGTCCGAGACCGCCGAACCCGTCACTGCAGCAGACGGCCGCCTCGGTAGCAACTCGTGAGGGCAGCGACTACGGCGGCCGCTGCTGAGTTCGTTGTTCGGCGGAGAGAGATGAGCATTTTCGAGTTCCCGTCGCCCGGCGCTACAGCCGGCCAGATCGTCGCCGAGAGGCTGCGGGTGCAGGAGTACGTTCGGGCCGCCGCCGACCCGAGCGAGGCCGGCGCGAACGGCCGGACGCTGCTGACGCTAGCCCTCATGACCTGCTTCGAGGGCCGGGGCGAGGAGCTGGTGTGGGACCTGCTCCGCCGCGGGGCCGACCCGAACCGGCCGTCCCCGTGGGCGAACTTCACCGGCCTGTTGGCCGTGTCGAACTCCCTGCCGCTCGTGCAGGAATTCGTCGGCCGGGGCTTGCGGCTCAACGACGTGTACGAGGGGGTCGAGGGGCCGACCGGCGGCCTGTTGACCGGGCCGTCCACCCTCCTCGATTACGTGCTCGCGGTGCGGGGCTACATTGCCCCCAAGCGGAAGAAGGTCAACCGGCTGGCCGACGAGTACGCGGGCGGTCTGGGGAAGCGGCGGCGGTTCATCGACGAGGCCGTAGCCCTGCTGGGTGCAGCCGGAGCAAAGCGGGCGGCGGACCTGGGCGAGGCTTGATCGCCGAACCCCGCGCCGCACCAGGCCGCCGGCTCACTCGCGCTTTCCGGCGGCACGTTTGAGTCGGCCCGTGATACGATCCCGGGCGGCGGCTGAGCTAGTTGTCCGGCGGCTGGAGGGCGCCTGTATGGTAAGGGTGGTCCACCTCCCGGATTTGCCCCGCCCCGGCGGCCCGATGCTGGTCGAGTTCGGCCTCGACCGCGGCGAGGTCGCCCGCATGTGGCGGCTCATCGTGGCGATGGCCGTGCGGGACGGGGCGGTGTCGGTCCACTGGCACCCGTGGCGGGCGGCCGATGCCCTCGCCTACGTCGTCGGCGGGGTTCGGCACTCGTTGGTCCGCCCGCCCGTCGCGCTGGACTCGGTGGTGTCGGCCGCGGCCCGTGAGTTGATCACCGGTGGGGGTATGTGGTCGGACCTCGGCCGGCGGCTGGGGTGGCGTTCGACCGAGTTGTCGGATTCGACGCCGAACTGGTCGCGGCACCCGACGCCGGCCGCGGGTAGGCGAGTGGGGGGGGGCGAGCGCTCGTCGTGCGGCCGGCACGCGCGGTCATGGCCCACCGGCCGCGGCACGCGGGAGCGGCAACGAGGCGTCAAGGACGCGCGGCGGGGGACGAATAACGGGGTGCGGCAGGTGCCACCGGGCGACCCGGCCACCGTACCGAGCAACGGAGCGTGACCGTGGGCGGACTGAACCCGTTCGAGTGCTTCCTCGCCGGCGTCGCGGTCGCGAGCACCAGCCGGGCCGTCGTGCTGTTCCTCGCCCTGGTGAGCCTGAGCCGGAAGTTCCGGGCGGTGCATGCCGAGCGCCGCCCGGTGGTGGGGCCGGACGCCGCGTGGCAGCCCGACGGCCCGGCCGCGGACCAGCGGCTCGCGGAGGTCGAGCGGCGGTTGTCGGCACTCGAGCGACAAGCCCGCCACGGCGTCGCCTGATCTCTTGTGCCCGTCGCCGGAACCGGGTTGCGGCGGCCGAACCTGTCGCCGCGACAGACGGCCGCCGCACTTGTGATTCGTGGGGCCGCGCACCGCGGCCGCTGCTGAGTTTGATGTCCGGCCGCTCGGAGAGGTCGCCGATGAGTCGCACTGAGAGGCTGGGTTTCGTGGTCATAGCGACGGTGCTCATCTTCATGGCGGCTGGCATCCTCTGCACCAGCGTCGCATCCCTTCTGGCACTCATGAACGCCCCGGGTGCCGGTTGGCATGAGGCCAGGGTGGTGCTCGCCTCGGGCGGCGGCGCCCTCCTCGCCCTCGTGTCCGTGGGGCGAGCGGTCTGGAGCGGGCAGGAGGCCGTCCGTTGGATCAGCCTCGTCGTGCTTGTCGTCGCGGGTGCGGGGATCATCGGGTCAGGCGTCTGGATGACGACGCTCGACTTCCCGAACGCGACGACCCCGGCCGATCGGGCGGAGATGCAGGCCGACGCCTGGCGCCAACTCCCCTGGTGGGTCGGGTACGGGACGCTTTCGATCGTTATGGGGAGCCTCTTCCTCTTGCCGTCCGTGGGTCATTACCTGAGCTACCGGCGTGGGACGCGGGGCGCACGACCGACGTACTGAATCGCGGGCCGAATCCGCCGCAGCAGACGGCCGCCGTCAGGTAATCCTGCTCGGTCGGGCCGAGGCCGAGTCGGTCGATTCCTTCCAACAAGCAGGCCCGGTCGAGGTGGTCGGCGGTTAACGGAGTAGTGCTAAGGTTTCAACAGAGCAGGTCGTCGTCCGGAGGTTGGGCCGAGCCCGCGAGACCCGACGCGGGGCGCGGGTACGTGGCCCGGGCGCGGGGAACGAAACCCCACCTGGGATTGACGTGGCCCGCCGCGACCGGCTGCCAATTGCTTCTCGCGTCGGGCCTCGCGGACTCGGCCCGACCTACGAAACCCGCCCGCCGCGCAGCCGGTCGGCGACCCACACGCCGCGCGCCGCCACGTACACCGCCAACCCGACGGTCGGAGCCGCGGCGACGGCCTGGCCGAACAGCCCCGCCAGTACCGCCGCCTGCTCCGGCCACGTCGCCCGCGGGAAGCGGACCAGCAGCACCCCGACCGCCAGCAACGTCAGCCCCCACCCCGCCGCCTCCACAACCCCGTGGGTCGGGACGTCGGCCGGTACGGCGGGCGCAACACTGGCGGACATCACCGGCGGCGGGCGCGGCGCCTCTGTCACGACCGGCGCGGGGGGGACCGCTTCGACCGGACCGTCTTCGACCGCCCGCAGCATGCCGCCGGTCCGCCGCAGTCGTTCGACCTCCCCCGGCCAGACTGCACCCGCCTGCGCCAGCTCGACCGGCGAGCTACCGGTCGTGCCGTTGAGTCGCACGTCCGGCCGCCCGATTTGCCCGATAAAGCGGACCACACCCGCGCCGGTCGGCGCGTCGCCGCCCGCCCCCACCCACACCACCGGGAGCGGCCCGGCCCACCTGCCCGGGAGACGGACCACCACCGCTGCCCGCACCGGCCCGGCCGCGTCCAGGTTCCACGCCGCCGTGTCGTCGTCCGCCTCGCGGAGCGTCGCGCGCGTGCCGGCAGGCGGCTCCAGCGCCGCGGTCGCGCCGGGCGGAAGGCCCGTCACCCGTACGACGGCGTGGACCGGCCGCCCCGCTGACGCCAGCAGATCAACCGCTACGCGGTACGTCGGTTCGCGCTCGCCCAAGTCGAGGAGTCCGAACCCGGTCGCCGCGCCAACCCGCGATGCGGCCAATTGCACCCGCGGCGGATCGATCGCACCCGCCCCGCGGAACGCCCACTCGCGTGCCGCCCCCGGCGCGTCGGCGGTCCACTTCGCGTCGTGCTCGACCTTGAACCCGATGCCGTCCGCCGGCCGCACCCGCACGACCGCGGTGGCGGGAGCCGCGCCGACCGGCCGGGGGACCGGCGGGGCGAACGCCACCACGTCCGCCCCCTTCGCGCCGTGCGTCAGGTCGGCGGCCCACGCGACCGTCGCCGCCGTCGCCGGGCGTCGGAGCCACACCTGCACGCGCTCGCCGGCCTGCGCCCACCCCGCCACCTCCGCGCCGCGAACCTCGCGGACGCGGGCGGCGAGCGCGAACTCCAGTAGCGCCGCGGGCGTCTCGGCCGACCACGTGACCGTCCCGGTCCCGGCGGCGCCGCGCAGGTCGGCCGCCCACGTCGCCTCGACCCGGGCCGTGCCGGGGTCCGCGGCGGGGCGGAGCGTGGGGCGCAGTTCGGCCGACTCGCCGAGCCGGGGGCTGAACGCCTGCACCGCCACCCCGGGGACCAACCGCAGCTCCGACACCGCGCCGAACTCGCGGACCAGCACGTCGGGCGCGAAGTCGATTACCCCGGTCCGCCCCACCGCCTCGACGGCCACGCCGGCGGCGCGGAGGCCGTACACGCCGCCGAGCCGGGTCATCCCGACCGGGCGCGGGAACCGCAGCACCGGCTGCCGGGTCGGCACCGCCGGCGTGTGGCACTCGATGGTCACCAGCACCCGCCCGTCGGCGGGGGCGGCGAGCGTCACGCGCAGCGGGCGGAGGCCGTTCTTCTCAGCGTCCACCGTCCACGACTGGACCGCGACCGGCGCGGCGAGCGGGTCGAGGCCGCGGGCGGCGACGCGGACCGGTTCGAGCCCGGGCGGCAGGTCGAACCGGAACCCGGCGGCGGTGCCGGACTCGGCCCGGATGTCGTAGCACGCGGTCAACACCGCCCCGGCCTCGGACACGTCCCACACGCACCCCTCGCGGACGGTCAGCGTCCCGGCGCCGCCCGGCCCCTCGCGCCAGCGCACCGCCAGCCCCCTCACCGCCCCGAGGTCGGCGTCGATGCGGGCCGGGTCGGCACCGGCCTTTTGCTCGCCGAAGCGGCCGGTCGCCTGCACCTGTCGTCCCGCGGGCGGCGCGGCGAACGCGAGGCGCGCGTCGGGCACCTCCGGCACGCCGAACTTCACCTCGCGCTCGGCGCCGGTGCCGCTGACCGGCGCGGCGAACCGCACCTCGACCGCGTGCCGCCCCGGCCCGGGGAGCGGAACGGCATACTTCCCGGCCCCACCCGTGGCCGGGTTCGCCGGGCGGCCGTTCACCGTCACCCGTTCGAGCCGCACGTCCGCGAGCGGGAGCTGTACTGCCTGCTCGCCCGCGCCGAACGCCTGCACGGTGAACGCCGCCGTAACGCGCGCCAGCCCGTCCTCGACACGGCCGTCGTAAGCCGCGGCGACGACCACCGGCGCCGGCGCGGCCGGTTTCGTCAGCGCGTCTAGCCGGTCGAGCAGCACCGGCGGCGCCAGCACCACTTCCCCAGTTGTGCCGGTCAGCACGAACACCACATCGGTCGCCCCCGGCTGCGCGCCCGCCCCGACCGCCGCCGCGAGCACGACCCCTGCCGCGCCGGTGCGCCGCGGCAACCGGCCCTGCGCGACGACAACCGCCGCCGCCGCCGGCAGCCCGACCACGAGCACTGGCCACCCGGCCCGCGCCCACGCCGCCGGCCCCGCCGACACGGCCGCGCCCGCTCCGGCGAGCGCCACGAGGAGCGCAACCCCCGCCGCCCGGCTCGCGGCCCGCACTCCGAGCCAACCGAGTCCGCCGGCCAGCGCCGCCAGCGCGACCCCGGCCGCCGCGGCGTACCGATCGGGAACGACGGTCACGGCCTCGCCGCGGTAGTCCGCGCCGACGGCTAGCGGCCACGCGGCGGACGCGCCTGGGCCGAATACCCACTCGCGCCGGACCGGACCGGCGCCGGGCGCCGCGGGTTCGGGGCTGACGACGGACCAGCCGACCCCCTGCGGCGTCCGCGGCAGCCGGTAGTGGACCTCGAACGCCACCGCCTCGTCGCCGTCGGGGATCGGCAGGAACAACTCGTCCCCCGCGAGCGCCACGGGGTCAACGGCCTTCCCGCCGACCCGCGCCGACTCCGCGGTCGTGCCCGGCGGTAGTCCGACGGGCAGTTCCCGCGCGCCGCGTGCCGCGACGCGGCCGCGGAAGGTGGCGTGCTGGTCGTACTCGCCGCAGGCGGTGGTTAGCGAGAGGTCGGCGAGCGCCCAGCCGGTCGGCGGCGCATCCGCCGGCCCGGCCGGCTCCGCGCCGCCGAGCGCCGCGGGCAGTTCGGTGCGAACCGTACTCGCCGCCGCGCCGCACGCCACCGGCCCGCCCCACCGGGCCGCCCGCTGTGCCGCGTCGGCGTGCGTCAGCCCGGTGCCAAGAACCGCCGTCGTTTCCAGCGTCACCTCGTCCTCGACCGGCCGCGCGAGGCGCACGAGCCACAGCGTTCCGGGCTCCTGGCGGTGCGCGGCGGCGGTGGCGACGAGCGGCGCGAGCCCGCTGCCGGCCTGCCCGAGGAGCGGCAGCGCCGCGGGGAGCCCGCCGAGTTTCGCCGGGGCCGCGGCGGCGACCGTGTTCGACCCGTCCGTCACCTTCCACGTGCGACCGGCGTCGACCCCGGCGGGGTCGGACACGGCCACGCCGCCGACCAGCCCAGCGGACACGTCCAACCGCACAACCGACGTGGCTGTGAGCCGACCGTTTGTGAAATCGAACCGCGTCTCGACCGACGCTGCGAACCTCGGCCGGACCGCCGACAGGACGAGTTCCCCCGACGGCTCGCGCCCGCGGAAGCGGACGACCGCGGTACCGTCGGGGGTGTCATCGGGCGGGAGATCGGCCGTTTCGGGGAGGACGTGCGGGTACGCCTCCCAGCCGGGGCCGGGCGCGAGCGTCACGGCGCCGTCGCGCTCGGCCGCCCCGGCCACACCGACGGTCGGGAACGGCAGCCGCACGACCGGACCGGGCGGGACCGGCGGGCCGCGGAAGTCGAGAACCAGCTCGGCCTCCTGCCCGGCGGTCAGCGGGCGGGCGAGTTCGACGACGACGGCGCCGGCGGCCCCGAGCGCGGTGAAGGCGAGGCCGTCCGCCGGCGTCGCGGCCGTGCGTACCAGCTCGAACCCCGCCGGCGGCCGTACCGCTACGCGGAACAGCGGGCCGCGGCGGACCTTCACCCCGATCCGCGCCGACAGGTGCGCCCGTCCCGCCTCGACGCGCCACGCCACGGTCTCGGTGGTTGCGAACACCGGCCCGCCGGCGGCCACGCGTACGGCCGGCGGGCACCGCGCCACGGCCGTGCTGCCCGCGGGGAGCAGCGTACCGATGAGCGACAGCACGCGCCCGCTGTCGGCGGTAGCGTCGACGAGGCGGTAGTCGCCGGCGTCCCACGCCGCGAGGTCGAGCCCCGGGGCGAGGTGAACTTCGGCGCGCTCGTCGGTCGGCAGACCGTTCACCGGGCGGATTGTCGGGAGCGGCACCGGTGTGCCCGGCCCGGCCGGCAGCGGCGCAGCAGCGGTCACGCGTACCTTCGCCGCCGCGGCCGGCTGGCGGAGCGACACGCGCAGTTCCTTCGTCGCCGGGTCGATGCGCCACCCGGCGCGGTTGTTCACCGTCACGTCCGTGACGCGCAGCCCCGGCCCCAGCACGAACGCCCACTCGGCGGCCGACCCGCGGGTGGCGCGCACATCCAGGTCGATCTCGCACGCCGCTTCCGCCGCGGACAGGTCGTAGCGCGCCGCTGAAGCGAACACGACCGGCCCGGCGCCGCCGGTGTCGGCCGGGCCGCGGACGGCGAGATCGACGCGCGCTTTCTCGCCGAACCGCAGCTGCCAGCGCCGCCGGCCGGCGGGCGCGCCGGGGAGCGGCCCCGCAACGAGCACGTCGCCCCCGGCCGCCGGGGTGCGGTCGTCCGGCAGGTCGAGTTCGAGCGCCGACGCCGGGCACGCGGGGACGCGCAGGTCGAACGTGCGCTCGGCCGCCGGCCCGGTGCCGGCCGCGGTCCACTTCGCCTTGAGGACTTGCCGCCCCGGGCCGGGCACCCACACGCCGGCGCCGCCGGCCGGCAGTTCGACAAACGCCCCGACCGCGGCGGGCGATCCGTCGGCCCAAACAGGCTCGCGGAGCGCGAGTTTCAGCGGGTCGAGCGGCAGCACCGCCGGGCCGCGGCCGGCGTGGGCGATCGTCCACTCGGCGGTGCCGGCGAGCGCGGTGCCGGACGGGGCGGCGGTGTACCTCGCCGCGACGATGCGGGGCACCGACTTGGCCGCGAGCACCGCAGCGCCAGCGGCGCGGACCTTTTCCTCGAACGCGGCACGCGGCAGGCGCACGAGCGGCCCGGGGGCGAACGCCTTCGCGGCGTCGGGGAGTTGTGCGTCGGTGACGCGGAGGCGGACGGTCGGGAACGGGTCGGGCACATCAGGCGGCGCCGTCCCGACGACGACTGGCACGCCGGCGACGGCCATCGCGGCGGGTCCGCTCGCCCCCGGCGGCGCGGCGGTGGCCGCCGCCGCGACCGCGACTAGGGCACCGATCAGGAGCAGCCGGGAACGGGGCATGCGAAGCAGTTCAACTGGGGGCGGTATTCGTCGGAGCCCGGAGGGCGAGCGACGGGGTGCGTGAACCCGTCGTCTCAAATCGGCGAAGACCGGATCGACTACCAGTCGCTCACGCCCTGGATCCCGACGGACGTCGTACTCACGTTCCCGACGCCGGCGCGCCGACATCGCCGGTCGAGCCGGTCGGCACGGGCCGCGGGCGGACCGACGGCGCCGGGCGCGGGGTCGCGTCGTTCACCGGGCGGCCGCGGGCGAAGCCGGGCAGGTGCGTGACCCGCCGCCGCGCCGCCCGCTTCGTCAGCGCCCGCGCCGACACCGCCAGCACCAACACTACCAGCCCCGGCGCTGACGCAGCCGCCACCGCGCCCGCCGGCTGCGGCACCAGCACCGCCGCTACCCCCAGTACCCCGGCCAGCACCGTCACGAACGGCCCGGCGACCGGACCCGGTAGACGGATTACCAACAGACCGACCACCAGCACCAGCGCGGAACTCGCCGCCACCAGGGCCGCCAGCGGGACGTGCGCGGCCCGCACCGGCCCGTCCGCCCGAGCGGCGGCGGTGTCGAGTGCGGACCCGCCGCCGCCCGGCTCGGCGCCGCTCTGGAACCACGCCTCGAGTTCGTCGGAGCGCGGGGCGCGCGGCGCGAACACGAGCCCGTCCGCCGCCCACCGCTGGTCCGGTCGCCCGCCGGCGAGCAGGGGAACGTTGGCCGGCGGCGCGGTGACCTGGAGGCGGACCGGGAACGCCGCGGCGCCCGTCAACTCGGGAACCGCCACCGTGCGCCACGCCCCGGCCGTGAAGCGGTAGCGGACGTCGAGTACGGCCTTCCGCCCCGCCTTCGCCTCCGGCAGTGGAACGCGCACACCGCCGGCGACGGGCGTCGCCTCGGCGCGCCTGCCGTCCACCTCCACCTCCGCACCGACCCCCGACAGCGTAACCACGACCGCGTCGCCGACCCAGCGCGACAGCAGGAACCGCGCCCGCGCCGCGGCCGACCCGTCGTCGCCGAGCCACACCTGTACCAGCCCGCGCTCGCCCCCGACCGTCGCGCCGGTGGCATCGACCGGCGTGGCGACGGTGAGTGCGAGCGGCAGGTCGGCGCCGGAGCCGGCGAGGGTGCGGAGCGGCAGGAAGTCGCGGCCGGCGACCGGCTCGACGGGGAGCTCGCGCCACGGCCCGGAGTCCACCGCGACGGTGCGGTCGGTGCCACCGTTCCACACGCGGACCGTGCTCTCGACGCGCGTCGCGCCCGCCGGCCATAGCAGCCCGACGGGCACCGCGGCGCCGCGCACCGGGAGCGCGTAGGTCACCATCAGTGTCGCCTCCTTCGCGTCGGCGGGGAGCGGCACCGCCCACTCGCCGGGGCCGGCGGGGTCGAGCGCCGGGCTCGCCTTGAGCCCCTTCGGCGCCACCGGACCGCGGACGCGGACGCCCTTCCCGAACCCGTCCGGCGCCCGCAGCCGTAGCGTCTCGGCCACCACCACCTGCCCCGCCTGCACCGTCACCTCGGCGCGCAGGTCGGCGGTCAGCTCGACGCGGTACGGCGACCAGTTCAGATCGACCCGCGCGAGTCCGGCGTCGGAGCGGCCGGTGACCGCCGGCAGCCCCTTCGCCCCCTTCGGGTCGGGCGCCGCGGCGAGCGGCTGTCCCCACCCGGCCGGCTGGTCCCCGTCCCACTCGCGGGCGGCGCCGCGCACCTCGAACCCGTCCGCCACCGTTGCCGTGACCGTCGCGTCGCGCTCGACCGCGCCGGGGAAGCGCGGCAGCAGGATCGCCGCCGACGTGGCGCCGGGCGGGACCGGGATGGTCGCCGTGAGGACGAGTTCGAACGCCTGCTTCTGCGGGGCGAGCTGGACGGTGAGCGGGCGGCGCGAGCCGGTCTCCTTCCCCGGCTCGACGCCGTCCACCACTTCCGGCGGCGTCACCCCCGGCGCCCGCCAGTCGGCGGGGAGGTCGATCACCAGCGCGTCCAGGTCGCGGCGGACCGGCGTCACCTTCAGTTCGGCCCGCACGCGCCAGCCGGCGTCGGTGAGCGTCAGCCGGTACGCCGGGCGGACCTCGACGAGCCCGCTCGTCGGCCGCGCCTCGACCTCGGCGAGCGGCGCCGGCGGCGGGACCGGGCCGGCACCGCCGGACGCGAAGCGGAAGAACGCGACCGCCTCGTCGCCGGCCGCCGCGGGCGGCACGTCCTGCCGCACCTCGGTCCCGTGGCGGACGGTGAGGCGGGTGTGCGGGGCAGCGGTGACGCGCAGGGTGCCGGTCTGCCGGGCAGCGTCGAGCAGCGCGAACGGGCCGACCGGGAACGGCCCCTTGTGCTTCGGGTCGCCGGTCTTCGCCCGCGGCGCACGCACGACCGCGGTCAGCGACCAGTCAGCCGGCGCCGCCCCCGCCGGGAACTCGACCAACCACACCGCCTTGTTCGGGTCGGTGGGGCGAATGACCGTCGGCGCCTCGCCGGCCGGGGCTTCCGCCATCATCGGCGCGACGCGCTCGGGCGTGACCACGGCGTCGGCGGGGGCGGCGACCTTCCACACCCGGGCCGGGCCACGCGGGCGGAGTTTCGCGGTGGTTTCCACGAACCCCTCGCCGATGACGGCGGCGATCTCCCAGTCGGCGGTGAGCGCGGCGTCGGTGGGCGGGGCGGCAGCGGGCGGCTCCCACGCCACGTCGAGCGACTCGACCGGGCCGAGCGGGTAGCCGTCGCGGTTCGGCTGCGCGGCGAGCTGCTTCACGTCCACACCGCGGCGCACGTCGGCGGCCTTGGCGTCGGCGACGCGGGTGGTGAGGGTGACCCGACCGACGTTCGGCGGGGGCTCCAGCGCCAGCGTGGTGATCGCCGCCCGCGGCAGGCCGAGGTCGAACCCGACTTCGGCCTTGTTGGCCCGCCCGGCGACCGGGCACTCGAGGTCGAGCGTGAGCGTGTGGTCGCCCGCGGTTTCGATCAACCCGACGAGTCCGTCGTCGGCCGTCTCGATCACCGGGAACGGGCCATCCTTGAGCGCCGCGGCGACGAGGAACGCCTTCTTCCCGCCGAGTGCGACGGCGGTGTTCGGGGCGGTGGTGCGGAACGTGTACGTGAGTTTGAGCGCGGCGACGAGCGCCTCGCCGCGCTTCTCGACCCGGCCGCGGACGGCACACCCGCTCGGCGGCCCGGCCTTGCGGGCGGCGACTTGCTTTTTCAGCTGCTCGATCTGCGTCTGAAGGCGGGCGTACTCCTCGGGCGTGAGGCTGACGCGCTCGCCGGGCGCCGGCGGGAGCGTGTAAGTCCTGTCGGGGAGGCGCGGGCCGAGCTTCGGCGCTTCGGGCGGCTGGCCGGCCGCTGCCGCGACGAGCAACAGCCCCGCTGCACAAGCCGCGAGCCTGGCGGTGTGCGGGGCGGCCGGCATCGCGAGCCTCGGACCGGGGGACGTGACAGGGTTCGCCAGTATCCCACAGTATACCCAAACCCCGCAGCCGCACGGACCCGCACGGTCGGAATCGCATGCCGCGGCGCCAGCGCGACCGGCGCGACCGGTGCAGGCGAGCGTACTCACCCGCGCCCTGTCGCCACCACCCGCGCCGCCCGCGCGCCACGCTTCTGCTCGACCTGCCAGCGTGCGAACACGGCCGGCGGGTTCGCGCGCTTCACCCAGCGTACCACGTCCTTCGCCGCGTCGTCGCCGGTGTACAGCGTCACCGTCACTGCCCCGGCCGCGCCGAACACGCCGGTCGCGTAGCACTCGTGCAGCGCGGCGAGGAACAGCTCCTCTGCCAGGTCCGAGCCGCCGCCGTCGTAGAACTCCTCGTAGGGGTCGCCGCACGCCGCCAGCAACGCGTTCGCCGTGGCGAACGGGTTCGGGTCGGCGGCGAAGTGCTTCCAGCCGTCGTCGCAGCTCCAGCGGAGGTACCAGCGCAGGTGCTCGCGGGCGTCGCCCTTCGCGGCGCGGTAGCCGAGCGCGAGGTAGCGGTCGGTCACGCGGTCGAGTCCTTCTTCCGTGTGGGCGGCGGCGCCGACGTGGTTCATCATGCTGCCGACGACGAGGGCGTAGCCGTACACCCGCTCCCCGGCGTATTCCTGCCTCAGCGAGGCGAACGACGCCCGGACGCCGGCCTTGAGTGCGGCGTAGCAGCGGTCCACGCGGAGCGGGTTCATCGCGTCCTCGACATCCGGCCTTCGAGTTCCGGTGTGTTCGCGGGCACGATCCTACCCGTGCTCGAATTGTTGGTGGATGTCCGTTGACATGACCACTCGACCACTATTCCCGTCCCGCCCGGAGCTGACATGACGCGCGCGCTCGCCCTCCTGCTCCTTGCCCCGTCCGTCGCGTTCGGACAACCGGCGCCGTACCCGAAGGCCGCGAAGGCTAACGCCGCCGCGACCGCGGAGGTCGCCAGGCAGGAACTCGTCGGCACCGCGGTCGTGGTCATCGACAACGGCGCGGTCGCGTGGCAGAAGGGCTACGGCCACGCCGACCGCGAGAACGCCGTCCCCGTCGACCCAGCGGCCACGCAGTTCCGCTGGGCGTCGGTGTCGAAGCCGGTCACCGCGGTCGCCGCGCTGCAACTCGTCGAGGCGGGTCAGCTCGCCCTCGACGCCGACGTGCGCGACTACGTTCCCGAGTTCCCGGACCCCGGCGCGAAGGTCACGGTGCGCCAGCTCCTCTGCCACCAGGGCGGGATCGTCCACTACACGAACGGCAAGGTGGTGAAGACCGCCCGCGACTACGCCGACCCGCACCCGTTCGCCGACGTGGTGACCGCGCTCGACACGTTCCGCGAATCGCCGCTCGTGAACCGGCCGGGCGAGAGGTACGCCTACTCGACGCACGGATACATGCTGCTCAGCGCCGTCGTTCAACGAGCCGGGAAGCGACGGTTCACGGAGCAGGTGACGGAGCGCATCGCCGACCCGCTCCGCATGACCGGGTTCCGCCCCGACTACGAGTGGGAGGCCATCCCGCACCGGACCGTCGGCTACCTGAAGAAGGACGGCGCGGTCGGGCGCCGGCCAGCGGAGCGTGCCCCGGACGTGAGCTGGAAGCTCGGCGGCGGCGGGTACACGTCGCCGACGACGGCGATGGCGGCGTTCGGCATCGGCTTGCTTCAGCGGAAGCTGGTGAGCGAGAAGACCGAAGCGCTGATGTGGACGCCGACGCGGCCGACCGGGGAGGACAAGGACCGGCCCTACGGGCTCGGGTTCGCGCTCGGCACGACCCCGGGCGGGGTGAAGTGGGTCGGTCACTCGGGGGCACAGGAGAAAACGCGGACGTTCCTGATGCTCGACCCGGCCGCGAAGCGCGGCGTCGTGGTGATGACGAACTCCGAGTGGGCCGAGACGGGCCGCTTCGCGGCCGCCGTGATGGACGCGATCCGGTAGCCACCGAACATGACCTGGACACGGCACCGGCTCGGCTTTATTTGGCCGCCGAAGAGCCCGCCACCCCCGTGCCCCGTGAGACCGATGCCCGTTCGCTCCCCCGCGCGCCGCGGAGGACGGGGTGCTGCCGTCGCGCTCCTGTTCGTCCTGGCGGCCGCCCCGTTCGCCGCCGCCCAACCCGCCCTGCTCCCCGGCGGGCCGCTACCGCCCCCGTACCCGCCCACCCTGCCGGCGTCGGTCGTCACCCCACCGGCCGCGCCCGTTCCGCTGCCGCTGCCACCGCCCCCGCTAGTGCCCGCGCCACTGCCACCGATGGCGCCAGCGCCGGCTGCGCCAGTTCCGGAGGCGCCGACGGCTCCGGTCGCCTGGCCCGCGTTCGAGCCGGCGACTGCGGCGCCGGCCGCGCCCAAGGCGTCGGCCACGCGGCTCGACGACTACTGGAAAAGCGGGTTGCGGTTCGAGTCGGCGGACAAGGAGTTCTCGCTGTTCGTCGGCGGGCGGGTGCAGTTCGACGTGGTCGGCTACCTCGCCGCCGACGGCACCCGGGCGAACGTCCCGGGTACGACCCCGCTGGAGGACGGCGTCTCGTTCCGCCGCGTCCGCCTCGACATGGGCGGGACGATCTACCAGAACATCGAGTTCTACACCCAGGTGGACTTCGCCAACGGGTTCCTCGCCACGCCCGACGGCACCCGGTTGTCCAACGCCACGTACCCGACCGACCTGTGGGTGATGTTCCGCGACCTGCCGCTGTACGGGAACGTGAAGGTCGGGAACCAGAAACCGCTCTACTCGTTCGAGCACCTCACCAGCAGCAAGTTCCTGAACTTCCTGGAGCGGTCCCTCGGGTTCGACGCCTTCGCCGAGGGGTTCAACAACGGGTTCGAGCCGGGCGTCACGGCGACGGACACGTACCTGGACAAGCGCGGGACGTGGGGGGTGGGGTTGTTCAAGGTGACGCGCAGCCCGTTCGGGTGGAACGTCGGCCGGAACGAGGCCGAGGTGAACGGCCGGCTCACCTACCTCCCCGTGTACGAGGACGACGGGCGGGTGCTGGTCCACCTCGGTCTCGGGGCGGTGCACCGCGACCTCGACCAGGACCAGGCCCGGTTCCGCGCCCGGCTCGACGCCCGCAACAGCCCGAGTACGTTCTCGCCGCTGATCGCCGACACGGGGCTCCTCTACGGCACCCGCCAGCAGTTGCTCGTGCCCGAGTTCGTGGCGGTGTGCGGCCCGTGGTCGTTCCAGTCGGAGTACTACGCCAGTTGGGTCCACGACGCCTTCACGACGAACGCGAACAACCAGCGCGTGGCCCCGCAGGGGACGGTGTACTTCCAGTCCGCCTACGCCGAGGCGCACTACTTCCTGACCGGCGAGACGCGCGAGTACAACCGCGAGACCGGGGTGTTCGGGCGGGTGGTGCCGAACAGCCGGCTGGCGTGGTCGCGGGCCGGGTTCACCGGCCTGGGGGCGTGGCAGGCGACGGCCCGGTACAGCTACCTCGATCTCAACAGCAAGGGCGTGGTCGGCGGCCGGGTCCACGACATGACCCTCGGCCTGAACTGGTTCCTGAACCCGAACATGAAGCTCCAGTGGAACTACTTCCTCGCCCACCGGGACGTGGCCAACCCGGCCGGTGACGGGTTCATCCAGGGATTCGCCCTGCGCACCGCGATCGACTTCTGACCGCCCCGCCGCCCGGGGCGGTCGGGGTTCGGCCCAATCCCCGCGACCCCGCTGCGTATCATCTCTCACCGGGGCGAACCCACGTCCGCCCCGTCGTGTCCGGTGCGTATTCCTTTCTGCGCCACACCCCCCGTCCCCGGAGCCCGTCATGAGCGACGCCCGTGTCACCGTCCTTCCGTCCCGCCCCGCGGCCCGCGCCGACGGCTCCTGCACCCTCGACCTGCTCGTCACCGTCGCCCCGCCCGAGGCGGCTGACGCAGAAAACGCCGCCGGGCGCCCGCCGCTCAACCTCGGGCTCGTCCTCGACCGGTCCGGGTCGATGGGCGAGGCGCGGAAGCTCGCGTTCGCCAAGGAGGCCGCCGCGTTCGTCGTCCGCGAGCTCGGCCTGACTGACCGTGTCAGCGTCACCACCTTCGACGACCGGATCGAGACCGTCTTCCCGAACGGCGTCGCGGACAAGAACCGCGTGGCGGCGCTGATCGAAGCGATCACGCACCGCGGCAGCACGGCGCTGTTCGGCGGCTGGACCGAGGGCGCGGCCCAGGTGGCGCGCGGGCTGATCGGCGGCGGGCTGAACCGCGTCGTCCTCCTCTCGGACGGGCTCGCCAACGTCGGCGAGAGCCGGCCGGACGTGATCGCCACCGAGGTCCACAAGCGCGCCCACGCCGGGGTGAGCACGACCACGATCGGCCTCGGGGCGGACTACAACGAAGACCTACTCGAAGCCATGGCGCGGTCCGGAGACGGGAATTACTACTACGTCGAGAGCCCGGCGCAGCTCCCCGCACTATTTGCGGCCGAGTTACAGGGGCTATCGGCGACCGTCGGCACCGATGTGACGCTTACCGTCGAGTCGGCGCCGGGCGTGGTCTCCGCCGAGGTATTGAACGAACTCGACACCACGCCCGATGGCCAGTACCGCCTGCCGAACCTCGTGTCCGGGATGCCGGTATACGTGGTGGTGCGGGTGACCGTGCCGGGCGGCGACGGCGAGGTGCCGGTGGCCCGGTTCCGTGTCGCGTGGACGCCGGCCCACGGCGACGGGCGGACGGCGGCGGTCGCCGGGCTGACGCTGCCGGCGGTGCCGTCGGCGGTGTGGGACGCGTTGCCGGAGAGCCCCGAAGTGCGGGCGCAGACAGCACTCCTGCTGGCGGCGCGGGCGCGGAAGGCGGCGACGAAGGCGTCGGAAGCGGGCGACCGGGCCGGGAGTGCGCAGTACCTGTTCGCCGCCCGCGGGTTACTGGCGGCAGCGCCGCAGACTGACGAGGTTCAGGCCGACTTCGACGCCCTCGAACGATTGGAAGCGCTCAACGACGAGGACGAGGGGAAGTTCCGCAAGCAGGCGAAGTGGGAGTCGTACCAGCGGCACCGGAACAAGCCGTACAAGCCGGGGGAGAAGTGAGCGGCGGCCAGTCGGCGGGCCGTTGTCCCGGCGGCGCGAGCAGGAAACCGGTGACCCCACGAGCCGCGGCCGCTCCCTTGCGGTCGCGGCTCGTGGGGTCACCGGTTTCCTGCTCGCGCCGCCCACGTCACCCGCGCAACGACCAGCCGGCTCACGCCGGCCGTTCGCCCCAGCGGTCACTTCGTCTCGAACAGCTTCGGGGTCGCTCCCAGAACTTCGTCGATCGCCTTGTCGGTGAGTTCGCCGCGGCGGAAGGCGAAGTTGGCGACCACCTGTGTCTTCACGAACAGCAGCACGGTCACGTCGGCGTCCGCGCTGAGGCGGTACGCCGGCGGGCCGACCACGCCCTCGTAGGCGCCGACCGGCACGCCTTTGAGTCCCTGCTTCTGCGACCACGTGGCGAGTGCGTCGAGGTCGGCGCTGGGGGCGAGTTGCGTCATCCACACCTTGTAGCCGGTCGCCGACTTACCGGCGCCGGCCGCGTCGAGCCTGGCGAGCAACTTCCCGAGCGGGTCGGACAGCGACCGGGCGAACACGACCGCGGCCGGCTTGCCGCCCTCGTGCTGCTCGCACACGTAGCACGTCTGCTGCCCGCGCTGCGGCCCGGTAGCGACGAGGAAGCTGTACGGCCCCGGCCGCTTCCCGACCGGCAACCCGGACTGCACCGGGTCGGCGGCAGCGAGCGCGGCGAAGGCGAGAAGTGCAGAGGCGGCAAGCGTGAGTCGGGTCATCGGGGTGCTGAGCGTGGTGGGTGTGGATTCGTCGGAGGGGCGAAGGCGATTCGTCGGAGCCCGGAGCGTGAGTGTCGGTTTTGGTCCCCAGGGTTTTCAGGGAAATTTACTGCGGAAACCCTGGGGACCAAAACCGACACTTTGGTTTCCTTCGGAAATACCAGCGACGGGGTGCGTGAACCCGTCGTCTCGTATCGGCGGCGACCGAGTCGCCTACCCCGTCGCTCACGCTCCGGGCTCCGACGGACCGCGATCGGGCTACTGCTGCCCGGACGCCGAGGCCGGGGTTGGGACGCGGACGGCCTTCGTGGCGAGGTTGAGCTTGAGCCGGTTGAAGTCGTCGGGGTCGGCGCGGCTCCACAGCTGGTTCGCCAGGTCGAGGAAGCGCGTCGCCTCGTCGGCGCGGCCGAGGCGGTCGCACAACGCCCACATGCCGAGTGCCCCGCGGACGCTCCCGGCGTCGTGCGCCAGCGATTCGAGGAACGCTTCTTCGGCCTGCGTCGCGTCACCGGCCTCCAGCGCGCCGACGCCCCATGCCTCCATTAGTACGGCGCCGTTGCCCCAGGCGTGGTGGCCGTAGTCATTCTTGGTCGCGTCCACCGCCTTCTTGAGCAGCTTTAACCCGGCCTCGCCCTGGCCGCTCTGACACAGGTAGCGGCCTTGCACCTCCCATAGCCGCTGCTCACCGCGCTTGTCCGTCTTCTTCCCGCTCGGCGGTGTCTGGCGCAGCGCGTCCACCTCGGCGCCGGCGCGCTCGGTCTCGTTCTTCTCCAGGTGGAGCAGCGCCGCGTAGTACGCGCCCTCGGCCTTGCTCCCCTTGCGGAACTGGCCGACCAGTTTCTGCGCGCCGTCCCAGTCGCCCTCGCCCAGGGCCATGCGGAACCACTCGGGGCGGAACGCGTACTTGTACCCCTCCGCCTCCTTCCGGACGCGGTCGGCCTCGTAGAACCGGCCGTCGTGGACGAGGCTGCGCGTCAGAGTCTCCATGTGGTGGTTGAACTGGTGGTCCTCGCCAGGCGTCACGCCCTGATAGGCGTGGTAGCCCTTTTGCAGTTCCACCGCCTTCGAGCTCCAGTCGGTCGTCGGCCCCCACTTGCCGATCCGCATGGCGAGGTGCGCCTGCATGTGCAGCGCGTGCGGAATGCCCGGCGACGAGCGGATGTAGCCCTCGGCGTACGGCCACCCGAGCGCCGGCCGCTTGACGTTCTCGTAGAAGTGGACGAGCTCGTGGTTCGCCCCGGGGTGGTCCGGGTTCACGCGGAGCAGCGCCTTGTAGAACGGTGCCTTACCATTAATCCCCTCGGCGACGCTCGCGCGCCAGTACCAACCCTCCTGGTCGTCGTCGTACAGCGTCAGCAGCTCGTCGAGCGTCGCCGCGGCCTTCTTGGCCCGCGCGTCCGCCGGCGTGTCCGGCCACATCCCCTTCTCTTGCAGCCGTGCCTGAATCAGCAGCCGTTCGCGGTGGCTAGCCTGCGGCATGAGCTGCTTGGCCTTCTCCAGCGCGTACTCGGCGGCGTTACGGCCGACGCGGTCCGGCAGTTTCACCGATGCCGGCCCGCCGAGCGCCGCGATGTAGGGAAGCGCACTCGGTGCGGTGCCGGTCTTCCCCCACTTCTCCAGCGAGCGGGCGAGCATCAGCCAGGCGTACGCGCAGGTGGGGTCGTGCTTCAGCGCCGTCTCGAACCCGCGGGCGGCCTCGATCCAGACGTAGGAGTAGTACATGCCGAGCGCTTGATCCACAAACGCCTGGCACTCGCGGCTCGTGGTGCCGACGCCGTAGCGGTACGTGCAGGCGTCGGGCATCGGCTTCGCCAGCGCGAGGCCGGTGAGCGGCAGCTTCTCGACCTTCGGGACGGTGGGGGCGGGTGTGGTCGGTGTCGCCTTCGGGCGCGGCGCCGGGACCGAGTCCTGGGCGTGGGCGGCCGCGCACAGAACCAACACGAGGACGCAACCAGACGAGCGGAACATGGCGGGACGAGCCCCGGGGGCGGGAGGGATGGGGAAAGTTTACCCGACGAGTGACGATTGCGGAAGGGGGCGGAGATCGGAAAAGGTGATGAGAAACACGTGGGCGTGACGGATACTTCGCCGGCCTACGCCGGCCGCTCGCCGGCGGACAATCCCAGCGCCTCCAGCCGACGCAGGAGTGCGCCGCGTGACAGCCCCAACAGCGCCGCCGCCTGCGTCGCGTTGCCGCCTGCGCGGGCCAGTGCCTTGCGAATGTACTTCTCCTCCAGCGCCGCCAGGGCCGGTTCGAGCGTCAGCGGTGGCTCGGCGGGCGGCTTCTCCAGTCCCGCCCGTACCCGCAGCTCGCGCGGCAGGTGTTCGCGCCTCACCGGACCGTTCGCCGCCGTCGCGGCTTCCGCCAGCGCGTCGGCGAGTTCGCGCACATTCCCCGGCCACGGCTGCGCCGCCAGCACCGCCAGGGCCGCATCGTCGATGTCGGGCGGTACCCCGATTCGTTCCAGCAGCCGCGACGCGATCCGCGGCAGTTCGTCGGCGCGGTCGCGCAGCGGCGGGATGGTGAGTTCCAGCACCGACAGCAGTGTGTGAAACTCGGGGAGCAGTCGCCCCGCCTCGACATCGGCGATCGCGGGGTGGCTCGCCCCGCAGATCAGCCGGGGTGTGCCGGGGTGGTCGTCGGTGAACAGGTCGAGGAGTTGCTGTTGCACGTCGCGCGACAGCCGGGCCGGGTCGGCGAGGTAGACGGTACCGACGCGGTCGGTGCCAGCAAGCCCGCCGTGGCCCCAGAACAAACTCTCGACCAGGTACGGCTGCGACTCCCCGCACCCGACGCGCACGAACGCCTTCTCGCGGGCCGCGCCGGCGTGGTGGATCACCCGCGCCGCCGTCGCCTTCCCCGAACCGGGTTCGCCGGCCAGCCACACCGGCACCGCCGTCTGCCCCGCGAGCCGCAGCTGCGCTGCCAGCCGCGGGGCAAACAGGTCCGCGATGAAGTGCGCGGCGTGGCGCTCGCGCAGCGCCGCGACCGCCGCCGGGATCACCCGCACCGCCGCCCGCACCGGCTCGCCGACCACGCGCACTGTGCCGACGATGCCGTACAGCCCGTCGGCCGCAGCTTCTTGCATAAGCGGCACGAACGACACGTCCCACCACGGCGGCCCGGTGCGGTGCGGTGGCGCCGGGCGGCGGGCGGTATCCAGGCGACCGGCAAACGCTTCGGGAGTCGGGGCGAGCGCGGCGGCGAGCGGCGTGCTGTGGCGGCGGGCGGAGCAAACGAGTCCGAGCGATTCGGCGAGCGTCGCTCCGGCGAGGCGCTCCCACGCGGGGTTCGCGTAGCGCAGCCGGCGGCTCTTGCCGAGCACGAACACGGGTGTGGTGCTGTGGTGGAAGAACGCGCGCCAGGTGAACCCGGCGGCCCCCTTCGGACGGCCCTTGCGTGGTGGGTCGGCCACCCGGTTCGCCCCTTACCGAGCCTTCATCCAGACGACGAACCAGACCATCAACGCCGCCCCAATCCCGACGACGGCGAACGGATACCAGCGGCCCGGTAGGTTCACCGCGACCGCCTCAGGCGTGTCGGGCACCGGCGGGCGTCGGACGACCAGCGCCCACATCGCGACCAGCACCACCCCGAGGATCGCGACCGGCACTGCGAACCAGATCAGCCCCTCGACCTTGTCCGCAACCGCCAGCAGCAACAGCCCCATTGCGGTCGAGATAAGCCCGCAGAAAAGCACGAGGCCCGGGGGGAAGTTCACAGCGCGTCCGCCGAGAGCGGCTCGTGCTCGCCGGTATCATCGCTGACCGGCGGCGACGGCTTGGCGGGCGACGGTTCGCCGAGCAGCGCCCGCAGGGCGTCGGCCCCGCGGTGGGCGGCGGCGATCAGCTTCTCGACCCGGACTCCCGCCGGCGCGGGGAGACCGGGCGTCAGCTTGACGAGCTCGGCGTGGGCGAGGATCTCGTTGAGGACGTTGCGGAAGTCGTGTGCGGCGCCGCGCGCGGGGAGCGGGGCCGGTTCGCACAACTTGTTCGGCGCCCGCAGCGCCGCCTCGGCCGCGGTCATCCGTGCGACCACGAGATCGGCGACGGCCCGGGCGACGGTGCGCTCCGGGTCGGTCCAGGCGCGCGGCGGGCCGACGTGCTCGCAGCACAGCACGCCGACCAGCCGGTCGTCGCGCATGAGCGGGGCGTCGAGGACGGACGTGATGCCGTTCGGGGCGAGGTACGCGGCACCGAGTTCGGCGGTGCGCGGGTCGGTGCGGGCCTCGGGCGCCTCCAGGAGCGGCACCGCCGATACCGCCCGGACGTACTCGGACGGCACCGCCAGCGGCACGCACGCCCCCTTCGAGTGCTTCCGCTTGGAACGCTCGAACAGGCTGACGCAGCGGAGCGCCCGGTCGCCGTTGATAAATAACCAGACGCCGGCGCGCTCGACCCGGACCGCGTCGGCGGCGGCCTCACAGACCCGGCGAAACACCTCGGGGAGCGGGAGGTCGGGTTCGGCCGTGAGCCGGACCGCGAGCACGCGGGCCGGGTCGCCGACCGGCCCGGTCTCGGGCTCGTCCGGAACCATCGACACGTCAACCTCCGCCGTGGACGTGAGCGGGGGACGGGGGAGTCATTCCCAGTGTACACCCACCCGACCGCCGGCACGTATTAGAAACCGGCGGCTGGCGCGCCGGGTTCACTCTACAGACGACGGTGTGACCGGACAGGATGCGGGGTTTGGGCGAAAGGCGGGTGACGCGGGCTGAAGCCCGCGGCTACCCAACGGAGCGCGGTAGCCGCGGGCTTCAGCCCGCGTCACCCGACCCGGTGAGCGTCAGCCGTACTACCTGCGGCCGGCAGCGGAACCGCAATGGTTCCTTCCCGCTCACCCCGCGGCTGACCGCCGCCACCATCCCGCTGCCACCGAACACCCCCATGTCGAACCGGCGCCCGTAGATACTCGGTACGAAGATCGAGCCGATCAGCGGCACGCGAATCTGCCCGCCGTGGACGTGGCCGCACATCATCAACCGAACGCCGTTCTCAAGGCCCCACGGGATGTTGTCCGGCGAGTGGCTCAGGCACCAGCGGAATAGCCCCGCCGGCGCCGCCGACAGGTCCGGCGGCGGGCGGAACCACGGCCCCTCGTGCCCGACCAACACCGTGCGCACGCCGCGCACCGTCACTTCCCGCCAAGTGTTGCTCACCACCACATACCCCGATGCCGCGAGCTCCTCCCGCACCCGGTCTGGGTGGTGGTGCTCGTCGTGGTTGCCGAGGATCGCGTACTTCCCCTCCGCCGCCGTCAGCCCGCCGAGCAGCGGACCAATCCAGGCGTGGTGCGTGTCGGTGTCCACGTAGTCGCCGGCGAGGCAGACGAGGTCCGGAACCGGCCAGCGGCGTTGCGTTTCGGTCAGAACACGCTCGTGGAACTCCCGGCTCGGGGTGCCGTGGAAGTGCAGGTCGCTGAGTAACAGAATCGTCAGCCCTTCCCACTCGCGCGGCAGGTCCGGGACGGCGAGTGTCCAGTCGGTGAACTCGACGCGGTAGATGTCGTTCAGCGGCAGATGGGCAAGCGACTTCCACTTCCCGTCGCCGACCACCGCCGGCCCGAGCTCGGCCCGAACGTCTAGTGTCGCCGAGGCTTCCGTCACCAGTTCGGCCGGGCGGGGGCGGAACAGGCGGTAGAGCGTGACCGCCGGGAAGACGACAGCACCGAAGAAGAGGCACACCGCGAGGTACGCCAGCCGCGCGAACGCGATCGGTTCAAGAAGTAGCACGGCGGGGAACGCCACGATCACGACGCCGACCAGCAGCCGCAGCGGCTTCAGGAACCACTTCGGGAGCGGGCGGCCATAGGCGTGGTTGAGCAGTGCCGTCCAAACGTAGGCGTGCCCAACCCACTCCGCCAGAAACCCCGCCCACCACAGCAGTTCGTCACCCATCCGGGCAGGATACTGCCCTGTAGCAAGCCCGGGGACGGCCGTCCCCGGGTGTCGGGCGAAAAATCCGCGCAAGATCGGATTTCGGCGGGCGAAGAATTGGAATATGCCGGCCGGGTGGAACTCCCGGCCAACATCCGGGAGGTGGCGATGATCAAGAAACTCATCCTGATGGCCGTCGTCGGCGGGGTCGCCGTCGCCGCCCTGAAGGGGACCCGCGTCGGGTCCTACGTCCGCAACGAGGTTCGCTCGATCCGCGAGGCGGCCGAAGACCAGATCCCGCCGGAGCGCGAGATCGCCCGGCTCCGGGCCGAGGTCCGCAACCTCGACCAGGACCACGTGAAGGTGGTCAAGCAGCTCGCCCGGCTCCAGGTCGACCAGGCCGAGAGCCGCGAGCGGGTCGCAGTGTTGGAGAAGCGGAAGGGCGAGGTGACCGAGGTGATGCGTGCCCGCGAGGCCGCCGTGAAGGCCGCCGAGGCCAAGGCCAAGGCCGGCGAGGTGAACGTGTCCGTCACCTTCGGCGACCAACCGATGTCGCTCGCCGCCGGGCGGAATCGGCTCAAGGACTCGGTCCAGACGTACCTCGACGTTGACACCAACCTGACCCGCACCCGGGCCAAGCTCGAGTCACAGGGCCGGATCGTCGAGCAGTTGGAACGGCAGCGGGCCGCGTTCGGCCGGATGAAGGGCGACCTCGACGCCGCCATCGACGCGCTGGAGGAGGAGGTTCACGCCCTGAACCTGGCGCAGATGGAGAGCCGCTACCAGACGGACGGCACCCGCGCCGCCCACATCAAGGAGTCGATCGCCGCGACCAAGCGGCGGCTCGACGTGCAGCGCCGCGAACTGGCCCTGCTCCAGAACCCGGACGGCCGCCCGATCAGCTCGTCGGAGACGGTCGACGAGATCATGGCCCCGGTGAACGCCCGCACCGCGGCGCCGGCCACCCCGGCCGTGCCCGTCGCCCAGGAAGACTGAACCGCCCTCGCCTGCGGCCTGCCGACGCCCCGGGATCACCTCCCGGGGCGCTTTCGTTTGGTCGCGTCCGCTCGGTTCGGATAAGACGGGTGCGTGGCACTTTCCCTGACGACGAGTTCAACCACGGGAGCAGCGATGCGGGCGATCCTGGCCGGACTGGCGACGGTGGTGCTGACGGTGGGGCTCGGCGGGTTCGCCGGCGCGCAGGACGAGAAGATCGACGGCAAGCTCCTGATCGGGAAGTGGACGCCCGAGGAGAAGAAGGACAAGCAGTTCGTCGTCGAGTTCGCCAAGGGCGGGAAGCTGAGCGTCACGGCCGGCGAGGCGTTCAAGATCGAAGGCACCTACAAGCTCGACGGGAACAAGCTGACGATGACGATGAAGCTCGGGGACGACGAGAAGACCAAGGTGCGGACCGTGTACTCGCTCACCAAGGACAAGATGGTCAGCTCCGACGAGGGCGGGAAGAAAGACACGCTCCTCCGCGTCACGACGAAGAACTGACGACGGGCTGTAACGCACGCGGCCCGCCCGGTACACCGGGCGGGCCGCCTCGTTGCTTCACTGGCCGACGCAGTTCAGGCCGCGTCGCCCTCCTCCTTCGCGGCCCACTCGCGGAGCTGCTTCATCCCGCGGACGTTGATCTGCCGCACCCGCTCCTTGGTGATCCCGAAGTGCTGGCCGATCTGCTCCAGCGTCATCTCGCGGGAGCCGTCCAGCCCGGTCCGCATCCGGATCACTTCGCGGGTCCGCGGGTCGAGGTGGTCGAGCAGCTTGCTCACCTTCGCCTTGGCGGCGTCGGCCACCGCCAACACTTCCTGCTCGTCCGTCCGCACGTCCGCCTTCGCCTCGAACACCTCGTCGTGCCCGGTCATGTACCGCTGCTTGTGGGTCTTCTCGTCCGGGATGCTCCGGGCGAAGTTCTTGATGATCGCCCACGTCGCGTAGGTGCTGAACTTGAACCCCCGCGAGTAGTCGAACTTCTCGACCGCCCGCATCAGCGACAGGTTGCCGTCACTCACCAGGTCGTCGATGTTCTCGGCACCGCCGGCCAGGTGCTTCTTCGAGTTGTTGTACACCAACCGCTGGTTGCAGTTGATGAGCACGTCGCGCACCGCCTTGATCCCCTCGCGGAGTTCCTCGGCCTTGCGCAGCTCGCTCACCTTCGCCCGCGCCGGGTCCACCGACTGCGCCAGCCGGTGCAGCTTGTGCTTCAAGTAATTCATCTTGCGGAACAGGTGTTGTTCCTGGTCCTTGGTCAGCAGCGGCCACTCGTACAAGTGGGCCATCTGGGCCGGCACGTCCTTGGGCGGTCGCATCTGCGACAACTTGGCGTCGAACTCGGCCTTCCCCGGCATCTCGGCCAGGAACTCGGCGTCCTTCGCCGGGTCGTCGAAGTCGGGGTTCTCGATGTAGTCCACGGGGCGGGCGATGAGTTCGCGCGCCCGCACCTCGTTCACCACCCGGTACATGGACGACCGGGTGCGGCCGAAGCGGGTGGCAAGGGTATTCACGGTATCACCTGTGTGGTTGGTCGTCTGTCGGGTCAGGTCCATCTGGCACTTCGCGTGATAAATCGCGTCCTTGTCCGTATCGGTCAGCCGGGGCGCCGCCGGGAACAGGGCGAAGTCGGGGTGCCGCCGGTCGTAAGCCTTGATCGTCGACCTCACCGCCTCCATCGACCGGCCGACCCTAGCGGCGATCCGGCGGCTGGCGTCGGTGAGGTTCATGCCGGCGTCCCGCATCTCGCGTGCCGCCTTGAGAATGTCGTCCTTCTCGTTGTCGGTCAGGTGCGAGAACTTCGCCCCCTTCTCGACCAACTTCTGGTGCTCGGCCACGAACCGCTCGACGGCGCTGACCGGGAATCCGAGCAGGCTGCGGCCCTTGGCCTTGAACCGCCGGGCCGTCAGGCCGCGGAGCCGCCACCGCGACACCGTCTTCGTGGACACCTGGAACCGGGTGCTCACCTCCTCGAGGGTGAGCATCGGTTCGACCGCGTGCTCGAGCGGCAGCGCCGGGATCGACCGCTCGACCCGGCGGGCGAACAGGGCCAGGTCGTGCTGGAGCGCCGACCCCGGGATGAGCAGGTCCGGGTGGGTGTCGGAGCGGTATTCGGTCAGACGGTAGCAGACCCACTGGTACGGGTACTGCTTGCCCGGGTCGATCTCGGCGACGAGCCGCTCGGCCCGGTCCACCTGCTCCTGCCGGCGGGCCGGCGGGGCGTACCGGGTCTGCTGTTCCGTCAGTTCCCGTAGGGCTTGGACTTTGAAGGCGCTCACCGCCCGTCCTCCCGTGCCGGGCCGCTCCGCGGCCGCGACGTGCTCGGTGTGTTGGGGGATACCGCGTTCGGCCCCCCGTCCTTTCCCACGCCGCCGGGCACTCGGGCTTGCACCGCTTGCCCCGGTTAGATACATCCCGCTGTCGCGGGGTTCGCTCGGTCGCCCCGCCTATTCGGGAAGGGACGCCGCTGCGGCGTCTTCTCTCAGCGTTGGTGTCGTGGATTCGCCCGATCGAAGGCCAGAATGATCCCGGCCGGTGATTGGGCGATCCGCGGTGTCAAGGGTGCCAACTCGAAGGTGCTGCTCCCTCCGTAGCAAAGCGATTGCCGAAGTCGGCTTGTTACGCCGCGTTTTCGCCACTCCCACTGCCGTGAGCCTCATTCTCAAAGGGTTTGCGGCGGCCGGTGTTTGCCGGTTTTCTCCGCCGCTTCCAGCCAATACGCCCGATTAGCCCCCCTACTGGTCGGATTTACAGGTTCGTGGTGTGTTTTTCTGCAAGCCTTACTTGCATCAAATCGCCCAGATTTCGCTTCGGCTCAACTCCGGTAACCCGCGCGAACGGAAAGGTTTGCGCCGCCTAACGCGTGAACGGAGGGGAACCGCCTGTTGCCTGCCAAGTGAGGGGGCAATGCCGTCTAAGTACGGGTAAGATTCAGCGTTTCGGTGTGAAGCCGCAAGCGAGCTCGTTTGTCCCGAACTTCTTCCCCCGCAACCCCTTTTTCACTATGCCGCACGTTCGCACCGCCGGCCGGGTGGTCGCTCCGATCATGATCGCGGTCGCTGGTGTCGGCTGGCCGACGCGCGCCGCCGGTCAGGAGACGGTCACTCTGGCCGAAAACTTTCGCCCGAACCACGCCTACAAGGTGGACGTGCGCGTCCAGCTCCAGGGGAAACTCGCCATCCCACAGGGGAAGGACAAGGCACCACAACTCCTGCCGGTGGCCGGTGCGAGCCGCCTCACTTACGACGAGCGCGTCCTCGAGCCGGACGAGGCGGGCTCACAGAAGACCGTCCGATCGTACCGGGAAGTCGAGTTCCGCCGTATGGTCGGGAACGTCACCCAGGACGCAGGTATCCGGCCGTCGGTCCGCCGCCTGGTGGTCATCCGCGCCAACGACCGCCGTGCCCCGTTCTCGCCCGACGGCCCGTTGACGTGGGGCGAGATCGACGTGGTCCGCACCGACGTATTTAACCCCGCCGCGGTCCCCGGGCTGCTCCCCACCGGACCGGTCAAGACGGGACAGAAGTGGCCCGCGTCACCCGCGGCGGTCGCCGAACTCACCGACATGGAGAAGGTAGACGAGGGCGGACTGACGGTCGAATTCCAGGGCGTTGCTGCCTCCGACGGGAAGCGGATGGCCCGGCTGCGCCTCAGCGGCACCGTCCGCGGGGTGAACGAGGACGGCCCGAACCGCCAGAAGCTCGAAGGCACCGCCTTCTTCGACCTCGATGCCAAACTACTGACGTACCTGTCGGTGAAGGGGACGCACGAGCTCCTCGACGGCACCACGGGCATGACGACGGGCGCCATCGACGGGCATTTCGTGATGGCGCGCACCCCGCTGCCGCAACTCCCGTCGGACCTGTCGGACGCCTCGCTCCGCGGGCTGGCGCTAAAGCCGGACAACGAGAACACCCTCCTCCTGTACGACGACCCGGGCCTCGGGGTGCGGTTCCTCTACCCGCGCGGCTGGCGCGTCGGGGCGGTCCAGGGGAAGCAGCTGACGCTCGACCATTCGCGACTCGGCGGCGGGGTTCTGGTGACGGTCGAGCCGGCGGGAAAGACGCCGAGCGTCGAGGACTACCTGCGCGAGACGACGGCGTTCCTGGAGAAGGAGAAGGCGAAGGTGACGGTGGCCGCGCGGCCGGCGCGGATCCGCGCCGAGCCGATCACGGTGGACCGGTTCGCGCTCGACGTGGCGTTCGGCGCCGACACCGCCCGGATGGAGTACGCGGTGTTGAAGCAGACCGACGGCGGTGCGACGGTGGCGGCCCGGCTGCCGGCTGCGACCGCCGCCGACCTACGGGCAGACCTGGAGCGGGTGGTGCGGAGCATGTCGATCACCCGGCGGATTGAGTGACACCGCGGCGGGTGGTACGATTCCGTTGCCAGCTCCCGGAGGCCGACCCGATGACGACCGCCGCCCCACCGCGCCCGCTCGCACCGGCGCTACTGACGCCCGAAGACCTGTTGAGCATGGGCGATACAGGGAAGGGGTACGAATTGGTCCGGGGACGACTCAAGGAACTGGACATGAGCACCGAGTCGTCCCGGGTCGGCGGCAAGGTGTTCAGTCGGCTCGACCGCTTCTGCGAGGAACACCCCGTCGGCTGGGCGTTCCCGCAGGACACCGGGTTCCGCTGCTTCGCGGCCGACGCGACCGACCCGGACCGCGTCCGTAAACCCGACGCCGCGTTCGTGTCCTACACCACGCTCCCTCCTGAGCGGTATAAGCGCGACGGGTTCTGCGAGGCAGTGCCGGACCTTGTGGCCGAGGTCGTATCCCCGAACGATCTCGCCCGTGAGGTGGACGGCAAGCGCGAGGAGTGGTTGCGGGCGGGGGTGAAGGAGGTCTGGGTCGTAAACCCGGATACACGCAACATTCACATCTACCGCCCTGCTGGCGGCTACGCTTTCCTTCGGGAAGCCGACACGCTCACCACTCCGCTGCTGCCCGGGTTCGCGGTCCTGGTGGCGGACCTGTTCCGATTCCCGCCTGTGCCGGCCGCGGCACAATCCCCGGCGGCGGGCGGCGAATAGCGGGACGTGTCGCGGAGGAACCCGTCGTGAGCGTCGAAGACGACTTCTCCGACTACCAGACCACCCGCGACCTCGAAGGCGGGTCGCACCAGGGACGGTCCGACCCGTCCACCGGCATGATCCTCGCGGCCGTGGCCGCCGTCGCACTGCTCGTCGCCGGCGGCGTCGCGCTCGCCCTCATCGGCTGACTTCCTGAGGTGACCCCGTGGCCGAGTACGCCGACCGCGAGCACTTCATCCCGGTCCGCGTCACGGACCTGATCGAGTACCTCGCCCACGAGTCCGGCCCGCTCACCGGGCAGAAACTCAGCCCCGACGAGCAGGCCCGGTTCCGCCGGCTCGCCCGGTCGGTCACACTCCACGTCCACGCCACCTACTACGGCGAGCTGCGCCAGCTGGAAGACAACTACGCCTCGTTCGACCCCGACGCCGACCCCAAGCCGCTCAAGAAGCTCGACGCCGCCGCGAAGGCCGTGGCGCAGAAGAAGCTGTTCGCCACGTTCACCCACCTGATGGGCCGCGCCAACTACACCCACCTGTCGCGGGCGGAGCTCGAAAAGGTGATGGCGGGGGCGAGCGACTGGGGCATCGACATGGACATCCCGTGGGACGCCTTCGACCAGGTCGAGGTGTTCGTCCGCGGGAAGGGGATGAGCAAGCGGTTCAAGCGGAACTGGCGGAACCGGTTCCGCATCGAGGAGGTCCGCGTCCCGACGTTCCGGCGCGTCGCCGTCATCTTCAAGCAGCGGCCGCACCGGCGGCTCGGCACGGAGGCGGACACCGACAGCGTGTTCCTCAAGCTGTTCAAGGACATCCCGCAGATGGACATCGAGATGCTGCTGCCCGGCGGGCGCGTCAAGATGCCGTGGCTGGAGCGCCTCAAGCTCGGCGGGTCGCTCTCCAGCACGGTCGGGTACGTCGGGTGGAAGCTGAGTTCACTGAGCTTCACCGGGCTGACCGCGGCACTGTCCGGGTTTACGATGGCGGCGCTGCTCACACTGTACACGCCGATCGCGCTCGTCCTCGGGTACGGCTACAAAACGTGGTACAGCTTCCAGGTGTCGAAGCAGACGTACTCGTTGCAGCTGACGCAAAGCCTGTACTACCAGAACCTCGACAACAACGTCGGGGTGATGTACAAGCTGCTCGACGAGGCCGAGGAGCAGGAGGCGCGCGAGACGCTGCTGAGCTACTTCTACCTGTGGCGGTACGCCGGCGACCGCGGGTGGACGGCGAAGGAGCTCGACGACTACGTCGAGCTCGACCTGGAGCGGCGGCTGAACATCGAGATCGACTTCGAGATCGAGGACGCGCTGGCGAAGTTGGAGCGTGCCGGGATCGTGACGAAGACCGGCGACCGCTACCGAGCCGTGCCGCTGGAGGCGGCGCAGGACACGCTCGACCAACTCTGGCAGCACTACCCGACGCAGGGGCTGCCGACCCCGGGCGCAACCAACATGTGAACGACCGAGGACGATACTCTCGGGCTTCCCTGGTCATTCGCGGGCCGGTGGTCCGCGGTCATTTCCGGGCGCCCGCGCCCTGTAAACATCGGCATCACGATCCGGTATTCTGGGAGGTGCCCACTCCCGCCCCGGAGCCGACTCGCATGCCACGCCTCCTCGCCGCCGCGGCGCTCGCACTCGCCCTCACGCCCGCAACCCGCGCCGCCGACTGGCCCCAGTACCTCGGCCCGAACCGCGACGCCGTCTGGACCGAGACCGGCGTCCTCAAGGCGTTCCCGCCCGGCGGACCGAAGGTGTTGTGGCGCGTGCCGGTCGGCGGCGGGTACGCGGGGCCGGCGGTCGTGGGGGGCAAGGTGTTCGCCGCCGACAAGGTGATGAAGGAAGGCATTAAGGACGACGACGACCCGTTCGCTGGCGGCGGCAAGAAGACGCCGGCCACCGAGCGCGTCCTGTGCCTCGACGCCAAGACCGGCCGGGAGGTGTGGAAGCACGGGTACGAGGTGACGTACTCGATCCAGTATCCCGCCGGCCCGCGCTGCACGCCCACGGTCCACGCCGGGAAGGTGTACCACGTCGGCGCGATGGGCGATTTGTTCTGCCTCGACGCCGGCTCGGGGAAGGTGCTTTGGTCGAAAAACTACCCGAAGGACTACCAGGCGAAGGTGCCGATCTGGGGCTTCGCCGGCCACCCGGTCGTTTACCAAAACCTCGTCATCTGCCTGGTCGGCGGCGACGGGAGTACGGTCGTCGCGTTCAACAAGGACACGGGGGCCGAGGCGTGGAAGGCGCTGTCGGCGCCGGAGCCGGGGTACAACACGCCGGCCGTCATCCACGCCGGCGGCACCGACCAGCTCGTCGTCTGGACGCCGCGGGCGCTGTACGGGCTGAACCCGACGAGCGGCAGCAAGTACTGGGACGTGCCACTCCAGCCGGAGTACGGGATGTCGATCATGTCGCCGCGGAAGGACGGCGACCTGCTCTTCGCCGCCGGCATCGGCAACGTCGGTGTCACGCTCAAGCTCGACTCAACGAGGCCGGCGGTATCAGAGGTGTGGCGTGCGAGCGGCGGGCCGCGGGTGAAGGACGGCGTGTACCCGGTCAACATGACGCCGTTCGTCGAGAAGGGCGTGGCCTACGGGGTGGACCAGCCGGGGGCGTTCCGGGCGATCGAATTGGCGACCGGGAAGCGGCTGTGGAGTTCGTTCAAGCCGGTGTTCGGCGAGGACAAGGACGAGGACTTCAAGAAGGGGGCGAGCGGGACGGCGTTCGTGGTAAAAAACGCCGACCGGTTCTACCTATTCGCGGAGACCGGCGAACTCGTCGTCGCCAAGCTGTCGCCACAGGGGTACGAAGAGGTGAGCCGGGCGAAGATCCTAAACCCGACCAGCCCGGCGTTCGGGCGGAAGGTGGCGTGGAGCCACCCGGCGTTCGCCGACCGCTGCGCGTTCGTGCGGAACGACAAGGAACTGGCGTGCGTGTCGCTGGCGGCGGAGTAGCATGCGGCCCGGGCGCTGGCCTCGCGAGCCGGGGTGACGCCGAGCGGGGTCCCAGAAGGCCGACGCGACCAGGCCGTGGGAGGCGCCCGTCTGGGGGCGCCGGGCCGCCGCGGCGGCCGGGGCGCGGCCGATCTGACCGGCGGCCGCGCCCCGGCCGCCGGATGTCCGGAGGGGGTGCCGTCCTGGTTCTTTTCCTCGAAATCGATCGCCGCGACCTCCTTTCCAGTCACCAAGTCGGCGACCCGCAGCACCGGGTCGAGGGAGGTACTCGTTGTAGCAACATCCCCTGCCGGACTGATACGCCTGTGAGCGGGGCGGAGTGCCCGTTGGTGAACCTCCGTCGGGGCGTCTTGCGGGTCAGGTCCAGCACCCACCCGTTCGGCCGCAGGTCGCGGTCGGTCGCGTCCTCCGGGCCGGCGGTCGAACCGACCAGGACGACCGTGGCGTCGTCGGCGACCGCCCCGTCGCGGACCCGGAAGTCGTCGAGCGCGGTCCGCCCGGCCGACCGGATGCGGAGATCCGGCCCGCCGGCCGTTTGGCCCCCGGCGAGGCCGGCGGATAGGGCCAGCGCGAGAACGCCGACTTTACCCATTCCCGTCAGCACGCGGCCCATGACAAGCAATACCCGCGACGGCTCAACTCCTTGTCATCTTCCGACCGCCGTCCGCGCCCTCCCGCAACCGCCCGCGGTCCGAGCACACCCTGCCGCGGCGGTGGGGGTGACGCCTACCGCTGCTCGACATCCCACCAGTGGACCGTCCCGCCGTGGGTGGCCGCGACCAGCCGCCGGCCGTTCGGGGTGAACGCGGCCCACGTCAACGTGTACTGCCCGAGCACCTGCTCCCGGTGGACCAAACGGGCGGTGGCCGCGTGGTAGACCCGGAGTTCGCCCCAGCGTGTGATGTCGTCCTTCGGATCCTCGCGCCCGGGGTCCAGCCACCCTTCCCCAACGACCACCAGCCATTCCCCGGACGGGTCGAACGCGCACGCCCACGGTGCGGCGCTCATGCCCATCCCGGTCGGAATGACCTTTCGGTCTGGGTCGATCCGGACCACGCTGCGGCGATCCGCGGGCACGTCCTTCTCAGCGGTTTTCGGCGGCACTTCCGCGCCCGCCCCGTGCCGCCAGGCGACGAGCACGCCGCCGCGGCCGAAGGCGATTCCACCCGCCCGCCAGTCCCGGCGATCCGCCGCCTTCGGGGGGGCGATCGAGATGGCCGACGGTTCGGTCTGGGCCGACTGCCAGAGGAACACGCCGGCGTTGTGGTCGTCGATCTGACCAAGGTTCGCCGTGCAAGCGATCCGGGTATCGTCCGGAGCCACCGCGAAGTTGACGAAGGAGTGGCCGAGCGCCTCCGGCGGAGGCGGGTAGGTCACCCGCTCGCGGGGCGCCTTCGGGTCGAGGACCTGGATGTGCTTGTCCGCGAAAACGGCCAGCCGGGCACTCTTGTGGAGCCACCGGACCGCGAACGAGCGGGCTGCATTCTGGTCCGGCTCTCCGAAGGGTATCTCGGCCACGGCCTTACGGGTCTTGACCTCCGCCACCCGGACCGTCGGGTCGAGGGTGGAACTCACGGTGGCAATCATCCCGTGTCCGGCGGCGACCGAGCACAGCGGGGCCGCGTGCCCGTTGGTGAACCGCTTCGGGGCGGCCTTCCGGCCGAGGTCGAGGACGTACCCGTTCGGCAGGAGGTCCGTGTCTCGCACGAACAGGTCCGCCCCCATCGTGGAGCCGACGAGGACGACCGTGTCGTCGTCCACCACCGCCCCGTCCCGCGCGATCAAATCACTCAGTTGGACGCGGCCGGCGTGGCGGAATGCCGGGTCGCCGGCCCGCGGCTGCGGGGTCTGGGCAAACCCGGGTAGTTGGCCCAAGGCGATCAGCATGCCGGTGACCAACCCCACGAGGACGCACGACTTCCGGCTCACGTTTCACCCGCATGGCTGGGCTCAAGGGTCGAACAACGTACCCGTTCACTAACGGAGGTCGGCCGTCCGCAGCCGATCGTCCTGGATCTGGGTCGTGTGCTCGAACAGGTACAGATACCCCAGGGGGACCATCGTACCGTCCGGGCGGGTGACTTCGTACTTCACCTGAAACTTCAAGGTGACCGCGACCTGTCCCGATCGCCGGGTCTGTCCGGGGGGGATCACGATCTGGTCGGCGACGTAGGTGACATCCACGACGATCGGGTTCTGCGGCGCAAGCTCAACTTGATACCCCTGGTTCCTGGGGTAGGTCAGACGCAGGTCGGCCGTTTTGAGGGCGATCCGTCTGTTGAGATCATCCGCCAGACCGAGAGACCCGGCCAGATCTCGTCCCGTGTCCCTCCGGTACGTCCCGCTCCCGCGCTGCCACAGGCCGTTCACCAGGTTGTTCGGATCACCCATCACCGTCCGGATCTCGTTGAGGAGGAACAGTCGTGCGGCGGCCTCCAGCGCCTGCCGGCCGACCCGGAGTACCATCCGGTTGTAGATGTCTTGCGGGGCACCGATCGGCCCCGGGATCGGGCTGATCCGGGGGAGGGGAGCGGGTGTCGTCGGCGTCTGGGTGTAGAAGAGTTGGTGCGGGACGTGCAAGCCGCGGAACGGGACCAACCCAGCCACCGCGGACACCTCGGACAGAACGCCGGTACTCGTGGGGTCGACGAACGAGCGCGACAGAGGGTCGATGGACACCGACGACTCGTCGAAGCCGACCCCGTTCTGGGTGCCCCACGAGTGCGTACTCCCCGTGACCGACCCGTCGCTCGTGTAGGACGAGTAGGTGATCTCTAGCCCGGGGCCGGCGTCGTGGAGGTGGTGTTCGAGCGTGGCCGTGCCGGCGCCGTTCGTCGTTTGTGACATGTTGAAGAGCTGTTCGACGGGGTAGCCGTCGACGTCCGTGCCGGACGTTTCGCTGTCGAGCACTTGATACCCGTTCGCCACGGCGAACGTCGCCGTCGAGACGAGTTGGTAATCGGCGTCGGCCGAGTTGGCGAGGTACGAACCGCTGCCGGTGACATCGTCCGCGATGGTAACGAGCTCGTTGTGGTGCAGCCAGGTCGTGCCGGTGCCGGACTCGGGCACCCCGGCCACGTCATAGATCCGGTGGTCGGATTCCGACGAGTGCGAGGTCACCTCGAAGTCGGGCACTTCGTACACCAGGGTGTATCCGTCCGGCGACGAGTAGCGGGCCGATTGCGTGATCGCCGCCGAATCCACGGCCACGCCGTGGTAGGTGAACCCGGTCGCGTCGGCCGGCGCCCGCCACACCCACTCCTGCGTGTCCTCCGACGGAGACGGCAAGCCGACCGTGTCGGACACCGGTTCCGACTCCCCGTCCGATTCCGAGCCTTCGTCGCCCGGCGTCCCCGGGTACCACCACTCGGTGAGCGACGACCACGACTCCGCACCGGTGCGGGCGCCGGCGCCGCCGCTCAGCGCGATCGTCCCCGAACTCGACGTATCGTACACCGAGTCGCGGTAGCCGCCGTACGAGTTGTCCAGCCGCGTGTGCCAATGGGCCGAGTCCTCGGACTCTTGGGTGTAGCTGGTGTAAACCAGGACGCCTTGCGGGTCGAGCGCGGCCGTCCACGTGACCGTGTAGCTTCCGGACTGCTCCGTGTCCCACGAGTCTCGGTACCACGCCCCGAACGACATGGTCTGGGTCCGGGTCACCTCCTGCCAGCGGGAGTACGACGTGGTTTCGGTGTACGTCTTCGAGGTGATCGTGAAGGTGCCGTTCGCGTAGGTGCCGCCGATCACCAAATGATAACTCAGCGAGTTGGATCCCCCGCCGCTCGTCTCCACGGTTTCCGTGTACACGGTCCCGAAGATTTCGTCTTCGATGTACGTCCCCTCGCCCCACCCGCTGGCGAGGTCGCTCGCACTCGCCGACCCGATCACGTCGACCGTGAACGTCCCGGACGACCCGCCCCCGGACTGATCAATCGTGACCGTGTGCGATTCGGAACGGATGACGGCGTGCGTCTCCTCGTACCCGGCGGGCAGGGAACCCTCGGGCTGAAGCGCGGGCACGTCGGCAAGGGCGGTCGGGCTGAAGCGCGGGCACGTCGGCAAGGGCGGTTGGAATCGCGGGCGTGTCACGCGATTCCAGCGTGGTGAGCGTCAGCGGACAGCGCCGCGCCCCTGCACGACGAGGCTTTCGGGCGAGCGACGGACGGGCGAAGAGTGGCACAGGAACCTCGCGGCTTGGAGAGAATGTGACCGCAACGTCCCGGATCATACCTTTCGGTCAAGAGGGTCGCAACGATTTTATCGGCTGACATATTGGCGCTCAATAGTGCAACCTGACGGCGTCACACCACCCAGTCCGGCGCCGGCTTCTTGACGCCCAGCAGGAACGTCGGGTTCACCGCCTCGAACCGCAGCGCCTCCAACTGCTCCACCCCGCGCGACAGGTTCATCAGCACCACCTCCACCCCGCCGCCGAGCCGCTTCAGCACCGCATAGGTCGCCGTTAGCATCTCCAGCGTGCCGACGTTCGTCACCAGCCGGCCGCCGGGGCGGAGGGCCGCGTAGGCGGCTTCGAGCAGCCGGGCCACCTCGCCGCCGTTGCCGCCCACGAACACCGCGTCCGGCGCCGGCAGGTCGGCGAACACCCCCGGCGCCGTCCCGAACACCGGCTTCACGTTCGACACCCCGAACCGCTCCGCGTTCGCCACGATCAGGTGGTAGTCGGCCGTGTCCTGCTCGATCGCGTAGCTCGGCCCCGGCGCCACCAATCCCGCCGCCTCGATCGCCACGCTGCCGCTGCCGGCGCCCACGTCCCAGAACACGTCGCCCGGGTGCAGGTCGAGTTGCGACAGTGCGATGCCGCGCACCTCCGCCTGCGTGATGAGCCCGGTCTTCGGGCGAGACTGCGCGAACACGTCGTCCGGGTTGCCGAAGCGACGCAACTGCGCCGCCCGCGGGCGGTCGGGGCGGTTCGGCTTCCGCTTCAGGATCAGGATGTTCAGCGGGTCGAACGCCATGTCGCGGACCTCGCCGAGCTCGGCGCGGGTGATCCGCTCGTCCTTCCCGCCCAGGTTCTCGCACACGAACGCGGTGAAGTAGTCGATGCCGCGCCCGAGGAGCTCGCCCGCCACGCGCCCCGGCTGGTAGCGCGGGCTGGTGAACAGGCCGACGGTCTCGGCGCTGCGGATCTTGTCGAGCACGTCGTCGAGCGGGCGGGCGGCGAGGTCGGTGAGGAACGCCTCCTCCCAGCTCTCCTTGATGCGGGCGAAGGCGAGCTGCATGGACGAGACGTGCGGCATCACCTCGAAGTGCTCGGCGCCGACCTTGTCGGTGAGGTAGCGCGCCGTGCCGTAAAACAGCGGGTCGCCGCTGGCGACGATCGCCGCCCGCCGCTTCCCGACGGCCCCGCGCAGCTTCTCGACCACGACCGGCAGGTCGGTGCCGATGACGGCGCGCTCGGCGCTCAGCTCCGGCAGCAGCCGCAGGGTCGTCTCGGAGCCGAAGACGAGCTCGGCGCCCAGGAGCAGGTCTCGCCCGCGGGCGGACAGGCCGGCGAGCCCGTCCGGGCCGATGCCGATGACTGGGATCTTGCCGGCCATGCGTGCCTCGAACAGAGGGCGGAGGGCAGTAAGCAGTGGGCAGTGGACAACATAGCGGGGGCGCCGCTAGGCGGCTGTTTCTTGGCTCAGGGTCTCCAGCCCGGAGGGCGTCTTGGCTAGCCCGGGGTGGCAACCCCGGGCGGCCTGCGACGAAGTTCGATGCCCACGTTCCCGCGACACTCCCAACGCCCGCCCGGGGCTGCCGCCCCGGGCTAGCCGAGACGCCCTCCGGGGCTTAAGGCCCAAGCCGTCCCGTGTCCTGTTACCGAACCCGGGGTTGGCACTCCCGCCGCACCGCGGGTAGAATCGCCGGGAGAACGGGCACAGGTCGCCCATCTTGCCACGCAGAAGGGTGTCGTCATGGAACGGGCGGGTAACGGCTTCCTCCTCCGATTCGGGGCACTCGCCGCCGGGCTGGCGCTGCTCGTGGCCGGCGCCGGCGGGCGGGCGCAAGACCCGGACCTGCCCAAGAAGAAGGTCGAGAAGAAGGCCGAGCCGAAGACCCCGGCGAACGCCGACGAGCTGAAGGCCGAGTTGACCGAGTTCAACAAGGCCAAGACCGAGTCCGCCCAGCGCGACGCCCTGCGGGCGTTCGTCAAGGACAAGGCGCGGGCCAAGCAGGGCGTCGCCCTGGCCGCGAAGCTCCAGAAGGCGGGCAAGGGGGCCGACCGGCCGTTCACCTTCACCGGCGCGCTGCTGGTCGGCAAGGCGGCGCACTTCGTCAAGGACTACGACACCGCCGAGTACTTCTACGAGTTCTGCGCCGAGACCGCGACCCGGCTGGAGAGCGGCGAGAAGATGCTCCAGGCGTTCGACGGCCTCATGGACCTGTACTGGGACGCCAAGCGGTACGGCGACCTCGCCGACGTGTGCGAGCGGTTCGTCGAGATGAAGGGGCCGAAGGAGGTGGACGACGCCCGCCCGTTCGTGCTGGAGAAGCTCGTCCAGGCGAAGGCCATGCAGGGGAACACCGACGAGGCGCTGCGGATCAGCGAGAGCCTCATCCAGCTCACCGAGGGGAGCTGGTACTTCGTCCAGCTCAAGGGGTGGGTGCTCCGGCAGGCGGGCCGCTACCCGGCCGCCATCGAGACGTACGAGGACTCGCTGACCAAGCTGGAGGCGTTCCGCGGCATCCCGCGCGAGCAGAAGGACCGGATGAAGGACCGCATCCGCTACTCGCTCAGCGGCCTGCACGTGGACAACAAGGACATCGACAAGGCGTCGAAGGAGCTCGAAGGGCTCATCAAGCGGCACCCGGACAACCCGACGTACAAGAACGACCTCGGGTTCATCTGGGCCGACCACGACATGAAGCTGGACGAGGCCGAGACGCTCATCAAGGAGGCGCTCGACCTGGACAAGAAGCGCCAGGAGAAGGCGGTGCAGGACGGGCTCATCGAGGAGGTGAAGGAGACGAGCGCGTACCTCGACAGCATGGGCTGGGTGCTGTTCAAGAAGAAGGACTACAAGGGGGCGATGCCGTACCTGAAGAAGGCCGCCGCCGACGAGGACGAGGGCGACCACCTGGAGATCTGGGACCACCTCGCCGACTGCCAGCTCGCCCTCGGGGAGAAGGCGGCGGCGATCGAGTCGTGGCAGCGGGGGCTGACGTTCGACGACGTCTCGAAGCGCGACGTCGAGCGCCGCCGCCGGGTGATCGCCAAGCTGAAGGAGCAGGGCGTCGAGCCGCGCGTGCCGCCCAAGCGTGACGTCCCGCCGAAGCGCGACGTGCCGCCCAAGCGCAAGATCGACTGAGCCGGCGGTCGAGCTCAGATTTTTGACGGGATAACAGGATGACCCGGATCCCGAACCAGGACACCACGCTTGGTGAGGGATCCGGGTCATCCTGTTATCCCGTCTAATGTATTTTCTAAACTCATGCCCGCTCTCCTCTGGCTCGACTCCGACGCTCCACCCGCGGTCGTTGCCGACCACTTTGATGTCGTCGCGCCGCCGGCCGACCCGCGCTGGTGGACCGTCGTCGCTGAACCTGATCTGCTCGCCCTCGCCGAGCCCGGCCGTAAGTGGGCCGCGGCGGGCATCGGCATGGGCGCTCAGGCGGCGGTACGGCTCGGGCTGCGGCACCCGGACCGGTTCCCGGTCGTCGCCGCGATCGACGCCGCGTTCGACTTCCACGACCTCTTCGGCCGCGGCACCGCACTCGACGCGCTGTTCCCGACCCGCGAGCGCGCCCGCCAGGACACGGCGGTGTTGCACGTGGACCCGGCCCGGTGGCCGCCGCACTTGCTCTTCGCCGCCGACCCCGCCGGCCCGTGGCACCGCGGCGCCGACCGCCTCCACGAGAAGCTCACCGCCTACGGCGTCCCGCACACCGCCGACCTCGACACCACCGGCCCCGGCTACATGGCGAAGGTGCTCCCGACGCTGGTGACCTTCGTCGCCGCCGGGCTGAAGCAGGAGTCGCGGCGGCTCATGTGACGGGTTCTCGTCGTGCTCCGTCTGTCGCTCCGTGTGACGACGCGCCGAGTTTTCCACAATTTTGGGGCTATTTGGGGCGGTTGAGACCAACTCGCGTCGAACCACCCCCTCCGTCCGATCCCACAATCGCTTCCTAAGTCTTTGCGAAGCTTCTACCTCCGACGAGTTCGGCCGACGTCAGTGTCGCGTCTGGGGGCTCCCAATTTTGGGGCTATTTGGGGCGGTTGAGATCGAAGCTCCTCGATCGTGCGTCCGAAACGCCCACGCGGCGACCGTCGGCCGTGCATTGCTACACGGACCGGCGGTCGCCGGTGGGCGGGTGTCGGGTTCCGACGTAGTGCCCCAGTCAGGCCGCTCGTGCCGTGGGGGTTGCAGGGGTGAACCTGCTCGGTCGCCCGGACGACCGCCCCCGCGGTCGCACCATCACAGTGCATGGACCGCGCGGC
>VFQN01001337.1_pt1 | contig 41634 bp, 40 predicted proteins | sample 3512371 | NCBI WGS metagenome assembly VFQN01 (sample SAMN10412370, study PRJNA504923) | tailings metagenome | isolation source: Replicate 2 from Balatoc abandoned mine | place: Philippines: Itogon, Benguet | collected 2017-08-28 | reverse complement strand
ATCGCATGTTCGGACCTTGGCCCAAGCTCAGGTAGCACGTGGAGACGATGTCCATGTCGTTTGTATCTCTCATGACCACAACCTACCAGAGTCAGCTCAAGATGGCGCGGTAACCCTGCGACGATTCCGACCACGACTGAGCGTTGCCAAGTTTGACTGGCTTCCCGACGTTCGAGATTATCTGAATCGACTCGACTGCGAGATCCTGCATGTGCATCTGCCAAACCCAGCAATGACTTTGCCCTTACTGTCAATGCGGCGGTCTTGCCCCTTGGTGGCCACGTACCACAGCGATGTCATCGGAATGTCGATACGAAAGTGGGTGTTTTCGCCATGGAACCACGGTTTGCTCGGACAAGCCGCCGCCATCGCGGCGACCAATCCCCGTCTCGCCGAAGCGAGTCCCGTACTCGCTAAACATCGAAGCCGCGTGTGCTCCATTCCGATGGGTATTCCACTGGAGAACTTCTTGTCGCCTGACTCAGAAACACTAAGGCGGGCAACTGAGATCTGCTCGGAGCAAACGGGCCCCATTTGGCTGATGTGCGGCCGGCTCGTCCAATACAAGGGCCATGCCGTTGCACTACGAGCTTTACGAAGCGTACCGGGAACGCTGGTTGTGATCGGCGATGGACCACTCTGGCAGGAACTTCATGACCTGGCCCAGACGCTGAAAGTCGCCGATCGAACTCGATTTCTCGGTCATGTCGACGAAGACGCCGAGGTACGGGCCTGGTATCGAGCGGCCACAGCGCTGTGGCTGCCTTCCATCTTGCCAAGTGAAGCCTTCGGCTTGGTGCAAGTCGAAGCGATGGCGAGTGGCTGCCCCGTCATCAATACGGATATTCCAGGCAGTGGCGTGCCTTGGGTCAGTCAAAATAAGCTCACGGGACTGACGATTCCTGTCGGGGATTCTCTGAAACTTTCGGCTGCTTCTAAGGAACTGGTCGCCAACCCGGAAGTCCGATCCCGATACGCTGCCGCCGCTAAAGAGAGGGCCGCGGATATATTTGATCATAAGTTAATGGCCGTTCGCTGGGCAGAAGTGTATGAATCGCTGGGACTTGAAACCGTAACTCGTAAAGCATCTGCGAATACTCAGGAAAATCCGCAGCCGATGCAATGCGAATCGACATGAGCACAAACGTTGCGAAAACCATCGTCGAAGGCGAAACATCGATCCAAAGGATGCGAGTTCTGCACCTTTACAGCGGCAACCTTTTTGGAGGCATCGAACGGATGCTTCTGACGATGGAGCAATGCCGTGGTTTGTGCCCTGACCTTGAGCCATTCTTTGGCCTCTGCTTCAAAGGTCGCCTTCAGACGGAACTGAGGCAGATGGGCGCCACCGTCCATTGTTTGGGGGAAGCGAAGTTTAGCCGGCCATGGAGCATACTGCAGGCGAGACGGGCACTGCATCGGCTGCTAGCACGAGAACAGTTCGTCGCCGTGGTGACACACGCCGCTTGGTCACATGCAATCTTTGCGAGCACCATTCGAGCCAACTCCGTACCTCTTGCGCATTGGGTGCATGATGCGCTGACAGGCAAACACCTCTGGGAACGCCTCAGCCGATGGATGCCGCCGGACCTGCTACTAGTGAACAGTCAGTTCACCGCTGCGACAGTTCCCCGCGTATTTCCGCGTGCCGTCCCCACGGTACTGAATTGTCCCGTTCTACATGTCACAGCGAGCCATTCCAGGAATGTGGTCCGGACCAAACTACAGACAAATGAAAACGACATTGTATTTCTTCAGGCTAGCCGGCTCGAGCCATGGAAAGGACATGTCGTCTTAATCGAGGCGCTAGGGCGTCTTCGCGAGATTCCGAATTGGACAGCCTGGTTCGCCGGCGGGCCGCAAAAAAAGAAAGAAGCCGAATACCTAGCTGAACTTCAACGACAGGCGGCATCGCTCGGGATTGCCGAGCGCGTCCGCTTTCTCGGTCAACGTAACGACATCGCTGACCTGATGGCCGCCGCCGATCTCTTCTGTCAGCCCAATACGGGTCCGGAACCATTCGGCATCGTTTTCATCGAAGCGCTCCTGGCGGGTTGCCCGGTGGTCGCCACTCAGTTGGGAGGCGCTCTTGAGGTCATCGACGAAACGTGCGGAACGCTCGTACCACCTGGAGATTCTCGGGCGCTGGGTGACGCGCTCAAGTCTTACATGGAAAATACGGAACTGAGAGTCCGGCATTCCCGGGCTGCCCCGTCCCGCGCGACCGGTCTATGTGACCCTATACAGCAACTACAGAAATTCGCTGCCCACTTGCGGAAGCTGCCGTCGTCCGTGGCCTTCGCAACGGCACTGAATTGACGTTTCGTGGATCGCGATGCGTGAAGCAGGTTTAGGCGTCCGGCACTTCGAATCGGCATACACATTCCAACAATCGCCATTTCGCATTTGAGTCGAATGCAACATATAGAACTCCGAACTCCACCGATTGTGCGGCTCCCGAAAGCCAGTTTGCTTCGTGCAAATAAAGCCGCCGACGAAGTTTGGGTGCGGATCATTGAGTAGAGTTGGTATTTCGGTCATGACGCTCGATTATGTCGCAACCGCAGAACTGTCATGCGGCAGTAGCGCCTCCGTAATTCTGAAGCGGGTGGCGGATGGCTTCTCTGCACGTGATATTTCCCGCGGAACGCTGGTCGACCTAGGTTGTGGTACTGCCGATTTGTGGCGTGTTGTCGGTGACCGGTTTGACGAGTATCTCGGTGTGGATGCGGTTCGCTACCCCGCGTTCCCCACGGAATGCCGCTTGATCGAGACCGACCTCAATGCAGATTGTCCAGAAGTTCCTGATGAATCTGCCGATGTCGTCGCATCGGTGGAAACGATTGAACATCTGGAGAACCCCCGAGCATTCCTCAGAACGGCCGCGCGGATTGTGAAACCCGGTGGGTGGATAGTCATAACGACACCCAATCAAGTGAGTCTTCTTAGCAAGGTCGGCCTCTTGTGGTCAAATGAGTTTTCTGCATTCAAGGAACGTCCAGGGTTGTACCCATCGCATATCACGGCGCTGTTGAGCATTGATCTCATACGCATGGCATCTGAAGCCAAATTGGTCAAGGTAGAAATCGGTTACTCACAGCAAGGCCGGATTCCGTTGACACGAAGGCACTTCCCGCGTTTCCTATCGCAGTGCTTTCCGCGGGCGATGTCAGACAATGTGTTGCTGTTCGCACAGAAGCCCGCAGACGATCTGCAACTGAGGAACGCATAATCTCACCTGATCCTACTCGTGTTTTTGCACGGAACTCTAAACTTCTACCAGGGTTTTCACCCAGTGGGTCGCGATTCACCAGCAATCCCAAGTGGGGGTTTCTGGAAATGATGGTGATCTTGCAAACAGTGATTCCTTCGATGTTGCTTGTACCCGGAATTCAGGGATTGCGGACGATAATTCGTGGGCTCTCTTACTTAGTTGGTTGGACAGGGCTCGCCATCCCGAGTGCGATGAATCTGCGAGCAACGAGGAGCCATCCGTCCACGCCTTGGGCCATGCTCATCGCCATTTATCTGGCAGGAACTCTGATATTCTCGATGAGTCGAATCGCTCCCGCAGTGGCGGAGTACGTCTTGATTCTGTCCGTGCTGGCCCCCGTGCTATGGTCTCCCGGATTAGTGCTTCACCCCATGCAGTTGCATCGGATATTATGGCTAATCCTCGCAACGGCGGGACTAAACTCTCTCGTGGGCGTGCTTCAGGTGTACGATCCAGATCGCTGGATGCCCGCAGAGTTTTCGCGACAGATAGCTGATATGGGACTCTATCGGTATACGGGTGCCGACGGCCGAGTCATCATTCGCCCATGTGGACTTTACGATTCACCTGGTGCCGTAAGCGCTCCTGGAGCTTGGGCAGCTATTGTAGGGTTCGCTCTCTTTCAGCAAGAACGCGCACATTGGCGGAAGGCGATCGCGATTGGAGCCGCGTTTCTCGGCGTGGCGGTGATTTATCTGACGCTCGTCCGGACCGCGATGGTCGTAGTGCTAGTCGGTGCCGCGACTTATGCGGTTCTCCTGACTCTTAGGAAGCGATCTCAGGATGCAGTTGCATTCGGCACGGTTGTCGTCACTACCTTGTTCTTGGCGATGGCATTTGCGGCAATCTTCGGCGGCGACGCAGTTATTGATCGGTTCCAGACACTCTATCAATCGGCACCGATGCCACTTTACTATCAGAGCCGAGGGGTGCAGTTAGAATATGCCGTGTTCCATGCGGCAGCGGAATATCCATTCGGCATTGGGCTTGGTTCATGGGGGATGGCTGCCAGCCACTTTGGGGGAGGAACCGCGTTTGCAGAATTGCAAATGCATGGTTGGATCTTGGATGGTGGAATTCCATTGCTCGTGATGTACTCCATAGCCGTTTGCATTGCGATGTGGCATGATATTCAGTTCTGTCTAACGACGCACTCGCTGCGTAGCTTCCGCTCCGCAAGTTGTATTGCTGCAATGAATGCCAGCACATTAGTCACCATATTCAGCTTTGTTCCATTTAATACAGTCGTCGGGATGCAGTTTTGGTTGATGACTGGAATGCTTCGCGGAGTTGCGCTCCTGGAACGCAGAAATCGAGTATGAAGCGGCCGTGGTTGATCGTCACCGGAGACTTTTCCCTGACCGGCGGAATGGACAAGGCAAATTTGGCTTTGGCTGAGAGGCTTGTAGAACGGGATATTCCAATTCACCTTGTTTGTCATGTGGCGGAAGAGCGGCTAGTTGAGCACCCGTTGGTGACGCTGCATCGCGTGCCGCGTCCGGCCGGTATGCACTTTCCAGCGAGCTTTCTGCTGTCGCGAACTGCACGTGCAGTTGCCGTACGATTAAGAAATGCCGTGGTCTTGGCGAATGGCGGCAACTTGAGTTGGCCGGGTATGAATTGGGTCCATTATCTGCACGCAGCATGGGATGCTCCAGTCACAGGATTGGGTCTGCGATCGTGGAAGCAGCGCATTGAACGCCATATTGAACGTCAACGGGAAGCCGCTGCGCTTCGGCATGCTCAGCTCGTTGTCTGCAATAGCCGCTTGACAGCGGCACAAATCTTAGAGCGATTTAACATTTCCAAAGACCGGATTCGTATCATTTATTACGGTGCCGACGCCGATAGATTCGAGCCGATCACTGCCAGACACCGGCAACAGATGCGGTCAGAGTTGGGACTTAACCCCAATCAATGTTGCATTGCCTTCATTGGCGCGCTCGGCGACCACCGTAAAAACTTCGACACTCTGTTTGAGTCTTGGAGCCGGTTGCAGACGGAATCCGAATGGCGGGACGCTTTGCTGCTGGTCATTGGACGCGGAGCGCAACTCGAATATTGGAGACAGCGTGCTCGTGACAGAGGGCTTGGTGAATCACTTCGCTTTCTCGGCTTCCGCGACGATGTCTCCGATGTACTTGCCGCCTGCGATCTGCTGGTTCATCCCGCCCGTTACGAGGCTTTTGGGTTGAGCCCACATGAAGCCTTGTGCCGCGGTTTACCAGTGCTGGTGAGCGCCGCGGCGGGAGTTGCCGAGCTGATACCGACCGAACTGTCGTCGCTGCTGCTCAATTCACCAGAGAATTTGGACGAACTGACTGCAAAACTTCGTCTTTGGCGGCAGCAACGCACCACTTTGTCCGATGCGATCGCTGCGCTGTCGGATCGCTGTCGGATGCGAAGTTGGATGGACATGGCGGACGACATCATTGCCGCCGGTGTCGAGATGTGTTCAGGTCGAGGCGGCTCGATTCCAATGGCGAATAGCTGAATTCCATGAGCATCAATGAATTGGCCAACAATCCCACGACGAATCCACTCGACCGAAATGGCGAGTCGAATCAGTATCGCTTTCAACCGGTAACCGCCTGCTGGATTTGCAATGGATCAACGTTGTCGGCAGCTCTGCCCGTGCGGTTTGACCTCGACATCTACCGCGAACAAGACCCGCAGCTCGCTGACTACACCGGTGCGCAGTTGAATCTGAATCGGTGCCATGATTGCGGGTTCATGCAGCCGGCCGGTATGCCGACGTTGCCGGATTTCTTTTCGCGGATGTACGACACCCGCTGGTCGCCAGACTGGGTCGAAAGTGAGTTCACAGCGGCCTATCGCGATCCAGTGTTCAAGACTGTGCTGCGGGAAGTTGGCAGCCGAGTCGCCGGTCAGCCCCGGCGATTGCTGGATGTGGGAGCGCACGTCGGGAAGTTCGTCGATCTTGCCGCGCGTTCGGGTTGGGACTCCGAAGGAATCGAGTTGAATCCCACAACCGCGTCATACGCTGCTCGCAAGACGGGGCGCATAATCCATCAGCAGCGGGCTGAAACGCTGGCCGATGCCGGCCTGTCGTTCGATGCCGTTACGATTCTGGATGTGCTGGAACACATCCCCGATCCGGTACCTGTCTTAGCGGGTCTTCAGAAACTGTTGAAACCGGGAGGCTGGATCGCGGTTAAGGTCCCTTGCGGCGCGAATCAGCTTCGTAAGGAGCGATGGCGGACTCGGCTGCGATCAGGTTATCGCATCAACCTGGCGGATAATCTTGTCCATGTGAATCATTTTACGCCGCGTGCGTTGCGGCTGGCTTTGGAACGAGCAGGATTTACCGACATCCAGATGACTCTGGGAGCGCCGGAAGAAATGCCGTTGCGGTCGGGGCTAGATATCAAGGGCCGACTCTCGCAATGCTTTCGCCAGACGGTGTATCATCTCGGCCGGACTTTGCCCGGCGGCGTGAACACGCCTTTGGCTCTGAATCTGCAAGCATACGCCCGTCCGGCGAAATAGGAATTAAAGCTCGTCACGATGATGTCCAGCGACTTGCCCCCTGTGCTCAGCGTTGTAGTGGCCACGTACAACAACCGTCCGATTTTGGAGCGCTGCCTAGCCCTTTGGGAGCAGCATTCCTCCGGTCAGCCCATTGAAATTCTCGTCATCGCCGACGGCTGCCAAGACGACACCGAAGCATTTCTTGCCCAGCGGCAACAATCACCGTGGGGAAAGCGCCATCTTCGCTGGGTGACGGAGAACAATGTCCACGAATTATGCTGTACCAACCGCGGTATGGCAGAGGCTCGCGGCTCGCTGGTGCTGAGCTGGCATGACGACATGTACCTCCAGCATTCGGGCCTAGTGCCGGAGTTGATTGCGACGTTTGCCGCTTATCCGAACATCGGTCTGGTCAGTTTGAGTCGCGGCCTCAACTGCCGACCAGCACCGCGACCGACCAAGTGGGACGAACTGTCCGACTGGAGCCGGATCGAAAGCACGATTGGTCGAACCGGCTGGAACTGGTTTTGCCTGACCGAAGTCGACGCGGTGATGCGGCCTTGGGTGGTTCGGCGCGATTGCATCGCCAAAGTCGGTCCGCTCGATGAAGCCTACAAACTGTCTGAATGGGATGAAGCCGACCTGTGCTTCCGCATCCGCGCCGCCGGCTGGAAAGTGGCCACGCATGGCTACGAGCGGCTGGGGGCGTATCATCACCTCGGCAGCTCCACCATCGGCCGAACGATGTCCGACAAGTACAAGGCCCAGGTGCTGGCCAATGGCCAACTGTTCCACGACCGCTGGTCCGACATAATAGACCGTGAAGCTGATCGCGAGCGGAAAACCTGGCTGCGCCGAACCGGCCCAACGCAATGGGCCTGGACGTTGCAACACGCGCTGTGCTATCCGCTGAAAAATCATCACCGTCCGGCGCGAACTGCGAACAACCCCTGAACTCGCTGCACGACGGCCTGATTAACTTATGGCACTGACCACCTTGCCCCACCTGACATCCAGCCGAACCGAATCTCCGCCGGCCAAGGAGGTGACCCGGATTCGACCACCCAAGGCATACGTCCCGGTTGATCTCCCCGAATTGTGGCGCTACCGCGAGTTGCTTTGGCAACTGGCCTGGCGGGATGTTCGCGTCCGATATAAGCAGACCGCGCTAGGAGCCTCTTGGGCGATCCTTCAACCCGTGATGCCGATGATCGCGTTTACAATCTTCTTCGGCCGGTTGGGGGGATTCGACCAGAAGGTGCCGGGAGGCATTCCTTATCCCGTCTACTCGCTGTGCGCATTAATCCCCTGGCAACTGTTTTCGACGGCGATCACGCAGTCTGGTGGTAGCGTCGTTGCCAATCGCGGCTTGCTCACGAAGATCTATTTTCCTCGCCTGATTATTCCCATGGTGCCGCTGGCGTCGGGACTAATTGACTTTGTGATCGGTTTGACGTTGCTGCTAGGCATGATGCTGTGGTACGGCATTGTTCCCCGCCTGGCGATCGTGTTTCTGCCCTTCTTTGTGCTGATGGCGATCGCCGCCGCCCTGTCGGTCGGACTCTGGTTATCCTCGCTCAATGCGCTGTATCGCGACGTACAATACACGCTCGGCTTCCTGACGCAATTCTGGCTGCTGGCAACGCCGATCGCCTATCCGACGTCGATTGTGCCACCGGAATGGAGGTCGATCTACAGCCTGAATCCAATGGTGGGCGTGGTAGATGGATTCCGCTGGGTGCTGCTCAATGGCGAGGCACCGCGCATTGCGGAATTGGCGGTGTCCTGCTCGGTTGTCGTTCTGCTGCTGACAGGTGGGATGTTCTTTTTTCGCCGGATGGAATCGACCTTTGCCGACAGAGTTTAACCCGTGACCGATGTGGCTATTAGGGTGTCGGGATTATCCAAGTCATATCGGCTTGGCACAGCGCCGATGTCCCCATATTTCAGCGATCAGATCGTGCGGGCAGCAACCGCTCCGTGGCGGCTGCTGCGTGGCCGGAAGGGAATGGACACCGATCGCACCTCGCAGCGATTCTGGGCGCTTCGGGATCTGTCATTTGAAGTGCAACCGGGTGAGGTACTCGGTGTGATCGGCCGCAATGGCGCCGGCAAATCAACGCTGTTGAAAATCCTCTCACGCATCACTGCCCCAGAGACGGGGGAGGTGGATCTGCACGGTCGCGTGGGCAGCCTGCTCGAAGTGGGGACGGGGTTTCATCCAGAGCTGACCGGTCGAGAGAACGTATATCTGAACGGCGCAATTCTTGGCATGAAGCGCTCGGAGATCAGCGAACGCTTTGACGACATCGTGGCGTTTGCGGAAATCGACCAGTTCATCGACACGCCCGTGAAGTTCTATTCTAGCGGGATGTACATGCGGCTGGCGTTTTCCGTCGCGGCGCACCTGGAAACGGAACTACTGCTGGTCGACGAAGTGTTGGCGGTGGGCGATTCGGGCTTCCAGCGCAAGTGCCTCGGGAAGATGGGGGAAGTCGCCTCGCAGGGACGCACGGTTCTCCTCGTCAGCCATCAGTTGAATCAGATTCGCCGCCTCTGCACATCCTGCCTTTGGCTTGAACACGGGACCGTCCGCGGGCTTGGTCGGGCGGATGACATCGTCGGGCGCTATGAGGCTGCGGCCGCCTCGGGAGCGGGGTCAGACACTCCTCGTTCAACGCGGGAGCAATTGCAATTTCAGTCGTGGCGGCTGCTCGACACGCCGGACGAAGATCAACATTCCCTCAATCATTTTTCCACCGTGAAGGTCGCCGTGCGAGTTGCTGTGCCCCATCCGCTCCCCGACGCGCTTCTGGGGATTTCGCTGCGGAATTCTGATCATTTGTTGATCTGGTCTGCGGCGGCTCGACAAGTTGAGTTGAAGGGCCCCATGGCCTTAATCGAGTTTCAACTGCCGCAGCTTCCGATTCGTCCCGGACCGTACTGGTGGACCATGACCGTCCATCACGAGGGTCAACTGCTGGATCGCTGGGACGCCTTGCCGCCATTGAATGTGACCGCTGAGCCACGCGATCATTTTAACGATGCCTGGCAGGGACTGCTCAATTATCCATTGGAAACCGTGATTTCGACTCACTAAAAGTGATGAACGAACGCTGACCATGTCTCGCATCTTGCTCGGAACACACGTTTATCCCGCCCAGAACGCGGCAGCGCAGCGCATGCAGCGGGCGCTGTCGTCGTGGACAAAACTTGAGGAAGTGGATCTCGTCAACCTGCAATTTGCCAATCGTTCAACTACTCAGGCGATCGACCAGTTTGAAACGCAGCCGCTCCTGAAGCACGATTCGTGTACCGTCACAGGATTGCCGGGCCCCCGCAAGCCAATCGTCTCGGAGTTGCTGGCTCGTCTGGGTCAGCTCGCCGAAGCGCGTGGCTGCGAATACATCGGATTCTCCAATGCGGACATTCTGATTTCTCCGACGGCCATCGATCGTGTCTTGAGCAGCGGCCGGTCGGGCACCATCTTCTCGCGAATGGACATTGACGGGGAAAACGGGCAGCCAATGGGCGAGTTTTTCAGCGGGCAGGACACGATTTTCCTTAAGACGGCGACCTATCGCCGGCATCGCCGCTCGTTGCGTCCGTATGTGGTCGGCGAGATGCCTTGGGATGTGATCTACACCAGCTACTTCCTGTCGCACACCGATGTCGAACTTGTCAACTTTGGTGCCGACTGTCGACACGTCTGGCACGAAACCATCTGGGTCGATTCGCCCTTTGCTCCGCATGGCTGGCGGCTGGCGCATCTCGACTGGACCTATTTCGCCCGATGGTATCAGTATTACGAGGCCGCCAAGCAGATTCGGGCCGCGGGACGAGACGCGGACGAGGAAGCTCGCGTGCGACAGTCGATATTCGGCGCGCCATTGCGATTAACCGAACGCCTAAAGAATGGTTACCGCAGCTTGCGATATGGCGGTGTCTTTACGTGGCGGAATCATGACTGACAAGCACCAGCCACTGCGCGTGGCGCTCGACCTCAGTCAGATAGACAATCAGTCGCTCGGGTCTGGGCAGTACCGCTATGCCGTCGATCTCGTGAACGGGTTGGCCGCTTCCGACCAGGAGTTGCGGCTCGTTCTGTACGGACGCAATGACCAGCCGCGCGAGGAGTTTTTTCCGGCGACATCGGACAGCGCGCGGTGTCGCTATCACCAACTGACACCAAGTTCCGGACGGGGCCACTTCTATTTCGATCTTCTCCGATTGAGTTACGCGCTGGCACGCGATCGAGTCGACGTATTCCATCAGTTCCATACGAATATTCCCTTCATCAAACCATGCCCTGTGGTCGTCACTGGGTATCACTACTATTACGATCCGCAGTTGTTCGCCTCGAGACCGAATCGCTATTACCGATGGGCGCTTATGCATCGGGCGGACCTGGTGCTGACCATCAGCAACGCCACCCGCGCGGATTTCCATCAACACTACGGACTGCCGCACGGGCAGATGCGGACGGTCCATCTCGGACTCTCCTCATCTTTGGGAAACGCTGTCGGCGAATCGCAAAGGCGTTTGCCGCGATATGTGCTCTCTCCCTATAACCTGTCGGTGCCGAAGAATCTGGTCTCTTTAATGTGTGCGTGGCCGGCCATCGCCGAACAATTCTCCGACCTGCATCTCGTGCTATACGGTCGATCGCAGGTCAACCATGTGAACGAGGAGGAATTCGAGCGGCTGCTAGCCGGCCTGCCGGACCGCGACCGCGTACATCGGGTTGGCCATGTCGACGATGCAGAACTGGCGGGCCTGTTCCGCGACTGCGAATTGTTTGTCTTTCCCACCACCGTCGAGGGATTCGGCTATCCCTTGCTTGAGGCGATGGCCCACGGCTCTGGTTGCATTGCGCGAAACGCATCTGCGATGAAGGAAGTCGGGGGTGATGCCGTTTGTCTGGTCGAGACGCTCAACTCCGACGAGATTGCCGCCGCCGCCATCCATCTGCTCCGCAATCCCGACCAGTTGAGTCGTTTGGGGAAATTGGCGCGGGAGCGGGCCGCCGGCTTCACGACCGCGGCGATGGTCGCGCGGACTTGGGAGAGCTATAAGTCGCTGTTGCCGGCCGACCGGTCTGCTAACGGACGGAAAAGTTTGGCGATGGTGGAACAATGATGGTTCTGCAGTTGCTCGGGCGGCTTCGCCGACGGGTGGGCCGAGAATTGGAATCCCTGGCGTGCGGCGTGCGCTTCGCGCGGACGGCTTCCGGTCCGACGGCAGCGCTCGGCATGCTGGCAGCGGGAATGGTGCAAGCGTCACCGGGGCGGTGGTGTGGGCGGCTGCTCACGGTGATGGGCCTGCGGCGGGTCAGCCTCCGTCCGCGTCGTCTTGCGGGAGACCGCGTTCTCGTCGATCTCCTCGATGGAGGGCACACCTGCGTCGTCGAGGAATTCTTCGTCAGTCCGATTTGCTGCGACTTCATCCTCGTGGGCTTCGCGCCACAATATGTGATCGATTGCGGGGCTCACATCGGAATCTTCACCCTGCTGGCCCGGCGGCAGTATCCTGAGGCGAGGTTGACGGCGTTCGAGCCGAATCCGACGAACCATCTTGCGCTGCACGAGAACCTTCGACGCAACGGAGTCGATGGGGTGACGGTAGTGCCCGCGGCCGTCTCGGTGAGCTCTGGGCGACTCGGCTTTCAGTTCTCGGCCTTCCAGAGCGAAGGGGGCCGACTGGCAGCGGATGACGCCGTCCGACAGGATGCGTCGACCGTTACAATGGTGGAAGTCGTCGATCTACCCGAATTCGTCAGGAATCTGGGCGCGACGAGTCTGCTTCTGAAACTGGACGTGGAAGGCGAAGAGGAGCGGCTGATGCCGGAGCTGCTTCCGGTGCTCCCCCCACAATGCGCCATTTTCTTTGAGACGCATCGCGGACAGGAGTCATGGGAGGCGATCGACGATCAACTACGGGGGGCCGGTTTCACCGTCGATTTGCTCCGGGAACGAGGTCCCTTTCGCGATGGGGTCGCCGTTCGCGGTTCCCCGTCCGCACACGGTTCCGAACAGTCGCGCATACAGAAGACGTCTCAATGAGCAGTCGCCTTGCCCGCTCGGTCAAGTCGGGAATTAGGTATTGTCTGTCCACGCTGGGCTACGAGGTTCGTCGACGGTCCACCGCGCACGTCTGGGGCAGCGATCCCTATCGCGACCAGGTCGAACTGGTGCGCAGCCGACCGGTACAGACGATCTTCGATGTCGGCGCCAACGTGGGAGACACCGTCGCTGCGTACCGTCGGTTGTTTCCCGGGGCCACCATCCATGCGTTCGAGCCGTTTCCGGAAGCCTTCCAGGCATTGAGAGCAAACTTCGCACAATGCCCCCAGGTGTTGGCACATCAGTGTGCAGTGGCCGAGCGGTCGGCAACTGTGCAGTTTCATGTCAATGAAGCGAGCGTGACGAACTCCCTGTTTCCGGTCGATCCTCGTTCGACGGCGTTCGTCGACGCGGCGATGACCTCCGCCAAAGGGTCCATCGAGGTGGCCGCGGTGCCGCTCGATGACTTCTGCTGCCGGATGGGCATTGACACGGTGGACATTCTGAAAATGGACATTCAGGGGGGCGAAGGACGCGCCTTGGAGGGCGCCGCAAGGCTGTTGGCTGAACGTCGAATCCGCATGATCTATTCCGAAGTGCTGTTCGCCCCTTTGTATCAAGAGCAGGTCACGTTCTCGCAACTGACCGCTCAGCTCGAGCGTTGTGGCTATCAACTGTTCGCACTGTACGAATTGAAGACAATGGCCGCCGGTCTCGCCTGGGCCGACGCGATCTTCTGTCCCGTCGAAGCCGGAGTTCGCAATGGTCAGTGAACCCGTGGCCGCGTCAATTACCTCAGCGCCGCTTGGGCGTGTTAACGCGGACCAAGTTGTGCACGCGGCAGACGGGGCCGGCAAGGCAGAGTCCTCGCGGACTCGGAGACTTCAATCGGTGGATGTCTTGCGCGGACTCGCGGCTTTGGCTGTGCTATTGTTTCACGTCCCTCCTCTCGCCTGGCACGAGCGGCTACACGAGCGATTCGGTCTGTGGACTCTGCCCCTCGATTTTGGCGATCAAGGCGTAACGCTTTTTCTGGTGATATCCGGCTTCTGCATTCACCTTCGGCCGGCAACGGAGTATTTGGCCACACGAAACTTCCAAACAGATTGGCAACGGTTTTGGCAGCGACGATTTTATCGCCTCTATCCACCCTACATTGCCGCAATCGCGATCAGCTTGGCCGTGCATTATGCAATCCCACAAAGTTTGCCTGAGCAGCACCGCATCAAGAACCTCTGGCCAGACTTAATCACCCACCTCTTGATGGTTCACAATCTCACTACATACTCCTTAGGGTTATCCAACGGTGCCTTCTGGACGCTTGGACTGGAAGAGCAACTCTATGCGGCGTTCCCGATCTACCTTGCCATGCGCAGGCGGTGGTCTGCGGCTGCCGTGGTGACAGTCGCCCTTGCAATTGCCGTATTCTGGCGATGTGGACAACCGATTGCTGCGTCGGCTGTCTACCGCTTATCAGGAGTTCCAGTGACTCATCAGCATCTCACGGCGGGACCAGTGATCATCGGAAATTGGGGGACATGGCCATTTGCGTTCTGGTTCTCTTGGGTATTAGGCGCTGTGGCTGCGGAAGTATATGTAGGAGTAATTAGGCTGCCGAAGTGGTGTATGCGATACACGACGGCGGCCGGTTTTCTAGCTTTAGGCGTGCTGCTGAGTCCCAAATCGTGGCAATACTTTCCAGCATTCGTCGATAATGGCAACTTCGTCCGGCTTTTGCTGCCTCCGCTGTCGGGACTGGGGTTCGCAGTTGCGGCGTTCATTTTCGTGCTTCGCTTCGCGATCGCCGAACGGCTATTAGGCGCATTTGAAGGGCGAATCGCAAAATGTATGGCATTGTTGGGAATGATTTCCTATTCCCTGTATCTGATTCATGGGCCATTAATTGGTCTTGGCACATTTGTATTTTCCCTGGGCGACGGTCCTGCTGACGTTCCGTTGAGATATACGGTCTTGGTGCCTTGGTGTCTAGCCGCCGCGGTGGCATTTCATCTTGTGATCGAGAGACGGTTTCTCAACCTGACGAGAAAAGTGTAGTCATAGTCGCAACAGCCTGCATATATTCGTCCGCCCCATACCTACTCTAATCAAATCTAGGAATGTTGAGATCTTGAATGAATGCCCCGCATGTCAGCGACCAGTAACTGCTGTTGTAGACGTTGTTGATGCCGAACATTTATTCTTGATGTGGAACCGCAACTGGCCGATCGCGCCAGTTCCCGATGCAAACGTTATCCGAGGATGGATAGCAACGGATTTGAAGTCCGAGACAGTACGCATCCGCCATTGTGAGTCGTGTGGTCTCGAGTATAGTGACCCGATGCATTCCTGGGCGGCAGGGCACTATCCCTCTCAGTCGCACGGACTCGGATTCGATCACGCCCGTGCGTTGGAGTGCCTGTCCGCCATGCCGCCCGGGCAGGTTTTGGAAATCGGCTGCGGATGCGGCGAATTTCTTCAATCGGCGTCGGCATATGGTCACAGTTGCCTGGGAATCGACTTCAGCGTCGAATCCGTCGCTCGGGCGCAGGCGGCCGGCATGAATGCGCGGGTCATGGATCTCGCCGCGCTGTCCTCGTGGGAAGATCGTCCACCGGCTTTCGACGTCGTGGCGATGTTTCAGGTCATCGAACATCTCGAACGACCCGACGAAGTGTTTGCAGAAATCTCGGCCCTGGTGAAGACCGATTCGCTGTTGTTCGTCGGTTGCCCGAGCCCTGCTCGGTACACGCGAAAGATGTCGCACGCCCATCGCGTGGGTTCGGCTGAGTTCTGGGATTATCCCCCGCAGCACGTCCTGCGCTGGAATGCTGAGGCACTTCAGACATTTCTCAACCGTCATGGATGGATGGTCGAGTCCATCGAGCACGAGCCGTTTCGCATCGCGGCTGCCGCGGCAGAACTGGTGGCCATCGACGGCCGGGCCGGTGGCTGGTATGCCAATCCGTTGCGACGACGGTGGTCTACGTTGATGCGACGTGCACAATTAACCGCGCTTTCGTTCATCCAAAGTTACACCGGTACGCGGTTGTTCGTCCGGGCACGCCGTCGCAGTTGAAAGCGTGATGAAAGTGTTGAAATCGCTGCGCAATGTCGTCGCTGACTCTGCAGCCGTGGTGGCCTATTACCTGCCGGCGGTGGAGCCACTGTTGTGTGCAGTTGGCCGGGCGATCGAGCCGATTCCTCAGGTTGGCACGCTGTACCGCCGGGGGATCGACACGCTCGTCGCTCGGTTGACAACGAATGGGCAACATTTTCGCCGGTTGAACATCGGCGACGTGTCATTTCTGTTCGATGTCTCTGATTTCACTTCCCGGCCTTGGATTTTCCACGGCCGGCTGTTCGAGCCGGAGACGACGCGAAGCCTACTCGCGACTTTGAAACCCGGGCAGACAGTGTTCGACATCGGCGCCAACCGCGGTTATGTGACGCTCATCGCCGCGCTAAAGGTCGGAGCGAGCGGTCGAGTTCACAGTTTTGAGCCGAACCCCAAGGTGAGAGCAGAGCTCAGTGAGCATGTGCAAATGAACCGCGTGGCCGACCGCGTGACGATTTGCTCCGACGCCTTGTCCGACCTCGCGGGCCAAGACGTGACCTTCTACGTTTCGACACTGGAATCTAATACCGGATTGTCGTCGCTCACTCCCTCCGCAGAGCTGTTGAATTCGCAGGCGCTTTCTCCGGATCATACCATCACCGTCCGGACCAACACGCTGGACCAATATGTCGAACTGCACGATCTGACTGCCCCCATTGATCTGATTAAGATCGACGTGGAAGGCGCGGAGCTGATGGTTCTGAACGGTGCAGAACGCACCCTCCGCGAACGGCCGCCCCGGCGGTGGATCATTGAAACGGAGCCGGGCAGCAAGGCGTGCCGGTTGTTGACGTCGCATGGCTATCGCGAAGAGCACCTCGATCCTGCGGGCGACAAAGTGAATGCGGTCTTTACGCATCCATCGGTGGTCTGACGATGGATGGTCTAATTTCTCGGTCCGCCGCACTTTCTAAAATCATTTTGCCGATCGACGCTGTCATCATCGATCCAATTACCCGCTCCGATAAAAGTCCGGAACCGCCTGATTCTGCCATGACCAAGCCGGTTCGCGTGACTTGTCTGAACTTGGGGTTCCTAGGGCACAAATCCGTCGCGTGTCTGATTTATGAGCTTATGGCAGGCGATCCGCGAATCGATGACGCCCACCTCGATTTGGAGTCCAACCTCTCGCTAATTGATCGCGCCATCCGAAGAGTCATGTGCGTGCGACTTTTCGGGCAATCGGGGTTTCTCGGATCCAATCTCGACTTCGCCCGGTATCGGGCCGAATTGCACAGCGGGGTTCTCGCAGCCCGACGGCTTAAGGCATGGGAACGCCAACACGGTCCTGCCGACGTGCTGCATTTCCACACACAAGCGACGGCGTATTGCAGCCTGCGCCGAATGCAGCGGACGCCGTCGGTGGTGTCTATCGATTGCACCCAGCGCCTGGCCAGCCTGGAAGCTCAGAACAAACTGGAACGGCGAACGTTCTCGCCAAATGTCGTCCAAGATGGCGCGGTCTTCCGCCGGGCCTTCGCTATCACCTGCACTTCCGAATGGGCGGCGGCCGACCTCCGGGACTGCTATCCCGATGTGGCCGACAAAATTCATGTCATGCCCTACCCCGTTCGGGACGATCTTTTCGATCGAGGCTGGGCCGAAGTTCGCCTGTCCCGCAGTCAAACAGTACCGCACCGAAAGGTTCAAGTGCTGTTCATCGGTGGGGATTTTCCCCGCAAGGGAGGCGAAGAACTGCTTGCCGCTTGGCAGCAAGCCGGTCTGGCGAATCTTGCGGAATTGACTCTGGTGACAGGTTGGTCGTTTGCTGATCGGGGATTGCCGGCCGGCGTCCGTCAGGTGACGGGAATCACCGCTTACACTTCGGCGTGGCGCGACTTATGGGAATCGGCAGATCTGTTCGTGATGCCGACGCGAGGTGAAGCATTTGGCATGGTCTATCAAGAAGCTGCCGCCGCCGGTTTGCCGGCGATCGGCACGAGGCTAAATGCGGTCCCTGAGATCGTGGCTGACACTGTTACAGGGGTACTTGTGACGCCCGGGTCGGTTGACGAATTGGCAACGGCGATGACTCGGTTGGTGGATGATGCGGAGCTTCGCTATCGCATGGGGCAGGCCGCGCGCGAACGTGCCGAACAATTGTACGCGCCAGGAGACTATACCTCTCGACTGGTCGGGCTGCTGCTTGCTGCGCATGATTCGCGACGGACAACGGGGCAGTCGGCGGATCGGCGCGGCTGACTCGGACGCAAAACGTACAGCTTCAACCAACGCAAATTTCATAGTCAATTGACCGCCGGCAAACGGCGGAGGCTGTTTCGTCGTCTTAGAGCTGGCAGGGTTGGGGGATTCGATGAGTGCGGACATGCCGACCGAACGATGCGAATTTCCGAATGGTTCTTCCCGAAACTCGCGGATTGCTCTTGCCGTTTGCATCGTGGGAGTCGGGCTTTTGGGCGTGGCCTACCGAGCTTGGCTGGCGAGTGAGTTGCCGCGTTGGGGGGGCGATCCAACATATTCGTACTGCTATCGAGCAATGCTCATTCTCCAGGGAGATTGGCGCGGCTTGTACCTGATGTGGCATCCCCCGGGTTATCCTCTCGTCCTGTCGGGGATCTGCAAATTCGCCGCCCTGTTCGGAATTGCCCTCACGCCGTATGCGGCCGGAACAGCCTTATCGATCTGGTCGGGGCTGCTGCTCGTGCTGCTGGCGGATTGTTTGGTTTCGGCGCACTATCCGTCGGCGATTCCGCGGATACTGACCGCAGGCTTCATCGCCTTGTACGAGGGGCTGGCCTATTTTTCATCCGGGCCGTTGTCGGAGCCGCTCTATCTGGTGCTGATTTACTCGGTGGTGGTGATGGCCGACCGGATGCAGCCGAGCCTGCTACGAACAATGATCGCCGCGCTGCTGCTCGGCTTCGCCTGCACCGTGCGGCGCGAAGGGGCAATCGTGGCGATGGTTCTCGGACTGGCCGTGGCGATTCCTTACGCCTGGTCAGCCGGCCGGTTCAGCCTCGGTCGATTGGCGTCCAGCTTCTCCGTACTGGTTCTGTCGGGGTTGGCGGCTTCGTTGTGGATGCTGGCCGACCCGGGTTATCGCGAATTGCTCACTTCCGACTCGAGCGGCTTTACGGTGCCCCGGGTCAGCGGATTCCTGGCCAACGTGCAGCGGGCCTGCGAAGTGGCTTACGTCGCATGCATCGACTGGCTGCCCCACGTCGTGCTGCTGCCGTTCGTGCCCCTCGCCACGCTTGGCTTGGTGGAGATGCAGGGCGACAATGCCTTGAAGCGTCGCCGGCTGAATGTTTTCCTGCTGGCGGTCGTCGTCCCGACGGTGGTGACTTGCGCCTTGACGCTTATGCACAAACGAACAGGATCGGTCATTCTTCCGGCAGTCGGTATCTGGGTCGGGCTGGGCGTTGCAACTCTGGTGAACCGTCTGCATTCGCGGGGGAAGATGTGGGAAGCTGTGGCGATCGCGGTCGGCGCGGCGCTGTTAGTCGTCGGGCAGGCCGCTCGGCCCGCCTTAAAAATGGCTCGTTCCGCACCGAGTCCGCCCGGAGTTCCACAGGCTGCGGCAGAGCTGTTGACGAAGCACGCATCTCGCGACAATGCCGTATGGTCCTTTGGTTGCGAACCGGAAGTCTACGTGGAGTGGGGGACAGCCTTCTATTTCCCATTCCGGGAATTTCGCCAACAGTATCTGCCAGTCTACGAACGCCACCGGGGCGATCCCGGAGCGTTTGTCGCAGCCGTGAAAGAACAGGGTTGCGGATATCTCACGTTTACGATCGCGGAGCAATCTCAACAACAGGAAGGCGATCCTGAAGCTCTGGAACCTCAACCATATTGGTTCGGAGAGTTTCCGCTCCGCTCCGATTTGTGTGCACTGGCCGACGATCCTGAGCAATACGGCCTGCGGCTGTTGGGGGAGATTCAGGCCGCTCCCGGACGACGCGTGCTACTGTTTTCCCTCGCTAGAAGCCGGGACGCAGAACAGCCATGAGAATTCTCTTCGCGAACGACGGTTACGGAGATGCCGGCGGCGTCGAAGTGTACCTGAGCGAGATCAAACGGGGTCTGCTGTTGCGGGGACACGACGTGGCGATCCTCCACCACGATCGACACCGCGAGAACAGCAGCTTCAACGATGTCGTCCACTTCGGATGCGAGGAGATGGGCGTGCGGCGCGCCATGGCCGCCGCCGCCGAGTGGTTGCCTGATCTGGTGTACTCTCAGAATATGCGGTTTCTCGACATCGAGCGTCGGCTCATTGAGCATTTTCCCGTCGTGAAATTTATGCATGCTTATTCCGGAACCTGCATCAGCGGACTCAAGATGCACGCCTTCCCGAACATGCAGCCCTGCGGGCGGCGGTTCGGCGCGGCGTGTTTGGCCCTCTATTTTCCTAGGCGGTGCGGGCAGTGGAACCCGGCGATGATGACGCGACAGTACCGTTGGGCCGCCGAGCAGAAGGGGCTGTTTTCGCGATACCGCGCGGTGGTAGTGGCGAGCCGGCACATGGGGGACGAATACATCCGCAACGGCGTTCCCCGCGAGCGGGTCCACGTCAATCCCCTGTTCGCACCGGCGGCCTCCTGCGACTACGGAACGCGACAGAACGGCGCGCCGCGAAACCATTTTCGGCTCCTGTTTTTGGGACGCATGACGAAGCTCAAAGGGGGCGATGTGTTGATTCGAGCCGTCGCCGAGGCCGGGCGCGCGGCGTCAAAGCCGGTGCAACTCGTGCTCGGCGGCGATGGCCCGCAACGGGCCGGATGGGAACAACTGTCGAAGCGACTCGGAGTGACGGCGGAGTTTCCCGGCTGGCTCGATGAGCCGTCGCGGACGAGCGAACTGCAACGAGCCGACCTTCTAGTTATGCCAAGCGTCTGGCCCGAACCGTTTGGTTTTGTCGGACTAGAGGCCGCTCGGCAAGGTGTTCCAGCGGTTGCGTTCGACGTCGGCGGCGTCCGCGAATGGCTCGTGTCGGGGGAAACGGGCTGGCTGGTGACCGGCTCGCGACCGACGGCAGCAAATCTCGCCAAGTCCATCGCCGCGGCGCTCGATGATCCGCAGCAACTTTGGGAACGCGGCGTGGCCGCTCGCCGCCGGGCCGGGGAATTGTCGTTGTCAGCGCATTTGGAACGACTGGAGCAACTATTTACATTGGTTCACAGCAAATCGTGAATGCCACTCTGACACCGGTCTGGCACGTGATCACCGGCCAGTACCCCCCGAGCGCAGGGGGCGTGTCCGACTATTCTGGTCTGGTGGCGAACGGCCTGGCGCAACGGGGTTGTCAAGTGGAAGTGTGGTGTCCGACATTGCCTGTCACGCCATCGTTCGTGGAAGGCGTGACAGTGCATCAGTTGCCACGTGGCTTTCAGTTTTTGGGGCTTTGGCAGCTAAGTCGCGAGCTACGTCGCTTTCCCTCGCCGCGGACGTTGTTGGTGCAGTACGTGTATAACGCCTACGGTTGCATGGGAATGAACGTGCTGTTCTGCGTCTGGCTGCTGTGTCGGTGCGTCTGGCATGGTGACGACGTGCGAATCATGTTCCACGAACCGTTCTATTCCTTCGGTCCGCAACGGCTGCGTCGCAACTTGCTCGCGTTGGTGACGCACGTCATGGCGGGATTATTGCTGATCGCCGGCCGTAAGATCTACATTTCTATTCCAGCATGGGAGCAATTGCTTAAGCCGTGGAATCTGTTGCGGCGTCGCATGACGTGGCTGCCGATTCCGTCCACGATCCCCGGGGCGCCGCCAACAACAAAAATCTCGGACGGCCATCCGCTAGTCGTGGGGCACTTCGGTACCTATGGCGAGCAGATGCGAACTGGGCTGTTGCAATCATTTACCGCACTGCTCTCCCAGCGTACGGACATTCAACTCAAGCTCCTCGGGGGTGGTGGCAGGGCATTTGCGGCGAGATTGGGGGCCTTGGTTCCGGATCACACCGATCGCATTTCGGCATTGGATCGTCTCCCGGATGATTCTGTTGCTAAAGAGATCCGCTCTTGCGATGTAATGCTGCAGTATTATCCAGACGGAGTCAGCAGCCGGCGGACCAGCGTGATGGCCTGCCTGGCGAATGGCGTCCCTGTAGTCACGACAACCGGATGGCTGAGTGAACCGGACTGGTTGAAATCGCAAGCCGCGGCTCTCGCGCCGGCGGATGACTTCGCGGCGATTGTGTTTGCGGTCGGTCGGTTGATCGACGATCCCGGCGAACGATTGCGTTTGGCGAACGCGGGATGGGAGTTTTATCGGGCGACGTTTTCGCTCGACAGAACTCTCGATGTGCTGCTCCCCCGTCCGGCGGGCTGTACAGCATGATTTTCAATTCTCTGACGTTCGTGGTGTTCTTCGCATCGGTGCTGCTCATCGACCGGTGTCTGCCCCATTGGACGCTGCGCAAAGTCGTGCTGCTGTTGGCGGGATATCTGTTTTATGCGGCTTGGAATCCGAACTACGTCTGTTTGCTGATCGGCTCGACGCTGATGAATTGGAGCATGGCTCGAATCGTGGGGACGCCGGGCTCGCATCCGCAATCAATTCGGGCGGCGATCCTGGTCGTGGCCGTCGCATTGAACCTCAGCGTGCTATGTTACTTCAAGTACATTGACTTCCTTTTGCAGAATGTCGGCGCCTTGTGGCGCTGGGGAGGCTCGACGTTCGCCGTCGCGCCGCTGAGCCCCGTATTGCCGCTCGCCATTTCGTTCTGCACGTTCGAGGCCATTGCGTATCTGGTCGACGTGTATCGCGGCGACCACTCTCCGGACGATTCATTGGTCGACTTCGGACTCTACATCAGCTTTTTCCCGCATCTGGTCGCCGGGCCTATCGTTCGCCCCAATGACTTCCTGCCGCAACTGCGCGAACCGAAGCGGGCGACGGGCGATCAATTGGGCTGGGGCTTGTTCCTGCTGACGTTGGGACTCTTTGAAAAGGTCATTCTCGCCGACGGCATTCTCGCCGCTCCCGCCGCCTCCGTCTTCCATCAACCTCATTTGGCGACGACATACGACGCGTGGACCGGCGTGCTGGCCTTCGCGTTTCAGATTTTCTTCGACTTCGCCGGATACTCGACCTGCGCGATCGGGGCGGCGTGGTGTCTGGGGATTGAGCTCAAGCGGAACTTCCGGTTTCCCTACGCGGCGATTGGGTTCTCGGACTTCTGGCGGCGATGGCATATTTCGTTGTCGACCTGGCTGCGCGACTACATCTACATTCCGCTTGGCGGCAGCCGGCACGGCGAACTGCTGACCGCCCGAAACCTCTTGTTGACGATGCTGCTCGGCGGATTATGGCACGGCGCCGCCTGGAACTTCGTCATCTGGGGCGGGTTGCACGGGGCATTGCTCATGATCGAACGCTGGTTGCGATTGGCTTTCGGCGGAGTCTCGTTCGGAGCATTCGGCCAAGTCTTGCTCGGCGCGTTGACGTTCTTGGGCGTCTGCGTTTGCTGGGTTTTCTTTCGCGCCGCCGATCTGGACACGGCATTCACTCTGCTGACGGTGATGTCGGGCTGGCAGACGGCGGAGGCCACTTTCTTGCCGCGGCGGTCGGTACAAGCCGTCCTGGCGGTGGCGGCGAGCACGCTGGCCATTCATTGGTGGCTGCGCGAGTCAACGCTTGAGGTCGCCATCGAAGGAACCCCGTGGTGGGGTCTGGCGATGGCCTGGAGCGTCATGTGGGTTAGTGTGGCTTTGTACGGCGGCGATGAAGCAACCTTCCTCTACTTCCAGTTTTGAACCGCAGAAGCCCCGGCACGTTCCGTGGCCGAAGGCGATGGCCCTCGGCTTGGCGTTGACGGTCGGTGTCTTGGGGTTAATAGAATGGCAGTTCCGATCGGCGGGATTTGGTCCGTCAGTCCACGACGGCGCCGATCTGTGGTGGGCCAACTATCGGCGCATCGCGGCATCGGACGAGCCGCCCGTTGTGATTGTCGGCTCTTCGCGCGCACAACTGGGCATCGATCCGGCAACTTTGAGCCGCAGCATGGACGACCGGCCTGTCATTCAGTTGGCGGTCAACGGCTCCTCGCCGTTGTTGATTCTCGAGCACTTGGCGGGTGATCCCGCGTTTCGCGGCACTCTGCTGGTGGAGATTCAACCAATAGTATTCGATACCCGCCCGGCAGGCAACGCCGCCCCCGCAGCTATTCTAGCACAACGCGAGACGGCGGCGTGGCGACATTATGAAACCGTACTGCGAACGTCCGTACAATCGCGGCTGGTTTTCCGCAATCCGTTGTGGGATCCCAAACTGTATCCCCGCTTGCTGTTCCCCGGGACCTGGCATGGCCTGTTCTATCTCCAGATCGCTGCGGATCGGAGTATCAAGGCCGATTACAGAACCGATCGCGATCTCGCTCAGGAAGAGCGGTGGGCCAGAATCGTGGAAACCATGCGGCCCATGCATGACGGGCCAGTGGCTGAAGTGACGGATCGAATCACCCACGCCGCCCGTCAGATTCAGGCTCGCGGCGGACAGGTAATGTTGATCAACTTCCCTGGCAGCGGAGCCACCCTGTCGGCCGAAGAACGCCACTTTCCCCGCACGAGATATTGGGATCACCTGGTTCGTGAATCCGGCCTGTTGAATCTTCATCTGCACGACGTCCCCGCCCTGCAGCCGGTGTACCGTCCGTGCGATGGATCGCATCTCGACGGCAAGCAGACACGACGATTCACTGAAGTCTTGGCGACAACCGTCAAAGGCCTTTTGAGAAGCGAGACATGAAAACGATCCTCGTCACCGGCTCATCCGGCCTGATCGGTTCCGAAGTAGTGCGGCATTTTGCCGCGCGGGGCTGGCGGACGCACGGCGTCGACAACAACCTGCGGGCTGACTTTTTCGGGCCGCAGGGAGACACCACCTGGAATCGGCAGCAGCTTCAACGGGACTGCTCGGGCTTCGTACATCACGAACTCGACATCCGCAATCGCGAGGGAGTGTTGCGGTTGATAGCCGAAATCCGACCTGACCTGCTCGTACACACTGCCGCTCAGCCGAGTCACGATCTGGCAGCGTCACGGCCGTTCGAAGACTTTGACGTCAACGCTGTCGGCACAATGAACATGCTGGAGGCCGTTCGTCGCGGTGCGCCAGAAGCCGTCTTCGTGCATATGAGCACAAACAAGGTCTACGGTGACCGGCCCAACACTATTCCGCTCATTGAATTGGATACGCGGTGGGAATACGCCGACTCGGCATACGCGAACGGCATTTCGGAGGCGATGAGCATCGATCAGAGCAAGCATAGCCTATTCGGCGCAAGCAAGGTCGCAGCCGATATGATGGTACAGGAATACGGACGGTACTTCGGACTGCGGTGCTGCTGCCTGCGGGGGGGGTGCCTGACCGGTCCGTCGCACAGCGGCGTCGAGCTACACGGGTTTCTGAGCTACCTAGTGAAGTGCAACTTGGAAGGGCGGCTGTACCGCATCTTCGGTTACAAGGGGAAACAGGTCCGGGACAACATCCACTCGGCCGACGTCGCGGCGTTCATCGAAAGATTCTCGGCCGAACCGCGATCGGGCGAGGTTTATAACATCGGTGGCGGACGCGGCAACAGCTGCTCGCTGCTGGAAGCCATCGCCGCCGTCGAAGAACTGACCGGCAATAAGCAACAGACGGAGTACGTCGAGCAGAACAGGACTGGCGACCACATCTGCTACATCAGTGATCTATCTAAAATGAAAGCCCATTATCCCGGCTGGACGATCACCAAATCGCTGTCCGACATCTTTACCGAAAACGTCCGCGGCTGGGAGTTGCGGCAGAATTGACGGGCGGCATGACTAACAGCGTTCTCCTCGGTACGCACATTCACCCCGCCACGGGGGATGCTGCGCGCCGACAGAACCGCGCCATGACCGGACTTCAGGACTTGTGCCCGATGACGCCGGTCAATTTGCAGTTCGCCGATCGCGTCAATCTGCAGGAATTCGACGGGTTCGAGACGCTGGCGGTGTTGCAGCAAGATTCCAACTCCGTGACGGGACAGCCGGGCGTGCGGAAGCCAGTGGTCAGCGAACTGTTCACGAAGCTGGCGGAGGAGGCCGTTCAGCGCGGGGTCCGATATTTTGGCTTCACGAACTCAGATATTGTCTTCACTCCGGCAGCCATAGAACGCATCCTGCAGGGAGACCGACCCGTCTACGTTTTCTCCCGGACAGACTTCGAGCCGGGAACCGAGCGGGATACGCATTCATTGATCTACGGCACGGACGTCTTTGTTGTGGATGCGGGGTGGTGGCTGTCGCATCGACGCCGGTTTCGGCCGTACATTGTCGGCGAAAGCTGCTGGGACAACGTCTACACCTCGCAATTACTCTGCTGGGCGGGGGGGGTGCTGCTCAATCGGGAGCCGCTGGTCCGCCACGAAGCCCATCCGGTTGTCTGGAAGCAGAGTCCGTTCGCCGAGTATAACGGCTATCTGGCGGCTCTCGACCGGATGTACTTCACCCGCTGGGCGATCTACGCGGATCGGTTGGGTAAATTGCGTCAAGGCGGACCGGGAAACGCCGATAAGGTGGCAGAACTTCAGTTGCAGGCCGAGGTTTTCGCTAGTTGGAATCCGACGGTCACGCAAAGCCTCCTGCAGGCGATACGCGTGGCAAAACTGATCCTTCGGAAATCATTACAGTTCGACTGATCGCGAGGCGAATCATCTCAATAGTACTGCACGGGGAATACACTACTCGGGCTGACATCACTACTGAGACGGGCGGCTGCCAGGCTTGGTTACGAAGTGCGTCGGACGGAGACACCGTACGCGATATTCATCAATAGTTGTTGTCAAACAAGGGGGAACAGACTCCGTTCTTCCAATGTCGCAGCCGAAGCCGACTGGATGACAGCCCGACTTGCTGACACTGCGAGCGGTCTAATAGGGAGTCCGGTCTGCGGTCATTGGGCCCGAACTCACCGATCACTCCGCAATCAAGCTGAAGGTGGCTGAATGTATCGAATGATCGACCGTCTCTTGAGCCGGTTCGATGCCTGGCAATCGCTAAGGAAAAGCGCCAAGCTGCGTTCGGCATTGGGGGACCCGTAAGGTCGCCGACGAGGCGACACGCCGACTGGTGAAGACACTGCATCCTGATCGGCTGTCAGCCCTCGAGATATCCGGGAAGGTGTGGGCGAGTTTCGGATTCGGGGAGTATGTCAGCGTCGCTTATCCGGATTTCGATCTCTGCCGCCAGCGGCTGGACCGGACTTTCGACTTGATCATCGCCGAGCATGTGTTCGAGCATCTCGCGCGGCCCGAGCTTGCCATCCGGAATGCTTTCGAGATGCTGAAGCCGGGCGGCCATTTTCTGATGGTCACGCCGTTTCTTTACAAGGTGCATCCCTGCCCGATCGACTGCTATCGCTGGACCGAGACGAGATTGTCTGAGTTTCTGTCGACCGCCGGATTTGCGGAATCGAACGCCATCCAGACCGGATCTTGGGGCAATCGCGCGTGCATCCAGGCAACGTTTCAGCGCGAGTACATTCTGTTTAACCGATATCTTCACTCTATCCGCAATGAACCTGAGTATCCGGTGGCCGTCTGGGCGCTGGCGTGCAAGCCGGCCCCTCTATCGAATTAACTGACAGGAGAATCCTCCTCGTCGGCGATCATACCACCGACCCTCGGTTGGGATCCGCCAAGGTGCCCCATTAGCAGGCGGAGGAATTCCACGCTTGGGCATGACTGCGACATTGCGACCTGCTGTTCGCGTCCAATTTGTGCCTGTGGTCGCAATGAGTTAAGTTCAACCGTCGGATGTTATTTCGTGGCAGGGTGCGATCGATGGAAAACCACCTCAGAAACACCGGCTCCTCCCGTGAATTGCAAGCTACAGTGCATGATATGCTGACCAAGACTCGCAATTCCCTTGCCGACCGTGCGGGCACGGCTCTTGCCAGTTGTCTGCCGCTGGCAAGGACCGTGCTCCATGGGACGGCACCGTTGACATATCGGTTTCGGAGGACCCGTTACTTCCACCGGAGAATCGTCGACGCCTTGGCGTTGCGACTCAAACGAGGGGGGGGCGCTGAGCGCTCCTATCGTGTTGGGTCGCTGGCGATCAAGATGGACGTGTCTGACTTTTGCGTGCGACATCACTACTTCTCCGGCGAGTGTTATGAGCCCGACACGACAAACCTCTTCATGGACGTCATTCGACCGGCTGATGTGGTATTGGACGTCGGTGCAAACCATGGCTATTTTACCGTCCTGGCAGCCCATCTGGCCGGAGCACAGGGGCACGTGACAGCTTTCGAGGCGAATCCTATAGCTGCAACAATCCTTCGTCGCCATGTGCAGATCAATCAGGTAGCCGAGCGGGTGGAAATCATCGAAGCTGCAGTGAGCGCTGAAGGAAACGGTCAGGTTCAATTCTTCGTAGGGCAGGACGATGAGGACGCTTACTCATCGATTTGTCCCTCGGATTTTGCAGTCCGTCAGGGCTGGGTCAGTGCTGACCGGACAGTGATGGTTCCAACCTGTTCCCTGGACGATTGGCTGGCTTCGCACGGGCGGCCGCCTGTCCGACTCCTGAAAATTGATGTCGAAGGGGCCGAGGAGTTCGTTCTCAACGGCATGACGACGACTCTCGCCCAAAGTCCGCCGGACTATATCGTCTGTGAGACGACATGGGGAGAGGCTACGCATCGCACAATCGTTGCGCAAGGCTATGTCCCTGAAAAAATGTGCGGCGATCAGGACTATGGGAATATTTTGTACGTGCGCCCTGGAATCGCCCAGTGAAGATTCTCCTCGTCGGCGATTACCCCAACGACCCGCGGTTGGGATCCGCCAAGGTGCCCCACAAGCTGGCGGAGGAGTTCCGCGCGTTGGGGCACGACTGCGACCTGTTGTTTGCGTCGGATTTGGGACTGCGGCCTCGGCGGATGCATGCACGGTTCCTGTGCGGGCCATTGATAGCCGCCCGGGCGATCCGCCGGTCTTGGTTTAGGAACGGTCCGTATGACGTGCTGGACATCGCAAGTGGTGAAGGATTGGCAATACCGCTGCTCCGGGCGACCGGCGTCGTTCCCCGCACGACAGCATTCGTCAGCCGGTCGAACGGTCTGGAGCACCTCAACTATAAGCGGATGGTCGACGATCACCATCACGGACTACTGCACAAGCCGTGGTACAAGCGCTGGTGGTATCCGCTGACGCGGTTGCAGCAGGTTCGTCAAGCGGCCAGCGCCGCAGACCGCATGATTACGATCAACGACCATGACCGGCAGTACGTCGTCGATCAACGCTGGCTGCCAGCCGACCGCGTTATCACGGTCGGTCATGGCGTGCCGTCTCGCTTTCTGAATACGCAACCTGCCGCAGAACGCGGTCGTGGCATCTTGTTCTGTGGCACTTGGACAGGGGTGAAAGGGATCGATTATCTGGTGCCAGCTTTTGCCGAGTACGTCGCCCGAGGCGGAACAGCGCCCATGACAATTCTGGGAGGTGGCGTCCCGGATTATCAAATCCTCGCGGCATTTGACGCTGCGATTCATGATAAATTACGGATTGTCAATCGAGTGCCCGAAGAGGAATTGATGGCCGAACTCGCCCGGCACGACGTGCTGGTCTTCCCCTCGACCTACGAAGGCTTTGGAATGGTCGTTCCCGAAGCCATGAGCCAGCAATTGCCGGTCATCGCCACGCCGGTCGGCTGCGTCAGTACGATGATTCGGCACGGGGAGAACGGCTGGATTGTACCACCTCGCGATTCGGCGGCATTGGCGGAAGCTTTCAGGTCGCTGCTGGCCGATACGGGACTTCGGCGACGAATCGGTCAGGCGGGTCGCGAGACAGTGCAGAATCTGACTTGGGCGGAGACGGCGCGGCACACGCTGGATGTTTACTGCAACGCCATCGCAGTCCGATTGCGGCGTGCCTCAACGCGATTGGAGAGATCAACGTGCGAAGGAGAAAGCTGATTAACCTGACCCAAACGATGCTGTCATGTGGTCCCAGGGCGATACAATTGGCTCGGCATGCCATCTATAATGTAAAGGCGTTGCAACGGACGACCGAATTGTCGATGGCGGTGGCAGTCGTCCGACGGCGGCGGCCTGCAACGGTCGTGGAGATTGGCAGCTACCGAGGTGGCACGCTGTATTGCTGGTCTTGAGTCTCCACGCCGGATGCCCGGCTGGTCAGCATCGACCTGGCAATCGGCGAGCAGATGGAAAAATACGGCTATGGAGTTGGCGACCCGCATGTGCTGAAGGATCTCGTCCTTCCAACTCAAGACTTGCACGTCATTTTGGGAGATTCCCACTCCGCGGTGGTCCGGGATCAATTAGCGGCAATCCTCGGCTCGCGGCCGATCGACTTTCCGTTCATCGATGGCGACCACTCTTATTCCGGCGTGAGGTTCGACTATGAGGCTTACGCCCCCCTTGTTCGCAAAGATGGATTGATCGGGTTTCACGACATCATTGAAAACGCCGTAATGCCGAACCTCGAAGTGTGGAAGTCTTGGAGGGAATTGAAGGCCTCAGGCAATCAGTGCATCGAATGCATCGATCAGTCGGAAGGAGTTGGAATGGGCATTGGCTTTGTGGTGACCACGTGACGACAGTACCAGCTACGTCCCCTACGGATGTCCTGTTAACAGTCGGCGTCACCACTAGAAACCGTCCGGAATCCCTCGGCCGATGTCTGAAATCTCTTATTGCGATCGCTCCGGAACTCGCCGAGGTGATCGTGATTGACGATGCGTCCGACCCACCGGTCGAGCCGTCCGTGAGACTCTTGATTGGAGACCGGCTGCCAATTCGGTTCGTTCGACAGGAAACGAATCTCGGATACATCGTCGCTAGGAACCGCATCGCCACGCTGGCCCAGACCGATCAAGTGCTGTTACTGGACGACGACACACAGATTCTTGAGCCCGCGGCGATTTGGGCGGCCGCCAAGATTCTCACTGCGGATCCATCGCTCGCGGCCATCGCCTTCGCACAAGCTGAAGCAGACGGCCGTCCGTGGCCATGCGGCGCACAGCCCGCGCCGGCGGATTATCCGTGCTATACGCCAAGTTACATTGGCTTTGCGCACTTGATCCGCCGTGCTGTGTTTTTGTCGCTGGGCGGCTATCGAGAGTCATTCCATTTTTATGGAGAAGAAAAGGAATACTGCCTGCGAGCTCTGGACGCGGGATACCATATCGCATTCCTGCCAGCGTGCCGCATTGCGCATCTGCCCGATCCGAGTGGAAGGGATCCGCTAAAGTATTTCCGATATTACACTCGGAACGACTGCCTGGCGGCGATGTATACATTGCCGTGGCTGGCCGCAGTCGCGCGAATTACGGTGCGAGTACTGTTCTACCATCGTGCGCTTCGGATGCATATGGGGATTGAGGACCTGAATGGAAGGTGGTGGCTGCTCCGGGAATTGCGGGCAGCCTGGCCGGATGTGCTCCGACACCGGCGTGCGGTCCGCTGGCGAACCCTGTGGGAATGGCGACGTGTTCGTCGAGAATGGCCGGCCTATGCCTCACCAATCGGAACCGAGAAATGAGAGACTGGCTGAAATTGCGGTTCCCATATCTCTATTGGAAGGTGCGAAATGGGGTTGCCTTGGCGCAGTGGTGCGTATTGCAACTTCGTGCCAGACAGAGCGACCTGTCCGAACACGACTCATACGACGATCGCTTCTGGAGTTTTCATGATGGGGGGTACTGGGACGGATTCGCCCAACTCATTACAAATCAATTCAAGCCTCAGACGATCTGGGACGTAGGTTGTGGTGACGGAAAGCTACTCGCGTCGTTAGCTAAGGAAAACTCAACCGCACGTCTAGTTGGTTTTGATTACTCCCACGCTGCACGCAGACGGGCCGCCGCGCGCGGCGTGGACGTTCAACCGTTCGACCTGTCCAAACTGACGCCTGACGCGATACGAAAACTTGCTGCCGAGTTCGGCCCGCCAGACCTCGCCGTGTGTTTGGAGGTGGCAGAACATATCCCCATTTGGCAGTCCGGTCGGTGCCTTCAGCTACTGGCCTCGGCGCCAATTGTGCTTTTTTCGGCGGCTCAACCACTGCAAGGTGGAGTGCTACATGTGAATGAGCAAAGGCCGGAATACTGGGCCAGGAAGTTTGCCAAATTCGGCTATGAGCGAGACCCCGGAAACGCCTTGCTTCGTACGAAAGTCCAAGAGCTGGAGCTACCCACTTGGTATGGGGCGAATCTGCAGGTGTTTCGCCGAACGTCGAAGGGATAAATGTTGCCTCGTCGTCTGCTCACAATCGGCCATTCCTACAGCGTTGCGCTCAACCGGCGGCTGGCGCACGAGTTGGCGCTCGTGGGACGCAACCGGTGGGAGGTGACGGTAGCCGGTCCGGCATTTTTTCAGGGAGACTTGCGGCCGATCATAATGACTCCAGACCCGACGGAGCCGTGTCGCGTCGTTCCAATCAAGGCCCGCAGCACTGGCCGCGTGCACATCATGACCTACAACGGCCAGTTGCGGAGTCTAATGCAGGAAGGCTGGGACATCGTTCACGCCTGGGAGGAACCGTTCATCCTCGCCGGCGGACAGATCGCGTGGCAGCGGCCGCGCTCGTCGCGGCTGGTGTTTGCGACATTTCAGAATCTTGACAAGCGATATCCCCCGCCGTTTTCGTGGATTGAACGCTACTCCTTGAATCAGGCGTCCGGTTGGATCGCGTTCGGCCGGCTGGTGGCAGAGACTTTGCAAGATCGACACGGGTATCAAGGCCTGCCTAGTCGCCTGATTCCACCCGGTGTCGATGTCAACTATTTCCATCCAGATGACGAGCGTCGTCGAGAAATGGTGCTGCGACTCGGCTGGAACGAATCGGGGCCGCCAGTGATTGGCTATCTTGGTAGACTGGTGCCGGAAAAAGGCCTGCCGTTGTTAATGGACGTGCTCGACGCACTCCGAACACCCTGGCGGGCACTATTTGTGGGCACTGGTCCCCTGGAACAAAAGCTACGAGGTTGGATGGCGAAGCACGGCGACCGCGTGCGACTGCTGACCGATGTGACCCACGATGGCGTGCCTGTGGTCCTGAATGCCTGCAATCTTTTGGTCGCTCCCAGTCAGACGACGCCTACATGGAAAGAGCAATTGGGACGGATGTTGCTGGAAGCCTTTGCGTGTGGAGTTCCCGTCATTGCCAGCGACAGCGGCGAGATTCCGCACGTGGTCGGCGATGCAGGCCGTATAGTCCCGGAAGCGGACCGCAACGGCTGGGAACATGCCATCTGCGAGCTATTGGAGTCTCCTGCGCTACGTGCAGATCTGGCTCAACGGGGTCGTGAACGGGCTGAACAGTTCTTTGCCTGGCCGGTGGTAGCCCGCCAGCATCTGGCATTTTTCGACGAGTTGTTGTCCTCACCGGATCAGCGTGCATGACCACCTCCACAACGGCTTCCGCCGCTCCGGCACCGGGCCATTATGCCGAACGGCATCGGCGGACCTTCTTTCTGTCGTTCAGTCACAACGCGCGATTCGAGTACGCCCGCCGCACGGTTGTGGAACTTGCCGGTAAAAAGCTGCTGGACTACGGCTGTGGTGATGGAACGTTTTTGTCGGCGGTCCGAGATCAGTTTCCTGATGCCGTAGGGGCTGACGTTGCAGTCGATCAAGTGGCAGACTGCATCGAGCGGTTCGGTTCCGCGAGCACGATCCAGTTCACAACATGTGCAGCCCTCCGGGAAGAAGATTGTCGTCAGCAGTTCCAAGTCGTCTGCTGTATGGAGGTACTTGAGCATTGTCCGCAGCCTGTCGTCGAGGACGTGCTGGACGAATTGGCTCGGCTCGCTGCTCCGGGAGCTGTGGTGCTCATTAGCGTGCCGGTGGAGACCGGGCCGACGCTATTATTTAAGCAGTGCCTGCGGCGCATCGCTGGATGGCTCGGTGTGCCAGGCTACCAGGAAGGAGAGCGATATGCCTTCCGCGAATTCTGCTCCATGCTGCTGTCCGGCCCGGCGACGCAAATTGCTAGGCCGGTATACGCGACCTGCGAAGACGGCAGCGGCGGTTATCATGGGCACAAGGGCTTTAATTGGATGGCTTTACAACAGCGGATTGCAACACGCTTGACGATTGAACGTGTTGCATTTACTCCATGGCCCTGGCTGAGGGGCTGCGCCAACAGTCAGGTCTGGTTTCATTGCCGCGCGGCCGAAGCAATAGCTTCCGATAGGAATTGACTCGACTCTGTCGGCAACGAGACAATCGGGCGGAAACCACAAGGATCGGCGGCGGAACACGTCAATGGCATCAGAGGATGAAATGACATGAACAGCGTGCGCGGAAAAAGGGTGCTGGTCACTGGAGGGGCGGGTTTCCTTGGACGGCCTGTCTGCGCTGCCCTTTCGGACTTCCAGCCGACGGTTGTGCTTACGCCACGGAAGGCCGAGTACGACCTGACCGAGCAAGCCGCCGTGCGCAATATGCTAGATGATTTGCGGCCCGAGGTGGTCGTGCATCTCGCGGCGGTCGTCGGCGGTATCGGCGCCAATCGAGAGAACCCGGGACGATACTTTTACGAGAACGCCGTGATGGGCATCATGCTCATGGAAGAGGCACGGCGGCGCGGCGTCGAAAAATTCGTCACCGTGGGCACGATTTGTGCCTATCCCAAGCATACCCCGGTTCCCTTTCGCGAAGATGATTTGTGGGTTGGCTATCCCGAGGAAACCAACGCTCCCTATGGCATCGCTAAGAAATCGCTGCTGGTTCAGGCCCAAGCATATCGCCAGCAATACGACTTTCACGCGATCACCCTGCTACCGGTGAATCTGTACGGGCCCGGAGACAACTTCGATCCGGCGTCGAGCCACGTGATTCCGGCACTCATTAAGAAGGTTATCGACGCGCAGGATGTGGGACAACCTTACATTGATGTCTGGGGGACGGGCGCGGCCTCGCGCGAATTTCTCTATGTCGCCGACGCCGCCCGGGGCGTGGCAATTGCGGCTGATCAATATGATGATCCGGCGCCATGCAATCTTGGCAGTGGCCAGGAAATCACCATCAAGGCGCTGGTCGAGTTGATCTGCGAACTTTGCGACTACCGCGGCGAATTGCGGTGGGACGCCACGATGCCGGACGGGCAGCCGCGCCGTTGTCTCGATGTGACCCGCGCTCGTGAACGCTTCGGCTTTGTTGCCAGCACGGATTTCCGCGCAGGGCTACGGAAAACAATTGAATGGTATCTAGTTTCACGCAAATAGCCCTTCTTTAAAAGCTCCACACCAATATCCCGTACGGCCGCGAATCAGATGTTCCGCTGCGAATCGGCAGACCACGCGAGATCAACGGATCCAGACGTTTTTTGTCATGACAGTGGCGAGCGAGTTAGTGCTCGCCTCGAGACTTGCTGCACGCTTCATCGGTAAACAGGCTGTCACTGTTGTCAATTGGTTTCTGACCGTGTTCACGCCCAAGCCAGCATTCAACCCTTGGCATAGGGTTCTCTGGGCTATCGTATCTCGAAGGTGCTAATGCAAAGCAACTTGTGTTTCAGGCGGACAATGCCGGTCACTTTTGACCCGATTTGCACTTGGCTTCACGGGCCTCATTGCGTCGGCGGAAACCGCCGAAATCGCAAGTCGCTTCAGGTTCGATGGTTGAAGACGCGATGACCCTGCCGAATCCCTGATTTACATCTGCATGAGCCATCTAATGACCAGAAGGCTCGTGAAACGGAACGTTACCATTTGACAACAGGTTCTCAGTCCAGTAGCGGCATGGAATCGTATCTGAGCGAAAACTCTTTCAATAGCTAGGGAGCCCATGGCTTTCGCACGATTATCAGGCGCAACGACAATTCTCTTTCAGTTCGCGCGTGGCTCGCGACTGAGACAGAAGTACCGCGATTTCACGATGGTTCCGCAAGGCTCATTCTGGAAGAATATCGCCATCGCAGAGAAAGCGACGCGAGTTGCTGGTTGCGTTGTAGAATGTGGGACGTGGAGAGGAGGTATGCTCGCTGGGATTGCTGAAACAATGGGCAAGGATCGGCGCTACATTGGGTTCGACAGTTTCGCAGGCCTGCCGCCTGCGAAACTGTCGATTGATGGGCCGGATGCAATCAGATATCAAGGTAATGTCGAGGGTGAATGGTATTTCAACAACTGTACTGCTAACCAATCGGATGCGGAAATGGCCCTCGCCATGTCAGGTGCTCGTCGTGTCGACTTTGTCGTCGGCTGGTTTGAAGATACAGTTCCCCGTTGGACCGCCCCGGAACCTATTGCACTCTTGAGGTTGGATGGAGACTGGTATGACTCTACAATGGTATGCCTTGATCATCTCGTGCCGCAATTGGCGCCAGGCGGATATGTAATCATTGACGATTACTATGCTTGGGGTGGCTGCGCAAAGGCTGTGCATCAGTGGCTTGCAAGAGCTGGTATTCCTATTCGCTTGCGTCAACTCCATAATGATGTCTGTTACTATGTAATGCCGGACAGCAATGACTCGATGATACCGACTTCGCACACTACTGATTGACACCACAACAAAACTGCTGCGAGTCCACGTCTGGGGGAATTGTAAATATCTCAACGTGTGCTTTCGGGTTTGCATTGATGGACGCAATGTGCCAATTAGGTTCCGACGCTGTGATCGGTGTTATGTCCTCTCCTAAATCTCTGCTAGCCAAGTGTCTGTCGACCGAATGCGAGGTTCACCTTCAGGTCTCGGTGATCATCTGCTCGCATAACGGCTGCCGTAATTTGCCGACGACACTCACGGCCTTGGTTCGCAATGCTCAGGCTTTTTCTGCGTTTGAAGTGGTCATCGTCGACAGCGCTTCGACAGAAGACATACTCTCCGTGGGCGATAGTCGCCAATCAGTCAGAGCGCTCATTCAATTGGGTGTTGATGTGCGAATGTTGCGTAGCGAGTATCCGGGACTGACTGTGGCGCGCATTGTCGGCGTAAATGCAGCACGAGCTCGAGTGGTCTGTTTCCTGGATGATGACAACGAAATCTGCGACGAATATCTCTCTCGCGGTATGGCCTATTTCGATGATGAACGCCTGGGAGTGCTCGTATCGCGGGTGTCGTCGCAGTTCGCGGCGCCTGCTCCGCCATCTATCGTTCGGCGCCAGCATTTACTCGCTATTAATGAGGCACTGGGGAATGTCCAGATTCTCTGGGAGCCCGAAGTCGCGTGGTGCCCGACCCTGGGGGCCGGTTTGTGGGTACGTAAGGCGGTGTTTCTGGAGATCTATGGTCATCCCCCCAAAGCGGTATTACCGGATCGGACCGGCGGAAACCTGATCAGCGGGGGGGACATCGAAATCGGTATTTGGACGGGTCGACTGAATTACCGGCGGGTCTACGCACCGAATGTTCGCCTAAATCATCACATCCCCGCAGGGCGGCTGACGACTCGCTATTTTCTGCGGCTGATTTCTGGTGTTGTACGGTCGCAAGCAACGCTCATCGAAATCTACCAGCTGTGCGAAGCGCCGCCGCGCTGGTGGCGCTGGTGGCGCTGGTGGCGTCTGCCGGGTTTCATTCTCGCGGCAGTGGTGGTGGCCCTGACGCGACGCGATAGTTTCCGGGAGTTCGCGTTCATCGTGGGAGCAGAAATCGCCGAATGCCAGGGCTCATACGATCTGACAAGGATGAAGAACAGTCAATTGGTGTAATTGACGGACCTGTGTGGGTTCTCAAAGGCACCTCCGTCAGAGATTCTATCGGGAATGCAAACGTGGGCCTCGATACACCTGCTGTGATGCTATTGAGCGGAGCCAAGGCGCTGGGAGTTGATTTCGCCAGGACCGCGATGATCGGTCGGCAATCGTTCTGGCCGGATGTTGCGACGTTGCGGCGAGTTTTTACTGTGCACAAACTCAATATTGATGCTGTAAACTTCCTCCGCGACAATCCATATGGCGAGCGATTTCTCGCTCTGCTGGGGGCGCAGGAGATCTCATCGCTTGATTATTCCACCTACGAACAGTCTTCATTGATACATGATATGAATACTCCAATTCCAACTGATTGGCATGAACGGTACTCCGCTGTGTTTGATGGAGGGACAATCGAACACGTGTTCAATATCCCGCAGGCATTCAAGAACTGTTTGGATATGGTTCAGGTTGGCGGTCACTTTGTCCAGGTGGGTGTTGCTAACAATTATCTTGGGCATAGCTTCTGGCAATTCAGTCCCGAACTTTTGTTTCGAATCTTATCCCCTACAAATGGTTATCACATCAAAGCAGTACTGATGCACGAGGTGGTTCCGGGGGGGAGCTGGTATCGCGTTCGCGATCCAGCCGTGATCAAGACCCGCGTCGAGCTGTGCAACCGCAGACCGACCTATATTCTTACGGTCGCACAGCGTGTTGCGAGTTGTGAGATCTTTGCTCAGAATCCCCAACAAAGCGACTACTTGCCGATGTGGAGCCGGACCGCCTGCCCGGCGGCAGGCCGGGAAGCCTCCAGGCGATCGATGAGATGGCGATCGCGTTTGCCACTTTCTATCAAGCGTGAGCTGAAGCAATTCTGCAATCATTTCTCGTTGTTCGGACAGGGTTGGGGCCAACCTTGCTATCAGCAGATTGATGCTGACGCCGTAATTCGTGGAGAGATTGCAGATGACTGACGGCGCGTTTCTTAGTTCGACTTTGGCCCTGCAAGGTGCGTTGAGTTATGGGAATTGGTAGGGCACAAAGAGCCGCCTTGCTGGTAGATTCCGGGTGCTTACAAACCTTGAATCCCTCCGAGCAAGGAAGCTCAGGTGTCCAGGATACCACACGGCGTTCGTTCTGTCTGGCAGCAATGGTCGGGCGAATTTTCGGAAACGGTCTGGCCTCGCTTCCTGGTGCTGTTGATCGCGGCCATTCCCTGCGTGGGTCGGCACACGATCTGTCGGCTGTTGCGGATTGCGGGCGCTCTGGCCGACGGGCACTGGTGCAGCTATCACCGGGTGCTGTCGCGGCGACGTTGGTCGAGCTGGAATCTGGCGCGGATTCTGGCTCAGCACGTGGTCGACCGGTTTCTGCCGCGCGGCACGATTGCCATTTGCGGCGACGACACGGTCACGCAGCATCCCGGAAAGCAGGTCTACGGCAAGGCCCGGCATCGCGACGCTGTCCGTTCGACCCATTCCTATACTGCCTGGCGGTGGGGCCACAAATGGGTGGTGCTGGCGATCCTGGTGCAGTTGCGGGGTTTGAGCCGTCCCTGGGCCTTGCCCGTCATGGTCGCCTTGTATCGTTCGCCCGAAGAGAACCGGAAGCGGGGGCACCGCCACAAGACGACCTGCGACCTGATGCGACAACTCTTGTGCGTGCTCCTGCGGTGGTTTCCCCAGCGGAAATTCGTGTTTTCTGGCGATGGCGGATTTGGTACGCACCCCCTGGCGCGTTTCGCTTCCCGCCAACCGCGACTGGCACTCGTCAGCAAATTCTACAAGGATGCCAACCTCCACCATCCGCCGCCGCAGCGGAAGGCTGGCATGCAGGGTCGACCGCGCATCAAAGGGGGCAAGCAGTCCTCGCCGGAAGCGATTGTCACCCAGACTCGTCGTCGGCAGCGACTCAACGTCTCGTGGTACGGCGGAGGTCGTCGGCAGGTGGCCATCGTCACGGGGACCGGACACTGGTACAAGTCCGGCGCAGGACTGGTCCCCGTGCGTTGGGTCTTCTTCGAGGATCTGACGGGCACGCATCGCGACGAATACCTCTTCACGACGGACGTCCAGCTGACGCCCCGACAGATCATCGAAGCCTATACCGGTCGCTGGGCGATCGAAGTCATGTTCGAGGAGGTACGCGAGCATGTCGGACTCGAAACCACGCGTGGACGCTGTGCCCAGACGATCCTGCGTGCCGAGCCATGCCTGTTCGGTCTCTATACCCTGATTGCGCTGTGGTTCTCGGAACTGCCGGAGCACGAACGCCGGGCACCGGCGGTCACCTGGACGGGGAGCGTCAAGCAGACCCTGACGTACTCCGACGCCATTACGTTGGTGCGTCGGCACATCTGGCGAAACTGGGTTTTGGAAAGCCCCCGCCATGCCACCGCCTTCCAAAAACTCACACCCAAAGAAAAACAGTCAATACTGACCCTGCTGACTCAGGCCATGTGATGGCCAAAGTCGAACTCAGAGCCGGACAAAAACGTGTTAAAAAAACGTGTTAACTGAAATACTACCGGCTGGAAGCCGGTAGGTTCGGGGAATCGTGAACTCCAGACTGAAGTCCTTCGCTCACGATGGGGAGACTTGAAAATCGTCACCGCCATCATGGGGCTCGGTGCCATCCTGCAGCCGGATGTACTCCATGATGACCTCGTCCGTCACCGTCCCTCTGGACGCCACGAAGTAGTCCCGAGCCCAGAGGTGGCAGCCCCATTACTGCTTTTGCAGGTGACGGAACTCCATCAGCAGCTTCCGGGAAGACTTCCCCCTGATGTATTGCATGATTTTTCTGGGCGAGAGATTCGGTGGACAAGACAGAAGGACATGCACATGATCCCGGGAAACGGCGCCCTGCAGGATTTCGATCTCATGGGTGCGACAAATCTCTCGAATCAGATCTCGAAGCCGGACTCCGACAGAACCGGTCAGGATCCCTTTCCGATATTTCGTCACCCACACAAAGTGGTACTTGAGATCAAAACGGCTGTGAGCCCCGGTCCGATAGTGTTCCATATCCGCAATTCCAGCAATTCAGCATAGAACCTGAAGGTTTCGCCTGAAGGCGAGGGTTTTTGACCCATCGCGAGGACAATGAAAAGGTGCGGCCGCATCGGCAGTGTCAGGTGTGTTCGGTGGCCATGCGATGACAGATGATGCTGGCGGTCAAAGCTTGCCAGCCGTCCATAATCAGATCCAGACGGTCGTAGAGGAGTCGCAAGCGACGCAAGCCTTTCAGCCAACCGCTGGTTCGTTCGACGACCCAACGCACTCGACCGAAGCCGCTGCCATGCTCTGCCTTTCGACGTCGAATGGCCGTGTCCATACCGAGAAAGCCCAGCAGTCCCCAGGTGGCCTCGGAATCGTAACCCGCATCGGCCACTACGAGATCAGGTGCAGAATCCGGGGCGTTCAAGTCGAAGCCAAGTTCTTCCAGTTTCAGAACGGCGGGAATCATTTGGGCATGATCGCTGGTCCCCGCGGGGTCATGGGTGAACACCAGAGGCACGCCGTTGGCGTCTGTCAAAACAGAGCGTTTTGTGCCTGATTGGCCTCGATGGACTGGACTCGGCCCGCTGGATTCCCCGCCGCCATGAGCACGAACCAGAGTCGAATCGATGGTCACGATGTCCGTTTCCAACGGACCATGTTCGTCGAGCTTTGCCAGAAAATGGCGATGGATCTTCGGCCACACCTCGAGCTGCTGCCACGCGGCCAGCAGGGTGCGCGCGGTCTCCCCGCAACAGCCCAGTTCCACCGGCACGTCCAGCCAGCGAACTCCGGTCACCAGAAAATAGGGTTCATCGCGGAATTTCGTGGCTGAGTTGGTAGGTGTCAGTGGTTGGTGTAGGCTTGGGGTATGACGACACTTTCCGAGCATTACGGACAGCTCTTGGGTTTGGATGCGGCCTGGCGGGTGGTGGATGTGGACCTGTCGCTGGGCGTGCAGCGGGTGACGATTCGGCTGGAGCCGACGGGTCAGCCGTGTGCTTGCACCGGTTGCGGCGCGGTGCGTCCTCTCAAGGATCATGCCCCGGAACGGACCTGGCGGCATCTGGACACAATGCAGTTTG
>VFQN01001336.1_pt1 | contig 41634 bp, 43 predicted proteins | sample 3512371 | NCBI WGS metagenome assembly VFQN01 (sample SAMN10412370, study PRJNA504923) | tailings metagenome | isolation source: Replicate 2 from Balatoc abandoned mine | place: Philippines: Itogon, Benguet | collected 2017-08-28 | reverse complement strand
CCTGCAGGCACGTGGCGCCTGCTTTGGGAGCCTCCACTTTTCCCAGGGCGGTTCAGCCAGGCTTCGCCCCCGACGGGTGCGCGCCCCTCGCCGGGGGGTCGCTTTTCGACCGGCGCGCGGGGGTCAGTATTCAGGCGGCACCGACAATCCGGCCTGGCGTGTCCACAGGGGCGTTGCATTCTGGATCTGGCGTTTGGGGGTTTTTAGGAAGCGGCGCCGTGGGGTTTCCCGATGAGCGTCCGATCATGGCGGGCGAAGATCGGCGGAATCCACGACGAAAGGGCGACGAGATGACGCGTGTCTTCCGTGCCTCCTTCATCCTGAGCGCAGCGGTCTTCGCGGTTGCCGCGCTCCCATCGACGGGGCTTGCCTCGGGCGGCTCGGCCTTCGGGCAGCACGTCGCTGGTTGTGCCCAGGAGCACCTCGGTCACCGCACCGCACCCCCGTCGGTCACCTGCACCATGCCCGATGGCACGACCATGACCTTTCCGAACTTCGGCGCCATGGTCCAGCACGAGCGCAACATGTAGGTCGCTCAGCTGACCCATTGGCAACAAGGTGCCAGCGACGCCGGGCCAGCTACGCTTTGCTGCCGCGATTGCGCTCAGGGCGTCCGGGCGATCGGCTTGGCACTGCTGGCTCGAGGCGGGCGGACCACAACGTCTTCGGCTGGAAGCCAGCGTTCGCCACTCCCTCCTAACGACGAACATCGCCACCGTCGCTTGCGGCTTGTCGCGGAGGCACGTCGATCGCCGCCTCGTCAGGCTGGTCGCGATGTAGCCGCTCTGGGGGCCGGGGTATGGAGTTGGAGCTACCTCACTTCCGTGGACAGGTTCGCGCTGGGGTCGGTAGGGGTTCCGACGCCGGCCAGCGCCCCCGTGAAGGCTGGCTGGTCGGCGTCGGCGGGCCCGCAGGGCCCGTGGTCGGTCATGTGCTGCTCCTCGAAGTCGGCGGGTGACAGGTAGCCGAGGGCGGAGTGGCGGCGACGCCGGCTGTGCCGGCCCTCGATCCAGCGGAAGACCTCCTCGCGGGCGGCGTTGCGGCTGCGGAACGAGCGGCGGTGCACCAGTTCGGTCTTGAAGCTGGCGATCGCCGACTCGCAGGTGGCGTTGTCGTACGCGCAGCCGCGGCGGCCCATCGAGGCCACCAGCCCCGACTCGGCGAGGGTGCGGCCGAAGACGGTCGATGCGTACTGGGTGGATTCAACCGGTCGTCGCAACACCTCGAGTGTGGAGGTGTTGGATGGGGCGACCACCAGGGTAGGCATCGGCACAGGTGGGCAGGGGGCCGATGCGCTCGCCGGGGCGCCCGCCACGCCGGCGTGAGATCGAGCGCCTGTTCTGGGCGGGCATCGCCGCGGGGCTCTCCAGCGAGGATGCCGCGTTGGCCTGCGGGGTTTCGGCGCCCGTCGGCACGCGGTGGTTTCGCGATGGTGGCGGCATGTCGCCACTCAGCCTGGCCCCACCCTCGGGGCGCTACCTGTCGTTCGCCGAGCGGGAGGAGATCGCGATCATGACCGCCCTCGGCCGGGGGGTGCGTGAGATCGCCCGCTGGCTGGATCGCTCGCCCTCGACGATCTCCCGCGAGCTGCGTCGAAACGCCGCCACGCGCGCGGGCCGCCTTGAGTACCGGGCCGGGGTCGCCCAGTGGAAGGCCGAGCGGGCCGCACGGCGCCCCAAGGTGTCAAAGCTCGCCGCCAACGAGCGGCTCCACGAGTACGTCACCGAGCACCTGTCGGGAATGATCGCGCGCCCCGACGGCCAGCCGGTGCCGGGCCCCACGACGCGATGGATCGGGCGCCGCCATGGACGGCGTCAGGATCGGCGCTGGGGTCGGGCGTGGAGCCCGGAGCAGATCTCGGCTCGCCTGGTGCTCGACTTCCCGGATGATGAGTTGATGCGGATCTTCCACGAGGCCATCTACCAGGCGCTCTACGTCCAGGGCCGCGGCGCCCTGGCCCGCGAGCTGGTCGCCTGCCTTCGCACCGGCCGGGCCCTGCGCGTGCCCAGGGCGCGCACCCGCGGCCGCGGCAAGAAGTTCGTCGGCCCCGAGGTGATGATCAGCCAGCGGCCCGCCGAGGCCGCCGATCGCGCCGTCCCCGGCCACTGGGAGGGCGACCTCATCCTCGGCCTCCAGAGCTCGGCGATCGGGACGCTGGTGGAGCGCACCACCCGTTATGTGATGCTGCTGCACCTGCCGCCGATGTCCGGCCATCGCCAGGGGCCGCGGACGAAGAACGGGCCGGCCCTCGCGGGCCACTGCGCCGAGGCCGTTCGCGACGCGACCGCTTCGGCGATCGCGTCGCTGCCCGAGCACCTGCGCCGATCTCTGACCTGGGACCAGGGCGCCGAGATGGCACAGCACGCTCGACTTGCCGTCGACGCCGGCGTGGGCGTCTACTTTTGTGATCCCCACAGCCCCTGGCAGCGGGGCACCAACGAGAACACCAACGGCCTGCTGCGCCAGTACTTCCCTCGCGGCACCGACCTCAGCCGCCACCCCCGCGAGGACCTCGAGGCCGTTGCGGCTGCCCTCAACGGCCGACCTCGCAAGACGCTCGGCTGGAGGACACCGGCGGAGGCATTCAACGATCACCTACTCTCAACGCAACAAGGCGGTGTTGCGACGACCCCTTGAACCCGGACTGGCTGCCGCGGTCGGAGTGATGGATCGCCCCGGCCGCGGGACGCCGGGCGAGCGTTGCCATGCCCAGGGCGTCCACCACCAGGGCCGCCTCGAGGCCTTCGCGCATCGCCCAGCCGACGATCCGCCGGCTCCAGGCGTCGACGACCAGGGCGACATACAGCCAGCCCTCCCAGGTCGGCACGTAGGTGATGTCGGCGAACCACACCTGGTTCGGGCCGCTGGCGGCCGAGAACCGTCGCAGTACCAGGTCGGGCGCCGCCGGCCGAGTGCTCGGCGTCGTCGTCGAGTGCCGCCGCTTGCGTCGGCTGACGCCCTCCAGGCCCTGCTCGGCCATGAGCCGGGCGACCCTCCGGCGGCTGGTGTGCACGCCCTGAGCGGCCAGCTCGGCATGCACGCGCGGGACGCCGTAGGTGCCGTCTGATGCGGCATGGATGGCGGGCCACCCGGGCGGCGAGCGCGACATCGACCGCTGCATGGTCGCTCACCGGCCGCCCGCGCCAGGCGTAGAAGCCGCTGCGGGAGACACGCAGCGTGCGGCACAGCCTCGCCACCGGATACCGCTCCTTCTCCGCCTCGATCAGCCGGCAGGTCATCTCGATCCGCCGCTCATCGTCTCCTCAAGCGAAGAAGGCCGCTGCCTTTCGCAGGATCTCCCGCTCCTCACGCAACAACCGGTTCTCGCGCCGCAGCCGACCGAGCTCGGCGCGCTCATCCGAGGTCAGCCCCTCGGCCTCACCGGCGTCGATCGCGGCTTGTGCGACCCAGTTGCGCAGCGTCTGCTCCGAGCAGCCGAGATCGCGGGCGACCTCGGGGATCGGCTGGCCGCCGTCGCGTACCAGCCGCACCGCCTCAGCCCGGAACTCCGGCGGATACGGCGGCCGTGTTCTTCCCATCGTGGACTCCTCCCTGGAGGCCGAGGCCCCCAATCGTCAGGTGTCCACGAAACCGAGGCAACTCCAACTCCAACTCCAGTCGAGTGTGACGCTCTCATGTCGACGTTGCCGGGCTTCCGTTAGCCGACGGGACAGGTGGGTACTCGCGTCGAGAAATCGCACAAAGGAGGCACAGACGATGACTCACGGAACCAAGGCCGGGAGCGGCTCAGGACTGAAGGACTGCATCGAGAACTGCACGGAGTGCGCGGCGGTCTGCGCGGAGACCGTCCAGTACTGCCTCGAGAAGGGCGGCGACCACGCCGCACCGGCGCACGTCCGCTTGCTGCTGGACTGCATCGACATCTGCCGGACGAGCGCCGCCTTCATGATCCGCGGCTCTGAACTGCACGCTGAGACCTGCCGGGCCTGCGCCGAGGTCTGTGCCCGCTGCGCCGATGAGTGCAGTCGCTTCGACGACGAACGGATGGAGGCCTGCGCCGAGGCATGCCGCCGGTGCGCCGAGAGCTGCCGCGCCATGGCATCCGGCTGAGGCGCAGGGAGCCGAGGCGGCGGCGTGGCTGCCGTGCGACACGCCGTGCGCAGTCGACCGCGTCTCGCCAGCGCGGCCACAGCCATGAGCAGGACCGAGGGCTCCTACTGAAAGGAGGACTCACTGAATCCCGACCAGGAGCATCAGGCCGGCCGGAACGAGGACGACGGCCGAGAGCGGTCGAAGGAGGCCCGGATGTATCTCCGCTTCGGCGCGATGATCCTCACCGCGATGGTGGTCATGTACGCGGTGATGTTCAGTTCAGCATCCAGGCCAGCATCACCAGGCCCATGGTCCCACCCATGGCGAGCGCCATGAACATGCGGCTCTCGCTCCAGCGTACGTGGCCCCAGGCGTAGGTCCCCATATCGGAGTCGGCGGCTCAATCTCCTCATCGTCGGAGTAAGCCTCCTGTTGCCCGGCGGCGCGGTCTTCCTCGACCGGAGCCAGGCCACGGTGGAGGGTCGCTCCTTCGTGTCGGCAATGATCCTCACCATTCGCTGGCCATCCTGTGGTCCGAGCGGTCGAACCTGGAGGACGTGCGCATGTGCGGGTTGGCCGCCGCGATCAGCGAGGCATAGCGGCGGGAGATCGACGAGATGGAGTGGCTGATCGACGACATCAACCAGCGTGGTCCCGCGACGACGGCCGCCGACGCAGAGGCGCGGCGCGTCCCGGACTTCGACGGCACGGCCGAGCGCCAGTGCGGCGACTGTGCTGGGTGGACCAGGCTGCGCTCCCGGTCGGCTGACGCAGGGCGGCCGGGCGGGTAGCGGCTCGGGACACGAACCCGAGCCGCTACCCGTCGGCGCCCTACTCCTTCAGCCGCCATCCCTGTGCCAGGAGCCAGACGAGCAGCGCGCAGATGGCCACGGCGGCCACCGTGGCGATCGCGAGCGCCGCCCCCACAGAGCTCTCGTGGACGCCGACGTATCCGAAGCGGGTCGCGTCGACCAGGTAGTAGATCGGATCGAGCCGCGTCAGGCTCCGCCACGGCTCGTCGAGGCGCGACACCGCGTAGAAGACCCCGCCGACGAGTGCGAGCGGGGCGATCACAACGCTGGCGATGAAAGCCTGCTGGTCGAAGCTGTCGGCCCAGACGCCGGTGATCACGCCGAGCGCGCCGAAGATGATGCCGGTCAGCAGGAGCGCGGCGATGACGACCGCGGGCCGCTCGACGGCGTCGCCGAAGGGCGAGGCGACCAGCCAGACGAGGGCCGCCGACAGCCACCCCCGCAGGAGGCCGCCGCTCATGTAGCCCGCGGCGAGCTGCCATGCCAGCAGCGGGCTGGTCAGCACGTCGTCGATGTAGCCCTCGTTCTTGGCCTGGAAGACGCTGGTCGAGTTGTTGGCGAAGGCCTGTCCCGCCACGGTCATCACCAGGAGGCCGGGGAGGATGAAGGTCAGGTAGTCGGTGCCGGCCACGCTCCCGAGCTCGCTGCCGAGGGCGCCGCCGAAGACGGCCAGGAAGATGACGCCGGTGAGTACCGGCGGCAGGATGGTCTGCGACCAGAGCGTCATCACGCGGCGCATCTCGCGGCTCGCCAGCGCCCACAGGCCCCGTCTTCGCGCCAGGCGGAGGCGGTCGGCCGTCGGCGTGGACGGCATCAGCGCATCGCCGCGACGTAGGCGTCCTCGAGGTCCGACCCGCCGAAGCGCTCGATCAGGTCGGCGACGCTGCCCTCGGCGAGGATCCGTCCGGCGCGGATGAAGGCGACGCGATCGCAGAGCGCCTCCGCCTCCTCCAGGTAGTGCGTGGTGAGGAGGATGGTCGCGTCATCGTGCTCGTGGAGGCGGCGGAGGTAGGCCCAGAGCTCTCGACGCAGCTCCAGGTCCACGCCGGCCGTCGGCTCGTCGAGAATCAGCAGGCGCGGGCGGTGCATCAGGGCCCGGGCGATGAGCAGGCGCCTGCGCATCCCCCCGGACAGCCGGTTCGGCCGGGAACGAGCCTTCGTCGTCAGGTCGAACACCGCCAGCAGCTCGTCGGCCCGCTGCGCTGCGGCGGCGCTCGCCATGCCGAAGTAGCGCCCGTGGTAGGTCAGGACGTCCCGCACGCGGAGGAAGCGGTCGAGGTGCACGTCCTGCGGGGCCACGCCCACCTCCAGGCGGGCCGCCGAGGCGTCGGTGATCGCGTCGAGGTCGAACACGAAGATGCTGCCGGCCGGGCCCCGGACCAGGCCCGACACCATCCCGATGAGGGTGCTCTTGCCGGACCCGTTGGGCCCGAGCAGCCCGAACACCGAGCCCGCCGGGATGTCGAGCGACACGCCGCGCAGCGCCTCGGTGCCGTCGGCGTAGACCTTCCGGGCGTCGACGACCCGCAGCGCCGAGCCCGCGGTCCGCCCGCGCATGGTCACCGGCCGGCGGGACGCGTCATGCGCCAACACTGCCAGCGGCGGCCGGGCGATGCCCGGCGCTCAGCGTCCTGCGGACGTCTGCCTCAGGCTCCCGCGATCAGCCCGGTCAGGTACATGACGACGATGCCGGCGAGGAAGCCCCCGACGACCCATCCCGAGCCGAGCCCGCCCGGAGCGCGCCGCGCGATGTAGCGGCCGACCTCCACCACCACCTGGGCGGCGGCGCCGACGGCGATCGCGAAGAAGAGCACCGCGAGGATCTCGTTGGTGAGGAAGCCGCCGATCCACGCGCCGAGGATCGCGGGAGCGCCCGCGATCAGCGCGAGCCCGGCGAGGTGGCGCAGGCCGACCCGCCGGCCCTCGGCGATCGGCGCGGCGATCCCGAGGCCCTCGGTCACGTTGTGGACCATGAACCCCACGATCAGGAAGCTGCCGAGCGCGAGCTGGCCGACCGCGAACGAGGAGCCGATGGCGAGCCCCTCGCCGAGGTTGTGCAGGCCGATGCCGATGGCGACCATCGTCGCGAGGGCGAGGCCCGCCAGGGGCGCGCTCCCCCCGGCGCCGCCCCCGCGCCGAGACAGGCGCTGGGCCACCCACGACAGGCCGAGGAAGCTCACCGCCGCACCCAGCAACACCAGGCCGGGGCCGCCCAATGCGCCGGGCAGGGCGGCCTGCAGCTCCAGCGCCTCGAACAGGGCGTCGACCGCCAGGAATGTGAGCAGACCGCCGGTGAGCGCCATGAAGGCGGCGAGCCAGCGCGGATCGGCGCGCCTCAGCGACGGCAGCCAGAGCATGCCGAGCGCGACCGGCACGACTCCGACGAGGAACCCGATGAGGGCGTAGCCGCCGACGCTGCCGCCGTCGATGCCCGGCGTCTCGACCGCGGCGGGGATGGCGATGGTCGTCTGGATGCCGCTCGAGCTGGTGACACCGACGGTGTACGGATCGTCCTCGACCCAGGTGTAGGGGATCTCGAGGGTCGTGGAGCGCAGCCGCTCGATCGTCTGGGGGCCGTCGGTGGTGAACGGCACGATGGCGTCGTCCACCGTGACGACGGCGATCGTGATGTCCTCGGGCTGTGGGTTGCGCACCAGCACCCGGATCTCTCCGGGGTGGAACTCGACCCGACGGATCTCCACCTCGTCGGCCGGGGGTGGGTTGGTGCCGATCAGGTCGGTGATCGAGCTGCCCGAGGAGACATAACCCGCCGCGACCCCGATCAGCATGAGGATCGGCAGGAGGGCCAGCAGGCGGGCGGCCCAGCCCCCGCCGCGCGGCCGGGTGACCGAGTCGGTGCCCATCAGTCGTCGCTCACGTCGAAGAAGCCCATCCAGCCGAGGTCGGTGAACTCGGACTGGTGGGCGTGGAACATGAAGCGCCCTGCGTTGTGCCAGTCGATCTCGATGATCCCGCGCTCGCCCTGGCACTGCATGACCGTGTCGGTGTACTCGAAGCGGTCCGTGCTGCCGGTGGGGTAGTAGCGGAAGAACTCCCCGTGCAGGTGGAAGGAGTTGATCAGGTCGAACTCGGTGAGGTTGGCGAGATAGATCCGGAGCGTCTCGGAGCGGCGCACCCGGATCGGGTACTTCGCGTAGTAGAAGGCCTTGCCGTTGACTGAGTAGAAGTTGTTCTCGCCATCCCCGTCGGTGTCGAAGCCGTTCATCACGAGGACGATCTCGCGGGCGGGGCGCCGCGGCGTGGGCGGGTCGATGATGAAGGCCCCGTAGAGCCCCTTGTGGATGTGCTTCTTCAGCGGCGGGGCATGGCAGTGGTAGAGCTGCATCCCGTAGGGCCGAGCCGGGAAGCGATACGTGAACGAGTCGCCCGGCTCGACGATCTCGAAGACGCCGTCCATGTTCGAGGGATGGATGCCGTGGAAGTGGACCGTGTGCGGGTGCGCGCCGGCGTTGCTGAACTCAACCTCGAGGATGTCGTCCTCGGTCGCGCGGATCACCGGGCCGGGGACCGTGCCGTTGTAGGTCCAGGCGGGGAAGGTGACGCCCTGGGCGACCTCGATCTCCCGGTCGAGGGCGACCAGCGAGTAGCGGCGTACCCGCCGCGGTTGATGCGCCAACGCCGGCGGCGGGGTGAGGAGGTCATCGAGGTCGGTCGGCCCGCCCGGCGCCGGGACCGCGTCGCCGACCATCGACGCGTGACCCATCGGGGCATGTGGGTCGCCGCCCGTACCGTTGGATGACCCCGACCCGCCGCTCAGGGCCGGGGCAGTCGCCAGCCCCGCCATGGGGATCGCAGCGATGACGGGTGCCGCGCCCATGAGCGCCTGCCGCCTGGTGAAGCGTCTGTTAGCCATGGATGGTTAATACAGTTAGTCACGGCTAGCGGCAAGCGGTTGGAAGTGGCCTCGCCACCGAATCAGTTGGCGTAGCAAGGGCGGTGAAGAACTCGATGCCGAGGCGGAGCCGCCAGCGTCGTGAGGAGCGGCGGCGCGGTGAGGGAGGAGGCCGACGAGGTCGGCGCATCGGCGCCATTGAAGCTCCAGCGACGGCGCCCACCGCGGCGGCGGAGCAATCGAGGCCCTCGTGTTCGCTGCGCCAGACCAATCGCACGCCACATCAGAAAGTGCCACCCGTCGTCGCCTACCTCACTCGACTGGGCCCTGTTCGCTCGGCCGCCACCGACCGCGCGGGTGGCGGAGGCCGCCGACGTGCAGGACGTCGGTCCGGCGCTCGGCTGCCACGTGATGCGCGTGCGTCGTCATCGCGTCACCGCCGTCCGACGAGACGGCCGAGGGCCGTCATGAGCTCCGCGTGCATCTCCTCGCGGTTTCCGGCCCCGGCGTCGAGGATGCAGTGGCGGGTGTGGTCGTCCACGAGCGCGAGAGCCATCTTGTCGAGGGCGGCCCGGACGGCGCTGATCTGCTCGCGGCCGTCGATGCAGTACCGGCCCTCCTCGACCATCCCGGCGATCCCGCGGACCTGAACCTCCACGCGGCGCAACCGCCGGTGGACGTCGTCCCGGCCGGCGACGTCCGGGGTCCGGCGAGTATGGAGCGATCTGCGTGTCCGGCATGGCAGGCCTCCGTACAGGCGGGGGGTATCGACCGCGGAGAGCCTAAGAATACTCCCCCCATGTATGCAGGGGTTGCCGCTGCGAGGTGCTCCCACCCAGTAAAGAGGCGGGCGGAGATGGACGAGACCGGGACGGCTGCTGCGCGGCGATGGTGGGCCCTCGGACTGATCGCGGCGGCGCAGTTCATGGTGATCATGGACACGTCGATCATCGGGGTCTCCCCGACATCCAGAAGGCGCTCGGGTTCTTCCAGAGCGGCCTGTCGCGGGTGTTCAACGCGTACGTCGTCGCGTTCGGCGGGCTCCTCCTGCTGGGCGGCCGGCTGTCCGGCCTGCTCGGTCCGCGCCGGGTGTTCATCGCCGGGTGTGCCGTCCTCACCGCTGGATCGCTCGCCGCCGGGCTCGCCTCGGCGCCGGAGGTGGCGATCGCCGGGCGCGCGCTCCAGGTGCCGGCGCCGCGTTGATCGCACCGGCGGCCCTCACTCTCCTCATGACCCTCCTCGGGCCCGAGCCGCGCGAGCTCGGCAAGGCGTTCGCCATCTACGGCGCCGCCGCCCCGGCGGGCGGCACCGCCGGGGTCTTCCTCGGCGGCGTGCTCACCGAGTGGACCGACTGGCGCTGAGTCTTCCTCGTCAACATCCCCGGGGGCTTCGCTGCGCTGCTCACGAGCCGCGCCCTGCTGCCCGCCGGCCAGGCCCGACGGGGCCGGATCGACGTCACCGGCGCGGGCGCGATCACCGGGGCGATCTCGCTGGCCGTGCCCGGCATCGTCCGGGGCCCGACGTCGGCTGGTCGTCCGCCGAGACGGTCGGCGCGCTGTCCGCCGGCGTCGGCCTGCTCGCGGCCGTCGTCGCGCTCCAGCGACCCGCCGCGAGCCGCTGATGCCGTTCGGCATCTTCCGCGTGCCGAACCTCTCGGCCGCGAACATCGTGGCTGCGCTGCTCGGCGCGGCCTGGATCCCGATGCGGTGCTTCTTGAACCTCTGCCTGCAGGAGGTGCTCGGCTACGGTGCGTCCGAGGCGGGTGCGGCGCCTCTCCCTATGACCGCCGCGATCATGGTCCTGATGGTCGGCGTGACCGGACGCGCGGTCGCCCGCTTCGGCGTCGCCCGCGTCTCTGTCGCCGGTCTGGCGATCCTGGCCGCCGGCATCGGCTGGATGTCGCTCGTCCCTGCGGACGGCAGCTTCCTCTCGGACGTCCTGCCCGCCGCGCTGGTCGCGGCGGTCGGCATGTCCCTCGCGTACATCCCCGTGATGATGGCCGCGCAGTCCGGCGCGGCGCCCCAGGAGGCTACCTACCAGGTCGGATCGGCCCTCGGGGTCGCTCCTCGCCCTGACGACGGAGCACTTCACCCTGCAGTCCGTCCGGTCGGCGACGAGCACCGAGTGAGCCGGGCGGTCGGCGCTCTTTTCATCGTCATGGCGTCGAGCGGCCTGGTCGCCCTCGCCTTCACCGGGCAGGCGACCGAGCTCGGCAGGCCCTTCTGGGCGCTGGCCCTGCTGCCCCTACCGGCGCTCCTCGTCCTCGGGACGCTCACCTACCTGCGCCTCGAGCAGAGCGCGATCGACGACCTGGAGTTCCCGGCTCCTACCGCGGGCTCGCACCCACTGCTCCGCCGTTCTTCCCCGCGAGCGGGGCGGTGGGAGGGCCTCCGGTCCCCGGGCTCGCCGGCGGGCGCGCACGTCGCCACCGCCTGCACTCCCACGCCGCGACCATGGTGCCGGTGGTCGACGGCCTCCTCGCGGGCGGGGATCGCGGTGTCGATCGCCGGCACCGCGGGATTCCCGCTTGCGCCTCGGCGGCGCTCGGCGCCGCGGCCACCGTCCTCGCCGCCGGGGGTTCGCCGCCCACCAGGCGCGCGCCTGGAGCGCCGCGATGGCCGTCGCGTCCACGGCGGCCGCGGTGACGCAATCTGACCTCTGATGCCTTGCCGGAGCCGGTGCCCTGATGTGACGGAGCGATGACCATGGGACCCGCATCCGTGGTTCCCCGAAGGCGGGATCAGGCCGTGGCCTGACGGGAGGGCACCTCCTTCACCCGACGATGAGGCGGACTGCACATCGACTGCGCGGAGGACGGGATGCACCAGGGCGACGGGACGAGGGCCTTCCAATCGAATCGCGCCACGTCCGATGCCCGCCGCGCGCCTGGCGGTCTGGGGCTCCGGTGACCGACTACGGCTACGGGCTCTGGCTCCTGGTGATCGTCAACTCGGCGGTCTTCATCATCTTCGCCGTCAGCTTCCTCCACCCGACAAGCGCCCGCGACTGGCGGGCGCTGGGTGGCTTCTCCGCGTTCGTCGTGGCGCTCTTCACCGAGATGTATGGCGTCCCGCTGACGATCTACCTGCTCTCGGGGCCGCTCGGCGATCGTTTCGACCTCGACCTCACGCATGACCGGGGTCACCTCTGGTCGGACCTCGTGGGCTGGGGGGGAGATCCCCACTTCAGCCCCTTCCACCTCGCGAGCTATGTCCTCATCGGCGGGGGCTTCTGGCTGATCGCCGCAGCATGGCGGGTGCTGTACGCCGCCCAGCGCGCGGGCGCGCTCGCGACGAGCGGACCGTACGCCCGGGTCCGCCATCCCCAGTACGCGGGGTTCCTCGCCATCCTGGTCGGGTTCCTACTGCAGTGGCCGACCCTGCTGACCCTCGCGATGTTCCCGGTCCTCGCCGTCATGTACCGCCGTCTTGCCTCCGCGGAGGAGCGTGAGGTCCGAAGCGCCCACCCCGCGGAATGGGACCCCTATGCGGCGATCACGCCGCGCTTCATGCCGCGCATCGTCCGTCGCGGGGCGCCCACGGGTGTTTCCACCGATCTGAAGGGAGGAACACGATGAACACCACCACGCCACGTGCGGCGGTCCCGGGCGGCGGCGCGGAGTCCGTCGCCGCGGTCCGGGACGGCGTCGCCGCCGGTCCCCCACACCACCAGGCACTGTCCGCCCTCCTCGGGCGGGTCCCGCTCATCGGCCTGCTCGCCGTGCAGGCGGCGATCGGCTACGAGTGGTTCATGTCCGGCCTGACCAAGATCGTTCGGGGCGGCTTCCCCGCCGGGCTGGCCGAGGAGCTGGAGGAGAAGTCGGTCGGTGCGCCCGGCTGGTACCGAACGATCATCGACGACGTCCTGATCCCCAACGCCACCACCGCCGGTTACCTCACCGAGATCGGCGAGTTGCTCGTCGGCATCGCGCTGATCGGCGTCGCCGCGGCGTTCATCTTCGTCCCCGACAGGCTCACTCGGCAGGTCCAGGAGGCGCTCTTCGCCCTCACCGCGATCGCGGGCCTGCTCGCCCTCGTGATGAACGTCAATTTCCACCTCGCCAACGGCTCGGCCCATCCGTGGCTCGTGCCGAAGGACGGCTTCGATGAGGGCGTCGATCTCGACAGTCTCATGCCGTTCATCGAGATCACCCTCATCGTCGTCAGCATCGCGGCGCTCCGCCGGCTGCGCAGCGCTCGGCCGGACGCCGCCCCGGGGCACTGATGAGTGCCGGAGCGCCGCCGAGGCCCGGGGCCAGGTCCGGGAGCGGGGGCTCGGGGAAGCTCCCGCCCCCCTGCGGCCCCGGCTGTCAGGTGACCGTGACCCGGAGCTGAAGATGGTTGTCCGGTCCGATCGTCGACGCCTCGGGCATCTCCGCCGCGGCGAGCTCGACGGGCCTGGTCGCCAGGCGGTAGACGCCGGGCCGCATGAAGCGCACGCCGGCGGTGTCCATCATCGCCATCGCCGCAGGCATCCTCAGCCGCGGTCCTGAGAGTTCGATGAGCTTGTGGGGCGTCGAGATCCTGATTCAGGACCGAGAGCCGCCCGCCGCGCGGCAGCGAGACACGCATCATCGTCGCCTGGCGCCCGTCCTGGTTCCAGTCGTGGTCGCCGGCGCGGACGCGCCCCCCATCATCGAGGCGTTCCGTGTCATGGCTACGGTCGTCCCCATGCCGGAGCCCGCCGGCACGGTCTGCGTCGAGTGGCCGTATTGGGCGATCGCCACCACGGCGAGCGCCCCGGCGGCGAATCCGCCGAGCGTGAGAGGGTCGTGTTCATCATGCTCACCCCCTTCGCAGGTGAGATCGCTGGACCCTCAGCCTTCGCCGCCCGCTCGCCGGCGCCATCCGCGCGCCGCCCGATCGCGCTCGCCGCTTGTCCGCAGCAGCCGCGCCGATTCCCGATGCCGCCCTTCGGATTCCTGGTAGGCGCGAGCCGAGCTCCGGTCGCCGGCGCGGCGGCCTCGGTGGCTAGGAGCCCATCTCGTGCATGTGGCGCACCATGGTGCCGAAGTCGGCGAACGTCATCGTCGAACTGTCGGGCATCCCGCACGTGACGCGGGTGGCGCGGGCCGCGCGCCGAGATCGGCGCGCGCGCACCCGGCCACGTGCTGGCCGAAGTCCGGCCCGCCGGCTGCGAGGACGGCGGGCGCGGTGGCACCCGCGAGCACGGCGGTCGCCGCGAGGGACGTCATCAGCGCGATTCGGGGCACGTCTCCTCCTCTGACGCGGATCGGCACCGGCCACCTGGTCGGGGCGTCAGCAGCGTCCCCGCGACCGTCCGCCGGGGCATCCGGGTCGCCCCGCCCCAGCCTTCCAGTGACCCGAAGGTCGCCCCGATCCGGTCGCTGCCATCGCCCAGCTCCACCCGATCGTCACGCCCGCGGCGATGACCTGGGCGCAGACTCGGCTGGACGAACGGGCGGGTGCGGCAAACCACTACTCCCCCGGGGCAGGCAGCACGGATGCGCCCCAACCGCGACGAGGACGAGGCTCGCGGCATGAAGAAGGACGCGATGGGGGAACCTCCCCCGGGGTACCGGGTCCGGCTGCGCACGGTGCTGCGCGTCGCGGGGGTCGAGAAGAGCTTCCACCGCGGCATCTGGCCGCGGCGGCGCACGATCCCGGTCCTCAAGGACGCGTGCCTCGAGATCCGGGCCGGCGAGCTCGTCGGCCTCGTGGGCGAGAACGGCTCGGGCAAGAGCACGCTGATGCAGATCATCGTGGGCTTGCTCGAGCGCGACGCGGGTGACGTGGGGCGGCCGGCGCGCTTCGGCTACTGCCCGCAGGTGCCCATGCTCTGGGACAAGCTCACCGTCGACGAGCACTTTGATCTCTTCGCTCGCGCCTATGGGCTCGACGAGGGGGCCGCGTCACGAGCAGCCGGTGCGCTCCTGGCAGAACTCGACTTCGCCAGGTACCGCGGGTACCGGATCGAGGAGTCTCGGGCGGCACGCGCCAGAAGCTGAACCTCGCCCTGTCGCTGATGCACGAGCCGGAGCTGCTGCTGCTCGATGAGCCGTACTCGGGCTTCGACTGGGAGACGTACCTGCGCTTCCGGGAGATGTCCCGAGCGACGCCGCGACGCCGGGATGGCGATCCTCGGCGTTCCTCTCCGGCACCCTCGCGTTCTTCCAGGTCAGCTCCTCCCGCGGCGCGGATCGCCGCCTCGCGGCCGCCGGCCTGGGGCCGTGGCGCGTCTCCTGCGCACGGATCGCCGCATCGCTCGCGATCGGGGCGCTCGTCAGCGTCGTCGCTTTCGCCACGCCGTGGCTGCGCAGCGGGATCGCCCATCCGCTGCACGCCCTGGTCGCGATCTTCGCGTTCGCCGTCATCTACATCGGTCTCGGGGCCGTCATCGGCGCCCTCGTCGCGGGAGCGCTCGAGGGGTCGCTCCTCGTGCTGCTGCTCTTCTCGGTCGACGCCTTCACGAGCCCCCAGATGACCTCGAGCGGCGCGCTGGCGTGGACGCCGACACGAGGTGCGGGCGAGCTGCTGATCGCCGCCGGCGCCGGACAGGGCTCGCCGGGTGCCCACTGGGTCGAGACGGCCGCGGTGGCGGCCTGCTCGCTGCCGTCGCGCTCGGCGCGTTCTGGACCGCCGCGAGGACGCGGTCATGACCGCCCTCGACCGCGCACGCACCGCGGCGTCGATGGCGTTCCGGGAACAGGTCCGCAGGCCGCTCGTGCTCGTCCTGATGGTCGTGATCCCCGCCTATGTGATCACGCGCAGCATCGCCGAGACGCTCCCGACCCCGCGTCGCATCGGCCTTCCCGACGGCGTCTACGTGACGACGACGATGAAGTCGCTGCACGGCGCCGGGATGGGTGGGGTGGTCGTCGCCTTCGTCGCCGCGTTGCTGGGCGTGTTCGTCATGCAGTCGGCGCTCGAAGGCGATCGCCGCCTCGTCGTCGCCGGCTTCCGCCCGGGCGAGACCGTGACCGCCCGGCTGCTCGTCCTGCTCTCGGAGACGATCCTCGTCGTCGCCGCCTCGGCGGTCGTCACCGCGGTCAGCTTCGACGCCGCGAGCTGGGCACCGCTGATCGCCTCGCTGATCCTGCTGGGGTTGATCCACGCGGCGATCGGAGCCCTCGCCGGCGCGCTGCTGGACAAGCTCGCCGCCACCTACCTGCTGCTCTTCCTGGTGATGACCGACATCGGCGTTGTCCAGACGCCGATGTTCCACGTCACGCCGCCTCGGCTCGCGGCGCTGCTCCCCGGCTACGGCCCGTCGCGGGTGATCTACGACGGTGCGTTCTCGACCACCTTCCACGCCTCCACGGAGCTGGTCCTCGCCATCGCCTGGACCACCGCGCTCGCGGTCGCGGTCGCCGTCGTCCTTCGCCGGGCCGTCGGCCCTCGCGGCTGAGGCGAACGCCACCCCGGACGACCCGATGTGGCGAACCGATGACCGTTCGCGTCGAGCGGCGGGTTTCCCGCATCGCGCCCACGTGGTCCCCCGACGTCCGCCGCGCCCTGAGGACGGACGATCCGCCTGGAGGCAGAAGACGAAGGAGTCGCGATGACGGCGCAACCGACACAGAGGACCGACGCGGCACCGCGCGCAGCCCGAGCGAAGGGACGGCCGATGAGACGGCCGTCCGTCAACCTCACGTCAGCCGAGCGCGCCGTTCGGATCCTGACGGGCACGCTCGGAGTGATCGTCGGCGCGCTGCTCCTCGCCTCGGCGGGGGCCGCATGGGTCGTCGCTCTGGAGGTCCTGCTAGTGCTCGCCGGCCTCGATCTGATCGTGACCGGCGCGCGCGGCCACTGCCCGCTCTATCGGGCGCTCGGCTACGTCCCCCCGTCGCCCAGGAGATCGACATGACCAGTTCGACGCACGACGACGACACGACACCGGAGGAAGCTGGTCCGGGGCCGGGCCACGGGCATCACCGCTGGATGATGATCGCGTGCTGCATACCGATGCTGGCCATCGCGATCGTCCTCGTCGCCACCGGTGTCGTCGGGTCCGGATTCATCATCGTCGCGATCGCCTGCGTGGTGATGATGGCGCTGATGATGGGCGGGATGTCGCACGGCGGTGGGCCGACATCGCGCTAGGGGAGTCGCGATGACGCACATGCGGATGGTGTGGATTTGCCTCGCGCTCGCCGCCCTCGGCATCGCCCTGGCGGCGGCGGGGCTCGCCTGGGGCTACCTTCTGATCGTCATACCGTGCGTGGCGATGATCGCCGCGATGGCGTGGATGGTGGTCTCCGGCTCGGGCGGCTCCGACGACATCAAGCGGGGGTGACCGACGCCGCCGCGTTCCCCGCCACGGCCCGTCGCCGGGGAGCAGCGGGGGCGAGGCGAGCGGACACGGCGAGAATGCCCGGGGGTCGTGGCGGGCATTCGATTCCCCGCCCCGAATAGATCGCGATCTCCAGGCTCACGGCGTCTGCATCATCGCGCCGTCCCGCGTGGTCATCGTCCGCCCTTGGGCGGCGGCACCGCGCGCCATCAGTCGCTGCGCGGTCGCATCCATGGCCATGACGCCGCCATCGGCCATGACCATGAAGCTCGCGTTCCGGACCGCTCCCGAGGGGCGGCTCTCGAGGCGGGCGACGACGGTCTGACCCCGGTCGCCCGGCATGGGGGTGCTGGTCCAGCTGACGTGGAGTTCCTCGCCGAGCGCCTCGGCCCGCGCGACCTCACGCGCGAACGCCGGCCCCGTCAGGTCCTTCACGGCGCCGAGCGCGGCCGCCCCCTCTTCAGAGTTGCTCCGGCCGGAGCAGCATCAGCGTCGCCACCGCCGCGGCGATGAGCACGAAGACCGCTGCGGCCAGGGGGCCGCGCCTTCGCCGCGGACCGGATCCGGTCACCCCTTCCATCCTCAGCTCACCTCGACCCGTCGCATCATCCCCGCCTCGGCGTGGTAGGCGTTGTGGCAGTGGAACGCCCAGCTTCCGGGGTTGTCCGGGACCCAGTCGACCGCGACCTCTCGCATCGGAGGGACCAGGATCGTGTCCTTCCAGGGACCGCCGTCGACGGGCCGGAACGAGTGCCCATGCAGGTGCATCGGGTGCGCCATCATCGTGCGGTTGCGCATCACGAAGCGCTGTGCCGCGTCGCGCTCCACGCGGATGGGGTCCGCCTGGTCGTACACCTGCCCGCCGATCGTCCACGAGTAGCTGCCGTCGCCCATCCCGAGATCGAGGATCGTCTCCTGCGCGCCCGTCAGGCGCCGCTCCCCTCGGATCGGCCGGAGGTCGGCGTAATCGACGATGCGCCGCGGCATCGCGTACCGCGCCGATGGCGCCGTGGCGCGAGCGGACGAATCCCGGGGCCGGAGGACCGCGACGGCCCGCCCCCGCTTTCCGAGCGCCAGCGCGATGATCCGGCGCGGCCCGTCGGGAACCGTCACGACGGCGTCGTAGCGCTCTCCCATTCCGATCAGGACCGCGTCGGTGTCCACGGGGACGACGGGCAGGCCGTCGGCGTGCGTCACGGACAGGGCGGTGTCCTCGACGAAGACGCAGTAGATCGTATCGGCTGCGGCGTTGACGATGCGAAGACGCACCCGGTCGCCCCGGCGCGCGAGCACGCGGTACGCGTCCCCCGGGGGCCGGCCGTTGACGAGGTGGAGCGGGTAGTCGCGCACGTCCCCCGGGTCCACCGTGCCGGCCTCCATCGCATTGGCGAGGGCCGCCAGCGATCCCGCGGCAGGGGGCATCCCCGCCAGGTCCCGGTGGGGCCCGTCAGCCAACCTTCCGCCCATGTCCATGCCGCCCATGTCCATGCCGCCCATGTCCATGCCGCCCATGTCCATGCCGTTGCGCCTGAGCTCGTCCAGACGATCGTCCGGGCTGGCGCCGGTGCCGTCGAGCCAGTCGTCCAGCATCAGGACGACATCCTCATCGGGGGCGGATCGCTCGTCGCGCGCGTCGATGATCAGGGGGGCGTAGAGGCCGCGGTCCAGCTGGACGCCCACGTGGCTGTGGAAGAAGTACGTCCCGGCGTCGGGCGGCCTGAACTCGTAGAGGTGCGACCCGCCGGGCGGGATGGCCTCCTGCGTGAGGCCGGGGACGCCATCGGCTGCGTTCTGGAGCCGGATCCCGTGCCAGTGGACCGAGGTGGGCTGCGGCAGGTCGTTGTCGACCCGGATGCGGACCGGCTGTCCCTGCGGCAGGCGCAGCTCCGGGCCGGGAAGGCTGCCCCCGTACGTCCAGGTGTCGACAGATCGCGCGCCGAGCTCCACGGTCGAGCGCTCGGGCCGGATGATCACGTCCGGGGACGGAGCCGGCGACGACGGGCCGCCGACGACGCGGCTGATGCCGAAGCCGCCCAGAGCCAAGGCCCCGAGCGCGCCTGCGCCGGCGGCCAGCGCCTGCCGACGCGTGATACCCGCCGGTTCGCGTGGGGGTGGTCCCTGCGATGCTGAATCGCGCGTCACGTCATCATCTCCCGTTCTGCGGCCGCCACCCGACCGCCGCCGCCGCCGGTCCGTCAGGATCGGGCGGGTAGGGGGCCACGGCACAGGGTCAATCGTCCGCGGAAACGGGGCGTTCGACGCCCAGCCGGACCCGGTTGTGATCGCTTTGTCATGTTTGCCGGGGCCCAGGGCGTCCTGGCGGGCGCGCCCTCGCACGCACGTGCGCCGCCGAACCGTGCGCGGCGCTCTCGACCGTCTCCGCGTCCGACGTCGTGACGAACCGGTGACGTCCGGCGCCACCGGCGTTGCTCGCGGTTCGCGTCGCTCGGTACGGTTTCGCGATGGCAGATGGAGACGCCGTCGAGATCGAGCTTTCGATCACCCGCTGTCCGAAGTGCCGGGGGCGCATCGAGCCGACCGTCGTCTCGGGTCCGGTGCTCCGGCGGCGCCGGCGGCCCCTTCCACTCGGCGGCCGGCGAAGCAGCCTGCGCGGGGAGACGTGCGTCCGCTGCGGCCACACGCTCGTCTTCGCCGATCAGCCCGGCCGCGTCCTCGGCGAGGACGTGGCGCCCGCGCCTGACGACTGACGCGCCCCTCAGCCCGCCGAGGCGGATGGTGCGTCCAGGCCCCCGGCGAGGAGGATGCGCCACCGCCAGGCCAAAGCCGCGACGAGGAGAGCGATCGACGAACCGGCGAGCCACGGCTGGGTCGGCCCGAAGACGTTGAGGGCGCCGGACGTGCCGAGGGCGAGCACCACCAGCTTGTTGCAGACCGGGCAGCCGATGGCGAGCCAACCGAGCGTCGCGCCTGCTGCTCCGGTGGCACCCGGGCGCCGCACCGGGCAGCGCTCGCCGCTGATGCCCCAGTAGCTCGCGGTGAGCAGGCCGCCGAGAACCGAGATCGTCGCCAGCACGGGCACGTCATAGGGCTGAACCGGCGTCATCCGGGTGAAGGCGCCGTTGGGGATCACATCCGTCGGGATGCCGGCGAGGAGCGCCATGCCGGCGGCGCCGGCGGCGAACGCGAGGATGAAGCGGGGCCAGACGACGCGCACGAGACCTCCCGTGGAGCGGCCGCAGACGAGCGTCGCAGATCACCCTGGCATCGTGGCGATGAACGAGTCCCGCCGTCATCAGTTCGTCACGACCCCCGCGTCGCGGCGGCACTGGAGTGCATACGCTGAGGGTGTCCCCGGCCCGGCGGGACGCCGAAGGGTCCGAGCAGGAGCGGTGGCCTTGCTGGGCCGGAAACCCCTGGTCGCGACGACGGTCGACTTCGATGCGTCGCGGTGACGTTCGCGCCGGCGCCCGGCCGCTGGCCTGAGGGGAACGGCTCGACCATCTGGTGATGCCCGCCGGGATCGCGGCGCTCTCGCCCTCGCGCGGGCGGCCGACGCGGTGTTCGACCGCGTGCACGCGGCGCTACGGCGAATCGCGACGACCGTCGCCTCGCTGCCGACGGACGATCCGCAGGAGCGCGTCGGGGCGATGACCGGCCTGCGGCTCGAGCCGCTGATCCTGACGCCGGAGCGGCGGGTCGAAGGCCTCCTCGGCTGGTATCGCGAGGCCGACCCGTACCTGCAGCCGCCAGAAGGCGGTGGCCTTCGCGCTGCGGCATGCCGACGCCCGTCTCGCGGAGCAGGGAAGGCCCTCGCCCGCGCCGCTCGCGGCCGCCATCGACGAACAACGAAAGGTTGAGCCGATTGGCCGGCGGCTGACCGCAACGCGGTCGTCACGTTTGCAGGGGACGTCCGCCGTCACAGGTCCCCGGGCGAGATTACCGACGGTTCGTGACGGCCGTGGGCGAGAAGCGGCCGCGGCGCGAGGTCGCACAGCTGCAGCGCACCCTCGACGAGTAGTAGGCGCGGGCCGGGGCCGCCGCCGTGGAGCACAATCGGGCGCTCGACCGGCTCGACGGCATCCGTGGGCGTCAGCGCGTCGTCCGCACCGCCGTCCGCGCCGCCCGCGTGCAGCTCGCGGCGTCCCAGGAGCGCTTGGCCGAGCGCCTGGTGGGCCTCTACGACGCCCCACCACGAGGGAGGCGTGGAGCTCGGGCGGCTGGCCGCCGAGAAGGGGACGAACCCCGAGATCGTCCGCCTCGGCAGGGACATCGTGACGGAGCAGTCGGCCGAGCTGGAGCTCCTGGACGCGTGGGCGAGCCGCCTCGGGGTGACTTCCGGGATGCCGGCGCCGATCATGGACCACGACATGATCGACATGGCGAGGCTCAGCGCCGCGAAGGAGGGCATGGACTTCGACCGCCTCGGGCTCGACGTGATCAGCACGCACCATTCGGCGGCGATCCAGATGGCGCTGATGGAGCGGAACGGCGGGCGCTACGCGCCGGCGGTGCAGCTCTCCCGCTCGATCATCGAGAGCCAGTCCGCGCAGCTCGAGGAGTTCAACGACCTGATCCGGTCACTCGGAGGTGGAGCGGAACGCGCACTGCGGCGGTCGGCGCACGTCGGCGCAGGGCCGCCGGAGATCGCCTCGGTGATCCCGGCGGGGTACCGTTCCGCTCAGTGGCGGCGGAGTGCGGCCGCGAGCACCCGGGCGACGTCACCGGCCACCGTCGCAGGATCGTCGGAGATCTCTCCGAGTCGAGCGTCGCAGTAGTCCAGGGTCAGGCGCTCCCTCAGTTCCTGCAGGCTCGACTCGGCATCGGCGATGGCTCGGACGACGAGGAGCGGCCTCTCGCCCGACTCGAGCAGCGCGCGCGGAGCGCGTGATCGGCCGACCGCGTCCTGCGCAAGCTCACGGAGTAATGGCCTCGGGGCCATCGTGCGTCACTGGTGGTGGCTGTCGTGCGCCGGTGAGCCGGTCACCGCCGCGGGTGGGTCGTCACTGTCGCCACGGATCGCCGGGCCGATCACCGTGTTGGAGATGGTGAACAGCGCGGCGAAGATCAGGAGGGCGGCGACTGGTGTCCGCCACGAGCCGGACCGGCGCCTCAGGCGCAGGAGGAACGGCAGCGAGGCGATGAGGCCGATGGCGCCGAACACCACCGTGCTGGCGGCTCCGCCGATCAGTGCGACGCCCGCGATCGGTCCGACGTGGTGCAGCACGTGCGGAGCCGCTCCGGAGACGGCGCCGACCGCCGCTGTGGCGGCGGCCCCGATGCGCGTCGTGAGTGGGACCCTCTGCGCGGCAGCCCGGTCTGCGTGCCCGGGGCCGTTCGAGCGGTCGCCGCAGGTCCGTGACGATGTCGCGGTGCCGAGGGTCTCCATGCGGTCACGTTCGCAGGATCGGAGCGTCGCGACGTCGGCGGCGGTCCGCAGAGTCGCTGCGGTCTCCTACGGACGCTTCCGGGGGCTTGAGCGTCGGGATTGCTGTCGCCGTCGTCGAGAGAGCGGGCGTACGACGCCGCGTCAAACGGAGGCAGCCCCGGAAGGGGCGTCGGCGAGGGGGAGCCGCACGGTCATGCGGGCTCCGTGGCCACGACCCCCGCTGGTCGCCGAGAGGCGTCCTCCGTGGGCTTCGACCATCGCCGGCGCGATCGTCAGGCCGATGCCGCTTCCGCCGCTGGCCCGCGCCCGCGCGCGATCCGCACGGTAGAAGCGCTCGAAGATGCGTTGGAGATGTTCGGGGGCGATCCCCTCCCCGGTGTCCGCGACGACGATCTCGACGTGGTCGCCGCCTCGCCACCAGCCGATCTCGACGGTTCCGCGCGGGGGCGTATGGCGCAGCGCGTTCGCCAAGAGGTTGCCCCAGCACCTCGCCGATCCGGTCGGCGCCGACGATGACCGGCGCGGAGGGGCCGTCGCCCTGCACGTCGAGTCGGACGTCCTTTTCGGCGTACGCCGGCGCTGCGGCCCGCGCGGAGATCGTGACCAGTTCCGAGGTCTCGATCTCCGCGAGGCGGAGGTTGAGCTGCCGCTCCTCGGCCAGGGGGACCCTCGAGAGATCGTCGAGCAGCCGGGCCGGCCGCCGGGTCTCGCAAGCACGTCCAGGTTCTCGTCGCTGCGTGGCAGGGTCCCGTCGGCCATGCCCTCGACGTAGCCCTCCAGGGTCGCGAGCGGGGTGCGGGCCTCGTGGGCGACATCCGATATCAGCTCCCGGCGACGCCGTTCGGCGGTCCGGAGGGATGACGCCATCTCGTTGACGCAGCCGGCGAGGACGCGAGCTCGTCCGTCCCGTTCGCGGGGACGCGGCTGTCGTAGTCGCCGGCGCTGATCCTGCGTGCCCCCTCGGCCATCGCCCGGATCGGCCGCAGCCGGCGCAGCGCCAGGAAGCCGCTGGCGGCCGCGGCGGTGAGGATCGCCGCGCCGATGGCGATCCCGAGGGCGACGACCATGGCGTCCTCGAAGGCGCGATCCAGGTGATCGCTGACCGCCTCCGGCACGGTGCCGAGCGCCTCCTGCACGTGCGAGTGGAAGATCCCCGGCGCGACGAGGAGGGCCACCACCGCGAGCGTGGCGCTCCCGGCGATGATGACCAGCAGCTGCGCCGCGACGAGCTTCGCCGCAAGGCTGCCTCCGATCCTGCGGATCATGCTCCAGGCCCGAGCCGGTACCCGACCCTCGCAGGGTCAGCACATAGCGGGGTGCGCGCGGGTCGTCGCCCAGCTTGCGCCTCAGGTTCGCGACGCGGACGTCCACCACGTGCTCGTCGCCGAACCAGTCTGGTCCCCAGACCCGCTCGAGCAGCCGGCGGCGGGTAAACGCGACGCTGGGACGCTCCGAAAGAGCGTCCAGCAGGTCGAACTCGAGGCGGGTGAGCGCGATCGAACGGCCGTCGCGGGTCACCTCGCGGGCGAGCGGGTCGATCTCCAGGTCGCCGACTCGGCGCGCCCCGGTGGGGGTCTGATCCGCGCGCGGGCGGGGGAGCATCGCGCGCACGCGTGCGACGAGCTCGTCGGGAGAGAAGGGTTTGGTTACGTAGTCGTCGGCCCCCGTCCAGAGCCCGACGATCTTGTCGAGCTCCTCGGCCCGTGCGGTCAGCATCATGATGTAGGCGTCGCTGAACGTGCGGATCCGCCGGCAGACCTCGAGGCCGTCGATGCCGGGCAGCATCAGGTCGAGCACCACGACGTCCGGAGGGCGCTCGCTCGCGAGCGCCGCGCCTCCTCGCCGTCGGCCGCCGTGGTCACCGAGAAGCCCTCACTCGAGGTATGCGCTCACGAGCCGCACGAGGGGAGGCTCGTCGTCCACCACGAGGGCGTGCGGATGGGGGGGCGGTCTCGCCCCCCCATCACCGCGGTCTCCTGTGCGCTCATCCGTCCATCGCGACGAACCGGCCGTGCCACCAGTGGTACCAGACGGCCCCGGGCGTCTTCGTGCGCTCAAGCGGTGCGCCCATGCGCCGCTCTTGTTGTCACCTTCGTTGTCACCCGGCAATCCCAGGCCATCCTGAGAGGAGAACCGCCGTGATTGCAGTTATGAAGCGGATCATCGCCGATGGGCCGTGTCGGGATCGAACCGACGACCTTGGGATTAAAAGGCTTGTGAGGCACGTGCGACCTCGTGCCGTCCTGTGCCGGGACGTCGTCTCCCGTGCGGGCTCCGGCGATTCAGCCGTGTCGATCCGTGCTCGTTCGTGACGCCCCGTTCGGCGCCGTTCGTTTGCACGGCGTTTGCAGCTCCAACACACAGCCAGCGACGCGGCGTGGAGCCTCGGGCGACGTGGCGAATCTCGGCATCGGAATCGTCGGTGCAGATCTCCTGCGTCGCCCGTGACCTTCGTTAGCTGACCCCCAATGCCCCTCGGAGTCGCGCGTCCAGCCTCTCGCGCCGCGCGCCATAGAACTCAAGGAATCCGGCCACGTCCTCTGGAAGGTCGGCCAGGTCGTTGTCGGCGACGTACTGCGCCTTCGCGGCGGGTGACGGGAAGTGGGGCCCCCGAAGCCATTCCGCTGGAAGCATCGCAAGCTTCTCGATGTTGGGGCTGCCTTGAAGAAGCTGGAGGTTGGGCAATCCATCAACCTTCGCTAGGAACTCGTCCAGCTTCTCTGTCCGCACACCAGCCTTGGTCAGCTTCGTCCTGGTGAAACGCGACTTGGGGAAGATGTGGTCCTCATGGAAGGCCTTGGTGAGGTCGAGTCCCGGGTAGAGGGTGGCCAGCACCGGGAACACGCGGCTGCTCCCGTAGCGGAGGTCCAAGAGCTCGCTGATCTCCGCGTCTTCGAACTTCAGCGACTTGCCCACCGAGGCCATCGCCGCCTCAACCTGAGCTGAGGGAAACCCAGACGCTCCGTGGCTGCGAATCGCCTCCCTCAGCCGTCCGAGCAGGGTGTCAAGGCCAGAGCCCCAGATGCCGCGCTTCATGAGCGAGCGCGCTACCCACTGCCGCACCACCATGCGATCAGCAGCGTGGCTCGACGCCTCCACATAGTTGGGCCCGAGACCTCGATGATGGAGGTAGTACGCAATCGGAATGACGACGCTGTCCGCGGTGAGGGTGCGTCCCGAGTATCCGAAGCTCGCCATCAGATCGGCGGCCGTGAGAAGGGACGAACGGATCGCCGACCAGTTCTCCTCCATCAGGGCCATGTTGGACTGGGTGAAGTTGGAGACCTTGAAGCCGATGTCGGGCACGTTCACGAGAACGAGGCCCGACTTGAGTATGAGGTCCTTCGAGAAGGTGAATACTGCTGGGCGGTCGTTCAGCTCGCTTACCAGCGTCCTCACCTCTTCGCGGGCGTCGCGCTCTTGCCACTGATTCGTCGCCATCGAGAGCAGCAGGTCCGAGTACGAGAGCGGCGTCCCTCCGCTGTTCACCCGCACGAAGATGTCAAGGACCTTGTTGGGATCCTGTGATTCCTCGAGGAAGGCGTTCATCGCGTTCGTTTCACGCACGGCCTTGTAGAGCTGATAGAGGACGTTGAAAGGCAGCGAGCCGCTCAGCCTGCGCGCCTCGAGTTCGGTCATGATCGCCGGGCCGGAGTCGGCGAGGTCGAGGACCTTCCGAACGAGGAACCAGTTGTCCGGGCCGTCTTCGTCGGCCTCGGCCTCGGCTTCGGTGAGAAACTTGAAGTCGTAGGCCATGCCGAAATCGTCGACGTCCGGGCCATCCAGCAGGTTGATGTAGAGACGCTTCTTCGGGAAGGCGTCGGGGTTGTTCCACCACTTCCGAGGCTGACGCTCCGCATGACTTCCGTAGAGACCGATGTTGAGAGCAGTCAGCCTCTGCTGTCCGTCAAGGATTGCGGTCGCTCCTTGGCCTGGGGGGATCTGCTTGGCGGGCGCGTAGGGATGGTTCTTCTCGTGGTAGTTCGTGATGAAGTCGTAGAACGTGAACTGTGCGGCCCGCTCGCTGTCAACCTTCCAGAAGAGGAAGGCGCCGATGGGATAACCACGCATGAGGCTGTCAAAGAGGGCCCTGATCTGGTCGGTCTTCCAGACGAACTCTCGCTGGATCGCCGGCAGGACGTAGTCGCTGTTGTGCACGCCCTCGAGAACTTTGGCGACGGGAACGGCGGGCTGGAACATTCGGGGACCTCGACTGGTGCCAGGTGCGGTTCGGCGTCGGGCGAGCCTCACGGCGGTTCGAGCCTCGCCTCCTCGTAGTACGCCAAGTGAGACTACCCTAGGTCTGTTGCCTCAGAGCGCTGCGCAACTCTGCCAGTCTCTGTGCCTGGGCTGTGTCGCCATGCCTTGAGAAGTGTTCCTGCGTAAGTCCCAGCTCGCGATCCAGACCAGCCGATGCCCGGGCTCTCGAGTTGAGATCATTCGGCAGCTCCTCAGAGCGGAGGGCGATGGCTTCCGCGATTCGGCCCTGCATCGCCCGAAGCCGCGAGAGCGTTCTTCGGGCGACCTGATCGTCAGGGAATCGATCGAGCACCGGCTGGAGAAAGGCCGCGGCTGCATCCGGGTCGCCCATGTCCATGGCGGAGGCTGCAGCTGACGTACGAGCGTGGCGCTGCTCGCCACGGCGCGACTCGCCCCGGATCACGCCCTCGGCACAGCGGAGGGCCTTCTCGGGCGCGCCGACCTTGCGGTAGAGGCCGGCAGCCTGGGTCATTCGGACTGCCCCGATGGCTTCACCACCGGCTCGATCCAGTTCGAGCGCACGATCCAGGAACGCACGCGCCTCAGGCTTTCGCGGGGGCGTCTGGTCAAGCGAGGACTTCGCGTGAGCCAATGCCGACTCAATGGTCTCAATCTCGTCCGGCCGCGGGGGTCTCGGCTCCGGCGACCTGCGCCCAATCGCCTCCCCATAGTCCACGGCCGCTTCGCTTGGCAGCCTGGCAAGGTAGTCGCGAAGCCGAGCCGCTGCACCCGCAGTGAGTCGGTCGACGTCTCCCTTCTGGAGGCTGGTCATGCCGGTGAGATGCCGCATGGCTCGAACGATCTGCAGCTGGTCCTGATGATTCCGGCGCTCCAGCTGAGCGCGGATTAGAACAACCGCATCCTCATGCTCGCTAGTTGAGCGGCCCGCCACGCAAAGGAGCGTACGCTCCCGTGGAGCGCGGCGGACTGTTCGTTGCCGTGCGCTTTGTGGGAGATCACCCGTGCCGAGCGGGCGTGCACCGAAAGCCCAGCGGTTCCGAGAGGTTGATCTTCAGACACATCCACTCGGTGGGGAGACAGAGATCCCCCCGGCGAGGGGGAGGAATCTCTGCCGGCGGTGACTCGTATGGGTCCCGTCATCTAGAGGGCCGCAATGGCCTGCAGTCTCGGTCGCGCCTCGGTCTGCCGTTATCGCGCGGGGATCGCTCCCCTTCGACTGCAATCCCAGGAGCGAGTGCTCCACAGGGCGGGGGATCGGTCTGATCAATCGAGGAATGGCTATCGGCCCGGGGAACCGTCGCGATGCTCCCCCACCGCCGGGCTACGACGGTCCTCGGATACGACGCCTCCGCCGGGCTCTTGAAGCGCTGTCCGTCTGTGGCCCCGGAAAGCCGCGGGGCCGTGGACAGGCCGAAGGTCGAGCTAGCCGATGGCGGCGCCGGTGGCGCGAAAGGGAGCGGGCATGGACCGATCGAAGCACCGGACTCGGACAGGCGAGGCCGCGACAACCCCACCCGCCCGAGTTCGGCGCCTCCCAATCGAAGACCAGCAACCGGACATGGAGCTCGTCGGACGGCTTCCGTGGTCGCCGCGGCGCCGAGGAAGGGCGGAGGCCCGTCCGCGCCTCTCTGTGACCTCCCGTGGCCGCGGAGAGGCAGGGGGAGGCCTTGGGGCGCCGTGCTGCTGCAGGGCCTCGCGCTCCGGCGCCCAGACCCCGGGGCCACCATGGTCGGGCGTGGAGATCGACTAGTGCATACCGCCCACGAAGAACGGGGCCTATCGGTCCGGGGGGAGGGACTTCTGGAAACCGCCGCCCGCATCGAGTCCACAGTTGCCAAACCCGTGCGTACGTCGGCCGGTTTCCGCATTAGGGTCCTGCGCATGGGTTCAGTGCCTGGCGAGTCCACCGCGACCGAGGCGTTCTTCCAGCGCCCGATCTTGAACTCCCCGTATATGCGGCCCCGACTGCATTGGGAACTCGACGAGAACGGACAGCCGACGCACAAGATCGTTGATCGGCGACGCCCTGCCGAGTTCGTCACGCCGATTCCGAAGCCCAGGAAGCGGAAGCGCGGGGGCGGGCAGCAAATCGAGCTGCCCGACGCCGACAGCATCTCGACCGATGATCAGCGTTACGATCCGACTCCGATGATCAACGAGGTCCGCGACCTCCTGGAGGCGTGGCGGGCCCTCCCCAATCCATCCGACTGGGGCGTCACCCCAGAGACCGCTCGTCTTCTCCAGCACTGGCGCCACCATGAGTTCGCCGGCTTGCGGCCGTTCTTCTGCCAGGTGGAGGCGGTCGAGACGATCATCTGGCTCACCGAGGTGGCTCCCAAGCGTGGGAAGCGCGAGAAGGGCGTCCTCGCCCACCTGGGGAACGCGAGCGCCGAAGCGAACCCCGAACTTCGCCGGGTGGCACTGAAGCTGGCCACCGGGGCCGGCAAGACGACCGTGATGGCCATGCTCATCGCCTGGCAGACGGTCAACGCCGTGCGGCACCCTCAGAGCAAGCTCTTCACCCGCGGGTTCCTGGTTGTCGCGCCCGGCCTCACGATCCGGGATCGCCTGCGGGTGCTCCTGCCGAACGATCCCGACAGCTACTACGCGAGCCGTGAGCTTGTGCCCCCGGACATGCTGGGGGACCTCGGGCGGGCGAAGATCGTGATCACGAACTTCCATGCGTTCAAGCGCCGGCAGAGGATGGAGCTCTCGGCGGGCGGGCGGGGACTCTTGGAGGGGCGAGGCGATCCCATCGACACGCTGGAGACCGAGGGTCAGATGCTCCAGCGCGTCATGCCGGACCTCATGGGGATGAAGGGCATCCTCGTCCTGAACGACGAGGCCCACCACTGCTACCGCGAGAAGCCGGTTTCCGAGGAGGGCAAGCTCACCGGCGACGACCGCAAGGAGGCCGAGCGCAACGCCGAGGCCGCGCGCCTCTGGATCTCTGGGCTCGAGGCAGCCAACCGAAAGCTTGGCGTGTCGCAGGTGATCGACCTGTCAGCGACTCCGTTCTTCCTGGCCGGATCGGGCTACGTCGAGGGCACCCTCTTTCCCTGGACCATGAGCGACTTCTCGCTGATGGACGCGATCGAGTGCGGCATTGTGAAGCTCCCGCGCGTCCCCGTGGCCGACAACATCCCCGGCGACGACATGCCGATGTTCCGCCGGCTCTGGGAGCACATCCGGGACAAGATGCCGAAGAAGGGCCGTGACAAGAACGCCGACCTCGACCCGCTGAGCCTGCCTCCGCAGCTCCAGACCGCCCTCGACGCCCTTTATGGGCACTACGAGAAGACGTACGAGCTCTGGCGCCAGGCCGGGATTCGTATCCCACCGTGTTTCATCGTCGTCTGTCAGAACACCGCGATCTCCAAGCTCGTCTACGACTACATCTCAGGGTTCACCCGCACGCACGACGACGGCAGCACGACCTTCGAGCAGGGTCGGCTCTCGCTCTTTCGGAACTTCAACGAGCACGGCGAACCCCTCGCGCGTCCGAACACGCTGCTGATCGATAGCGAGCAGTTGGAGTCCGGAGACGCCCTCGATAAGGGCTTCCGCGCGATGGCCGCCGACGAGATCGAGCGCTTCCGCCGTGAGATCGTTGCGCGGACCGGCGACCCGACGCGGGCCGAGGGCATCACCGACCAGGACCTCCTTCGCGAAGTGATGAACACCGTGGGGCGGGCCGGCCAGCTTGGAGAGTCGATCCGCTGCGTCGTGTCGGTCGCGATGCTCACCGAGGGCTGGGACGCCAACACCGTCACCCACGTCCTCGGCGTGCGCGCCTTCGGGACGCAGCTCCTCTGCGAGCAGGTCGTCGGTCGCGCGCTCCGCCGCCAGTCGTACGAGCTAAACGACGACGGGCTCTTCGACGTCGAGTACGCCGACATCCTCGGCGTCCCCTTCGACTTCACCGCCAAGCCGGTGGTCGTGCAGCCCCAGCCACCCCGCGAGACCGTCCAGGTCAGGGCGGTACGGCCGGACCGCGACGCCCTCGAGATCCGCTTCCCGCGCGTCGTCGGCTACCGGGTGGAACTGCCCGAAGAGAGCCTGAGCGCCGAGTTCACGGAGGACTCGACGCTGGTGTTAACGCCGGAGCTCGTGGGCGCAACGTCGACGCGCCAGTCCGGGATCATCGGAGCGCAGGTTGATCTAACGCTGGCGCACACGGGCGACGTCCGCGCGTCGCAGGTCGTCTACGAGCTCACCTCGCACCTGCTCATGACCAGGTGGCGCGACGGTGACGGGATCCCGCAGCTCGCGCTCTTCGGCCAGCTCAAGCGGATCGTCCGCGAGTGGCTCGACAACCACCTCGTCTGCAAGGGCGGCACGTACCCGGCGCAGCTCAAGTACAAGACTCTCGCCGACGAGGCGGCGAACCGGATCATGGCGGCGATCAATACCCGGTACGCCGACGAGCGGCCGGTCTTGCCGGTCATCGACCCCTACAACCCTGTCGGCTCGACCTCGCACGTCAACTTCACCACGACCAAGCGGGACCGCTGGGAGACCGATCCCCTTCGCTGCCACGTCAACTGGGTTGTCCTTGACAGCGACTGGGAGGCGGAGTTCTGCCGCGCCGTCGAGGGGCACGACCGGGTTCGGGCTTACGTCAAGAACCACAACCTCGGCTTCGAGGTCCCCTACCGGCACGGCTCCGACAGGCGAATGTATGTCCCGGACTTCATCGTCGTCGTCGACGATGGGCAGGGCGAGGATGACCTGCTCCACCTTGTCGTCGAGATCAAGGGATATCGTGGCGAGGATGCCAAGGACAAGAAGCTGACGATGGAGACCTACTGGGTCTCCGCGGTCAACCACGCTGGGGGCCACGGGCGCTGGGCCTTCGCGGAACTGACCGACGTTTACACGATTGAGGCCGACTTCGAGTCAATTCTGCGTCAGAAGGTGAACGATCTCATCGAGGAGGTTGCCCCCGTCGTGTCGAGCCAGGAATCGTAGGAATGGCCGCCCGGCGCACCAAGGTCCCGAAGTCCGTGGAGACGCTCGCTCACGTGGACGCCACTCGCGTCAACATCCCAACCGCCGAATACGAACCGGTCCTCGACGAGGAGACCCGCGCCGCCATCCGGACCTCGTACGAACGCCGAAATCGGGATCTCGATCCGCAGCTCGTCTGGCGAGGCAAGGACGAGCAGGATCTGTCAGATCTGGTCGTTGCGGCGCCCCCTATCTACATCCAGGAGAAGGTGCAGCCGAAGGCCCTCATCGACGACCTCGTGCGACGCTCGCATGGATCGACTCCCTCAGAGAAGCAGATGGACCTTTTCGCCGACTTCAATGGTTTGGTCGAGGGCGCCGACCGGACCGACTTCTACGAGCACGAGCAGAACTGGACCAACCGGATGATTCTCGGTGATTCGCTGCAGGTGATGGCGAGCCTTGCCGAGCGGGAAGGTCTGCGTGGGAAGGTGCAGTGCATCTACATTGACCCGCCGTACGGGATCAAGTTCAATAGCAACTTTCAGTGGTCAACCACGAGTCGCGCCGTCAAGGATGGCGATGTAACCCATGTGACTCGGGAACCGGAACAGGTCAAGGCTTTTCGTGACACATGGCGAGACGGCATTCATAGCTATCTGAGCTACCTACGCGACCGTTTCGTTGTTGCGCGCGATCTGCTCGCGCCACCAGGGTCCATCGTCGTCCAGATAGGCGAGGAGAACGTACACCGCGTCCGCGCGCTCTTGGACGAGGTGTTCGGTGAGGACAGCTACATCACGACGATAGTCTTCAAGAAAAAGAGTGCGACGCAGCCCACAGAGTCGGTGTTCGACAACCTTCTCTGGTATGCACGCGACCGAGATCGGCTAAGGGTAAGGAGCCTTTTCGAGGCCCGCTCAGCCCCAGAGCCGGGTTCGAAGTTCAACACGCTCGTTACACCTGACGGGATCCGCCACAACGTGAGCAGGAGTCCGGAGGCTATCGACGAGCTACTGCGGAAGGGCGGGCGCTGGGCGCGCGTGAACTATCCCATCGTGAGTCAGGACCCGAGCGATACTCGGAGCTCTGACTATATGTATCGTGGCCGTGCGAAGCGGTGTGGCACTAACAAGCACTGGCGCTTTAGTCTCGATGTGGGAATGCCGCGGCTGGAACGCGCAGGACGACTGCATGACGGAGGTGGTGCCTCTCTGGGAGGGGTGGCTTTCTGGGACGATTGGAACCAGGTTTCGCGGTCAAACCTCTGGACGGATATGCACGGCGAAAAGCACCCCGTCTACGTCGTGCAGACCGCCACGTCGGTCGTCGAGCGGATCATCCTCATGACATCGAGCCCGGGAGACCTTGTTCTCGACCCTACTTGTGGAGCCGGCACCACGGCATTAGTTGCCGAGAAGTGGGGGCGTAGATGGGTCACCACCGATACGTCTAGGGTCGCGCTGGCGCTTGCTCGGGCTCGGATCATGGGGGCGCGGTACTCCCACTATCTGCTTTCGGATTCCGAGGAGGGCCGCGCCAAGGAGGCGGAGCTGCTGGGCGTCCCGCTCGCCCCGCGACCGTGTGGTTCCAGCGTGCGCCAAGGCTTCGTGTATGAACGAGTGCCGCACGTGACCCTCAAGTCGATCGCCGACAATGCGGAGATCGATGCAATCTGGGAACGTTGGGCCCCCACCGTCGACGGCCTGCGATCCCACCTGAATGCGGAGATGTCCACGGACTGGGAGGAGTGGGAGGTTCCGCGTGACAGCGAAGACAGCTGGTCGCCTCCAGCACTGGATGCGCACGCAAGGTTCTGGGAGGCGCGGATCGAACGCCAGGCAGAACTAGACGCGTCGATCGCAGCCAAGGCGGAGCAGGAACTCCTGTACGACCGCCCGTACGAGGACAGGCGGAAGGTCCGAGTGGCGGGCCCCTTCACTGTGGAGAGCGTCAGTCCGCATCGATATCTCGGCGTCGACGAGAACGACGGGCTTATCGATCCCCTCGCCACCGAGGATGGGGAGAACGCGCCCGAGCAGGCGTTTGTGCGAAACATTCTGGAAAGCCTGAAGACCGCTGGAGTCCAGCAGGTCCAAAAGGATGATCGGATCAGCTTCATCTCCCTAACTGCGTGGCCGGGCGAACGGGTCTGCGCCGAAGGTCGCTACCTGGAGAGCGAGGTCGAGCGACGGGCCGGCGTCTTTGTCGGGCCGGAGTTCGGGAGCGTGCTCCGTGCTGACCTCGTAGAAGCCGCGAGGGAAGCCGCCGATGCCGGCTTCGATGTCCTCATCGCCTGTGCCTTCAACTTCGAGCCGCACACCACGGAGTTCACGAAGCTCGGGAGGCTTCCCGTGCTCAAGGCGCGCATGAACGCCGACCTCCACATGGCGGAGGATCTGAAGAACACGGGCAAGGGCAACCTCTTCGTCGTCTTTGGCGAGCCGGACATCGACGTGCTCGACGCCGACGAGGGAAAGATTCAGGTGAGGATCAACGGCGTCGACGTCTTCGACCCGACCACCGGCGAGGTGCGGAGCGACACCACCGACGGCATCGCGTGCTGGTTCGTGGACACCGACTACGACGAGGAGAGCTTCTTCGTCCGTCACGCGTACTTCCTCGGCGCGGACGATCCATATAAGGCCCTGAAGACGACGCTCCGGGCCGAGATCGACGCCGATGCCTGGGCGACGCTCAACAGCGACGTCTCACGACCCTTCCCGAAGCCGGAGACCGGACGGATCGCCGTCAAGGTCATCAACCACCTGGGTGACGAGGTGATGAAGGTCTTCCGCATCGGCTGATGCGCTTCCTCATCGCCGACACGTTCACGGACAGCCTCACCAAGCTGACCGCCGACGAGCAGAAGGCCGTCAAGACGACCGCCTTCGACCTCCAGACCAACCCGGCCAACCCCGGCCTCAAGTTCCACCGCCTGGACCGCGCAAAGGACAAGGACTTCTGGTCGGTGCGGGCCGGACGCGACATCCGGCTCATCGTCCACCGGCGCAGCGAGGACGTCGTCCTCTGCTACGCCGGCCACCACGACCCAGCCTATGCATGGGCCGAGCGGCGTCGGATGACCACGCATCCGACGACTGGCGCGGCGCAACTCATCGAGATCAGGGAGACCGTCCAAGAGATCGTCGTCCCGGTCCACGTCCCCGAGGAGGCGCCGGCGCCGCCCCCGCCGCCCCCGGCCCTCTTCGCCGATCGTTCGGACGAGGAACTGCTCGGCTACGGCGTACCCGCGGAGCGGCTTGCGGACGTGCGCGCTGCGACTGAGGAGTCGCTTCTCGTTCTTGCCGACGACCTTCCCGCTGAAGCGGCCGAGGCGCTGCTCGAGTTGGCGACCGGCGGTACGCCGCCGACGCGACGACTCAGCCCGGACGGCGACCCCTTTGAGCACCCCGACGCGCAGCGCCGATTCCGGGTCATGCACGATCTCGAGGAGCTCGAGCGGGCGCTCGACTATCCATGGGACCGGTGGATGGTCTTCCTGCACCCGACCCAGCGGGAGATCGTCGAGGGTCACTTCTCCGGCCCCGCCCGTGTCTCGGGCTCGGCGGGCACAGGTAAGACCATCGTGGCGCTCCATCGGGCGGTGTTCCTGGCTTCCGAGCCGGACTCGCGCGTTCTGCTGACGACCTACTCGGACGCGCTCGCAGACGCCCTAAGGGCGCGTCTCGACCTGCTCGTCCACAACCGCCCACGGGTGGCGGAGCGCCTCGAGGTCCGCTCGATCACGGAGGTAGGCCGGGCGCTCTACCGCGCGCGGCTCGGCGAGCCCCGGATCGCATCCGACTCGGCGATCGCCGAGTTCCTTCGCGACGCATCAAGCGAGGTCACGGACCACGCCTTCTCCGACCGCTTCCTCGCCGTGGAATGGGAGCAGGTTGTCGACGCATGGCAGCTCGGCACCTGGGAGGAGTACCGCGACGTTCGACGCCTCGGCCGGCGCACGCGGCTCGCGGAATCACAGCGCGCCGTCCTGTGGGAGATCTTCGAGCGGGTGCGAGCGCGACTCGCGCGAGACGGACTCCTCACAGAGCCTGAGCTTCAGGCGCGTCTTGCGAAGACGATAGCCGCCGAGGATGGTGGCGGCTTCAGCCACGTGGTCGTGGACGAGGCGCAGGACATGGGCGTCGCCCACCTTCGCCTCCTGGCCGCCCTCGGCGGAGACCGCCCCGACGGGCTCTTCTTCGCGGGGGATCTCGGCCAGCGCATCTTCGCTCAGCCCTTCTCGTGGAGGTCCCTCGGCGTCGACATCCGGGGCCGCTCCCGAACCCTGCGTGTGAACTACCGGACGTCTCATCAGATCCGAACCAGCGCGGATCGGCTCCTCAACCCCGAGCAGTCGGATGCTGACGGCAACGTTGAGAGCCGCGCCGGGACAATCTCCGTCTTCAACGGCCCATCACCCGACATTCAGGTGTTCGACGACGCGGACACCGAGATCTCCGCAGTCGCCGGATGGCTCGACGCGCGGATCGCGGAGGACTTTTCGCCCGGCGAACTCGGCATCTTCGTCCGCTCCGCGAACGAGATCGGGCGGGCTCAGCGAGCGCTCGCTGCGGCCGGCATGAAGGGGGTGCTCCTCGACGAGGGCGGTCGCATGACCAAGGGCCGGGTTTCTGTGAGCACGATGCATCTCGCGAAGGGACTGGAGTTTCGCGGCGTCGCGGTGATGGCGTGCGATGACGAAGTCATCCCCTCGCAAGCCCGCATCGACGCGATCGTCGACGTCGCGGACCTTGAGGACGTCTACTCAACCGAGCGGCACCTCTTGTACGTCGCGTGCACCCGCGCTCGGGACCACCTGGTTGTCACGGGTGTGCGGCCCGCGTCGGAGTTCCTCGACGACCTGACCTGAGCAGTCCAGCCGGCGAACAGAAGGGCGTGTCTGGCGGCCACAATCCGCGTCCTGGCCTTCGTTCAGGAGCCGCGGGACTTCACCGCAGTCCGGCTGGTTTGGCCTCAGCCCGGTGGAGTCTTCTTAGGCCTCCCACCACTGATATGCGGGCGCCTGTCGAGCGCCTTCGGCCCGTAGCCAGCCGGCCTTATTCAGCCGGTAGGCCGAGAAGCTGAGGCGCGCTGCGTGGAGACTGGCGGCGACGGCCACCGGCTCCAGCGGGGTCGCCGCCAGGCAACTCCCTGTTGCGAGCAGTGACAGCCGCGCCGCCTCTGCGGCCTCGATCGAGTCGGTCGGCGCCATGAGGGCGAGCGCTGGAGGAAACGCGACTTCGGATCCATCTACCGATGCGACAGCGGCGTGGATCCATGGCGTGTCGAGCCACTGCATCCCGGCCCACTCGAGCCGCCGCCAAGCCTGGTCGAGCCTGCGCCCCACGTACAGGGCGCCGGGCGCAGAGCGGGCCTCGAGGTGCCCGAGCTGGTCCTGGGCGTAGAGCAGGAAGGCGTCGAGGGCCGACTCGTACTCGGCCAGCCACCGCCGCGCCTGGCCGTGCGAGCAGAGCCAGCCCGAATCGCTCATGCGGGAGAGGGAAGGACGACCAGCGGGCGCTTGCGCGGCGGGCGCCGGTAGCCGGCAGCCGCCTGCACGGAGGACACCCGCCACTCGGCCCCGCCGCGGACCGTCGGAACGCCTTCCTGGTTCAAGAGCTCGGCGATCCGCCGGAAGGTCCACCCGTGTGCTCTCAGTGACCGGATCCGGCCCGCAAGGGCCTCGTCGTCCACCACGCAGGGCGCCGAGATCGGCCGCCCCTGCATCCGCAGGGCCTGGAGCGACACACGCGTGCGCTCGCCAATCACCTCGCGCTCCCACTGGGCCACGCTCGCGAACACGTTCGCGACCAGGCGCCCGGCAGCGGTGCTGGTGTCGATCGACAGATCGAGCGCAACGAGCGTCGCCTTGGCGTCCTGGAACCACTCCAGCAGAGCGGCGAAGTCGGCGACCGAGCGCGAGAGCCGGTCGAGCTTGGCGACCACCAGGCCGTCGGCCTCGCGGTGGGCGATCCGCTCGAGAGCTCCCGTCAGCCCCGGCCGGTCGAGCGTGCCGGCGCTCGCGCCCTCATCGACGGCGAGTTCCACCAGCTCCCAGCCGCGCTGTTCGCAGCCGGCCCGGACGGCCTGCTCCTGGGCGGCAAGGCCACCGCCGGCGATCACCTGCTCGGCGGTCGAGACGCGAATGTAGCCGATTAGCTTCACGGCTAGCGACCACACTCTAGCGCCACAATCACAACTACATTTTACCGCAGATGACCATGTGCGTACAAGATTCGCCGCGACCCTGCAAGGGCACACGCGCACTGCACGCGCCCGACTCAACACCCTTCTCCGCCTGTCGCTGTACTCCAGCAGCGACAAGGGCCGCTCCAGGGCCGAAGCCGCACCGGGACCGTTCCCGTTAGACTGCTCCACAACAAAGCCGAGACCGTCCGAGCGGCCTGCGACCATCTGAGAGCCCAATGCCCCATCCGCCACCTCCAGCCGGTGTCCAGTTTGAACGACCGCCTCTGACTGAGGTCGCGTTCTCGGTCCAGTTCGAGCGGGACGTGATCGACGAGGTCAGGGCGCTCTCAGAATTCTGGCCGTCTGTAAAGGACGACTTCCCGGGAATTCAGAAGCACCCTCCAATTGCCCCTAGCTCCGAAGACTTCGGCCCGCCTAGCGAGTTCGCGCCGGCACTTGAGTTGCTCTCCGCGCCGCCGTCCCACCGGTACTGGTTTCTATCGATGGACGAGCACCGACTTATTCAAGTCCAGCCAGACCGCTTGCTTTTCAACTGGCGTCGGCTCGACGGGTCCACCCCGTATCCGCGCTACGCGACTCTTGCGCAGGAGTTCTCGCGACACCTCCGCACCTTCCTCGCTGTCGTTGACGAAGCCGGTCACACTGATGCACAAGCGGCGTGGTGTGAGCTCACCTATATTAACTCGGTGCCGGCTGGCGAGCCTGGTGGCGCCCACGGTCAGCTCGCTCGGATACTGAATTGTTTCGTGCGAGATCCCGTGAGAGAGGTGATGCCGCCGGTCGAGGACACTCAGCTGCAGCAACGCTTCCGCCTTGTCGGACCTGGTGGCGTGCCCTTTGGGCGTCTCTATCTGACCGCGGTCCCAGGATATCAAAAGGCGGATCTAGTGCCCGTATACATGATTACCCTCGTCGGGCGGGGCCGCCCCTTTGGGGGTGACGACCGCGTAGCGTCCATCTTTGAGTTCTTGAACGAAGCGCACCAGCTCATTGTGCGCGGTTTCAGAGAGTTGACAACCCGCGAACTGCACCTTGAGTGGGGACTAGTTGAGGACTGAGATGGCCGGGACGCTTGCGCTAGAGGAGGTCTTGGGTACCAGCGGGGTAACTCCTGCGAGGCGAGATTGGTTCGCCGCACCGACGCCCGCCGACGTCATGATTCCCTACGAACTGCCCCGAGTAATGTTTCGAGGTTCTTCGGGCGCCAGCTCTGAAGGCGTGGTTCTTCCGTTGGTTTCCCAGGGCCGAGTCGTCTCGCAAGCCCCTGAAGCAACTCTATGGGCTTCGGGACAGCTCCGTCTATACGTGGCAGAGATACTGGCAAGTCAGTGGGAGGACAAGAACCGTGGGCGTTCTTCCCTAGGACCGGCTATGCGCGATCCGATTTGTATCGCTCTACGGCGACTCGGCGATGATGCGCTCGCGCTGGCGATGCGTCGGCTTGAAGGTTCGCACAGGCCCTTATGGCTCAGGTACTTGCAGACTGCTACGGATGAACGTCCTGCGACGGGCGCAACATCTGTCGAGGGCGCTGCCCGGGCCTGGCGGGACTGGGGAAGGCGGCGGGGCCTCCTGGGGTGAGTGCCAGGAGACTGATCGACGAGAGGCTGCCGAAGCTAAGTGGCCGCGGCTACGAAATCACGAGTCCCCGGACTGATGCATACAACTGTGTGGCCTGGGTCGCTCGGGACGTGCACAGCTGGTGGGAGCCTGGGGTAGACGGGTTCTACTGGCCTCCGGGTCTCGGTGACGGCGACGGTCTAGATGACTACATCAGGCTATTTGAGTCACTTGAGTTTGAGAGATGTGCCGATGGGCAGCTGGAGGCTGGATTCGAGAAAATCGCTATATACGGAGAGCCGCCGGAGTTCGACCACGTAGCGTTTCAACGCACCGACGGGACATGGTCTAGCAAGTTGGGAACGCTGAACGATATTAAGCACGACCAGCTGGAGCCGCTGGCGGGAACGGGCGTGTTGGAGTATGGGCCGAGTATCGTCTACATGAGGAGGTCGCGGCGGCCGCATCCTCTGGCCGAGACCGGACTGATCCGGCCGTAGGCGGCACGGACTGCTTCGGAGAGGGATGGGCTCGTGCGTTTAGGAAGGGGTGCGGCCCGCCTTCGAGGCCGCGCCTGCGCGCGGAGAGGGATACGCCCTCCGGATCTGCACGACCACGTGTCCTGCCGGCCCGGAAAGAAGGCGACGGGTGGCGGGGTCGAGCTGGCCGGTAGTGGCTACAGCCACGGACCTGTCGCGAACGGTCCGGTGCCTTCCACGGTGGGGGCTTCCCCAACGGGCTGGCAGGCGACGGTTGAAGTCGGGATCTCGGGGAGCGTCACGACGACGGTCTGGGTGGTCTGCGCCGCCCCGTGAATTGCGATCGGCCGGGGGGCGGCCACCTGATGGCCGTATCCCCCGGCCCTTTCCGGGTGACCCCTCACCGGTTTGTCCGGGCAGTGGTTCAGCACCACCGGAGTGGCCCCTCCGTATCCCGCTCGTCTCTCGTGCGCGGATCCGCCGGGACCCGCGGCAGTCGCAGTAGCTCAGCTGTCCTCGGCGCCGGCCCTGCGCACCGCCGCCGCCAACTCTTCGAACCGGAAGGGGCCCTCGGCGAGCACCGTCATGCTCGCCAGGGACAGGGAACGAACATCGCGGCTCTCCACGGCGGCTCGGGAGGCGACCCAGAACTGCCACTGGGAGACCTCGAGCGGATCGAAGTGGGCGTGATCCCGAGCGGTCTGGACCGCGAAGACGAAGACGTCGGCCCGGTAGCTGGGGACCGGATCGCGCCGGCCGGCCTCGGCGTCCCAAGCCGTGCCCGACAGCCGCCCGAACCTGATGCGCGAGTGGCGCGCGCTCGGCCAGGCCTGCAGGTAGGCCGCCGACTTGACCTCGATTCGGACGCCATCGCAGATCAGGTCGAAGTCGTCCCACGCCGAGCGGACGCCTTCGACGCAGCCGAGCGCCAGGCCGACCAGCCACTCGGCCAGCACCCCGCGGCTGACGTTGTCGCGCAGGTCGCTGAAGGCCCAGCGCCAGAAGTCAGAGACCGTCGCCCGTCCCCCGGCGACCGGCTCGTCGCCGATGAGTCGTCGGGGAGGACGAGGAACGAGTCCGTCGGAGTGGTCGGCGGGCATGTACCGGAGGCTAGGGCTCCGCGCGGACGGGCCCTGGCCATGACGATGTAGAACGGGCCGGGGGACTCTCGACGTCGTTGACATCGAGGGATCCGGCGCCCCGGGGTCCGAATCGACACGAACCCCGGGGCGCGGACGGTCAGCTCTGCTGCGCCTCGCCGTTCGGCTCGTCGAGTAGCGCGAGAAGGTCATCAACGTCCAGGAACTTGCCGGGGTCCCTCACGAGCCCCCCGTCGTTGACGTTGATCCCCTCGGCCCTCAGGCGCTCCACCGCGACCGGTAGGCCCCCCTCGGATACCCAGAACTCCGGCGCGACGAAGTACACGCCCGGCTGCTTGGCGACGCAGAGAATCCGGTGCGACACGTCCGGGTGGCTGCGCACGATCTTGGCGATCTGGCGGAACTGGTTGCGGTCGCCGGCGGCGGTGGCCGTGGTGACGTAGGCGCTGAACTTGCCCTTCGGGATTCGGCCGACCAGCGCGTCGGCGAAGATCTGGAACATTTCGGTTGCTCCTTGTGTGGTTCGCACCGAGCGTGTGCTCGGCCGTAGCGATTTCGTGTCCGCCTCCTCGTGGTCGATCTGCGTGGCCGCGGCCGCTCGGGGCCGCCGTTCAGCGAAGTCGTGGCCGGTGCTATCTCGTCGCCAAGTCCTCCCAGCGCGCCAGGTCGTCGTCGGCGGGCGCCCCTCCCTCTTCCTGAGAGGACGCACAGGTGCACAGGTCGCGAAGCTCGGCGACCGTCGGCAGGACTTGGCTCTCGGCCGGGAGAGGGTCACCGAGCACGAGCTTCA
>VFQN01001335.1_pt1 | contig 41643 bp, 77 predicted proteins | sample 3512371 | NCBI WGS metagenome assembly VFQN01 (sample SAMN10412370, study PRJNA504923) | tailings metagenome | isolation source: Replicate 2 from Balatoc abandoned mine | place: Philippines: Itogon, Benguet | collected 2017-08-28 | reverse complement strand
CTGCCCCCCCTCCCCCCCCCCACCCCCCCCGCCCCCCCCCCCACCCCTTCCCTTACCAGGCCCACCCCCTCCCTTTGCCCCCCCCCCCCCCCCCTCTTCCCCCCCCCCCCCCCCTCCGCCCCGCTCCACCCACCCAGCACGCAGTCCGCCCCCGCGCGTGCGGCCATCATGGACAGCAGCCCCGTGCCGCTGCCCACGTCAAGCACCACCACACCGGGGGTGCTCGTGGCCCGCTCCTGCAAGGGTACGGCATAGGTGCGGCATGGATGGGTACGGCACAGGGGGCGCAGCGCATTACTCTTGCCATCCCGCCGGGGAAGTTAGGTACGGCAGGCGAGGCTGCAGTTGGGTGTTAGGCTACACCACATCAACTCCATCACTGCCCACCGGTCGTCAATCGAATGGGCCCCATGTGCCCCCTGTTTTCCGGGTGCAGCACCCAACGCCTCACGCCCTGTCACAGCACGTCCGCCTCCCCACACGCCGCCCACCCCCACCCTACCTGCGCTTCCCGCACCGCCCCCAGGATGCCCTCCCTGTAGCTCCGCGTACGGACTCTGTCGTTCAGCATGGACATGTGGTACGGCAGCAGCATGCCGTGCGACGCCGTGCCGCCGGCCGTACCGCCTCCTTGCTGTACGCCCCCTCCAGCCTCCTCCTGCCCCCCTTGCTCCTCCTCCTCCTCGCCCTCCGAGGCGCCCAGGGGCTCCCCTGGTGGCAGACCTGAAGCCCCACCAGCCGCCTGTTCCCCCTCCTGCCCCTCGCTTTCCCTCTCCCCCTCCGCGCCGGGACCACCACCCCCCTGCCGCTGGGACGTAAACCCCGATGGCTGCTGTACGGCACCGATGACGTCCTCGTCGTACTCGATGCGCAGGTCGCTCGCGCCTGCGCCGCCTGCGCCGCCGCCGGGCGTGAGCGTTACGCATAGGCCGACGCGCGTTCCACGTGCCACGTGCGGCCGGGCGGACAGGTACTGCACGCGCTGCCATACGTGGGGGCAGGCGGCGGGCGGGTCGGGCCGGCCCTGCGGGGAGTGGAGGCGTGGAGGGTGAGGCGTGAGGGGAAGACGCCCAAGGCGAAGCAGGGGATCAGCCAGGATCCGTTGGCAGCTGCAGGCACATGTGGAAAGCCAGCAACGGGGGGCCGTGTGTGTGGCAGGACTGGGGAGCACAGGACGTCGTGGCACTATGCTGACTGCAACCAGCTCGTTAGCCATGGACGCCTTGCAATGCTCGCTTCACGCGCTATTCCTAGCAAGCCCCCCAGACCCGCCCACCTGCAGCTCGTGCGGGGCGTACGACAGCCACACGCCGGGCGCCAGCTCGTACTCCACCCACGTGATGACGCAGTCCGCCCGCCCAGCCGCAGTAGCCTGTACGGCAATGTCGTACCGCCGGGGGCCGCCGCCCGCCACCCCTGGCTCTGCCCCTGCTCCAGGCTGCTGCCCCTTCTTCTGCTGCCCCTGCTGCTGCGGTGGCATGCCGGCCAGCAGCTGGTGTGCGGTGAGTGTCCCTCCCTCGGGCAGCAGGGGGAAGGGCTCTGACAGCACCTCGTACCGCATGCCAGACACCTGCAGGTCACAGCGAAGGGCGCAAAACACGTGTGTGCATGATGCCTGTTGCAAAGCAGGCTACCGGTCGTCGCGACGGCAGCCTGCGTGCCCCAATGGCATTGTGCGTGGTGAGGCTGGCGCGCTTTGGTCCTCCACTGCTGCCACTCCTGACCCTTGCCCACGACACGCGCCTGGCGGCTCTTCCCACCTTTCGCACCGCCTCCACCTGCTCTTACACCGCCCGTTCTAACACACATTTCTACTTTCAAGTCGTGCACGACGTCCCGCGTTGCTTGCGTCAGCTGTCGTCCGCACAACCCCTACACCGCGCCAGCGTCCACAATGAAACCACAAACCACTAACGTTCAACCACCTGAAACGGCTGGCACGTATACAGTGGACTACATAAGATCATGACCCCGTACCTGCATGGAGCGCGCCGGCCTCCACAGCAGCTCGTTGGCCGGCCCGTAGTCCAGCCCCCCGCTGTCCTCACGCATCCAGTCCAGGTCCACCTGCAGCGCACCAGCTGTGTATTAGCACTTAATACACAGCAGCACCAAGCAGACCCTGCGGCAACTGTCCTTATGCATCCACAGGTACAGAGTTGTATGTGTAATTGAACCGCATCCAGTCCAGGTCCACCTGCAGCACGGCATGTGTGTTGTCTCTGTCTTGACACTAATACACAGCGGCACCAAGCAGGATCTGCGGCCGCTGTCTTCGCGCATCCACTCCAGGTCTACCTGCAGCACGGCGGGTGTGTTGGCTTTATGAACAGCAAAACATAGTATACAGTAGCACCAGTGGCAATGCAATGGCAATCTGCTTACGTTCCATTGTGTGAACGCGCAGCATGCTAACTAGGGAATCAGCTGTGTGCAACCGCAAGCTAACACACATGCCCACCTGGTTCATGGCCACCAGGTCCTCGCTTGCCGCCAACACGCCCACCACTCGCAGGGCGGCGGGGCACAGCAGCGTGCCGGGCGATAGCCGGGGAGCGGCCTGTATGCGGAGGGAAGGATTGGTGAGCAGGCATTGCAAGAGGCATGGGCTACGTCGCTTCGGTGCGTCGATTGCTGTGAACTAGTGCGCAAGGCAAGGCGGTTGGAGCCGTTGGCCTGCCCCAAGCCGCATTAGGGCCCAACAACGCACCGTGCAGTGCCCAACACAATCACGGCCCTGCAACCCTCGAGCAACATGCCGTGCGCTAGTATGCGCTGCGCTGAGCTACATGCCCACACCACACCGCACACCCAACACCCCTGCCGCCTGCCGCCTTCCCCCCACCCTCACCTCCGCGAGAGCCGTCGCCCACTCCCCAATCGCCAGCCGGGCACTGACCGCCCCCGCAGCCACAAACACGCCCAGACTCCCCTGCTGCTGCTGCTGCTCCTGCTGCTCCTGTGGCCAGCCAACGCTGACCCGCACCCCCTCCGGCCCCAGCCCCGCCGCCGCCGCCATCTGCCCACACAGCACCCTGGCCAGCTCGTTCCCGTGCACCCACAGCGTGCACACACCACCAGCACCACCCCCTGCACCTCCATCTCCATCCTGCGCCCCTGCCCCTCCCTCTCCTTCTCCCTGCCCTGCTTCCTGGCTCCTTAACTCCTGCTGCTGCAGCAGCTGCCCATGCAGGTGCAGGGCCTGCAGCCCAAGACCTCCTGACACAGCCGCAAGCAGGGTCGGCTGTGCGCCGTGAGCCCCACAGCCGTCCGGGGTACCGCTCGCGGTGGTGGCGGTGGGCGCACGTCCCTCTGCCGCCCCATGCCCTGATGCTGCAGGTGCTGCGGACGCTGCTGCTGCGGCTGCCGCCAGCTCCTCCAGCGCCCTGCCCCACACCTCAGCGTGGTGGGGGTCCTGAAGGGGGCGGCGGGGCAAACGGCAGGGGATACTATATGGCAATATATGCTGGTGAGCGAGAGCAGGGCAGCCGATTGACGCCGATGCCGTTGAACGACACGCTGATTGCAGCCGCCGACTTGAAACAAGGCCCCCACGCCCGCTCCCGGAGACCCATCTGCTGGGAAGCAACTTGCATGGTCCTCACCTGCATGGCCGGCAGCCAGTTCTGTGGCAGCACCTTGTCGCCGCACAGGATGAGGTTGTCGGTGGCCAGGCGAAGCAGGTTGGCGGGCTGGGGGAAAGAATGAGGGGCAAAGGGGGCGTGCGTATGTCCCGCGCGCTTGGGATGGCGCAGGAGCAGCTGCGGCCCTTGCGGATGCAGTGCGGTGGGTTAGGGTCCGGCTACCGGCTACCACGCGCGGGTGGTGGTGGTGGTGGTGGTGTCGGGGAGAGTAATTGCCTGCAAGCTGCCGGTATGAAACACGACGAAGGTGGCGGAATGGAAACCCTAGCAGGGCAGCATTTGCCATCCGTTGCGCGCTTCTTGTGGCTTACCGCCGCCCGGGGGTTGCTGCGCGCCAGGTTGGCTGCCTTGTAAAAGCACATGGCGGCGTGGTCGTGGGAGCCCTGGGAGGGTGAGGAGGCGCGACGTTGCGGGGTGAATGGTAGACTTATTATGGAGAATAAGATATTGTGCGAAGTGAGCGCGAGCAGGGCGTCAGGCGAAGGGCACGGCGGCGTGGTGGTGGGAGCGCTCAAGGGTGTGCGGCGAGGAACAGGAGCAATCGTCCATATATGTTGATACGCACCGCACAGCGACCGCAAGCAGCAGCTCGCCACCAACAACTTTACCTTGCTTCTCACGGCATGCGCTCTTGCGTGTCGGTTCGCACGTGCAGGGGAATGCCCCCTGGTCACAGGCCTAGCGCCCACCCACACATCCTCACACCCACCCACCTTGACCAGGTGTGCCCTCCCCAGGCTAAACCACGCCAAGGTGTGGCTTGGCGCCTTCCCCACGACGCCGGACAAGATGGTCAACGCTTGGTCAACCTGATATTGTTACGGATGGGGGGATATCGTGGATGTCAGAAGCCTGGGAGGCAGGTAGGGCGCGGCCGGGGGAGTTGGGGCGTGCAGGGGAACGCCGGTTGGCGCCGGCGTTGGCGCCAACAATCGTCACTTGTTCAATCACAGGTGCAGGGTGTTAGTAGAAGCTACTTTCAACTGTTCTTGCCTTGCCGCGGTCGAGCGCCTGACGAGCGACCGATACCATGATGTCCAGCGCGTCCGCATTTGTCAAGGCGTTCATTTTCCGATGACCACATAGGCTATGCAATGTACATCACGATGTTGTGCTGCGCAGCATGCTACCTCCCGATGCGAGTTTAGGGCGGGATCGGCCGCCGAGCGGAGCGCCGTACCCCACAACCCATAACCAGCCGGAGCTCCCCTGGCCCTGCGCATGGGCTGGCAGAGCGCCCCGCTGTCCCCGACAATTACTGCATGTACCTAGTGCACATGACCAAACCAAGGGCCTGCTGATCGACCGCAGCTGCTGGCCGTCTACTGACACGAGCGAGGTTGAAGTGCTGGTGAACTGCAGCTGATGACTGAGTGCGCATGTAGAGGCAGCAGCCTGAACACGAAGGAGGTTGCCAGCAACCCAGGAAACATGGAGGCAAGCTGCAGCTAGCTGGTGTAAACGCTGCTGTCAAAGGCCAAAAGGCACGGCTGACGGAGGCCGGACCAGGGGAGACCCTTCCTTACATGCATCGCAGCCTAGGAGGGCACTACGGCACCAGGCCCACCATCCACGCCCACCATCCATCGAGGGCCAACGGCGCCACGGGCCATCCCCTGTACGGCACCAAGCAGTCCCCCAAGCCGCACAACATATCCATGCCACACTATCCATCCCCAACACGGTCGTAACTGACACTTTTCTTTGTGGCTGCCTGCCAGGGATCGCCACACACTCCAAGGCCCGCACCGCAATGCTTGACACCCATGCCACACGGGGCACCACAAAACGCCATAGCCATAGGCGGCAGAACCCTGGCCAGGCCAGGCCAGACCGAGAAAAACAGGGGGAGTGGGCCTGCCTGCTGCAGCTCCTCGCCCACCCGCAGCGCCATAACCCACCTCAGCACTCTGTCTACCTCTCCGCTGTCCCATTGCAGCAACACACACGTGCGCATGACTCCACGCTCGCGACAAGTCATTGCTCATGCGCACATGGCCCCCAAGGATGCGTCCCATCGTGACGCAGTCGCGGCAGCAGGCAGGAAGGCAGCAGCAGGTGCAGCACCCCTCCCCTTCCTTGGCCGTGCGACCCGCTCAGGGCTCGTGTCACAGCCGGCCAAAGCAATGCAGGTTGCTTAATGTTGCATGCTGAAAACGGAGGCGTCGCCACATGGTGCTTATGCTGAAGCACGCAACGCTGAGACCGTTCGGTAGCAGTGCCATCAACAGACGCGCCATCCAAGTCTGTTGTACCACGCGACGCAGATGCCTTGGGACACTCGTTGACGGCACGTTTGCCACACTGTTGCACAGCTTCATCCCCGCACTCATGCTCAATAGCATGCTAGGCGACAAACTCCACGGGAGGGCAGCAACAGCAGGAGCAGCAGCCACACGGCGCTAACCCACGCTCGCCTCTCCCCGGACCCGCCTGTAGAGGCCCTAGGGCCATCATAGCGCCCCCCTTTGTCCCTCCAGGATGCTCCAGCACCCAGTCATCGCCATGCCACGGCGCTGCTCCTCCGGAACGGCGCGACTATTTCAGCTTCTGCTCCTCAAACAGCACGTGCTTGTTGACCTTGGGGTCATACTTGATGAGCTTCAGCTTCCAGGGAGTGTTGCGCGGGTTCTTCTCTGTCACGTAGAAGTATCCTGTCCTCGCGGTGCTAACGAGCTTTATGAGCAACCGGGCGCTCTTCTTGCTGCCGCTCATCGCGGGCACACCGCACTAGGTAACACGATGCGTTCTGCTTACGAAGAGCCGTCGAGTGACTATTATTATAGTTAAAGGGACGAGGTAGTGAGCGCTCTTTTGCTGTATCGTCCGCAACTATGGATGGCCGATGCGGAAGCCTATGTGGCTTTTGGCCCACGGGCAGTATGTAAACGCGAGACTGATAAGAAGCAGCCGTCCGATTGGCTAGACACCGTAGCTTGCAGCGCGCGTGGCGGAGTGCTCCGAAGCCTGGCACATGCACGGCACGGCACGGGCTGTGCCGCACGGCTCAGAGGCTCTGAGTCAGGGCCCTGGCACGGCCGCATGGGCCGACAGTTCATCCGTCTCCTTGCTCAGTTTCATGGTCTACTTGGTCATGCATCATACAGGCCCGTAGCACTGGGGCTGAAGCCCACTCCAACCTGAAGCGCATGCTACCCGTGTTAGGACATGCTACCCAGCACAGCCAAACCTAATGTACACTTGGCAAAGCTAAGCTGAATTAAGCGTGGCCAAGCTTAAAGCTGCGCTACACGTGCGATGACCACTGCTCACACAAAACGGGCAACAGCAACAAGCCAACAGCAACAAGCTGGCCGCACGGTAGTGCACGTACCCCCACACACCCCACATAATACGCGCGCCGACTCGCGATAACCCTTCCCATCCCCACACCATACAACCAGTCAGGACACTAAACTCATCACCATCACAAGCCAGGTTAGTTCGTTTACCGTTCATTGTGGGGCTGGCACTACCTTTTGTTGCCAAGCCCAGCTGCCTGAGGCCCCCGCCCCCGGGGCCCCGCAGCCGCGCGGTGGGGCCCCGCCCCCTCCCGTGCCTTCCTTCCCTCCGCCCTCGTCCGCAACGACGCTGTGTTCACCCTGCCCTGTTGACCTGCCCTCCCGGACTTCGCTCGCTCCATGCTATGTAGCAACGTGCCACTCCCACAAGGCCCAAGCTGCAGGGGCCGCCCCCCCCCCGCCGCCATTGCTGGCATGTCGTACAATCCAAGCCGTACAGTCCATGGCGTTGCCGTGCGTCACTCCCAGAAAGCCTCAACGCCGCGGCCGGGGGAGGACCCCGCACGGGCCCCGGGTGAGCTCCTGCGATGGGAAGCCAAAGCACCAGTGACTTGCAAAGCCTTGTGCGGCGGAGTGGGGTGAGGGGGACCAAGCTGGCAAGTGGCGGACTGGGAATCATACACACAAAGGGCCAGAAGGGCGTGCATGTGCGCCAGGAGCAACAACGCACCGTGCGGGCCACCAAAATGCAAAATTTGATAATACGCTGGCTGCATAGCTGTACAGCACGCCCTACACGCCCGATCTCAGCCATGTCCCCATGACGACTTGGTACCTTACGCCCCCCCCCCCTTTAGCTGCTACCACTACTACTACCGCTACCACCTACTCGCGTTACTGCTTTCTTGTCCCTCCCTTAGCTCACACACGCTACTCCCCCCACACGTACCTCATCCGCAGCACCGGTGACGCCCCCTTGCGCCCGGCCCCCGCCTCCCGCTCCCCCGGCCTCGCGTCCTCACCCCGCCACAGCACCCGCACGGGCGACCGCTGCTGCCGCCTCAGCAGCGCAGACGCCCCCGCACCCCCCTGCTGCTCCCCTCCTCCCCCTGTCCCACTGCCCCACGACCCCATCCCCCTGCTGCTCCCAGCCGTCCCCGGCCGCAGGATACCCCCAGCGGACCCTGGCCTCCCTCCCGTCTGCATCGGGCTGGCCCCCCCGTACGACATTGCAGCGCCAGGGGACCGAGAGGGCGTGCCCGCACCGCGCCTGTGCTGCTGCTGCTGGTGGTGGTGGTGGCTGTGGGTAAGGTGTGGGTTAGGATGGTGCGGCAGGAACATGAGCTGGCCCTGCAGGTCACGCACGCGCGCCGCGATGGCCGCCTCGCCGTGGTGCCGCTGTTTGTGCAGCTCCGCGACCGCCTGGCGCTTCAGCCGCTCCACCTGTGGGGGCGCATGGCGCGCAGGTGGACTGCCGTGGTGCCTTGTGTTGTGATGTGTTGGGGCGGGGTGCGGGGTCAGACGAATGTCGGGTGCAGTCACGGTAGAAGGTGCATGCAAACGCCGGCAGTCCGACGGTCCCTCTCCCTTGCGTCAGCACCCCAGTCCCCAACCTAAGGTCCAGGGCCCCCACCGCCCAGTCCCCCACCTCGTCCGCAAAGCTCCGCTGCATCTCCTCCAGCCTCACCCACGCCGATAACATAGGATCAAAAGCAACATATACCTTGCAAGATGCCCTCGAAGCCCCCCTGCCCCTCTCCCACTTTGCCGCTCAGCCGTTACCCTCCTCTCCCCACCTCGTCCGCAAAGCTCCGCTGCAGCTCCTCCAGCCGCGACTCGAAGCGCTGCCGTGACGCCGCCACTCGCCCAGCCAGCCGCGCCTCCTCCGCAGCACGCACACGCTGCAGGGGATGGGACGATGGGGGCAATGACGGCCTCTATCCATTTCTTATCCCACCAAGTCCCCCATTGCTCCCCACTTGTGACTTGGCCCATCCTGACCCATCCTCAGCTCCCCACCTGCATTTTCGTGACGCAAGGCCTATAGCGTATCCTGAGCTCCACATGGCTTCACCCACCTGCAGCTCCCCCAGGGCGTCGTGTAGTGCCTCGTGATACGCCTCGATCTCTGGGTTTCGGGCGAGCACAAAAGCAGTATAGCGTTTAGCAGCATACATATGCTAAAGATGTCAAGCAGTGTGGATGGGGAGGGTCGGGTTGGTGGGTGCCGCCTGCACACGACGTGCAGAGGTCTCCCCTGCATGGCCCTGACGTGTGCAGCCCCGCGTGCACCAGCGCGCCTAAAGAGCCGAATGCATGCCCACCATGTTGTCTGTGCTCCACAGCTTTGGAGGCCTGATCGCGTAGTGCCTCCTCATATTCCAGTGTTGACAGGGGGGCATTGAGGCCCGCAGTCGCGAGCTCTGCCTCCAGGCTTCCCGGCTGAGGCGAGAACAGCGGCTGAAAGCACGGCACGAGAAAAGCAAGCTCAGTGGAGGTTGATGTGAGCCCATGGGATTGCTTCTTGCGGGCTGTTCTTGGGACCGACGCAGTCAGGTCCAACATGTGCCCACCAACTGGGTCAAAATGCTGACCTGGCTTTTTGCCTGTGACGGCCGTGTAGGTGTTCGCTTGATCGCGCTTAAGATTCGATGAGCATCAGAGCCAGGCTCAACGTCGTCGTGTTCACTATTCGAAGACATTTCCGTCGCGCAGCGGTTACAAGCCGGCGAAGCCTCCAAGCTCCTTCTCATGCCATTTGGCAGAACCACTCGTGTTGTAGATGCATGTTTCAAATGAGATTTGGTCAATGCAAGAAACGGTTGAACAAGTCCAGTTGACGGGCAATTTGGCAGGTGAAGCGTCGGCTCTTTTCACGATTACTAGTGTATGCAATGGCAAGCAGTACAAAACGACTTGTCACGATATCTATGTACTCCACCTGGCCTGTCTTCCGGGGCTCGGCCAAACCCATCGCGCACGTCGCAGGGGGCAACGAACTGACCCCTGCAGCTCAGCCCCACAAAATGAGGACCTGGCCTCCTTACGGCGTGCACTGGCCCCCAAATAAGCCACCCCGACGCCGTGCCACCCAACAGCCTACTCCTCATTGGCAGGACCCATATAAAACATGCGCAGCGCGTCGCAGGCCCCCTGACCTTCCAGCTCGTGCCATGCGGTACGGTCAAAAACACATCGCGCCGTCCAATGAATTCCAATGCTTGCACGCCTGCGCCCGACATCGTCAAGCCCCTACTGCACGCAACGCACGCATCGCACAACAGTCCTAGCAGGCATATTTGCAGCCTGACAGCAGAGCATGCACCAGTACACACCCATGTTGGTGCAGCAGGAGCAGGCGGAAGGGCCTTGTGGCCATAGGGAGGTGCCCTCGGTGCATGACGCTCCCACGCACGCACTCGCATCCACCTGTCCGCACACATGCTCGGGAGAACATCAGGGCAGCACACCTGCCTTTGTACAACCCCACCCCACCTGGCTCCAGCATTCCGGCTCCCAAACCTGGACTCCCACCCACTCTCCTTGCCGAATCACACCCCCTGATCGTGTACCCGTTTCCCCTGCATGAATCCCAGACCCTCCCCTCTCACGCCCTTGCAGTGCCTCAGACCTCCTCTCTGGCCTCCCACACCCTACATCCACCCCGAGCGCTGCGACCCCGACCCCTGCGAATCCACACGGAAACCCCCCGGCCCAAACGACCGCCCCCCGCGCCCCGCAGACGACGGCCGACTGCCTCCTCCCCCCGCCAGAATCATGGGCGCCGCGTTGGGGTCCGGGTACACAACCTGCGGCGCGCCCTCCTCCTCCTCGAACCCCAGCATGGCGCTCTTCAGCGGCAGCGTCTGCCGCGCCGACGGCGGCGGCGGCAGCTTGCCGTACGACATGGGCAGCGACGGCGCCCCGCCGCTGGCCGTCAGCATGCCGGCGGCGAAGCCGCCGCCGCTGGCGGCACTCCCCGCGCTACCCGGCCGCCGCCGCGCCGGCGCACTCGACGGCCGCGAGCTGGCGTTACTCCGCCGTCCGCCGCCGCCGCCGCCGTCCTCGTCGAACTGCAGGCTCCCGTTGGCGCTCGGCTCCGCGGAGGGCGCCTTCGACCCCCCGCGGCTGCCGTACGACGCGTTCGGCCTCGCCAGCGAGCGCTCCGACGGCGGACGGTACTCCGTACGGTCCGCCAGCAGGAGGTCGCCGCCGCCGCCGCCAGCGTCCTCGCCTCCAACGCCGCCGCCGCCGCCTCCCAGGCTGTTTAGCCCCGCCAGCAGGCTGACGCCGCTGCGCTGCGGAGCGAGGTCTGCTCCGCCGCTGCGTCGGCTGCTGCTGAAGCTGCCCTGGCGGGAGCCCGCCTTCCCGCCAGCCGCCGACCCGCCAGCAGACGGGATGGCCCACGGAACGGACGCGCTGGCGGCGCCGCTGGCCTCCCTGCTGACTGGCGGCATGCCGCCGCCGCCGCCGCTGGCCGTCGATGCGCCGTCGAACTCGCCGTCATGCTCAGCGAGCTTCCGGCTGAACGAGTCGCGCAAATCAGTCGCTGCCGCCGCGCCCGACTCTGACCATGCAGTTGTCGTACTGGCGGGCGGCCGCTGCCGCGATGCCGAGCTGGGCCTGGAGCTGGACCGTGACGCCGGCCGCGATCCGCCGCCGCCACCCGCCATTGCGCTGGACGGGCGGCTTGACCCGCCTGACGCCGCCGCCGCCGCCACGTACGCACTGTGGGAAGCAGTTGGCTCCAGCAGGCGGCTCGACGGCGGTACGGCAGACCGCGGTCGCGACGGCGGCCGGCGGCTGCCGCCCGACCGTGCAGACGACGGCGACGCGTCGCGCTCACGGTGTGTGCTCCGTGTACCGGACGCGACCGACGGCGAGCCGTACGACGCTGTCGTACCGCTGGCGACGCTCGCTGTGTCCCGGTCGGACCGGTCCGTACGGTCGCGCCGTACGCGGTTGGCGCTGGCGGGCCGCGACTTCGGCTTGGCGGGCGAGGGCGGCTCGGCGGTTAGGCTGGTCAAGCCGCGCGGGAAACGTGGCGGGCGTTCAGAGTACTCCGACGTCAGCAGCTTGCCGTACGCCTGCAGAACAGTAGCAGCGGAATGGCACGGCGCCGGAGGGAGGATGGGTTAGGGGCATGGGAGGGTCGTGGAGTGGGTGACGTAGTGCCTGATGTTTGCGCTCCTTCTCCACCGGCAGCTTCCCCACTTCCAGCGCACCCGTCCATCTGCTCGACCAACAGCAGCGGCTATAACTCCGTGCCCCGCAGTGCTGACTGCCCCACTCCTTGGCTCTTCCATCCCACACCTCGTCCCTCCATCCCCACCCGCTCCAAGGCCAACAGCTGCTCCCCTGCAGCACCCCAACGACCCAACGTCACCTCCCCCTTCCCCTCGCGCATGTACTCCCCACCCCACCTCCCCCACTTGCCCGACCGCCAGCAGCTGCTGGAGATCTGCGAGCAGCGCACCCACCCCCCTTTCCTATGAAGCCAGTTAGCCCGAACACCCCACAGCCAAAGGGGCTCGAAGGAGCGGGCGTACCAACTTCCTTGCGCTCAGGCCCCCTTCGCGCCCCCCCTTCGTCTGTCGTCCTACCGCCAACGCCCCCACCCCCACCTGCTCGAAGGCCAGCAGCTGCTGCAGGTTGGCCCCCAGCGCGTCCCTCACCGCCTGCAGGGGCGCCAGATCGATGGCGTCGGCGAAGGCGCGGGCGCGGCCCAGGTCCAGGCGCCTGCCGGGGAGGGGGGGGAGGGGAGGGGGGAGGATGCGGTGAGGGCAGGCGCAACGCATGAGTTGAAGCAAAGTCAGGAGGACTAGGCAGCGATGACATGCGCGGTTACTAGAGAGGGTAGCGACCGAGGCGCCTGCGGATGGGGGTATGGATAGGGACGAGCACGGGGTTGTTGGGAACGGTAAGGGTTGACCCGATTGGGGCGGGGAAACGGCAAATGGAGAGTGGCGATGGGTGGCGTAGCGGCCCAGGTCCAGGCGCATGGAGGAGAGGAGGTAAGGTGGTCGGGGACGGTTGGGGACGGTTGGGTAGTGGGGAAGAGGCGAGAGGGCACATAGGGGTGTGTGGTGTTGCAGGGCTCTGCGGCGTGAGGGAGCGGCAGGCACTGGGCCTGGTGCAGGGGTGCACAGGTGCAGGCATCAACCAAAGTGGCGGCGGTGGCACTGTTAGACGGTGTCAACAGTGTGCTGTCGGCCACCGAAAGCACAGCGTGTGGAGACGCATACTGCAGTGCGGCGGGGTCGGGGACGGTGTGAGGCGCCCTAACGCACCTGTGCATAGGTGGGGTAACGTATGCCGCATCCCGCATGCTGCAGGCCTCCCTCCCCCAGCCCCACCTGTGCATGCCGCGCGTGGCCCCCGCCAGCTTGACCAGCATGGCGGTGAGGGGGAAGCCGGCGGCGCGGATGCGGGCCAGCCTCCTGTTCTCCTCGGCAGCCTTGATGGCCATGATCTGTGCTCACACAGGGGAAGACGAGGAGGAAGATGATGCTGGATCAGTGCCCCTGGGGTACTGCAAGACCATGTGCAGTGCTGTGCAGTCGATCAAGGCCTCCCGGTGAACACTGCGTCGTAGGAGCACCACAAGGCGTCCGCCCAAGTAGCATTTCTTTTTGCTCCTGCTGCAAGATTGCATAAGCACTTATATGCACTTATATGCACGACATGACAACATTCATTACTTGAGATCGCCCCCACCGTGAAGTCGTCCAGCTCCCCCGCGTCCCTCATGCGCTGGATCTGGTCGGGGTTGCCCAGGCTGCCGCTGCCGGGCAGCCCCGGCACGCCGCCGGAGGACCAGGCGTGGCCGAACTCCTCGCGGGAGATGCGGCCGTCCTGGTTCTTGTCAACGTCCTGGGGAGGCGATGGAACACACGGCGCACATGGCAGGGGCAGTTGGGCACATTCCGATATGTGCGGCCGTCCTGGTTCACACACACGTGCCGGGGAGGGGATGTGCGTGGAGGACAACCCCGTGAGCGAATGACGAGAACCCTGCGAGCGAAAAAAGGGTGTGTGTTACGGTTCCTCGGAGGGTGGCGGTCAGAAGGCACAGCGTGTGTGGATACAGTGCGACCGCGGGCGCACGGCAAGGGCAAAAAGGGTGCAGGTGGCTGTGGGTGCGGGGTGGGAGGCCTGATTGCGGGATGCGGCCGTCCTGGTTCTTGTCCACGTCCTGCGGTGCATGGAACACACGGGGCACGTGGCAGGGGCAGTTGGGCACACTCAGATATGTGCGTCCTGCTTTTTATTCACGTCCTGCGGTGCATGGAAAGCACGGGGCGCACGACAGGGGCAGTTGGGCCCGCTCCGATCCCCTCTTGCTAGCGGGAGGCGGCCAAGTGCACCACGTGCACCGCCCGCCTTCCCACCAGGACGCCTCGCGCAGCAGCTGGTGCTCTGAGGCCGCGGTCCTGCTATCCCACACCTCGTCAACTCGCACGCCCCGCTAACCCACACCCCGCTACCCCACGCGCGCACGCACCTGGAACGCCTCGAACAGCAGCGTCTGCTCCTGCGGCCGCAGCCCCGGGAACAGCTCCTTGAGCATGGCCCACTGCTCGCGGTCGGACCAGAAGCCGTCGGCGTCGCGGTCGAACTGCGAGAACAGCTCGCCGGGGGTGGCCTTGTCCTGCGGGCAGGGGGGTGTGTGTGGGGAACAAGGATTTGGCAAAAGAATCCCTGTATCAGCAACGCGGTGAAAGTCTGATACGTGTGTGTGTACCTTTCAAGGCTGCTTATGGGACTCGTATTGGCCATGGAGCATGGCTATCGCCTCCAGCCAGTCCCGCACACCCACAGCTAACCCACACCTATCACACACCTAATACAAACCCCACCTGCAGCATGAGAATAGCCACCTTTTGCAGCACCAGCTGCACCTCTAGCCTGTCCCTCACACACCCACGCCCCTAACCCACACCTAATACACACCCAATACACACCGACCCACCTGCAGCATGAGTATGGCCATCTTGTGCAGCACCAGCTGCACCTCCAGCCGGTCCCTCAGCGGCACGATGATGCCGCCGCGCGTGCAGGCGCGCAGTGCAGTGGCCAGGTCCTTGTAGCGCACCCTGCGCAGAGGCGTAGAGGTGGGGGGTACGTGTAAAACGCGAGGAACCGTGTGAGGCGTCAGGGAATCACGGAAACGCTGGTGCCTGCACGCGAAGAGGAAATGGGTTGACAAGCAGAAGCGGAGAACGGTGGATACTTACCTCGTCCCAGTAAACGCTGTGAGATGGGGAGACAGCAAGGTACACGACGCGGTATGTATGGATACCGGTAATGGTAACAGCGTCTGTTGTTGTACTAGGAGGCTGCGGCCAGGTCCGTGTAGCTCACCTTGCACGATTGGATGGCATTAAAACACGAAAGGACACAGCCGCGCTTGTGATAATACACACCAGGTCCTTGTAGCGCACCGTGCGGGTTGAGGCGGCAACAGGGCTGCATGGCGTCCTTACCTGCACGCCGCACCACACCTTACACCAACCCACATCCACGCTAATACACACGCCCACGCGCCCACCTGTTGTCGCCCGTCCTGTCCAGCAGCAGCTACCCACAGGCACTCACCCACGCGCAAACACACACGCACGCTAATACATCGCCCGCGCACCCACCTGTTGTCGCCCGTCCTGTCCAGCAGCAGCTGCACGTATCGCACGTGCGCGGGGTGTGCGTCGGGCACCAGTCGCAGCACCAGGCGGTACAGCTGGCTCCAGCACAGCGCGCCGTCGCCGTCCTTGTCCACCTCGCGGAACACCTCCAGCAGCCGCAGCCGCTCCAGGGTCAGGGACTCCTGCGAACAAATAAAAAGAACACCCGAGCGTAATAAACACGAAATACAGACACTTATAGCGTTTTCCACCTCGCGAAACACCTCGAGCAACCACACTCGCTCGACGGTCAGCGAGTCCTGTGAACGGAGAAGCCGCAACATACACCAGTGACATATACTTATGGGCCAGACTGGACGTCTTGCAGGCAGCGTGCTCCTGTTTGCACGAGTCCCACACCTGCACCCAGCTCCCCCATCATCAATACACACAAACTGAGCAGTGCACCCCAACCCACACCCGTACTTCCACCACACCAGCACCCACCACACACTCCCCTCACCAACCCACCGTGAGCAGCGCGAACACGTTGCTCCCCAGCGCCGCCGCCTCCTCCACAGACACCTCCGTGCCGCCGTCGTCCCCCATCCCCATGCCCCCCATCCCCATCCCAGCACCGCCCATGCCCCCGCCCAGCCCCTTGGGCGGACTGAGCCGCAGCTCCCGCGGCCCGTCCCCCATGTCGTCATCGCCGTACTCCGAGGCTGCCGCCTGGCCTCCCCCGCCGCCCTCCACACGGGCCTGGGGCATGGGGTACAGCTCAATGGCGTGCACAGGCTGCATGGGGGCCTGCGGGGGAGGGGCGGGGAAAGGAGAGGGTGTGTATTAAGGTTGTGCATTAGGGCTGGAGGTTGTGGTGCCAAGGGGGTGTGGGGCATGGGGTACAGCTCGATGGCGTACACCGGCTGCATGGGGGCCTGGGGGCAAGGAGAGGGTGTGTATTATGGTTGTGTATTAGGGCCGGAGGTGGTTGATGCATGCCAGCTGCAGGTCGTACAGCACGCCTCCAGCACAGCCGCGTAGGTAAGCCACACCGCCTTGATACACACCGCCCACCTGCGTGTTGATGCACGCCAGCTGCATGTCGTACAGCGCCCTGCTCATCTCGGTGGGCGTGTTGATGGGGCTCTCGCACAGCCCCCCGCACAGCAGGAACACCGGCACCTGGCTGCGGGACATGGCGCACGCCGTGCGCAGAGCCTGTGCGTGGAGGGTGTTTGGGTGGGGATGGGCAAGGGCGCAATTGAGCGGAGAGGGTGGCCGCCGGCGGTCCTGTGGTTCCAGCACGCACCCTTTGTGGTGCTGCATCGACACGGCAGCGAACATAGCAACAATCGACGTGTATAGCACGCCCTAGCCCTTGCTGCGCCTCCGCTTCCTCTCCGAACCCCCTACCTTATCGATGTTGAATCCGGGCAGGGGCGGCATCTTCTGCTTGACGTCGTCGTACCTGGCGAGGGGCAATGGAGCGGGGAAGAAAACAGGGGTGGGTAACGCATCATCATCACAACTTCCCCCATGATGGCATAATTCAAGGATGAGGATGGCAACGGCACACCACGCTACCCTACGTCATGAGTCGAGAGTGACAGACCGCCAGACTCTGTCCGCGAACCCCACGGCCCCACCCTGTCACCTACCATGACCGCAGCCGCCCCAGCATCCCCTCCGTCACCACCCCCAGGCTGCTCCTCCACGCCTCCACCACGTCCCGAGAGCACAGCAGCACGTTGAAGCGCGGAGGGGGGGAGCCGGCGGGCGTGTTGGCCACCCAGTAGTCAAACGTCTTTGACAGCTGCTCCAGCACGAAGCTGAGGAACAGGGTGGAGAGGTATGGGGGGAGGGGGGGAGGAGGAGAGAAGGGAGGGAGGGAGTGTTAACAGCGTGATGAGAGGAATGGGCATGGACGACAGGGGAGGGCGCTTCTCCCCTGGTCCCTGAAAAGGCTGTGCAGCGCACACGTCCAGCACGAACACGCCCCACTGGCCCACATGCACACTTGGTGCTGACCCACACCACCATCACACTCCCACCTGATCCCCGAGAAGGGCTGCGCGGTGCTGACGTCCAGCACGAACACGCCCCCGCAGCACGAGTCCACCACCTGGTGCCCCAGCAGGAAGCGCCCGTGCTTGCCGCGGCCCTCGTTCAGCTTGCGGACCTGGGGAGCAGGGGAGGGGGATTGGATGTGGATATGGTAGATAAGGGAATGTGTAGTGAGCCTGTTCCCACGCCCTACAAAGCCCCAGCCAAGCCGGTCGAGCGCCGCGTTGATGTTGTTGCTGCACACGTGCATTAACCCACACCGCTAATACACACGCACCTTGTCCAGGTGCTGGTCCATGTACTCCACGCTCAGCGCCACGCTGTCTATGAGGGGCACCAGCTCGCGGTACAGCCCGTCCGTGATGGTCACGTGCACGCCGCCGCCGTTGGGCAGCCACCACGTGAAGAAGGGGGACCTGTTGGGGGAGGGGGAGCGGATGTGCAAAAGTGTTACGGATTCCTCAAGACAAAAATGGTGGTAAAGGGAGTCGCTGCCATTGGGTAGCCATCACAGGAAGAAGCGGGGCCTGTTTGGGGCACAGGGAGTGCAGAGAGAGGTCAGACAGGCGAGGTAATTTGCTACGTAGTTGGTATGCCGGGTGCCGGGGCCCTGTTGTGCCAGCACCCGTTGGGCCCGTTCCCAAGCGTGCCAGGCCTTCAACAGCACACCACGCTTCCTCTCCATTCCACAGCCACCACGTATACCAACATCACATCAACATCCTGCGTTCGCAGTGCGGAACTGTTTTACTACCCACTTGCAGTAGATGGCCTCCGAGTGCGCCACGATGGCGTGCGTGCGCGAGAAGCGGTCCGGCACGTGCTTGCGCATGTGCGGCGGCACGTCGGGCCGCGCCACCGGCCGCGCCTCAAACACCCACTGCGCCGTCAGGTCCACCGTGGGCAGCAGCCGGCTCTTGTACACCAGGCCCCCAGGCCCCTTGACCCCGCTTCCTCCTCCTCCTCCTCCGTTTGCTGTCGCGTTCATGTCCAATCCGTACCCTGCCGCTGCCGCCTCCCTCGCACTGTTGCTGCCGCGTCTTGGGCTGTCCCCCGCGAACCGGGGTGTGGGGGAAGCGGAGGCGAGCAGCACCGGGTTGGTGTCCGGGGGCCGGTCGACTCCCGCGCATGCCTTGCAGTGGCCCCCTTGGATATGTGGGAAGGAGCCCCACTTCATGAGGAACTGCAGCAGGCGCGTTCGCTCCAGGGGCAGGTAGGAGGCGTCCGACAGGCGCAGCTGGTTCCACGCCAGGTCGTTCAGGTCCTCGTTCAGGTCGTTGGGGTCGTACTGTACGGCAGACGCCGTACGGTGCAGCCGCCGTACCTCCTCGGACGGCGACTGTACGGCGGGCGCGGACGCGCTGCCTCCCAGGGGCAGCTTCGGTACGAGCGCCGCCGTACCCGCGGCGCCGCCGCGTGCCGTACTCTCGTCCAATAGGAGTGGCACGTCGGCGAAGTTGACCCGCGGCGTTGACTGTACGGTGCCGTTGGGGTCGTTGGCGGTACGGAAGGCGGAGGCGGTTGGCGCGGCGTGGGGGTCGAATGTGGGCGGGCGGAGGAGTTTGAGGTCGGCGTGGGGGCGGGACAGGATGCGGTGGGGCGGGGCGTGCGGCTGCAGCCTGCGGGAGGGACGGGGGAAGGGAGCAGGGGAGCCGGGTGAGACAGGGTGGAGGATGGAAGCGACGAGGGGAGGCGGGACGTGGTCAGCGGGCGCAGCGGCTTCTTGGCCGGGCCGGGCCGTCTGTGTCCCAGGCCTCGGGCAGCACGACCCCACCCAGTTGACACACCTTAACCCATAACTTAACCCACATCTTAGAACACACTCTCTCACCTGGCCAGAGGGTGCCAGCCCGTCTGTGTCCCAGAACTGATGCAGCGCCTTTTCCCTTACACCAACACGCAACACCTCAACCCATACCGGTACCTTCACATACGCACACTCCCCCACCTGGCCAGCGGGTGCAGCGGCAGCTTGGCCAGGCCGTCCGCGTCCCAGAAGTCGGGCAGGGCCTTGTCCCTCTCCAGCCAGAAGCGGAACGCGTCCCCGTCCCTGGGCAGGTAGAAGCGGAACTCGGGGGGCCCCACGTGCCCCACCGCCCGCCCCTTGAGCATCTGGCTGCGCGTGTCGTAGGGCCAGGCGGGGAAGACCTGCACGCACACCTCGCAGTCTGCGCGGGGGGTGCATGGGCGGGGACAGGATGTGCATGGTAAAGAGGCGGAGGACCGGTGGGATGTGGTGGCCTGGGCAGGTGAGACGAGCTAACCGCAATGTGACAATAGCTAACCCATCCAAACTGCATTTGAGACAACAGATCATGTCGCTTGGCAAACACATATCATGTTGCGTGGCCCCTCACCGCTCCAGAATGAGCGTGTCGTTCTCCTCCAGCCCCGTCACGCTGTCCCAGATGATATACACAATATAAAATGCATAATATATTACCGTATCCAATTGTCGCATCCTTTCCTCACCCCGCTCCAATATGAGCGTGTCGTTCTCCTCCAGCCCCGTGACGCTATCCCAGATGACGTCCCCCCACGGCTCCTGCTCCTCGGGCGCGGGCTCGAACACGCTCATCAGCGCCTCCTCCTCAGCCGCACGCTTCAGGTCAGCCTCCTCGTCCTCCGCCCTGTGAAGTTCATGACACAAAACGTTTGTGACATGTGTATGTGTATTGGGGGGGTGCTCGCACGAACAGGTTTGTGATGGGGATCAGGGGGGCCGCTTGGCATCCGCCTCGCTCTCCTCCCTTCGCGGGAGTGAGGTCCATGCTGCTGCCATGCCACGTGCCATGCACGCACCTCAGCGGCGCCCGGAACGCCGACGCCCCCGCTATGCCACGTGCACGCCCCTCCCCCCCTCCCCCCGCCCCACCCCCCGCCCCCTCCCCGCCCCCGCAGCCCGCCGCCGCCCCCGACCTCAGCCTGCTGCGCAGCAGGCCCCCCGCGCCTGCGCTACCAGCCTGCGACGACCGCCGGGGGGTGCTGACCGCGCTGCCCGGACCCCCAACCCCTAACCCGCCCCCTTCTGCCAGGATGGCGTCCAGGCCTCCAGAAGCAGTCGCAGTAGCAGCGAAGCCATTGCCAAACTCCCCTTCGACAGGGTCGCCGCTTTGGGTGGGCGGGCGGCTGCCGTGAGCACTGCTGCGGCCACTGCCGCTGCCGTCCCGGGCTGAAGCCGGCGGGGAGCTGACGGCCGCTGGCGGCTGCTGCTGCTGTTGCTGCTGTTGCTGCGGCTGCTGCTGCGGCTGCGCCTCCAGCGCCTGCTGCAGCTGCTGCTGCTGTCTGTGCAGGGAGGCGCGCAGCTGGCCCACCAGCTCCTCCAGCTGCTGCCGCTGGACCAGCAGCTGCTCGCTCTGCTCCTGTGGGTTAAGACGAAGGGGTGTGTGGGAAAGGTGAGGAAGGCGTCTCGAAACTCCAGCGCTCCGGTTTCCCATACTTCAACACGCACATGCTGCACTGAGCACACACCGTTTGACCCTAACGCCCCCTTCTGTTTCTGGCAACTACGCCTTCACTCCACACCGCGTCATCGGCACGCCAGTACCCCGTCCCTCCCCTCCCCCCCACCCTAACCCACCGCCTCGTATTGCTCGTCCAGCGCCGCCCAGCCCCTCTCCAGCTCGCCAATGCGCTCCATCGTCTCCGCCTGCTGCTGCTGCAACAGCCCCACCAGCGCATTACTACCTCCTTCCCCTTCCCCTCCCACCATACCCACACCGTCCCCGCCTGCTACCGATCGCGGGGCATCCGCCTCTCCCTCCCCCTCCTCCCCGCCCACCCCCACATCGCACCCGCTCCGCCCACTAGCACTCCGGTGCGAGTGATGTGCCGAATGCGCGTCACTACGGCGGGAGGAGGAGGCAGCCCGGCTGAGGGCGGGCAGGGGCAGGGAGGCTGCGCCCACCCCGGCATCGTCAGGGGAGTCCCCGGCTGCCTCTGCCTCCTCCACGGCAGGGAGTGGCGGGGGTTCCAGGTACCGCACCATGACTCGGAAGCGCACGCCGTGCACCTCCTCGAAGGTACACGTGTCGTGGCAGGTGACCTGGTGGGTGGCACGTGTGTGGAAGGGAGCAGATTGGGTATTATGAGTGGGGTTCGGGAGTGACCATGCCTAGCTCAGGGATCGGCGCAACACCGTGCGCCGACCACGGCTACTCGAGGCCTAGTCCAAGGCTGGAAGACCTACGCTACGCCAGTGGCGCTTATCCCCTACAGTCCCTGTGTATTAACTTGCGCCCTGTGTATTAGCACCCCGACTCACGTTGACGCGCGGCCTGGAGGGCGCCTTAAACACCACGCTGTGCTTGTCGTTGGTCACAAGGTACAGCACAGCCCCATCCCCATGCCCCTGTGTATTAACTTGCGCCCTGTGTAGTAGCACCCCGACTCACGTTGACGCGCGGCCTGGAGGGCGCCTTAAACACCACGCTGTGCTTGTCGTTGGTCACAAGGTACAGCACAGCCCCATCCCCATGCCCCTGTGTATTAACTTGCGCCCTGTGTAGTAGCACCCCGACTCACGTTGACGCGCGGCCTGGAGGGCGCCTTAAACACCACGCTGTGCTTGTCGTTGGTCACAAGGTACAGCGCGTCCCCCCTCGCGGACACCAGGTGGGGCAGCAGGTGGGAGCGGGGCGGAGCGGCAGCCAGGATCTTGAGCACACGGCCGGCACGGCGGCAGAAGGGGTTCATCACCGCACCGTCGGGGCCCGTGGTCTCCACCTGGGGGAGAGAGCACCCGGCGCAGGGTGAGCGTGAAGGGGCGACAACGGCAACGGCGCACCGGAAAACGGCCAGCGAGGCGGCATAAGCGGCTGAAGCGCATGTGTATGTAGCGCATCGTATGTAGTGCACACGCATGTAGCGCACACTGACTGGTTGCGCACACAGGGCACAGCATCACCAGCAGCACAGCCGCTAATACGCATGCTGCATGCTGCCAACACACACCTGGAAGGGCTCCAGCTTCGTTGTGTCTATGGCGTCCAGCAGGTCGGGGTCCAGCGTGTTGCGCGCCCTGCGGCTGCCCTCGCGGGGCACGTCGGATACCAGGTGCGTGATGTCGTAGGCCTGGGGGGAGGAGTGGGGTTACGAGGGAAGGTGTTGTTCAGGAAGCGCGCCGGACCCTCGTGGCCCTATTACTTCCCTACGAATCTCTCTGGAGTATATGTGTTGATCATCATTCCACGAAGAAGGACGACGTGAGGGCGGAGGGAGGAGCTGTCAAATGGCTGGACCAGCTTAAGGCTGCACCAGTGCACGAACAGTCAGCGTTCAGCACATTGCCCAGCAACACGGCATGCTGTGCACCCAAACCGCAATACACGTGCAGCAGCCCAGCACGCACACGTCCCTCTGCTGCTAACACACACACACACGCACGCACCTTGAGCGTGAAGCCCGCCACGCCCTCCTCTGTCGCATTGTCCAGCACCACGGCTGCGGTGCGTGTGATGCGCTCCAGCTCGAAGCCCACAAACTGCTCCGGCTCCGCAGTCAGCTGCAGCTCCCGGGTGGCGTCCGTGTCCTCAAAGTCGACGGAGTTGATGGCGCGCTGCGCCATAGGGGGTTAGGATGTGTGTGTTAGCTGCACGTGTGTGTGTCAAGGGTCGGCGCGGGGTTCAGCAGCAGGTAGCGGGTGACGTCCGTGTCCTCATACAATCCACCATGTTGTCGGCGCGCATAAAACGGCAAATGCTAGCGTTTGGACGTATAGGCTAGATGCGGAGCGTCTCACGCGATGTGGCGTCAAGTACGGGGCTTGTGTAAGGGCTAGCAAGTCTCGAATGGTTATCGGGGTTCCTCTCCATCCTTTGTGCTACCCGAGGACCCACCACGAACATCTTGGACTCTGGCGGCACCTCGAAGCTGACCAGCCCCTCCGCGTCCGTGTAGCCCACGTGCTGCTGCACCTTCTCCCCGGACTCCACCGCGGTCTGCTCGCGGTTGTTCTGCAGGGGTCAACGTGTGGTCAACGGTCAACGGTCAAACGCCCACGTTGCCCCAGCAGCTGGTCAACGCTGCGCTGCGCGTAAGCCGACACACCTAACCCACGCCCGCTAATACACACACTCACCTGCACCACGTAGTCCAGCAGCTGGTCGATAATGCGGTGCGCGTAGGCGGACGGCGTCTCGCACCACTCGGGCTTGACCACGGGGGGACGGGGGGGCTGGGGCGGCTCCCGCACCTCAATCTGAGGAGAGGAGTATCAGCGGGTTAAGGGAAGCGGGCCGGAGAGAGGGGTGCATGAGCCTATGTGCACCCAGGGGACTGCGCTTTTGTGGGCAAAGGGAAGCGCCCCTCACCGTCCGACGGAAGCGAACAGCTCTGCACCCACCATCACAATTGATCACCCATCCCCCCTGGTGTGTTGCCGCAATATGCACGAAGCACCTGCACAACTCGTATACGGAGCGCGCACCCACCTTGACCTCCACCCCCGGCATGGGCCGCTGGTTGAACCGCTCGCGCACGCCCACCACCAGCACCACCTTCTTCATGGCGTAGAACACAAAGGGCTCCAGCTCCCAGTTGGCCACGCGGACCTGGGGGCGGCAAGGGGCAAGCGTTACGGATACTCCATGACTTGTTGGATAGGTACTGATTCATGCGTCTTTATGGTGTAGGACACAAAGGAGTTAGCGAGGTATAAGGGCGAAGCAGTTGTAGGCATAATAGCTGCGGCTATGAACACTGCTTGCCCAGCCCCAGCCCTTCCCTCGTCCCCCGTCACCACCACCAGCTGTCAATACACACAGCTCCACACTGCCTGCACTGCCATTGCCCACCCACCTGCACTGCCTCGTAGTCTAGGAAGGGGTCACGCATCTGCACCGTCACGCGGTACTTGTCTGCGGGGGCGGGCAAGACGTGGGACGCGGCTTCAGGTTTGTTGCCAGCGATAACCGCTGGACGGACGCTGCACGATAACGTTCCTACGCGTGTCGTTCACTCCACAAGAGGCGTCTCACGGACCGGCACGAGCCGGGTTACACTGAGAGGACCGAGGGGCGTGGTGAGTGGCGAGGGGTCGTACGGGTTTGCTGGACTGCCGTCCCCTGATGTGTCCTGCCCCTGCCCCCACAGCCCCGGCCCGCCCACCTCCCGGCGTCATCCACATCTTGTCCTTGCTGGCGCCCAGCGTCCCGCTGTACAGCAGCTCGCTCACAACCTCCACCTCCTCCACCTGCAGCGCGCATGTGGGTGGTGAACATGCTGGTTGTAAATTTACGGGTCACTCATGGCAAAAGGGTCCGGTCACACGACGTCCATGCTATGTCAAGGCGCTCTTGCATGGGTCCCGCTGACCCCCCCGCCCCCCCCACTTGCTCGACCGGCTGCTTCGTCGTTTTACCTTCCCCCCTCTCCCCTTCCGCCACCGCACACACACACGCACACGCACACCAGCACTCTGTTCTTTTCCCCCCACCCCACCTTGTAGTTGTACACGTTGGGGTCCAGGTCTGCGTCCGTGTCCTGCGGCAGCAGCAGCCGGTGGCCCGTGGCCTCCGCCTCCGCCACCTCCGCCTTGGCCCACATGTGCGCCAGCTTGCCCCTGCCCTTCTGCCTGCAGGGGGTAAACAATAGAGCGCCATGTCAAGTCCAATACGGGCCCAGACGAACAAACCCCAGATGATTCGTACCGCATCTTTGCACCCAACTGGACAACACGCGACGCAAGCGCAGAACGTTGCAGGCACTGCCGCTCACTTTTCCAGGTATGCCGCCACCTCGGGGTCCTGCCCCAGCGTCCCGTTGGCCCGCCGCCGCCCCGGCCCGCCGCCCACCACCACGCCGCCGCCGCCGCCGCCTCCCTCCCTGCCCTCCGCGCCCGACCCCGTGCCGCGCCCCCTGCCGCCCTGGCTGATGGAGATGCGCTCTATTGAGAAGAACAGGCCGTAGCGGGACCCCACCTCCTGCAGGGGGCCAACGCACGTAGCATGGGTTAGGCATAGTGAAAGCGCCTGTACCAGATCTGTGAATGGAGAGGAGGAGGACGGAGCGGGAGCCCACCTCTTGCAGGCGCGTAGCGTGCACGGCACGGGTTTACCCAATCGGGTGGACTGGACAGTGAGGCGCAAGGCCCGTCCGCTTCGTCGGAATGAACGCAAGATGTACCAGTTGGTCCGGCCTTCCCGAGTTGTACGGTGTTCTTCCCAACCGCCGCACCTCCAGGCTCTCCACGTCGTACACCGCGATGTGGAACCACGGCCGCGCCCTGCAGTACAGCTGCACGGGGAACTGCGTGGGGCGCAGTATGGAGCCGTCCCGCGGGTGCACGAAGGTGTCGTCCACGTCCGGCATGGCGAAGGGCACCACGGCGTGCTGCGCGCGGTTGATCTCGGCAGCCTCGCCGTCGCCGCTGTAGGTGTAGAAGATTAGCAGCCTGCGCGGAGGTCGGGAAAGTGGATGTTGGAAGTTACTCAAAGAATCGTGTTAAGGACGTCAATGCGGGCATCAAACGCAAGGGCGGGTTGCAGTCGCCGCTGTAGGTGTAGATGATGAGCAGCCTGGCGGTGCGTTAATGCACAAGGGCTGGTGCATGTTGCGCGGATGCGGAGGGGTGGGCCGGGGAGGATGGACTGCGAGGGAAGAGCGCGAAAGTAAGTAATGGGCAGGTGCATTTGCCCGCAGCGTGGCTAACAGCGTGTTGCCCGCTTTCCTTTGCCACGGTACCCCAGGGTACCCCTGTAGGCCAACGGAGCTTGGCGCCAAGTGCATGGCAAGGCGAGTCAAATGAACACGCGTCACGAGGACGGTGCGCGGCTAACCGGCCGGTGGCTAAATGGCTGGAAACCCCCTCCGACAAAACCCAGGGTAAGGGCGGGGGCGAGGGGCGCGTTAAGGGTTTGTCGCCGCACGCCTCGACAGCTACCCGCAGGTTAGCTAGCGGAACGGCTGTACCCACCTGGACGGGTCCTTCATCTGCATCTTGTAGTCCCCCGGCCCCATGTAGTTGTGGATGTTGTTGTCGGGCTGACCCCGCCGCTCAATCACCTCCACGCCCTCCTCCTCCACATCCTCCCTCCCCTCCGCCTCCCCCTCCCTCCCCTCCTCCTTCCCGCCCGCCGCCTTGGACCTTGCGCTCTGCGGCCGCTGCTGCTGCGACCCCGCCACACTGCCACCCACACCCACACCCACGCCGCCGCCGCCAGCGGCGCTGCCGCCAGCGTCAAGAATGCTGCCCCCGCCGTACCCCGACCGCGACCGCCGGGATGCCGACCCCCGCTGCGACGGCGATCCAGGGGAGCCCCTCCCCTCCGACGGAACCGCCGCGGCCTCCTGCTCCTGCTCCAGGTGCGCATTTGGGTCCGCCACGCTGCCCCCCTGGCTGGCAACCGCCGCCACCTCCGCCGCGCTCTGCAGGAAGCTGGACAGAAGCTGCTCTTTGGACCGCACAGGGCCGTTGGGGACGCCCGCCGCCGAGCCGCCGTAGCCGCCGCCAGCGCGGCTGCTGCGGACGCTGGCGGCGGCGCCGCCGCCGCCGCCGGCGCTGCCTCCTGCGGCTGCTCCCCCGCCCCCGTCGCTGGGCGATCCCTCCAGCGCGAGCCGGCTCGCCGGGGCATCCAGGGCACCCCTGGGCGGGATGGTGGTAGTTGTGGTTGCTCACAGCAAATACCTTTCAAAGTTGTTCGGCAAGCAGGAGGCTAGCATGGTGGGGCATCTGCAACGTAACGGTAACAAACAACGTCAGAGTAACGGCGCCAACTGGCTACCAGCTGCAGCACAGCCTCAGGCTCGTCCCTGATGACCCTGTCGCCACCGCAGACCGGCGCGCCTCCAGTTGCGCCTGTCGCCCGTCTTAGCAGTCAGTCGCCCATCTTAGCAGTCCCCGTCGTCTGTGACACACTGTTGCCATCCCAGCAGTACGGTATACCACGTAGCACTCACTTGCGCGTGGGGGAGGGCGAGCGGGTCCCATTGGGGGGAGGGTACCGAGCCACGTGCGCCGGGTAGTTGACCTGCCGAAGGGCCAGGGGGGGGAAAGGGTGCAACGGGGTTACGCGCACAACGCTGTGCTGGCCGCGAGCCGAAAGGCACAACGGCGCTGTGGAGGGCACGCCACTTGCGGGGATGGGGTGGCATGAGGCTAGGCCCCAAGCCCCCACCTGCTTCTCAAACTCATCGATTATCACACGTGCATGCGTTGCGTCGATTGCAGCTGTGCAGGGAGGGGCATGCACAGCTCCCACCTGCTTTTCGTAGTCGTCGAACAGCATGAACACGGGCGACTCCTGGTTGGCCCGCAGGTGGTACTTGCGCGCGTATTCCCAGCGCCCCACGTCGATGGTGCTGCGCCGGTCGCGGATGCGCCGGTTGCCCTTGCGAGTGCGACCAACCTGCGGGGTGGGTGGTGTTGTAAGAGGGAGGGTACCGTATGGCATCCGCTGGGCGTTGGACCACTTCGCTGCTGCCTGCGCTGTCCGTGCTGTGCACCCACTTCCGCCCGTAGCCACAACGACAGCACCACCGGGGCCGTACTGACGTGCACTTGCCCTGAAGGGTCGGGTCGGGTCGGAGAGCCCTCCGGGCCGTCTGAGGCCGCGGCCCCTTCGCCACATCACCACCCACCTTGTGCCCCTTGCCACACCAACACCGCTGCTCCGGTAAAGCGCCGGGCCCGCCGTGGCCCCATGGCCTTCCCTACTTTCCTCTAGGGTAAGTGTGTCGCGTTACTTCGTCAACAGCACCCACCGTTGGGCCATAGAAGAAGCAGTGCCCGTCGCTGTCAGTGCTGTACACCCCCAGGGGCAGAGTGGACTCCTCGGCCACATGGCCCGCGTCCGACGGCCAGCCCACCAGCACGTCCTCAGCCCTGTGGGGGGTAATTGGAGGTCAGGCACAATGTAATACGATATGGAAGACTTGAAAACGTATGTACTATCATTAGCACATTGGAGGGCAAGCGAGCGCACACTGGCAGCCCACCAGCACATCCTCAGCCCTGGGGGAGGTGGTTGCAGGTGAAGTATGCTGAAGCTGGGCTGCCGCAAGCAGCGTTCAAGCGGCTGGCAGCAGTGTTTGTGAGCACGAGGCAAACATGCAAGATCGAAGTAAAAGAGGCCAGCCCCTGCATTTTCCTTCACCCTTGCAGTGCGGCTGTTTTGGCCGGACAGAGCACCGAAAGCCAGCAACAGCCGGTGAAATTCTTGCGATCTGTGTTTTTCTTGACATTGGTTTGTGATTTGTAACTTTGAAATCTGCGATTCCCCTCAAGCTGAGTTTGCGGGCGCGGCACCGAAAGCCGGTGTTGCATGCCCTCTGTCCAGTCGCTCCATAACTGTTGCTACGAAGTCCATCTTTCTACCCTTCATACCCTCGCTGCCCCTGCCCGTACCCCTGGGCCTCCGCCGTCCGCCTTCCCTGAAAACCCCCTCCCAAAACGTTATTGCCGCCCCCCACCCCTCCACCTGGCCCCTAAAGCTCACTGCACGGTTGTGGCCACGAAGTCCATTTTGACGCCCTCGCTGGAGTAGAAAGACACCTTCTGGGGCGGCACGCCGAAGCGGGGGTCCACACGCGGCAGGGCCATGAGCGGGTTGACCTGCGGTAGGAAGGTGTAGAGACAGCCGGTGTCTGCATAGCAACGTTTGAAGGATTGTGCAGCAACGTGTGAACGATGAAGAAGCGCAGGGGCGGAAGCAAGGAGTGGGACACGCCGTGGGTGCGGGCCCGGGGCAGGGGCAGGGGCCACACAGCTCCATCAGGCTATACACACCCACCTGGCCGCTGACGTCCCGCTGCATGCTGTCGGGGTGGTGCAGCGGCCGCAGCTCCCGCAGCGTCACCACCACGGCGATGCGGATGGGCAGCAGGCCAACCTGTGGGGGGCGGGGCAGGGAGCGGGGCACCAGCGAGGACAGTTGACAGGAAGGGACGCGAGGGCATCAGGGGACCAGGCCAGCCTGCAGGGAATGTTGTGGGGAAGGTAGCGGGGCAAGCGCAACAAGTGGTGTCAACGCTGGTGCAGCAGGGAACAAGCGCTGCACGCCGAGGGGCTGTGCCTGAACTGTATGGCTAAGGGTGCAGGCAGGGCATTAGAGGACTGCATGTGCAGTTGGCGTGGCAACCTTGACAAGCCCCAACGAGCTGCGCACTCCTGGCCCGTCCACCACACCTGCACAGGGGCACCGCCCCACCCTACGCTCTCTAGAGCCGCTCCTGCCCACACCGAGTTCCCCAAGCACCCCCCCATCCTTGCCCCTCCGTGGTGCACTCGCCTGCCCCTCCACCACCTGCACGTCCCCGGGGGTCAGCACCAGGTGCTCCCCCATGGCCCACCACACACCCTAACCCACACCCTTAATACACACGCCCCCTGCACCCACCTGCCCCTCCATCACCTCCCCGTCCCCCGGCGTCAGCACCAGGTGCTCCCCCATGTGCCCAAAGTCGTGGTAGCCGCTGCAGCCGGCAGTCACCAGGTACGAGTGCCCGGCCAGAACCTGTGGAACGGCGACCGGGAAATTTCAAAGAAGAACGCTCGTTGCGGAAAGGATGGGGAGCCTCCAGCAGTCACCAAGTAGGAACGCCCGGCAAGCACCTGCATGTACGGGGGAGGGACAGGTTGTGGCAACGTGCGGAAAGCTGCAGCGCGCAATGACAGCATGATCAGGAAGGCCAGCCATGGCAGTGCCCAACCCCAATCCCCCATCCAATTGTGCTAATCCCCACCTTGCACAGCACGGTTCCGTCCCGCTTGGAGTGCGAGCGGTTGCCAAACGCGTTGGACACCGTTTTGGCCTTGTCCCTGTCTGCGTCCGCGGAGGGCAGCGTCTTGACCTGCACCTGGACGTTGGCCAGGGGCGCGCCTGGGGATGAGAGGAAGAGGGGGCAAGCGTGTGTTTGTACGACTAGCAATAGGGAGCAGTGAGACGTGTATCTTGGTGGACTACCCGAGGCGGCACCGACGGCCGCTGGCCCCCCGACAGCTACCCAACAGCCCGGCGCAGCAGCCCGCACCCGCCTCTTAGCCCACAGCCGCCAGGGCACGTGCCAAGCGCAGTACCGCACGGGCCACCGCCCCACGGCCCCACGCAACGCCTCACCCGACCATGCCTTTACCCCACCCCTGCCTTCACCCCGTGCCCCTGCACCAGCCTCCCGCCGCCGAGAGCCGGGGGCCAGGAGCGGGGGCCAAGGCTCCCCGACCGTTTAAGGCCCGCCCACATCCCCACCCCTGTGCCCTCCCCAGCTCCGTCCGCACCCGCGCCGGAGCCCCAGACACAGCAGCAGCAGCAGCAGCAGCAGCAGCACGTCCCCACGGGCGGTGCCGCAGCACCATACCCGCAGGGGCAACAGCCGTGGGTGCTGCCTGGCCACCCCTGGCCGGTGCGCCTCCCGATACCGCATGCCCGGCCATCCCCAGCCACCCAGCAGATCCCAGGGGAAGCCCCCGCTGCACCGCGTGCGTAGCTCCGACGCCCCAGGTCATCTGATGGTGTGTGGGGGTCAAGCGCATCCATGCCTGTGCGCTATGCCCCCCATGCCGGCAGGTGGTGCCCCAAGAGGACACCCACATGCCGGCAACTCGTTTCCCCGGCTCTGGGGCCGCCTCCTACTCCCGCGTGCGGGAGAGGCGCCGCAGAGTGCCCCCCGTACGGTGTTATCATCAGAAGTTTGTGCACTTGGGAATCAGGGCTGTACAGGTTCCCCAACTTTTGAGTTGGGCTGCCGTGCTGCCGTGCTGCTGCATGGGCTCCCTGGCGCGCCAAAAGAGGCTCCCAATGTTGCTGCTGCGGCGGCGGTTGTGGGCAATTACTGCCACACCTGCGCTCCTCCCCAATGACCATCCTGTTCCCTTCACCAGCTGGCGGTGGCGGGCTGCTGTGATCTAGCAGCAGCACCAGACTGAACCGGAACAATGTACATGATTAGGAGGAGTGTCAGGTGCGGCCGCCTGCGCTGCACCCTCCTCCTGCCCGTCCCCCTCTCTCTCCTTACCAGCTTCATCTGCCCTCACACCCGTCTGCCCTCCAGGGGGCATTGTCCAGCACCCCAGGCTGCCAATTATGGAGAAGGACTGCCCGTACCTTATAAACCAATCCAGGCCGCCCATGAGGCGGTAGGGGCATCCCACCTGTTGTCTTGTCATAGCACACCAGCCTAAGCCGTGCCGTGGGAAGGTGCACGTCGCTGGGCGGCTTGAAGACCGCCCTGTGAGCGCGCTCCGGCTCCTTTGGCTTGCCATGGACCACGATCTTTTGAAAGTCCTGCCAAACACAAGGCAGCACAACGCACCCGGTTGTGCCGACGCTGAACCCTGCGGGCATTTCGCATGCTTCCCTACCCGCAGGTGTCGGGAACTCAGCTATGCGCGTGAGCATTTCATTTTTTCAAAACTCTGTGCATGCTATATCACGCTAGACGGTGCCCGAAGCCCTAGGCAGTGGCAAGGAGTGCCAGTTGAACTACCGAACTGCGCTCTTACCGCTGGTATTGTGTTTTGCACCCCCGCAGCCTTCCCAGCATTTCGATCGCCTTCCTTAAGGCCGTGACGCGCAGCGACGTCGTCCGGTAAGGGAGGGGGCGGGGGAGGGTCGCCCATGGCCGCGTCCTCTGGCTCCATAGCACCAGCCGGTACGCTGTATACTGCACTATCTGTCTAGCATTTTGTGTATGTATATGGTCTACCTGCGGCCCAAGAGGTGCCGCTGGTGTGCCGGTGCTGTGTTGCGGAAAGCCGAGTGCTTGTAAGCTCGGAGTACAACACACAAAAGCTAAAATTATTTGCGTAGGTTGTCAACTGGCCAAGCGTCAGGTAACAGGCACCGACGTTTCCAAGTAAGCAATAATACACTTTGGTCGGCAGACTCCTGCGCCTCTTACACGCGTTTCATGCAATAATATTCTGTTGTATACTACTGTGTGCATGCTCAAATCAAGCCGTTCCCAACGGAAGACCGGGCCAGGATCGGGAGAAGCGCATGATGGTGGGCGTCACATGGAACGCAGTCGCGGCACTGTGCGCGAGCGGCTGAGCCATGAACCTATGATGACCAGGATAGCATCTAAGACTACAGGCGCATCAGCTGGAGCCCTGTCGCCCTCGTGGCACGTGCAGCAGTCGGGGCCAGGGGAGACTCCCCTGACCTGGGCCAACCTGACGTACGACGGAGTCCCGTCCAGGCGGTATCCAAGGGCGCCCTAGGTACAAGGGGGTCTTAGCCGTGGTGTGGTCGGGACCAGTAAGGATCGTGTGGCCACACCGCCTGGATTGTAATATAAAATGCCAAAAGAAAATAGGAGAGGTGCCTTCGGGGCCCCAAGCCTTCCCCTGCGGGCACGTGCCCAGATGCCGCCTGCCCCTGTGAAGGTATCCTGCTCGGAGGACCCTGCCTGAATTGTCAGGGAGGCCAGGGGAGACCTGCTGCACACAGAGCTTCTGCTTTCTCTGGCCCTCGTGCGTACAAGAACCTGCTGCTGCGTAGCCTGTCTGTGCCTATCGGCCACGCAACGTCAAGGTGGTGCTCCCCTGCTAGCTGCACACAACATTGCTAACAGCATACCCGTATGAATCTCGGCTTTCCACTTGGTTCTGCCCCGGAACAAGAACCTCTCTGAGTCCCTCCCACGCGGTTGCCACCTGGGGCAACGCTCACGACAGATGAGCTGCTGCCAGTCGCTTATGACACCATCCTCTCCGCGGGGGACCGTCAAGCAACCAATACGGTACCCTGAATGTGTCTCCAGCCACGCCCCTTCTCACAACCACAAGCGGGGCTCTGCCCCGGCTTGCTCCCTAGACCGGGGCACTGTCTGCACATTCACCGCGCCCCCCACACCACTCGCTGCATTTGTTGCTTGAGGCCACAACAGCAACTTGCGGGCTGGCGCCCCGGCGGTGCAAGGCGGCAGGACAGGTCGGGGCGCGGCCCACACCCAGGACCATGCCGCTGCGAGGGGGCTCTACACACAGTCCGGAGGTGCTCTTGGCGGTCCAGAGAACGCCTGTACTGCACATACTGTACATACAGCTGCAAACCATGCGCGAATCCATCAAGACCCATTCGTGCAGGCTGCCTCACAGGCCAGCTCCATGGCAATACCACAGCAGCAACAGAGCAGTGTTGACAGGCACAGATCGGCTGGTTGCAGCCCCGACATCTTCCCGCTGTTCGCTTGCTCGCCAATAAAACTGCTCCCCGCCGGCCCTACTGGTATTCGGCTCTGTAGCTTCGCCGCACTGCGGGTAACTTGAACATTTGACACATATGCGTGTTGGGTGTGCCCATGTTGGCATCCATTTATCCCTGTGCCCAGCTCCCCTGGTGCCCAGCGTCATGCATGCACGTACCGCAACCCACCGTACCGGACTCAACGTCTACACCTAGGAGGGTGATAATCCCAACGTACTCATCCTTGCTCCTACCCCTTGCAGCAAGTGCACGCCATGGCGCTGTACCGCTAGTACGCCATACTGGGATTCCGGCCCAAGTGGATCGGGAAGCCGCGACTCCGTACGTAGTATCGTACCGATATGTTTCCAACTCCCCATAGGCGTAACGTAAACAATGGCTGACCTCGGCCAAGCCACCCCGTCAAATTGCACCCCGTGCCCAAGTCCTAATGCACCCCCCTCTACCCCCCGAAAAACCACACATGCCGTTGCTCGCACATCCTCCGCCCTCCCCCGCCGCATCCCGCCGCTCATTTCCCCGTCTTCTATGCCTTGCTCCGCGCAAACGGGTTGTTGTGCGTCTGCGCCGGCTTCCTCTTCAACGATTCGCTCCCCGGGTCGGGCTTGGCGGTGGCGGCCGCCAGCAGCGTGTTGGGCGTGGGCAGGCCGCCCTTGGGGCCCGTGCTCTTGGGCCCCGCGGACAGACCCAGACTCCCCAGCGCGCTGCCCGGCCCCGCCTCCGCTATGACCGCCTCCGCGAAGGGCGTTATGCCGCCGCCGCCGGTGGCGGGCGCGTTGAGGTCGGCGGGCGCGAGTGGTTGGGGCGGTTGGCGGCCGCCGCGGGGGCTGGCGGCCCCTCCCCTGCACACGGGAGGTGGGCAGGTTGGGTGAGCAGGCAACACGTGTGGGCACGTGCGGTACCGCATGTCTGCAGCGTGAGGCGTGACGTAGTGCAGGCGGGGCTGCCTTTACGCCCGCTGGCGGCTCATGCGGGTCTTACGTGTCCCGTGCGACAAAATTGCACGTCCTTATGTCGACAGGTCCTGTGCTCTGTCTCCGCCAGACCCGTGACCCCGCTCCCCGTACCCCTCCGGCAGCGTACCGCAAACCTCAGCCTGCCATTCGCCCCACCCCGTTTCCCCATTACCCCGCTCCTCGTCCCGCCAGCCCTCCCACCCCCCCCCTCCCGGCCCACCAGCGCCGTAACCCACCTCTTGCCGTACGGGATGGGCGTGTACGCGTTGGCGTTGCCTCGCCCGTCCTGTTATTTGGCCACACTACCGGTAACGTGGGGCTCCCCTGGTGGGGCTGCACCCTGGGCACCATGGCGGCTTGGGCTACAGCTTCCGTCCTCGGTCGCTTACCTCCCTAGTAGCCGCACATGCCATCGCGGTCAAGTCTAGCTGAGTCTAGGGTCTAGTCCTCTTAACTTTGCTCTGGAACATGCGTTTGTACCTCCCTTCACCGCATCCTGCTACACACTATCCTCGAGGGGCTGCACCATGACAACCCCACTGCAGCATCGAAGCAGTGTATACAGGCACGGCGGTAGCATAGCCCAGACACCCTCTGGCTTTAAAATCTGCTCCCGCCGGCCCTACTGATATCCGGTTGTGTAGTTTTGCCACGCTGCGGTTAACTTGACTGTTCGGCATTTTCCGTCGGGTCAGGGCCAGACCTCCGCACACGGTCATCTGGCTGGTTGGAGGGCGGGTCCCTGGGTCACTTCAGGTTGTTGCGACGGTCTGTATGGCGTAAGTGAATGTCTACAACGATCTGGGTGAGTAGTGGCGCTGCTTCCAGACCAGTTCTTTTCAGTGCGAAGGTTTGGGGGCCAGGGGGTTTGGGGGGCAAGCAGGGGAGGCCCCAAGTGCTGGCGTCGTCAGGCATCAAGCGCCACGACGATGGTTGGAAACTGGGAGGCCGTGGTTACAGGTATATTGTACAGATGATATATTGTACAGATGTACTTTACAGCAGCTTTTGCTGTATGCAGGGGGCCGCTTTTGGCGTTGCGATGAGGGCGCAGGTGGGCCAATAGGCCCATAGGCGCCTTATAGACTGAGCGCAAACCACCTTGCTGTTTCAATAATACCGCTGATTTCTGTTGGCTTAGGAAGCTACGTTGGGCCCAGGTGTGTGCCGCGACCGACATTGCGACCGATGCATGCATGCCCTGCGAATCCAGGGCAGCCCTACCTAATCCTGCGCGTGTAGGGCGGGCCTGGGTGGGCCCTCCCGGCAACATTCGCATCGGTGTGCTCTCTTTGCATATGAATAAGATCTAAACACTCCATAACTGGATAACGTGATGCCCACTGCTAATAAGGCAACTAAGACGCCGAGTCGCAAATTCGTGTGCCTGCCCGCAAATGACACCTAAACAAAGGTCACTAGCGTCGCATACACCGTCCTTCAGCGCTCTAGCACTCTTGCTGCTATGGGCAGTCTCATTCTGGTCCCAGGCGACGGCTCAAACTGCTGCTAGTCCTGGAGTCACAGTGGCCATAACCAACGGAGCGGGCTTCATCTCAGCTCTTGCAAATGACAGCATTACGAGCGCGATGGTCCTCAACAGTTTCGGTGTCACAGACTCGGACTTTGATGCCTATCCTAACGCTATTGAGCGGAGTACCAACCTTACAATTTACGGAAACGCTACGGCCCAAACCGATTGGCCAGCGGTTGGTCTTGGCTTCGTGCGGGGCAAGGTAAGGGGACAAGGTACGCACCTGTTGCTTGCACAATGTCAGGGCCTCAAGCTGCACGTAATGCGACTAATGCCTGAGCGGAAGAATCAGTAGAAACATGCATACAGTGTGGCTTCCTCACTCCGTCCCCTGTCCTCTCTTGTTTGCAAAGAGTCCTTGTGAACTGCGCCATGCGTGAGGTTTTGTTGTAGATAGCAATAGCACTTATAAAGGAAGCCAACATATAAATTGGGCACTGACCAGCCCAGCGTATTGGCAGTGCCCCGTAACATATGCGTGCTGAGCAAACCACTGCACCAGGTTCGTTGCCAAGTGGACAGCAGTGTGCCCTAGCTGTGCTTTACCCTGCTGACCCTCCACACATGTACCTCCACGCATGTACATTATCCCCAAATATGCTCCTCCACACATGTACCTCCACGCATGTGCATTATCCCCAAATATGCTCCAAGGCTCCCTATGCTCCAAGGCCCTTGTCATCCCCATACACTTGCACCGCCATCGATATGGTCCTGCAGCACCTACACCACCCAGAAGCCCCTAGGAAAGGGTAGTAACTTGGATAGTTCACTGCAGCTCTGCCCTCTCGTTGCCCCTCATGAAGTGCTAACGCTCGACGTGTATGCATTCTGGACAGGTCAAGCTGGTGGGGCCAGCTGCCTTGATCTTTGAGCGTGTGGTTCTTCGTGACTTCCGGGCCACACCACTCAGCCAGTCGCCTGGCTTTGACCTGGTCGCAACGTCTGACCAAAATGCGGGCGCGCTGGTGCTCCTGAAGGACTCCATTCTTATGTTGCGTAAGCACTCAACTGCCTCGATAGATGGGGGACTGGGACACCGTGTGAAGCTGGCAAGTCAACCTCTGCCCATCTATGCACTGATGTCTTTCGTTGCTATTTGATGATACTTGACTTGAACATGTCTTCTGTTCCTCAGTCACATTGTCTAATGTGGGTGGGTCGTTGTGCTCAAGTCACACCATGTGCACAGGCTGACACAGGCATGGCAACCACATACCACATATATACGCTCATGTTTCCCGCCCACCCGAATGCCTCCTACCAGGTATCTGCGTGTCAAGGTCCATCCAGGGAGAGATCATGTCGTCCATACCTCGCCCTCCATCTTTGCCGGGATTCCAAATGGCAGTCAGCAATGTCTCCCAATTGGGGTGCCTAAACGACACCGACGCACCACCCGTGTCCCAATGCTGGCCTGACCTGGGTCTGTACGAAGACATTGCGGTGGCGGGCTTCAATGTCGATGCCTTTGGGCGGGCAAGCGCCACACGGTACATCTTGTACCTGCTGAACGTGCTGTACCTGTGTGAGCGCCAGATGACGGACGACTGTGTGGCAAGCCTGGGACCGCTTGGGTGCTACCGTGACATGTGGGTGTAGAGCCGGCTGAGAGGACAGGGCAGGGTTACAATGGCCCTAGTCCGCAGCGGGACTGGCCATGCAAGCACATATGTTGTTCATGAGCAACGTAACCCTCTAATGTGGGTGGGTGAAGCATGTCTGCTTTTGTCACATGCTTGAATACTACTGAATTCCGCTATGCACTCTGGGGCCTTGGCACATCCCGCTGTTTATGGCCTGAACTGTGTTGCCACTGGTGCTAGACCGTGAATTCACCATGTTTGGTCTGCCTATATGAAGCACTCTGATAGTTGCTTACTGTCGTCTGTACTCATCTTCACACTGCAGGTTCCCAATCGTGGCACCTCCCCCACGCCCAATTGCAAGGCCTCCCCCAACTGCAATGCCTCCCCCGGCACCTGTGCCCACGGGGGGCGGAAAGGTTGCCGGGCCAGCAATTGTGGTGGGCGGCGTGGGTCGTGGAGTCAAAGTGGCCATAACCAACGGAGCGGGCTTCATCTCAGCTCTTGCAAATGACATCATTACGAGCGCGATGGTCCTCAACAGTTTCAGTGTGACAGACTCGGACTTTGATGCCTATCCTAACGCTATTGAGCGGAGAACCAACCTTACAATTTACAGCAATGCTGCAGCCCAAATCGAATGGCCAGCAGTTGGTCTTGGCTTCGTGCGGGGCAAGGTAAGGGGACAAGGTACGGGAACGCATCTGCCTGCCACCTGTTGCTTGCACAATGTCAGGGCCTCAAGCTGCACGTAATGCGACTAATGCCTGAGCGGAAGAATCAGTAGAAACATGCATACAGTGTGGCTTCCTCACTCCGTCCCCTGTCCTCTCTTGTTTGCAAAGAGTCCTTGTGAACTGCGCCATGCGTGAGGTTTTGTCGTAGCAATAGCAGTTATAAAGCAAGCCAACATATAAGTTCGGCACTGACCACGGCAGTCCAGCACTTTGGCAGTGTCCTGCAACACATGCGTGCCGTGCAAACCACTGCACCAGGTTCGTTGCCAAGTGGACAGCAGTGTGCCCTAGCAGTGCTTTTGCTGATCCTCCATGTATGTTATTCCCGACTATGCTCCAAGGCCCTTGATGTCCCCATGCGCTTGCACTGCCTTCTGGTCCTGCAGCACCTACACTGTCCAGAAACCCCTAGAACAGGGTAGTAACTTGGATTACAGTAGTTCACTTCAGCTCTGCCCTCTCTTTTGATGTGTATGCATCCTGAACAGGTCAAGCTGTTGGGGCCAGCTGCCCTGATCTTTGAGCGCGTGGTTGTTCGTGACTTCCGGGCCACACCACTCAGCCAGTCGCCTGGCTTTGACCTTGTCGCAACGTCGGACCGAAATGTGGGCGCGCTGGTGCTCCTGAAGGACTCCATTCTTATGTTGCGTAAGTACTCAACTGCCTTGATGGGGGACTGGGAAACCGTGAGAACCTGGCAAGTCAACCTCCGCCCATCTCTAGGGAACGCCCCCCAGTATTACAATTTTTATTAAGCGCTGATGTCTTTCATTGCTACTATGATGCATGACCTGGCTTGAACATGTCCTTTTTCCTCAGTCTCATTGTCTCGTGTGGGTCGTTGTGCTCAAGTCACACCATGCACATACACAGGCTGACACGGGCACAGCCAACCACAAATGTTTCCCGGCCACCCGAATGCCTCCTACCAGGTATCTGCATGCCAAGGTCCATCTATGGAGAGGTCATGTCGTCCATACCTCGCCCTCCATCTTTGCCGGGATTCCAAATGGCAGTCAGCAATGTCTCCCAATTGGGGTGCCTAAACGACACCGACGCACCACCCGTGTCCCAATGCTGGCCTGACCTGGGTCTGTACGAAGACATTGCAGTGGCGGGCTTCAATGTCGACGCCAAATGGCGGGCAAGCGCCACACGGTACAACTTGTACCTGCTGAACGTGCTGTACCTGTGTGAGCGCCAGATGACGGACAACTGTGTGGCAAGCCTGGGATCGCTTGGGTGCTACCTTGACATGTGGGTGTAGAGCCGGCTGGGAGGACAGGGCAGCCATGGCCCAAGTCCACACGGGACTGGCCATGCAAGCACATCTCGGTCGTTCATGGGCAACCTAACCTGGTTAAAAGCATGTCTGATTTTGTTGCATGCTTGACTACTACTGTATTCCGCTATGCACTCTGGGGCCTGGGCACATCCTGCTGTTTATGGCCTGAACTGTTTCGCCACTGGTGCTAGACCATGGACTCACTACGTTTGGTCTGCCTATATGAAGCACTCTGATAGTTGCTTACTGTCCGTACTCATCTTCACACTGCAGGTTCCCACGTACGCCAATTGCAACTCCCCCCCCGGGAGGCAGAAAGGTGGCATGGCCAGGAATTGTGGCAGGCTGCGTAGGAGGTGAGGAGGCAGCCAGCTAGGATGTGCTCACGTGTTTCAGTGCTAGACGTTGCAGTGCAATGGTTGCTGCTGCGGCCCCCCAGAATTGGTGAAGGAGGGAAGGGTTTGTAGTGCATGAGCTGGCAGCTGATAGATATTGCTTTTGCTTTATGCTGGCTTGCAGGCACGCTGTTGCTTGCAGCTGTCACAAGTGTCTCGTTCATTGTGCTTCGGAGGAAGCAGGCAGCAAAGGCGGAGGAGCAGGAGATGCAACAGAATGAGGCTGAGGCCAAAAGGTACGCTACTGCTGGCTGGTTGGCACCTTTGGGTCAAAGGGCACAAGCCACACACCTCTCAGCTCACAATGACCCTGGCCACAGATAGAAGCTCTCTGTTTCCGTACTGCTGCGTGCACTTGCAACAGGATGCACCCTGTACCCACACATGTGTCACTGCAGGATGATCAAATCTACACTCGACAACCAGTTGGAGGCTGCCAATGGCCAACCGCCTGGCAGCCCAGGTGGCACCGCTGGGGCTGGCGGCACCACTGCTTCTGCTGCTCCGATCAAGGGTGTCTCCTCCAACGGCTTCACTCCCTGCCCTGCTGCACACAATTGAGGAGTAGGCTGACAAGGGGAAGAAGAGCAACCTCAAGATGCACCAGCTGCCATAGCTCTCTCTCTATATGTAGTACTTATCACACGGTAGTGGGCTGATATGGAAGTTATCGCACGGCCGAACGAGGGGAGGCCAGTGGGTGATATGTACGACGCCCAAAGCGCCGGAGGGCCGGAGGCCCGAGGGCGCGAGGGCGGCGGAGTACATATCACCCACTGGTCGACCCCGAGTCTACGGCATTGCGATAACGACCATACCAGTCTAAGACCTGAGCCGTGACGTTGTAGGACGGAACCTGGTCTTGGAGGAGGGGTTGACATGTATATACTTGTGATGGTAGTGGAAGTGTGCATGAAAGAGTCACCAACGACTGCCAGAGCTGCGATGGCAGTAGCACAGCAGGCGTGCTTGTAGTACTGACATTGTGAGTGCAGTGACCTGAAACCCTACACTATGCTGACGGGAAGCACGCGTTACAGCGCGTTGGAGCCGCGCTAGGTGCTCTGTAGCGCGAGTGTAACGCACGGTAGCGCGCTCCTAGCGCTGTTGTAACGCTGGGTTAACGCGTCGTGAGAGGGGTCAGTTGGCAGTTAGCGCGAGCACGGTTGAGCCAGCCCTAGGCGCGCTATGCCCCTTAGCGCGAGTGGAAGCCCCTAAGCGCTCTTGGTCGCGGTAGCATAACGCTGAGCATAGCGCGAAATGGAAACCACCTTACGGTGTAAGGAGCCTGTAACGCGAGGTGGTACGCGAAGCGTTAGGGTGGCTGCTGTAGCGCCCGCGCCACACCCACGGCGTTAGGCGCGTTAAAACAGTAACGCTGGTTTCCTTTTCGCGTTACAGAGCCTCTTGCGAGCGTAAGCAGGGCGTTAC
>VFQN01001334.1_pt1 | contig 41701 bp, 36 predicted proteins | sample 3512371 | NCBI WGS metagenome assembly VFQN01 (sample SAMN10412370, study PRJNA504923) | tailings metagenome | isolation source: Replicate 2 from Balatoc abandoned mine | place: Philippines: Itogon, Benguet | collected 2017-08-28 | reverse complement strand
GCATCGAGCAGGGCGTCACCAAGGCGGTGATCAACGGCTACGTCCAGCCGGTCGCCGCCTTCGTCATGAACGGCGACATGGATCTCGGCGCCGAATCGATGATGAAGGCGATCCGCGACGCCGCGGACGACGAGGCAACCTCGTTCATCGACGGCACCGGTCTCGCCACGGCCATCCTGGGCGATTCGATCGCGACCAATCTCTTCATGCTGGGCCATGCCTGGCAGAAAGGACTGATCCCGCTCTCGCTCGATGCGCTGATGCGCGCCATCGAGCTGAACGGTGTCGCCGTCGAGAGCAGCAAGCGCACGTTCAACTGGGGGCGCCTCGCCGCACACAATCTCGCCGCCGTTCAGGCCGCCGCGAAGCCCGCGCTGAGGGTCGAGAAGCCGGTCGCCCGCACGCTGCCGGAGATCATGTCCCGGCGCGTCGAGTTGCTGACCGCCTACCAGGACGCGGCCTATGCCGAACGCTACCGCAAGATCGTCGACAGAGTGGCGAATGCCGAGAGGGACAAGGCGCCCGGCCGCCGCGGCCTCGCCGAGGCAGTGGCCAAGTCGCTCTACAAGCTGATGGCCTACAAGGACGAGTACGAGGTCGCCCGCCTCTACAGCGACGGCGAGTTCCACAAGAAGCTGCGCCAGCAGTTCGAAGGCGACTACAAGGTCACATTCCACCTCGCCCCGCCCCTGTTCGCCGACCGCGATCCGGTGACGGGCGAGCTCAAGAAGAGCGAGTTCGGCTCGTGGATGATGCCGGCGTTCCGTCTGCTGGCATCGTTGAAGCGGCTGCGCGGTGGAAGGTTCGACATCTTCGGCTACAGCGAGGAGCGGCGCATGGAGCGCCGGCTGATCGGCGAGTACGAAGCCACGATCGAGACGCTGCTGGCCACGCTCGGCCAGGACAACCACGCCCTTGCCGTCCAGATCGCCTCCGTGCCGGAAACGATGCGCGGCTTCGGTCACGTGAAGGAGAAGAACGTGAAGGCCGCGAAGGAACGCGAAGCCTCGCTGCTCGCCGCCTACAGGAGCCCAGCCACCCAGTCGATTGCGGCCGAGTGAGGCTCCACGACCCAAGGCGCGGTCGACGCGAGAACGGGACGCCCGTTTTCCCATTGGGGTTGGGGAAGGAACACGGACGTCCCGGGTACGCACCGTCGTCCGCGAAGGGAGGCAGGCGGTCGACTTACCTGCCGCTATAAGCCCGTTCGCCTGGGGAAGTTAATCACAATCCCCGCGCGAAAACGCACATCTCATGCACCACTATGCATGCGGGCCGGGCCAATGAACAGTTCAGGCGCGGCCGGACTGGGGAGAGAAGGAGGCGAGGTCGAACTTGCCGCCGGGCAGGTCGCGCCCCAGGCGGTCGAGCGCACGTTGCCACTTGGCGGCGAAGTCGGTGTCGAACACCAGTTCCGCGTCGGCCTCGACCACCAGCCAGGCATTGTCCTGCATCTCGCGATCGAGCTGGCCCGGCGCCCAGCCGGAATGGCCGAGCGCCAGCCAGGCATTCCTGGGTCCGGTGCCCCCCGCCATGTCCTTGAGGATTTCGAGCGAGGCCGTGAGCGCCATGCCGCCGTCGATCAGCAGGGTCTCGTCGCGCTTGTAATCGGCCGAATGCAGCACGAGCCCGCGCGAGGTTTCGACCGGGCCGCCGAACAGGACCGGCAGGTCAGCGGTCGTCTTGGGGACCTCGATGCCGAGCTGCTTGTAGACCTGGCCGAGCGGCAGGTCGTCGACCTTGTTGTTCACGATGATCCCCAGCGCGCCGTCGTCATCGTGCTTGCAGATGAAGACGACGCTCTTCTGGAAGCGCTCGTCCGGCATGGATGGCGCAGCGACCAGGAAACGACCGACCAACGTGGCGGCAGGAGAGTTGGACCCGGGCATGACTGATGTTCTCCCATATCCATGGGGATTGTCCGGTCAAACTTCAAGCGACCGGCGCCCCCATGGGCCTTCCATGGACAAAAACCCCACCCCGGCCTAGGGTCCGCCGGTTCGTAAAGGCCGCGGTTGGGCGGCGTATTTGAGGAGCTAATAATGGCGAAAGTCGGAGACAAAGTCCCCAGCGCCACGCTGCGCACGATGGGTCCCGAAGGCCCCAAGGCCGTGACCACCGAGGAGCTTTTCGCACCGGGCAAGAAGGTCGTCGCCTTCGCGCTGCCGGGTGCCTTCACCCCGACCTGCTCGGCCAAGCACGTGCCGGGCTTCGTCACCGAGTTCGACAAGCTGAAAGCCAAGGGCGTCGACACCATCGCCTGCATCTCGGTCAACGATGCCTTCGTGATGGGCGCCTGGGGCAAGGACCAGAAGGCCGAAGACAAGGTGATGATGCTGGGCGACGGCAACGGCGAGTTCACCGAGGCGATGGGCCTCACCATGGACGGTTCGAAGTTCGGCCTCGGCACGCGCAGCCAGCGCTACGCCATGGTCGTCGAGGACGGTGTCATCAAGCATCTCTTCGTCGAGAAGCCGGGCGCCTTCGAAGTTTCCTCAGCCGAGCACGTGCTGAAGAATCTCTAGCGCCGCGCATCCTGCACGACCAAGATCGACGGCGGAGCGCAGGCTCCGCCGTTTTCTTTAGGGGGCTCATGAACCCGACAGACCCACACCTCTTCAGCGGCCTGTTCCAGGTCAACGGCGCCACGCGTCTCTACGGCACGATCGGCGACCCCATCCGCCAGCTGCGCATGACCGGGCTGATGTCCCAGGTCTTCGCCGCCACCGGCGTCAACGCCGTCTGGCTGCCCTTCGAAGGTGGACCCGATCTGCTGCCCCTGATGCTCGATGCGCTGGCCAAGATGCGCAACCTCGGCGGCTTAACCGTCACCATCCCTCACAAGAACACCATGCTCGACCTGGTGGGTCGCGCCACGCCGCGCGCGAAGGCCGCCGGCAGCGTCAACATCGTGCGCCGCGACCCCGACGGGACGGTCGTAGGCGACAATGTCGACGGCCTGGGCTTCGTGCGCGGCCTGGAGGCCCAGGGCCATCGCGTGAAGGGCGCCAGCGTCTGGCTGGTCGGGCTGGGCGGCGCCGGCGGCGCGATCGCGGCCGCGCTGTGCGAAGCCGGCGTCGGCCGGCTGCTGGTCACCGAGCTCCAGGAAGCGCGCGCCGGCAAGGCGATCGACCGGTTGCTGAGCCACTATCCCGACGTGCCGGTCGCCGAGGTCGGGATGCCGCCGAAAGGCGTCCACATTGCGATCAATGCCACGGCGCTCGGCCTGCGCCCCGACGACCCGCAGGCCTTCGATCCGATGACGCTCGACCCCGACGTCGTCGTTGCCGACGTGATCATGAGCCCGGTCGAGACGCCGCTGCTGACGCGGGCCCGCACCCACGGGCGCCGCATCCACCACGGCCGCCACATGCTCGATCACCAGGTGCCGCTCTACCTCGACTGGTTCGGCATCGACACCAAGGGCATCGACATCATCCGCCTGGTGCGTTCGATCGGCTGAGTCAGAGCGTAACGCCGCCGTTCACGTGCAGCGTCTGGCCGGTGATGTAGCTGGCGGCCGGGGAACACAGGAAGGCGATCAGGGCCGCCACCTCCGCGGGCTTGCCGTAGCGGCCCATCGGGATCGACTGGGTCACCTTCTCCATGCCGGCGCGCGGTACCGCGGCATGGGCGTCGGGATCCTTCTCGATGAAGCCCGGCGCGACGCAGTTCACCGTGGCGCCGGAGCGCGCGATGTCGACGGCGAAGGCCCGGGCGAAGGCCTCGACGCCGGCCTTGGCCGCAGCCGAGGCCGGAAAGGTCATGAGGCCGCGCGCGAAGGCATGGGCGACGAAGGACGAGACGCCGACCAGGCGTCCCGCCGTCCCCGCCTTGACCAGCCACGGCTTGGCCGCCGTCGCCAGCTCGAAGAAGGCTGCGGTCATGGCGTTCTGGCTGGCGTCCCAGGCCGCACGATCGAGTTCGCCGACCTGCGTGCGGTTCGCGAATCCGGCATTGCTCACGATCACGTCGAGATGGCCGAACGCCTTCACGATCTCGTCGACGAGGCGCGCTGCCGTGCCGGATTCGGCGAGATCGCCTTCGAGGATCAATGTCTGCGCACCCGCACCGGCAGCAAAGCCGGCGACCCGCTCCAGTCCGGCACGGTTGTGGCGCGCATGCAGGGCCAGCGCCGTGTCGGGCGCGGCCAGGGCGCGAGCGGTTGCGGCGCCGATGCCCGAGGAGGCACCGGTGATGAGGATCACGCGGGACGGGGAAGCCATGGCGACAGGAGTAGAATCCCGCACGCCTAGCGGCAAGTCTCGCGCACGACCGGCGTCAGCAGCGCCGCGAAGCGCCGTGCGCCCGCGGCGGAGAAGTGCCCCTCGTCGACGAAGTCGGCCGGGCCGAACGCATCGACCGGCAGTGCCACGTATGTATCGCCCAGCGCCCGCGCCGTCCGCTCGAGGACGGTGTTGGAGTGCTGCAGCAGCGGCCAGAGATCGCGGTCGCGCACGCGCGGTAGCCAGCCGTAGAGCCCGTCGCCCTTCAGCCGGTCGCGATTGACGATCTGCCCGACCCAGATCGTCGGCGTGCCACGGGCGCGGTTGATGGCGGAGATCGTCCGGACGTTGCGCTCGAAGATCGCCGTCGCGGCCGGATCTGGCCCGCTCGCGGGCGGCAGGGCATAAGGGTCGTTGGCATAGCGCACCGTGTCGACCTCGGCGGCGACCAGGCGGGCCAGCACCGTGAGCAGCGGCGAGATCGTGACGTTGGAGCCGCCGATGCGCCGCACCTTCAGCGAATCGACCTGGCTCGGCATGTGGAAGTCGGCGTAGCCGGCATCGAGGTCGGGGATGTGCGCGTTGCGCAGATCGTTCCAGCCCACGAAGTAGATCGCGCAGCGCGGCGCCTTGCCGAACTTCTCGGGATAGAAGGCCGTCTGCAGCACGTGCTCGGCCGTCGTGTAGCCCGGCACGCCGTGGTTGACGACCACCAGCCCGTCGTCGCGCACTGCCGCGTCCAGCCGGTCGGGCCAGGTATCGCCCTCGCCGTTGCCGATATCGTAGGTCGCCGAGCCGCCGAACGTCGCCACCACGCCGCCCTCGGCCAGCCGCGCAGGCTCTGGATCGCGACCGCGCGTGCCCTCGGACGAATGCCGGATGGCGAGCCCCGTCGCGCTGGTGAAGGCGAGGCCGGGAGCCGGCACGGCCTGCAGCAACGGATGCCATCGGAAGCGCGCCGGTTCGGCAACGACCGGCGGTAGCAGCGAGGGCGTACCGGGCGGCGCCAGGGCCCAGGATTCCAGGCCCCATGTGAATTCGACGCAGGCCAGAACAAGGAGCGTCCCCGAAAGACGCGGCCAGCGCGCCACCAGCATCGCGACCGCCAGCAGCGCCGCGAGATAGAGGAAATAGTCGGTCCGCGGTCCCGCTGGCTTCAGCTCGTCGATCCGGAAGAGCCAGACCGCGGCACCGGCGACGGCGAGGAGGCCCAGGAGGCCGGCGACGCGAAGGAACTTGGACACGCGCCTCAAGTCTAGGCCGGCGCCCGCCGTTTGGACAGGCTGGAGCTTTGTGCCAGACAGGCGCGATGTCTCTTCTCCGATGGCTGCTCGACGCGGCACGATCCCGCCACCAACGACGCGTGGTCTTCGAGTATGGTTACCTTCCCCGGCAGCGGGACTGGAGCAGGTCGTCCGGTGTCCAGGCGCTGGCGCGAAAGGCCCATGAATCGGCCGATGACTACAGGGCGCTGCTCGCGTACTTCGCCAGCCTCCGGCCGTGGCTCGAGAAGATTCCGGCCCGCGCCGCCGACGACGACCGGACTCCTCGCTGGATGAACGGCTCGTTTCCCGGCCTCGATGCCGTGTCGCTCTACGGTCTGCTCGTCCGGCTCAATCCTTCGGTCTATTTCGAGATCGGCTCGGGCAGTTCGACCAAGTTCGCCCGTCGCGCGATCGAGGACCATGGCTTGCGCACCCGGATCGTTTCGGTCGACCCGCACCCCCGACGCGACGTCGATGCGATCTGCGACCAAGTCGTCCGCCGACCGTGTGAGGAGGTCGAGATGACACTCTTCGCAGACCTGCCCGGGGACGCGATTCTGTTCGTCGACAACTCCCACCGGTCCTTCCAGAATTCCGACGTCACGATCTTCTTCATGGAGATCCTGCCGGTCCTGGCGCCTGGCATCATATGGGGCCTGCACGACATCTTCTTCCCCTATGACTATCCCGACGCTTGGAGCGGCCGCTTCTTCAACGAGCAGTATCTGCTGATGAGCTACCTGGTGGGCGGCGGGGGCCCGGACGAGATCCTCCTGCCAAACAGCCTCGTCTTCGGCAGTCCGGATTTCCGGCCGTCCGTGACGTCGATCTTCGAGGGTCGGCATTTCGAAGGCGTTGAGCGACATGGCGGCTGTTTCTGGTTGCGACGCGGTGGCGACAACAAGAAGTAAGCCCAGGTCGGCCGCCCTTGTACGGGCCGACCGACGCATCGAGGAACTGGTCGTTCGCCGCCCGGACCTTGGCCGCCGCATCGTCGCAGAGAACGGCAGGAAAGCGTAGCGCCGCCGCGGCTACGGCCGAGACCGCATGCACCAACAAGCAGGAGAAGACGACGGCGCCCCGGCGGGCGGCTGAGGCCGCGCGGGGCGTATTCGGGAAAGCTAACCTCGCCGCCGTCGAAATCCTCGTTGAGGTTGATCGATACCGTAAAGCGCCGATGCTCCGCGGCGCGCGAGGATGACACTCTCGTCCTCGACGATGAGGTCGCGGCAGCGCCCGGCGTGACGCCCGACACGAAGAAGCAGAGGACCATGTAGCTCGCGGCTACGGTCGAAGACGGACCGCGGGTTGCTCTCCGTCGCGGCCTGGAAACGCGTTGCGGGATCGCCGCGCATCAGGTTCGCGAAGGTCTCTTACATGGAACGTCAGCCTCCCCGGACACGGCAGGCATCATATTGGGCTCGCGGGCTGCTACAAAACAGGACGGGCTACTTCCCGCCCTTCTGCCACGGCCAGCGGCCGCTGACCTCGAGCTCGAGCGCGAAGCTCAGCAGGGTACGAATCGCAACAATCACCGCGAGGACGGCGAGATTGTGCAAGGTGGGTTCAATGGCCACGGTGCCGATGATGTCGGCGATGACCAGAAACTCCAGACCGAGCAACATCGACCGTCCGAGGTCGGCCCGAAGGCCGCGATAGGCGTCTTGCAGGGTCGCGCCCCGGCGGAGGCGGACCAGGCAGGCAATGATTGCGATGAAGGCGCCGGCCAGCAGAATGAGCACGCCAACCAGCTCAACGATGCGGCCGGCCGTGGTGGCCAGCAGGTCAATCGTTATCGACATAAGGCGGCTCCTCGGGTCGTTTCCGGAGAACGAGCAGCCGGCCGCCGGACAGGCTGGCGTCGCTCCAGCGCGCGCCGCGCTTCGTCGAACAGGTCCGCCACCATATCCGCGACATGGCGTAGAGCGTCGAGGGCAAGCGGTATGCCGATGGATCCAATCCGCTGAACCGCCCTTCCGCCGCGCGTCAACCAGACTTCCAAGTTTCCCGGACTGCGAATGAGTCTGGGATAAGCCGACGCCGTAGGCCGCAGCGATCCGGGCGTGCCTCTACTCATGGCGCGTTCCCTTTTGGCAGAGGTCGAACCGTAGCCGCAGGAAGCCGGCGTTCCTTGACTTAAGACAAGTTCCGGCGCCGGACCGATCGGCGGAGGCGAGATCGAGGTATCAACCAGATCCAGAGGTCGGGAATCCGGCGTCACACAATGTCTAGTCGCCGGACTCTTCGTCAGGGGGGTGAGACAGCCTCTTCGTTTATTGCGTTTGTTTCGTTTATTTCGTTTGATTGCCGGGACTGCGCCCTTCTCAACCTGCCAAGCAGATTATATCTAAACGGATTTTGGAAGCCAACGATGCGTCCCGCGCGTCCTGCGGGGCAAGTGGGGCTGATATTACCGAGAGAGAATGGCGCGCCCGGAAGGAGTCGAACCTCCAGCCTTCTGATTCGTAGTCAGATGCTCTATCCAGTTGAGCTACGGGCGCACACATCCGGACGCCCCGATGAGGGCCCCCGGCGAAGAGGGCGCACCCTAATGAAACTGCCCCTTCGTTGCAAGCCACTCCGTACAGGCGAAAATCACGCCCGGGAATCGCTGCCGGCGGCCCCCAAGCCATTCTGGCAACAGGAGAATTGCCGCCGAAGCAGCCTGCTCCCCAGAGTGCGGCGTTTCGCGTAGAGTTGCCGCATGGCCTTTCGCCTCCTCGCCTTCCTCGGCCTGATCCTCGGTCTTGCAGCGCCCGCAATAGCGCAGGTTTCATCGTCCGACGAAGCCGCCATCCGCGAGACAATCCAGGGACAGGTCGACGCCTTCCGCCGCGACGATGGCGAGGCGGCGTTCGGCTTCGCCTCGCCCACCATCCGCAGCCTGTTCGGCACGGCGGACACGTTCATGGACATGGTCCGGCAAGGCTACCGGCCGGTCTATCGGCCACAGGTCTTCGAGTTCCGCGAGATCGTCACCCTGCATGGTCTCGTCACGCAGAAGGTCCACGTCGTCGGACCGGACGGGCGGCCCGTGACCGCCTACTATCCGATGTCGCGCCTGCCCGACGGAAGCTGGCGCATCGAAGGCTGCTATTTGCGGGCACCGGACGAGCATCAGGCCTGAACAATCGTGACCCGCGTCTCGCCAAAGGTGCTGGGCCTGCTCGGCGCCCTTACCCTTGTGTGGGGCACCAACTGGCCGCTCTTCAAGATTGCGCTCGACGAGCTGCCGGTCCTCACCTTCCGGACGATCGTGCTTGCCGCCGCCGTGGTCATGCTCACTCTGATCCTCCTGATCCGCGGCGAGAGCTTTGCGGTTCCGAAAGGGAAGTGGCTGCCGCTGATCGTGGCGGCAGCGATGAACATCTTCGTCTGGAACATCGCGACATCGTTCGCCGTGCTCTACATCCCGTCCGGACATGCATCGGTGCTGGCCTACACCATGCCGCTCTGGGTGGCGGTGATCGGCTTCGTGGTCTTCCGCCAGAAGCTCACCGGCCGTCTGCTGGCGGCCATCCTGATCGGCGCCGCCGCGGTCGTGGCGCTGATGCTGCCCAACTTCCAGAGCTACGCCCAGGCGCCGCTCGGCCTCTTCTGGGGGCTGTTCGCGGGATTCTGCTGGGCCATCGGCACCTTCGTGGTGAAGCGCACGACATGGCCAGGCATGGGCCTGTCGCTCACCTTCTGGCAGGTCCTGCTGACCTTCCCGCCGATCGCGCTGGGCGCCCTCTTCATCGACGGCCTGCCGACGCACTGGCCCTCCACCAAGGCGCTGGTCGCCACGCTCTACACCGGCTCGATTCCCATGGCGCTGGGCACCGCCACCTGGTTTGCTCTGGTGAAGCTGCTGCCGGCGCAGGTCGCCGCCCTCTCCTCCATCGCCATTCCCATCGTGGCGATCGTGAGCGGCATCCTGATTCTGAATGAACCGCTTTCCACTCTGCAGGCCGTGGCCATCGCCTCGACGGTGATCTCGCTTTGGCTTGCCCTGACCCCCGGCAAGGAACGCTAGGTTGTCTCGCGTCGGATAATTCCTACATTGGCAAGGGGCTTGGAGGCCCAAGCAAATGAATAGAGGGAATTCCAGAGACTGGATGTGGTCGGAAGCGCTGCAGATGCTGGCGCAGGCCGAACGGCTGCACCAGCAGGTTTTCCGGCCGCAGACCGCGGGCCGCCTGCGTCCCAGCTGGGAGCCGCCGGTCGACGTGCTCGAGACCGAGCGAGAAGTGCTGATCCTGGCGGCAGTCCCCGGCGTCGACGTACAGAAGGTCGAGGCCGTCATCGAGAACGGCACGCTCGTCCTGTCCGGCGAGCGCACGGTTCCGGCCGAATTCAGAACCGCGAAGATCCATCGGCTGGAACTGCCGCAGGGCCGCTTCGAGCGGCGCATCGCCCTGCCGCCCGGCGTCTATGGCGAGGTGCGGCGATTCGAGGTGAACGGATGCCTGGCCGTGACCCTGGCCAAGGCCGGCCCGCGGAGGCAGCCATGAGCCCGCAGGATGACGTGATGCAGCCCGTGACCGCGAAGTCCGAGGGCGCGCCGGACACCAAGCCCCTGCCGTCCGATGCGCTGATCGTCGTGCCTGTGCGCGACCTGGTGCTGTTTCCCGAGATGGTGTTCCCGATCAGCGTCGGACGCCCCTCGTCGGTCGCCGCCATCCAGCAGGCGGTGCGCGAACAGCGCCAGATCCTGCTGGTGCTCCAGCGCGACCCCGCGAAGGAAGAGCTGGCCCCCGCCGACCTGCACGCGGTCGGCACGGTGGTGAACATCCTGCGCTACGTCACCACGCCCGACGGCAACCATCACATCGTCTGCCAGGGCGTTCAGCGTTTCCGCATCACCGAGGTCGTCGAGGGCTACCCGTTCCTGCTGGCGCGCGGCCTGCACCTCGCCGAGCCGACCACGACCGGGCCGGAGATCGAGGCGCGCTTCCTCGTGCTGAAGCAACAGATCCGCGACACGCTGGAACTGCTGCCGCAGGTCCCGCAGGAGCTGCGGCAGACCGTCGAGAACACCACGTCCGCGGGCGCGCTCGCCGACCTCGCCGCCTCCTATCTCGATTCCAAGCCGAGCGAGAAGCAGGAGATCCTGGAAGCGCTCGACCTCGTGCCGCGCCTCGACAAGGTGACCCAGCTCCTGTCCAAGCGGCTGGAGGTGCTGCGCATCAGCAGCGAGATCGGCAAGCAGACCAAGAGTTCGCTCGACGCGCGCCAGCGCGAGATGGTGCTGCGCGAGCAGATGGCCGCGATCCAGCGGGAGCTGGGCGAGGACGATTCCAACAAGCAGGCGATCGCCGATCTCGACAAGGCGATCACCGAGGCGAAGATGCCGCCGGAGGCCGAGACCGCCGCGCGCAAGGAACTGCGCCGGCTGCAGCGCACACCCGAGGCGTCGGCCGAGCACGGCATGATCCGCACCTATCTCGACACGCTGGTCGAACTGCCGTGGGCGCTGCCCGAGACGCAGCCGATCGACATCGCCGAGGCGCGCAAGGTGCTCGACGCCGATCATTTCGGCCTCGAGAAGATCAAGAAGCGCATCGTCGAGTATCTCGCCGTGCGCAAGCTGGCGCCCGAGGGCAAGGCGCCTATCCTGTGCTTCGCCGGACCTCCGGGCGTCGGCAAGACCTCGCTCGGCCAGTCGATCGCCAGGGCGATGGGCCGCAAGTTCGCGCGGGTGAGCCTGGGCGGCGTCCATGACGAGGCCGAGATCCGCGGTCATCGCCGCACCTATATCGGGGCGCTGCCGGGCACGATCATCCAGGCGATCCGCAAGGCGGGCGCGCGCGACTGCGTGATGATGCTCGACGAGATCGACAAGATGGGCAGCGGCGTGCACGGCGATCCGTCGGCGGCCATGCTCGAAGTGCTCGACCCCGAGCAGAACGGCACGTTCCGCGACAACTATCTCGACGTGCCGTTCGACCTGAGCCGCGTCGTGTTCATCGCGACCGCCAACATGCTGGATACGATCCCCGGCCCGTTGCGCGACCGCATGGAGATCATCCAGCTCAGCGGCTACACGGCGGGCGAGAAGCTGCAGATCGCCAAGCGCTACCTCGTGCGCCGTCAGCTCGAAGCCAACGGCCTCACCGCCGAACAGGCCGGCATCGACGACGAGGCGCTGGAGCTGATCATCGGCGGCTATACGCGCGAAGCCGGCGTGCGCTGGCTCGAACGCGAGATCGGCCGCGCCCTGCGCCATGTCGCGGTGCAGGTGGCCGAAGGCACGGCCACCAAGGTGCAGATCGGCAAGGCCGACATCGAGGAACTGCTGGGACCGGTCCGCTTCGAGAACGACGTGGCGATGCGCACCAGCGTGCCCGGCGTGGCCACCGGCCTCGCCTGGACGCCGGTGGGCGGCGACATCCTGTTCATCGAGGCGACGCGTTCGCCCGGCAACGGACGGCTGATCCTGACCGGCCAGCTCGGCGACGTGATGAAGGAGAGCGCGCAGGCGGCATTGAGCGTCATCAAGAACAAGGCGAAGTCGATCGGCATCGACGCCGCCCTGTTCGAGAAGAACGACATCCACGTCCACGTGCCGGCCGGGGCCACGCCCAAGGACGGACCGAGCGCCGGTGTCGCGATGTTCATGGCGCTCGCCTCGCTGATGACCGGCCGCACCATCCGCAGCGACACCGCGATGACGGGCGAGATCAGCCTGCGCGGCCTCGTCCTGCCGGTCGGCGGCATCAAGGAGAAGGTCGTGGCCGCGGCGGCGGCGGGCATCACCCGCGTGATGCTGCCGGCGCGCAACAGGCGCGACTACGACGACATCCCCGAAGAGGTGCGCAACACGCTCGAGTTCATCTGGCTCGAGAAGGTCGACGATGCGGTCGCGCAGGCGCTGACTCCCGACGCGCCGGACGACAGCGAAGAGGGCTGACTTTTCCCCTTAATGCTCCTCTCCCCCGCTAGGGGGAGAGGAGCCTGATTGGGGATCAACTCATCCGCAGCGACAGCGGCGAGATCTCGTCGCCCGGCCTGTTCGCGTAGTCGAGCTTGACGGAGTCGCGCAGCATCCGGGCCTGCGCCTCGGCGAGGCGTTCCATGGCGGCCTTGGGATCGAGATGGACGGGATTGCCTTCCTTCAGCACGATTTCGCCATCGACAATCACCGTCTTCACCGCGCGATCAGCCGCGTGGAACACGAAGGAGCGCAGCGGGTCGCGTGCCGGCTGCATCAGCGGATGGTCGAGATCGACCAGCACGATGTCGGCTGCCATGCCCGGCGCCAGCGCGCCGATATCATCGCGTCCCAGCGCGGCCGCGCCGCCGAAGGTCGCGGCCTCGAAGGCGCCGGCCGTGTCGAGGCTGCGGATGTCCTCGCTCATCAGGCGGCCGGCGACGATGGCGAGCCGCATCTCCTCGATCAGATTGTGCGGCGCGCAGTCGGTACCGAGCCCGACATTGACGCCGCGCGCGCGATAGCGGCCGACGTGGTCCATCGCGAGCCCGTAGCGCGCGAAGGGCTGCGGGCAATGCGCCACCGACGCACCCGCCTCGGCGATCAGGTCGAGGTCCTTGCGCGTATGCCAGGCGATCTGCGGATGATCGTCGAGCAGGATGCAGTGCGCCATGATCGTGTCGGACTTCATCAGCCCCTGCTCGGCCGCCCACTGGATCGGCGTCATGTTGTGGCGGCGAATCATCTCGCGCACCTCGACCACCGACTGGCCGACATGGGTCGAGAAGCGGCGGCCCGTGTCGTCAGCATGCTTGCGGCCGGCGGCGAACAGTTCCGGCGTCACCGTGTCGATCTGCGCCGGGAAGACCACCGCGCCCAGCCGTCCCGAATTGTGCGCCTCGGCCTCGTCCATCACCCGCCGGGCCTTCTCGAACTGGGCGACACCGGCCGCCTCGTCCCATTTCCAGGTCACGGTCTGCGGCGCTGCCATGCCCCAGCGCGCCGAGGCGAAGGTCGGCGCCGCATAGAAGCGCATGCCGCTCCGCGCCATCGTCTCCAGCCAGCCCTCGAACGGCACGGTGACGTCGCACGCGGTCGTGGTGCCGGCGCGCAGCATCTCCGAATAGGCCATCGTCGCCGCGCCCTGCCGGCCGTCGTCGCCCAGGCGGAAGGCCTGCAGCCTCTCCATCAGGCCGGTCATCTGCTGCTCGGGCACGCCGTGATCCTCACGCACGCCGCGATAGCCGGGCTCCGTGGAGGGATGGGAATGGATGTTGATCAGGCCGGGCAGCGCCAGCAGGCGCGTGCCATCGAACACGACCTCGCCCGGACCGGTCGGTCGCGCACCGGCCGGCGTGATCTCGACGATCCGGCCGTCCTTCAGGTGGAGGTCGACCTCGCGGCGATAGACGTGCCGCTTCTCGGCACCGTCCCGGACCACGGCCCAGGAGACGTTTCGGATCGAATCGGGCCGCGTCGACATGGATTCTGCTCCCTGCAAAGGCATGCCTGTTGCATAGGCACCGCAACGGGACGATAGAATCGGGAAAACGAGAGAACAAGGAGGCAGATGATGCGGAAGATGAAATGGGCCGCCCTCGCCGCGGCGACGACCGCGCTGTTCGCGGCCACCGCCGAGGCGCAGACCCTGAAGGTCGTCATGCATTCGGACGTGAAGATCGTCGATCCGATCTGGACCACGGCCTACATCGTCCGCAACTACGGCTACATGGTCTACGACACGCTGCTCGCGGTCGACGAGAAGCTCGACGTCAAGCCGCAGATGCTGGAGAGCTGGAAGGTGAGCGACGACAAGCTCACCTACACCTTCACCCTGCGCGACGGGCTGAAATTCCACGACGGCGCACCGGTGACCGCCGAGGATTGCATCGCCTCGATCAAGCGCTGGGCGTCGCGCGACGCGATGGGCCAGAAGCTCATGGGCTTCACCAAGGACCTGGCCGCGGTCGACGCCAAGACCTTCACGCTCACCCTCAAGGAACCCTACGGCCTCGTGATCGAATCGCTCGGCAAGCCGAGCTCGAACGTGCCGTTCATCATGCCCAAACGCATCGCCGAGACGCCGGGCAACACGCAGATCAAGGAATTCATCGGCTCCGGCCCGTTCGTGTTCCGCGCCGACCTGTGGCGGCCCGGCGAAAAGACGGTCTACGACAAGTTCAAGGACTACAAGCCGCGCGCCGAGCCGCCTTCGGCGCTGTCGGGCGGCAAGAACGTCTATGTCGACCGGGTGGAGTGGATCAACATCACCGATCCGCAGACCGCGGCCAACGCGCTGATGACCGGCGAGATCGACATTCTCGAGCAGCCGCTGATCGAGATGCTGCCGCTGATCGAGAAGGACAAGGACATCGAGGTCAAGGACCTCAATCCGCTGGGCAGCCAGTACAGCCTGCGGTTCAACGTGCTGCACAAGCCGTTCGACAATGCGAAGATCCGCCAGGCCGCGCTCTACGCGCTGAACCAGAGGGACTTCCTGCTCGCCGCCATCAACGATCCCAAGTACTTCAAGGAGTGCAAGGCGTTGTTCATCTGCGGCACGCCCTATGCGACGGATGCGGGCTTCGAGGACAAGCTCGAATCCAACTTCGCCAAGTCGAAGGAGATCCTCAAGCAGGAAGGCTATGACGGCACGCCCGTCGTGCTGCTGTTCGCGACCGACACCAACACCGGACGCCTGACGCCGATCGCGAAGTCGCTTCTGGAGCGCGGCGGCTTCGTCGTCGACATGCAGGCGATGGACTGGCAGACCGTGCTGTCGCGCCGCGCCCGCAAGGAGCCGCTGAACGCCGGCGGCTGGAGCGCCTTCATGACCTCCTGGGTGTCGGCCGACCTGCTCAATCCCATCGTCTCGGCGTTCGTCGGCGCCGCCTGCGACAAGGCCGCGATCGGCTGGCCGTGCGATGCGAAGATCGAGGAGCTGCGCGACGCCTTCGCCAAGACGACCGATCCCGCCAAGCGCAAGGAGCTGGCGACCGCCGTTCAGGTCCGGGAATCGGAGTATCCGACCATGGCGCAGCTCGGCCAGTTCAACATCCCGATGGCGATCCGCAAGAACGTCACCGGCAGCCTCTCCTCGCCGGCCCCGGTCTTCTGGAACATCAAGAAGGCGCAGTAGGTGCCCAAATAGCACCTCATGCTGAGAAGGCTGCCCCTCGAATACCTCGGGGTGAACTCCACAGCCGTCTCGAAGCATGGGCCGCAATCGCCGCGCCCGTTGCCCATCCTTCGAGACGCCGCGCTGCGCGCGGCCCTAAGGATGAGGCAGTGCGGTTGACGCGGCGGTAAGGCGTCAGCCGAGTTCGAGGCTGGTCACGCCGAACAGGCCGGCATAGTCGACGTCGGGGTCGGCACCCGTGTACATGCGGGCGGTCTCGAAGGAAGGCTTGAGGCCGATCCGTTCGGCGAGCTTCACCGCCGGCTTGTTGCGGTCTGGCACGTCGATCGCCACGGCCGTCGCACCGAGCGTCGTCGCAAGAGCGCCCACCAGCGCCGATGCGATCTCCGGCGTCGCGCCGTAGAGCGGCCCGACGCGCGAGGCGGCGGCACAGGTCCGCATCACGGCGAAGCCCGCGATCTCGCCGTCTCGCAGCGCGACGAGCGACGCGCGCTCCGGCAGCGTGATCCAGGAGGCGAGGAAGGAATCGCGGGCCTCGGGAAAGAACCGGCGATCGTAGGCGGCGAGCCGATCGAACCCGATGCTGCGCGCGTCCGCGAACGTAACGCCGGCCGGCGGTTTCCCGGCCGGCGGCGGGCCTTCATGGCGGATATTGTTCCAGGCCAACCGGAAGCCTGATTTCTTGTAGTTGCCCTGCTGCGCCACGACGCCGTCGAGCCCGACATTGCGTCCTGCCAGCCGCGCCATGCCGGCGTTCCAGACCTGGATGCCATAGCCCTTCCCGCGCACGGGAGGCCGGGCGATGTAGAAACCCAGGAAGCCGAAGCCGGTGCCGTACTTCACGACGGAGATGCAGGCCTGCGGCTCGCCGTGCAGGCGGCCGATCAGGAAGCCGGCGGGATCGGCGGCGAAGAAGGCGCGGGCATCCGTCCGGCCCGGATTCCAGCCTTCGTCGTTGGCCCAGGAGGCCATCCGTTGGACGTCGTCGGCGCTGCCGACTGCGATCTCGAAGCTCATGGGTGCGGAGCTTACTCCGCGGCCTTGGCCGTCGCTGCGAAAAAACGATTCTCCGGCCGGGGCAGGCCGAGATTTTCACGCAGCGTGGCGCCTTCATACTCGGTGCGGAAGAGGCCCCGGCGTTGCAGCTCCGGCACGACCTTGTCGACGAAGTCGTCGAGTCCGCCGGGCAGGTAGGGGAACATGACGTTGAAGCCGTCGCAGGCTTCCGTCACCAGCCACTCCTCCATCAGGTCGGCGATCATCGCCGGCGTGCCCAGCATGCCGAGCCCGCCATAGCCGCCGAGGCGTCCCGCGATCTGGCGCACGGTCAGATTCTCGCGACGCCCGAGTTCGATCACCCTCTCGCGGCCGCTCTTGCTGGCCTGCGTCTCGGGAATATCGTCGGGCAACGGCTTGTCGGGATCGAACTGGCGGGCATCGACGCCGAGCGCGATCGAGACGGCGGCGATCGAGCTGTCGTAGTTCACCAGACTGTCGAGGCGCGCCCGATTCTCCCTCGCCTCGTCGAGCGAGGAGCCCACCACGACGAAGGCGCCGGGCAGGATCTTGATGTGATCGGGATTGCGCCCGATCTTCGTCGCGCGACCCTTCACGTCGGCATAGAAGGCGCGCGCGTCGGCGATCGGGCCGCCGGCGGCGAACACCATCTCGGCGGTCTCGGCCGCAAGCTGGCGGCCGGCATCGGAGGCGCCGGCCTGCACCACGACGGGCCAGCCCTGAACCGGCCGGGCGATGTTCAGCGGCCCGCGCACCTTGAGATACTTGCCCTTGTGATCGAGCACATGCAGGCGCGCCGGATCGAAGTAGACGCCGCTCTCGACATCGCGGACGAATGCATCGTCGGCCCACGAATCCCAAAGACCGGTGACCACGTCGAAGAACTCACGGGCGCGCGCGTAGCGCTCGGCATGGGGCATCTGGTCGTCCATCCCGAAGTTCAGCGCCGCATCGGGATTGGACGTGGTCACCAGGTTCCAGCCGGCGCGGCCCTCGCTGATATGGTCGAGCGAGGCGAAGCGCCGGGCAATCGTATAGGCCGGCTCGAAGGTGGTGGAGGCGGTAGCGATGAGCCCGAGATGCTTGGTGGCCATCGCCAGCGCCGGCAGGAGCGTCAGCGGATCGAACGAGGTCACCGTGGCGCTGCGCTTCAGCGCCTCCATCGGCATGTTCAGCACGGCCAGGTGATCGGCCATGAAGAAGGCGTCGAACTTGCCGCGCTCCAGCGTCTGCGCGTACTGCACCAGCGCCTTGAGATTGAAGTTGGCGTCCGGCGTGCCGCCGGGATAGCGCCACGCCGCGGTGTGGATGCTGACGGGGCGCATGAAGGCGCCGAGGCGAAGCTTCTTCTGGGTCATGGGCGGTATGTTGCGCCCGCCGGGCGGACCGGCAAGGCCCGCTCGGACGACAAGAACTAATTCGACGAAAAGTTTCCCCGATCAGATGATCGGCGGGTGCTTTTTGTCCGTGCCAGCCACGCGCTCCCAGGCGCGCGCGACCTGGAAGACGGTCGCTTCGTCGAAGTAGCGACCGACGAACTGAACCGAAACCGGCAGGCCGCCGATCGAGAGGCCGGCCATCATCGCCAGCGCCGGATGGCCTGTGACGTTGAACGGCGTGCGGGCCTGCCGCGGATAGGTGCGTTCGACCTCGGCGGTATCCTCGATGCGGCAGGCCGGGTCCATCGAGCTGGCGCAGAGCAGTACGTCGACCTCGCGCAGCGCGGCCTCGACTTCGGCGATCATCTGAAGGCGGCGGCGGCTCGCCAGCATGTAGTCGCCCGCACTCATGAAGGCGCCGGCCATCAGGCGCTGGCGGCCGAGCTTCCCATAGTCGCCGGGACGTTCGCAAAGCCATGGTCCATGGATCGACCAGGCCTCGCTTTGCAGGATCACGCGATTCACGGCGCCGAACTCGCCCAGCGACGGCAGCGTGATGGTGCGCAGCTCGGCGCCCTCGACCTGCAAGCCGCGAGCGACATGCTCCAGCGCCGCCGTGACCTCGGGATGGGCCGGTGTGTCGATCTCGTGGAAATGCCGAACGAAGCCCACGCGCAGGCCGCGGATGCCACGGTCGAGCGCCGCCGCATAGTGGCCCTGGGGCGCCGCCGCGCTGCCGGGATCGAACGGGTCGTGCCCGGCGATGGCTTCCAGCATCAGCGCATTGTCGGCCACCGTGCGCGTCATGGGCCCGACATGGTCGAGCGTGAAGGAGAGCGGGAAGACGCCGCGGCGCGAGACCAGCCCGTAGGTCGGCTTCAGGCCGACGATGCCGCAGCAACTCGCCGGGTTGCGCACGCTGCCGCCGGTGTCGGTGCCCAGCGCCATCGGAAACAGGCCGGCGGCCACGCCCGAGCCCGAGCCCGACGAAGAGCCGCCGGGATGATGGTCGGTGTTCCAGGGATTGCGCGCCGGCGGCCACGGCAGATCGAAGCTCGGCCCGCCGATGGCGAACTCATGAGTCGAGAGCTTGCCCAGCACGATGGCGCCGGCCCCGCGCAGCTTCTCGACGCAGACCGCGTCGATGCTCGCCATGTGGTCCTGCCGGACCTTCGAATGACAGGTCGTGGGCAGGCCCGCGACGTCGATGATGTCCTTGATGCCGACGGGCACGCCGTGCAGCAGCCCGCGCAGCCGGCCCGATTGCGCCTCGGTTTCGGCTGCCAGGGCGGCGGCCATCGCGGCCTCGGCGTCGACACGGATGAAGGCGTTGAGCTTCGGGTCGAGCCGCTCGATGCGGTCGAGCAGCGCCTGCGTGAGTTCGACCGGCGACAGTTCCTTGGCGGCGATGGCGCGGGCGGCCGCTCCCACCGTCATCCAGTGCAGGTCGCTCATAGCGTCGTTCCCGCCTTCATCGGCGGCCAGGGCTCGGCCGCCGGATCGGCCGGGCGCTTGATCTTCTTCGCCACGTCCGCGGCCTGTTTGGCGGAGACGGCCACATCGTCGGGGAATTCCGCGAGCGCCTTGGCAAGTCCGGCGGAACGCGCGAGCACTTCGATCGTTTCCTTATCCACGCGATATCTCCTTCAGCCCTGCTGACGTCAGCACGAGTCGTGCCAGCCGTCCATACAAGCCATGGAGAGAGGCACGCGATCGGGGGGGCGCTTGGCTGCAGAGCATACGACGGCAATCTTCGTTGCCGAGCTCATTCTACTGCTTTTCTTCGGCCGCGTGATCGGCGAGGCGATGAATCGAATCGGCCAGCCCGCCATCTTCGGCCAGCTCCTGGCCGGGGTGCTGCTCGGCCCCTCCGTGTTCGGGCTGCTCCTGCCTGACCTGAGGGTCATCGTCTTTCCCGACACGCCCGCCATCAAAAGCATGATCGATGCCGTGTCGCAGATCGGCATCCTGCTCCTCCTCCTGCTCACCGGCATGGAGACGAACCTTGCCTTGGTGAGCCGCAGGCGAAGAGCCGTGGTCTCGACTTCGCTGAGCGGCATCGCCGTCCCCTTCGCCTGCGGCGTGGCGCTGGCCTACCTGCTGCCGGCCGAGCTCATTCCCTCGCCCACCGGGCGCCTGGTGACCGCCCTGTTCCTCGGCACGGCCCTGTCGATCTCCTCGGTGAAGATCGTCGCGATGGTGCTGATGGAGGTGGGAGCCATCCGGCGCGACCTCGGCCAGCTCATCCTCGCGACCGCGATCCTCGACGACACGCTGGCCTGGATCATCATTGCCGTCATCTCGGGCATCGCCGCCCACGGGACCGTCAGCCTCGCCGACATCGGCACCAGCCTCGCGCTGACCGCGATCTTCCTGGCGGCGAGCCTCACGGTCGGGCGCCGCCTGGTGGCGCGCATCATCCTGTGGTGCAACGACAACATGACCATCGAGATGCCGGTCATCAGCGCCATCCTGGTCATCCTGCTCGCGATGGCCCTGATGACCGAGCTGATCGGCGTTCACACGGCGCTGGGGGCGTTCATCGCCGGCATGCTGATCGGGCAGTCGCCGATCCTGACCGAGCATATCGAGGGGCAGCTGCGCGGCTTCATCATCGCCTTCTTCAGTCCCGTGTTCTTCGCCGTCGCCGGCCTCGGGATGGATCTGCGCACGCTCTTCGACCCCACCCTGGCGCTCTTCACCGTCGCGATCATCCTGGTCGCGAGCGTCGGAAAGTTCCTCGGCGCGCTCATCGGCGGCAGGCTGGGTGGCCTGACCGGCCTGGAGTCGCTTGCCATGGCCACCGGCCTCAATGCCCGCGGCTCGACCGAGGTGATCATCGCCAGCATCGGCCTGTCGATGGGTGCGCTGAACAACCAACTCTACACGATGATCGTGGCCATGGCCGTCGTGACCACCATGATGATGCCGCCCACCCTGCGGTTCATGATGGCGCGGGTGCCGCTGCGCGACGACGAATCCAAGCGACTCGACAAGGAGGAGGCCGAGCAACAGCAGGCCGTTCCCAGGATGGAGCGCGCCCTCGTCCTTGCCGACGACGGCGCCAACGGCCGATGGACGACGTCACTCGCCGGCCTGTTCACCGGCAGTCTCCGGCTGCTGACGACGGTGCTGCAGCATCCGCGGCCCGACGGAGACAAGGATGAGTCCGTGGCCAAGGAGAGACTCACCGACGCGATGCGGACCGCACTCGACCGCGGTCTTCCCTCGGAGGCTCACCAGACCGCGCCGGCCGCGAAGCCTGCCGTCGATGAGCTGCTGCAGGCGCGGACTACGGCGGTGGCCGACGGCCTCGAGAAGGAGGTCGCCAAAGGCTACAGCATCGCCTTCGTGGGCATCGACCGGCCGATTTCCCGCGAAGCGGCGCGTTTCGAAGAGAGGCTTCAGAGGCTGGTCGCCGCCTTCGACGGTCCGCTCGCGATCATGGTGAACGGCGACCGGGCGGACATTGCGGCCGGTCCCCTGGACATCCTGGTGCCGGCGGGTGGCGGCCCCGATGCCCGGCTCGCGACCGAAATTGCCGTCGCCTTGGCCGCGGCGAGCCACGGCAAGCTGTCGGCACTGCACGTCTTCGATCCCAGCGACGACACGCTGCTGCTGCGCGGCCGCGGACGACGGGCCGGCATTTCCATGCTGCTCGGAGTCCATCGCCTGGGCAAGCGCGCCGGCGTCCCGGTCCGGGGACTCACCGCCACGAACCACCATCCCGAAACGGAGATCCGCCGGGCCGCTCTCCGCGGACGTTACGACCTGATCGTGCTCGGCACGACACTCGGCCACGGTGACGTGAAATTCCCGAGCTCACGCACCCTGTCCCTGATCCAGAGCCTCCAGACCCCGGTCCTTTTGGTTGCCCTCTGATCGGGCATCAACGCGTGGGCACGCCGGCCGGTGTGGCCAGACCCGGCGGGTGCTTGTGCCAGGCGCGGCCCTCGACGATCTGCCGCACGCCGTATTCGTAGAGCGCGTTCATGTAGGCCTGGTCGAACTCGCCCTTCTTGGGGGCGTCGAAGTCCCGCCCGATATAGGCGAGGTTGTAGTCGACCTTGTCGCGCTGCGAGACGAAGTAGGTCCGCAGCACGTCGTTGACGCCGCTGGCCGCCAGCATCGCCACGATCGCCCGGCCGGCAATCGTGATGGTGCGCCGCTCGGCCATCGCATAGTCCGGATCGAGACGGGCATTGCGGATGATGTAGGCGCGGCGCTCGCGCTTGATGTTGCTGACCGACATGTCGATCGATGGCGGATAGAGGAAGAGCTGGGCGATGGCGCCGCCGTCGACGTGCAGCTCCTGGTACTTCTTGCCGTCGAGTTCGACGTCGATCAGCACCGGCTGGAAGAGCCCCGGAATGGCGGCAGAGGCCCGCAGGATCTTGCGGAAGAGATCGAGCGCTCCCGGGTGGCCGCTGGCGGCGATGGCGCCGATGTTCCAGATCACCGGCCGTTGGGCGTCGAGATCGGTTGTGCCGATCATCAGCAGCCGGCCCTTGTTGTACTCGGTCGCGATCGCCTCGAGCATCTTGTGGTCGGCATACTTCGCGATCACCTGGGCCAAGGGAGTCGTATCCGCCATGGCGTCGTCGAACAGCGCGGCACTGATCCCGCGCTGCCGAAAGACCTTCTCCGGCGTCATGGTCGTATAGACTTCGCGCAATTGCGCATCGTAGTCGGAGCCCAGGAAGGCGAAGGGCGCGATCAGCGCACCGGTGCTGACGCCCGTTACCATCTTGAACGTCGGCCGCGTCCCGACGGCCGTCCATCCATTGATGATCCCGGCCCCGAACGCGCCATTGTCGCCGCCGCCGGAAACCGCCAGAAAATAGGCCGGCGGAACTTGCTTCGGCAAAGCGCCCGCGGCGCGCAGCGCGGCGGCCTCCCGCGCGCCGGACTTCACGCCCTCTTCCACCATCAGCCTGGCATCGCCATCGGCGTAGAAGCGCGCGTTGGGAATGCCCAGCGGCTGCGCCCGATCCGTGTCGGTCCGCGGCACCGCGTCGCCACGATCGGGAATGGAACACCCCGTTCCAACCAGGCCCACCAAGGCCAACACAAAAAACAAGCGAATTGCCGACATGTCCCCTCCCCCGAGGTCTCCGATCAGTCGAGTTGTAGCACCATGGCTTTCAAATAGGCCGTTTCCGGAAGGGTCGGATGAACCGGATGATCGAGCGCCGCGCCGCTGCTCAGCAGGATGCGGCCGCTGCGCTCGGCATCGCGCAGGCCGCGCCGGACCTGCTCGGCGAACAGCGGCGGATCGACGAGATGGGAGCACGAGGCCACGAAGAAGAAGCCACCCTTGGTGACCAGCGGTGCCGCCAGACGCACCAGCTTGCGATAGCCCTGCGCGCCGGTCTTGAGGTCCTTGCGGCTCTTCACGAAGGCCGGCGGATCGCAGATCACGACCTCGTAGCTGCGGGGCTTCTCCTTCTCCAGAGTCTCGAACACCTCGCCCTTGCGGAAGGACACGATCTTGTCGACCCCGTTCAGCGCCGCCGCCTGCTGGGCCGCGTTGAGGGCGGGCTGGGAACGATCGAGGCAGACCACCGACGCCGCCCCGCGGGTCGCCGCCAGCACGCCGAAGCCGCCGCTGTAGCTATAGGCATCGAGGACCCGGGCGTCCTTTGCGAGGCCGGCCATGAATCGCCGGTTGTCGCGCTGGTCGTAGAACCAGCCCGTCTTCTGGCCTTCCGAAAGATCGGCCACGAAGCGGGCATCGTTCTCGATCAGCTCGATGCTGCCGGCCTGGCCCTTGGCGATGACCACCTCGCGCTTCAGCCCCTCGAGTTCGCGCACCGGCGAATCGTTCTTGAGGACGATGGTCGTCGGCGAGAACTCGGCTTCGAGCGCCTCGAGCAGAACGGCCGTGAGCGCGTCCATGCCGGCGGTATTCACCTGGACCACGAAGGCATCGCCGAAGCGGTCGATGATCACGCCCGGCAGGCCGTCGGCCTCGGCATGGATCAGCCGGTAGTAGGGCACGCCGACCAGCCGGTTGCGCAAGGCGGCCGCACGCTGCAGGAGTCGCCCGAAGAACAGGGCATCCACCTGCGCTTCAGGGTTCGTGCTGAGAACCCGCGCCGCGATCAGCGAATGCGCGTTGAAGGTGACCAGGGCCAGCGCCTCGCCGCCCGGCGCGCGCAGGGTCGCCAGGCTGCCCACGGGAATCGCCTTGGCGTCGGCATCCATCAGGATCTCGTTGGAGAAGGCCCAGGGATGGCCGGCGCGGACGCGGCGATCTTCGCCGGCGCGCAGGATGACGGTGGGGAGCTTCTTCAGGGCCAAATCTATTCTCCTCGGGCGACGCCATCGCGCCGCGGATCGGCGCCGCCCTCCCACCCGTCGCCATTGCGCCGGATGGCGGTCAGGCCGCCTTCATGCCGGCGGACTTGTACTTCATGGCCCAGCGCGCGCAAGGCGGCGGCATGGTCGGCGATCGGCGTGCCCTCCTCCAGTTCGGTCGCTCCGTTCAGGTTCGCCACCCGCGGCAGGTCGACGGCCGCCTGCGCCGACAGGTCCCAGTCGAGCAGGCCGAGCAGGGCCTGCAGCGTGTCGCCGATGATCCTGGCCCCGCCCGCCGAACCCAGCGCCGCGACCAGCCTGCCCTCGCGATCGAGCACGAGGGTCGGCGACATCGACGAGCGCGGACGCTTGCCGGGTTGCACGCGATTGGCCACGGGCTTGCCGTCGAGTTCGGGCCGCGGCGAGAAGTCAGTGAGCTCGTTGTTCAGGAGGAAGCCGCGCACCATCATGTGGGAGCCGAATGGCGCCTCGATGGTGGTGGTGAAGCTCACCGCATTGCCCCAGCGATCGACGATGCTGACATGGCTGGTGCCGCGCTCGACATAGCCGGGGGGCAGGCCGGGACCGACCGGGCCCATGCTGCGATCCGGCGACATCAGCTTCCGCCGTTCATCGAGGTAGGCGGGCGAGAGCAGGCCGGCCACCGGCACGTCGACGAAGGCAGGATCGGCGACATAGCGGTCGCGGTCGGCGAAGGCCAGCCGACTCGCCTCGGCGATCAGGTGGACGGCACGAAGATCGTTGGGAGGATCGCGCTGGAGCTCGAAGGGCTGGATCAGGCCCAGCACCTGCAGGATCGCGATACCGCCCGAGGAAGGTGGCGGCATGCCACAGACGACCAAGACACGATAGGGACCGCACACGGGCTCGCGCTTGACCGGCTTGTAGTCGGCGAGATCGGCGGCGGAAAGTGTGCCCGGCCGGGGATGGCTGCGCACGCGGTCGATCATCTCCGCCGCGACGGGACCTTCGTACATGACGCGCGCGCCCTGCCGCGCGATCAGATCCATCGTGTCTGCAAGGGCGGGATTGGCGATGCGCTCGCCCGGCTTGCGCGCAGACCCGTCCTTCGCGAAGTAGATCTCGCGGATCGCCTGCTCCTCGCGCAGGGCTGGAATCCGCTGCAGCCAGGCGGCAAGACGGGGCGAGACCGCAAAGCCGTCGCGGGCGGCGGCGATCGCCGGTCCGAACAGCTCGCTCCAGGCAAGCTTGCCCTTTTCCTTGTGCGCGAGTTCCAGCATGGCCACGAGTCCGGGCACGCCGACGGAGATGCCGGAGGCCACGGCTTCGCGGTAGCCGAGAGGCTTGCCGTCGGGTGACAGGAACATGGTCGGACTGGCACCGGCCGGCGCCGTCTCGCGGCCGTCATAGACCGTGATCGCGCGGCTGGTGCCATCGTACTGCAGCAGGAAACCACCACCGCCGATGCCCGAGGCGTGCGGCTCGACGACGCCCAGCATCATCTGGACGGCGATCGCCGCATCCACGGCGGTGCCGCCGCGACGCAGAATCTCGAGTCCCGCCTCCACGGCCAGCGGATGCGCCGCCGCCACCATCGACTGAGGCGCCGCCTGCGCGGAGGGCGCGCGACAGGCCGCGACCAGCAGCAGCGCGACCCCCAGCAGGCGACGCACGATCATGCGCGGCGCGCCACGATGAAGAGGCGGCGGAAGGGGAACAGCGTGATGCCGTCGGGGCGCGTCGGGTAGGCTTTGCGCAGCAGTGCGGCGTAGGCCTCGTAGAACTCTGTGCGCTCCGGTTCCTGCAGCAGTTCGAGATACGGCCTGAGCCCGGTCGACGAGGTGAACTGCGCCACCGGATCCTTGCCGGTGAGCGGCTGCTGGTAGATCGTCTCCCAGACCTCCAGCTCCGAACTGAGCGGCTTCAGCACGTCGTAGTAGCGCTCCGGCTCCTCGACGCGGGCGATCGGGCGCACCTTGGCGAGCCTGTCCCTCCATGGACCGGCCTGCGCCGCTTCATGCATCGAGGCATGCGAGGGCGCCTCGTGGTTGCGCGGCATCTGGATCGCGAGTTGGCCGCCCGCCGGCAGGAGCTTCAGCAGTCCCGGGAACATGTCGATGTGTCCGTCGAGCCAGTGATAGGCCGCGTTGCTGTAGAGGATGCCAGGCGGCAGGGTTGGCTGGAAATGCGCGAGATCGCCCTTGGCAAAGGTGATCCTCTCATCGCTCGTCTGGCTGCGCGCCTTGGCAAGCATCTCCTCCGACGAATCGATGCCGATGATCGGCGCTCCGGGAAAGCGCTCGGCGAGGATGCGCGAGATGTTGCCGGCGCCGCAGCCCAGATCGTAGACCGCATGCCCGGGCCGCGCGCCGTTGGCCGGATCGAGACGACCTATCAGGTCGAGCGCCGGCCGCGTGCGATGATCCGCGAACTTCAGGTAGAGATTGGCGTCCCACACGGTGGACTTGGCGTCGCTCACGTCACTTCTCCTCGAAAGCCTCGTCGATCGGCACGCGATAGCCCGTCGCGATCTTGTTGCCCTTCTGCGCGGCCAGCACCACCGCCATGAACTCGTCGAACATCTCCTCGGTCATGCCCTTCTGGCGCGCCATGTAGCCATGCGAGTTGATGCAGTAGTCGCACTGGTTGGCGACCGACACGGCGAGATAGATCAGCTCCTTGGTGAGACCGTCGAGCGCGCCCGGCGCCATCACCGCCTTCATCTCAGCGGCGAAGCGCTCCATCGTGTCTGGATGGCGGGCCAGCGCCTTCCACACGTTGTTGATGTTTGCCGGATCGATGCCCCGCGCACTGGCGATGCCCTCCACGACGGCCTTGGCCCGCGGGTTCATGTCCTCGTACTCGGTCAGCTTGGCCATGGGTGATTGCTCCAGGAATGAAAAGGGCCGGCAGTGTGCCGGCCCCATCTTGGCTTTTTCAGGCCAGCTGGTCAGTACATATGCTGGCCGCCGTTGATCGACAGCGTCGAGCCGGTGATGAAGCCGGCATCGTCGGCGACCAGGAACATCACGCCGCGGCCGATCTCCTCGGCCTTGCCCAGACGGCCGACCGGGATCTTGGCCACGATCTTCTCCAGCACGTTGGCCGGCACCGCCGACACCATGTCGGTGTCGGTATAGCCCGGCGCGATGGCATTCACGGTGATGCCCTTGGGCGCGCCTTCCTGGGCCAACGCCTTGGTGAACCCGTGGATGCCCGACTTGGCGGCGGCATAGTTCACCTGACCGTACTGTCCGCCCTGGCCGTTGATCGAGCCGATATTGACGATGCGGCCGAACCCGCGCGCGTTCATGCCGTCCCACACAGCCTTGCTCATGTTGAAGCAGGAGCCCAGGTTGGTGTCGATGACGGCCTCCCACATGTCGCGCGTGAGCCGGCGCATCGTCGAATCGCGGGTGATGCCGGCATTGTTCACGAGCACCTCGACCGGACCGAGATCCTTCTCGATCTGCGCGACGGCCTTCTGGCAGGCATCGAAGTCGCAGACATCGAACTTGTAGACGCCGATGCCGGTCTCGGCCTTGAACTTCTGCGCGGCCTCGTCGTTGCCGGCGTAGGTCGCGGCGACCTTGTAGCCCTTGTCTTTCAGCATCCGGGAGATGGCTCCGCCGATGCCACGTGTTCCGCCCGTCACGACTGCTACCCGTCCGGCCATTTTTTCCTCCCCTGGGGATGACGCCACCGCAGTCTAGCCGGTTCTCCCCCATCGCGGGCAAGCGTCAGATTGACGTCATCTCCCGGTTCGAATTGAACGACGCCGCCGGATAGAGCCTGCCGGCGTCGCGGCCCTAGAAGCGGCGTCATGAAACCCTTCACCGCCCTGCTCGGCGCCGCCGCCGGAACCCACGCCGCCGACCAGATGGCGCTCGCCACCCTGCCCCTGACCGCGACCCTCGTCCTGGGGGCCGGTCCGGACCTGCTCGGCCTGCTGGTCGCCGCTCAAAGCGCCGCCTGGCTGCTGGTCTCCCTGCCCGCCGGCGCCTGGGTCGACCGCATGCCGCGCCGCCGCATGCTGGTCCTCGCGCTGGCACTCGGCCTCACCGCCTCTCTCGTCGCGGTTGCAGCGGCGGCCACCGGTCAGGTTCTCCTGCTGGGTCTCGCCGCCATCGCCGGCGCGTCGGGCACCGTCGTGTATGTCCTGACATCGGTTTCCTTGCTGCCGAGCCTGGTGGCGGCAAGCGACCTCCCCCGTTCGAATGCGCGTCTCGAACTGGCGCGGGCCATCGTCAGTCTCGCCGCTCCCTTCGTGGCCGGCCTGCTCGCCCAGCACCTCTCGCCGACCTGGGGTTATGCGCTCGCAGCCCTTGGCGCGGCCCTGGCCCTGGCCTGCGTGCTCGCACTGCCGAAGGGCACGGTGCCCGCATCGACTGCCGCGCGTCCCACCCTGGCCAGCGCGATCCGGATCGGCGCGGGCTTCGTCGTCCGCAACGAACTGCTGCGCGGCATCAGCCTCTGTGCGGTCTTCTGGAACTTCGCCTTCTTTGCCCTTTTGAGCATCTGGGCGCCGCTGGCGCTGGGACCGCTCGGCCTCGACCCGGCGCAGATGGGCCTCGCGCAATCGACCTACGGGGCCGGGCTGATCCTGGGCGCTCTGCTGGCGCCGCTTTGCGCCCGCCGGCTGCCGCCGTTCGTGACCCTGATCTTCGGCCCGGCCGTGTCGATCGTCGCCGCAATCCTGTTCATGGTTGCTCCTTCAGTCAGTGGCTTCACCCTCGCGGCCGCCGGCTACTTCCTCGTTGGCTTCGGGCCGATGCAGTGGGCGATCTGCCAGACGACGGTCCGCCAGCTGGTGACGCCCTCGCCGCTGATGGGCCGGGTCAACGCCACGGTCCAGACCGCGATCTATGGCGTCCGTCCGCTGGGCGCCCTCGCCGGCGGCTTCGTCGCGGCCCTGTCCGGCCTGCACGCCGCACTGCTGATGATCGCCCTGGCCTTCGCGCTTTCGACCCTCGTCATCATCCTGTCACCTCTGGCACGGATGCGGGTCCTGCCGAGGTCCGTGACGGACGAGGCACAGGCTTGACCGGCGGGCCCGTCCGTCGGAATTTGCCGGCGGAGGTCGTTGCATGAAGAAGTTTCTGGGTGCCGCGTTGCTGGCGCTGTCCGTTGCCGCCTGTCAGCCGGGCGGGTCGGCATGGTACCAGGCCTATGGCACCAATTCCTTCCCGGTTGCGAAAGACGGCATGGCCGCGCTCTATATCGTGCGCGACAAGGCGCCGGCGGACGCGCCGAGCATCCCGATCTCGATGAGCCGCCACCCCGTCTGCGGGCTGACGGGATCGACCTGGATGCGCCTGGACCTCCCGCCCAACCCCTACGACCTGCGCGCCTTCGGCAGCAGCGAGAGCACGGAACTGGTCATCACCGTCGTGCCGGGCGAGACGCGCTTCCTGCTGGCGCAGCCCAAGGGCACCGACGACGCCGAACTTCTCTGGCTCTCGCAGGAAGACGGCCGCCGCCTCGTCCGCGCCGGCACCCAGGTCGGCACCTACTACAATCCGTAGAGTTCTCGCCGCATAAAGTTCGGCCTCTCCTCGAGGTGAGGACATTCAAAAGAAAACGCCCGAAGGATCGCTCCTTCGGGCGTTTCATCTTGAAGCGTCGGAGCGAAGATCAGTCGCGCTGGACACACATGGCGATGCCCATGCCGCCGCCGATGCACAGGGTGGCGAGGCCCTTCTTGGCGTCGCGCTTCTGCATTTCATAGAGCAGCGTCGTCAGCACGCGGGCGCCCGAGGCGCCGATCGGATGGCCGAGCGCGATCGCGCCGCCATTGACGTTGAGCTTCTCGGCATCGAGGCCGAGTTCCTTGCCGACGGCGACCGCCTGGGCGGCGAAGGCCTCGTTGGCTTCGACGAGGTCGAGATCCTTGACCGTCCAGCCGGCCTTCTTCAGCGCGGCCTGCGAGGCGGTGACCGGACCGATGCCCATGATCGAGGGGTCGACGCCGGTGGTCGCCCACGACACGATCTTGGCCAGCGGGGTGATGCCGCGCTTCTTGGCCTCGTCGGCGCTCATCAGCACCAGCGCCGCGGCGCCGTCGTTGATGCCCGAGGCGTTGCCGGCAGTGACCGAGCCGCCTTCCTTGGTGAAGGCCGGACGCAGCTTGGCCAGCGCTTCGACCGTCGTGCCGTGACGCGGGAACTCGTCGCTATCGACCACGACCTCGCCCTTGCGGGTCTTCACCGTCACCGGGACGATCTCGTCCTTGAAGCGACCGGACTTCTGCGCCGCCTCGGCCTTGTTCTGCGACGAGGCCGCAAAGGCATCCTGCTCGGCGCGCGTGATCTGGTACTTCTGCGCGACGTTCTCGGCGGTGTTGCCCATGTGATAGCCGTGGAACGCGTCCCACAGCCCGTCCTTCAACATGGTGTCGACCAGCTTGAGCTCGCCCATCTTGGTGCCGTCGCGCATGTGCGCGGCGTGCGGCGCCTGGCTCATGCTCTCCTGGCCACCGACCACCATGATGCTGGCGTCGCCGTTGCGGATCGCCTGCCAGCCGAAGGCAACGGCGCGCAGGCCCGAGCCGCAAAGCTGGTTGATGCCGAGCGCGGTCTTCTCGACCGGGATGCCGGAATTGACGGCCGCCTGGCGCGCTGGGTTCTGGCCCTGACCGCCGGTCAGGATCTGGCCCATGATGACTTCGTCGACTTCCTCGGGCTTCACGTTCGCGCGCTCGAGGGCGCCCTTGATGGCGACCTTGCCGAGATCGTGTGCCGGCACCGCACCGAATGCGCCGTTGAACGAGCCGATTGGCGTGCGAGCAGCACTCGCGATAACGATATCCGTCATGAAATCCTCCGTGGCAGGCCGCCCTCGCGGATATTTATAGGCCTGCCGCGCGGCGGGGCAAGGACCGCCGCTCGCCTGGAGGGGCGGGCTTCATTCCGAACAGCGGCCGGATCCAGCGCCACGGCCGCACCAGACCTGCGTAAATCAGCCAGGTGCCGGCGAACGTCGCGGCGACCGCGGCGACGAATCCCGGGAGAGGCGGCGCGCCGAGCCGCAGCAGCACCCAGACGGCGATCACCGTTACAGTCTGGTGAATGAGATAGAAGGGATAGACCGCCTCCGTCGCTTCCGAGAGAAAGGCCGGCCGCCGCGTGAGATACCGGTGCGCGAATCCGATGATCGCGAACAGCCAGGCCATGACGTTGATCGCCGACAGGAGTGCAAAGGCCGGCCGCACCTCCGGCGGGATGATCGCGCGGACGCTGCCCGCAAAAAAGCCAGTATAGAGGATCGCGTAGGCCGAGAGTCCGACGGCCAGCGAGAAATAGCGCTGGCGCTGCAAGGCCCGCAGGAGGTCGGACGATCCGAAGATGAAGGCGCCATAAAGCAGCAGCGCACCATAAGAGACGAGGCCATGCCAGTCGCCGACCAGCCCGTTGACGTTCCAGGAGATCGGCGCCAGCCATAGGGTCGAGGCGGCGAGCGGCAGGACCATCAGCCACTGCAACCCGAAGCGGGCGGCGGATCGGCCGGCCCTTGCGAGGGCCGCCTGCCCGGGCGCCGACCGCGCCCACAGAAAGACCGGCAGCAGCACCAGGGTCAGGACCAGCACGTAGGCCACGAACCAGAGATGGTGCCAGCTCAGGTTCCCCTTCGGATAGACGCCGTCGAAGGCGTGCGGCAGCCATTGCAGGAACGAGCCGGTGAACTGGCCGCGATACAGCCGCTCCAGATAGACCTGCGGCGGCACGATGACGACCATGCCGAAGGCCAGCGGCAGCAGCAGGCGCTTCAGCCGGTCGCGGACGAAGGCTGCCGGCGTGCGGTCGCCCAGGGCGAGCATGATGGCGGCACCCGAGACCAGGAAGATCAGCGGCATGCGCCAGCGGTTCAGGAAGCGCATGCCCTCGCGCAGCCCTTCCAGACTGTCCGGGCTGGTGACGTGCCAGCTCCAGCCCGACCAGGCCATGCCGGCGTGGTAGAAGATCAGGAGCCCGAAGGCGAGAACCCGGAGCCAGTCGAGATCGGCGCGGCGGGCGGAAAAGGCGACAGGTGGCATGGCGAGGCTCCGGGGGACTGGTGCCCTCGACTACTCTGCAAGCCTTTGATTTCCTGTCGTTTTGTGACGACCGGCACGTCCGGTGGGACGAACGGCAGGCGACCCGGGACGACCGGTCAGGCCCTGACGGGCGCCAGGGCCTCGAAACGCTGGCGGTAGCGGCGGCTCAGATTGACTTCGGCCCCGCTCTGCAGCCGGATGCGCCAGTCGCCGCTCACCCAGGGCGTCACCTCGACGACCCGGGCGATGTTGACGAGGTGCGATTTATGCACGCGCACGAACCGTTTCGGATCGAGCTCGCCTTCCAGCTTCGTGAGCGAGGAGCGGATCTCGAAGGTCTCGTCGCCGACATGCAGCACGGCGTAGTTGCCCGAGGCCTCGATCCAGTCGATGTCGGCCACCTCGACCATGATCTCGCGGCCCTTGCGGCGCACGGCGAAGCGCTCGGGCAACGGTCCCGCCGGCGGCTCCGGCGCCACGGCCGGCTCGGCGGGCACCGCCGGAGCCGGCCGCGTCAGATAGTGGCTCAGCGCCACGACGCCGGCGCTCAGCAGGCCGTAGGCGATGATGTCCTTCGCGAATTCGTAGACCAGCCGATCGAAGGTGATCGGAAAGCTGTGCGGTTCGCCGACGATGCCGCCGAACCACAGAAGCCTCAGCGCCGCCATGCCGACGGTATGGGCGATGCTGAACGGCACCACCGCCGCGATATGGATGAGGAGATTGCGCCGATGGCCGGGGATCGGCCAGCGCCGGTGCAGCCAGTAGATCGCGGGCAGCAGGGCCGCGACGACAAGATGGCTGGAAACCTGGATCGCCAGGGCGGTGCCGTACGTCATCGGCACGCCGCGCGCCGTCTCGTTGGCCATTTCGACATGGGCATGGGCGAACACCGAGACGGTGAGGAGCGCCGCCCAGACCGCCGGCACACGCCAGTCGAGGGACCTAGCCGGCGGCGCCACGGGACCGCCGCGAGGGAAGCGCCGTCAGCCAGTCGATCAACGGTGTCCAGCAGAGCGCGCGAGCGCGGCCGCTCACCACCATGCCGATATGGCCGAGCGGCAGATCGATCCGGTTGGCCTTCTTCAGGCCCGTCTTCGGATGCGCCAGCGCGGCGGCCGACAAGGGAGGCACGATGCGGTCGCCTGACGGGATCATGACCAGCGACGGCACCTTGATCTTGGCGGGCACGACGCGACGGCCGCCGACGACCCAACGGCCGCGACCCGGCGTGTTTTCGCCATACCAGGCGACCAGGCATTCGCGCGCGGTCGGGCCGGCGAGCGGCGCACCGCCGTTCAACCAGTCCTCCAGCAGGACGAACTCCTTCGCGCTCTCGCCCTTGGGGTCGAGGCCCACGAAGCGACCGAACTTCTTCACCGACAGCCAGGGATCGAGCGACCAGAAGAGGGTCTGCAGGATGTCGACCGGCAGTTCGCCCAGGCGATCGGCCACCTCCGCGAGCAGCGGGCCGGTCGACAGGAGGAAAGCCTGACCCGTGCGGTCGGCGTGGAAATCCCAGGGCGCCGCCATCAGCGCCAGGCCCGCAACCCGACGCGGCCTGCGGGCCGCCAGGGCCACCGCGAGCGTGCCGCCCATGCAGTATCCCAGGACCGCCGGCGCCCGGCGCGCGCGGCGGGCGACATATCCCAGCGCCCTTTCGAGTCGCGCCACATAGGCCGTCGTGTCGAAGCCGCGTTCCTCGCCCTCGGGCGTCCCCCAATCGACGAGATAGGCCCGCAGTCCCTGTGCTGCCATCGCGCGCAGCAGGCTCTTCTCTTCCGTGAGGTCGAGGACTTCCCAGCGGTTGATCAAGGAGGGCACGACCAGAACCGCGCGCGTACCCCGTCGCCGGGCCGAACGATTCGTGGAACCATAGTCGAGCAGACGCGTGTTGCCTTCGCGCCAGACGGCGGGCGGATCGACCAGCGTGCGCTGGAACTCGTTTCGCTGATAGGCGAGCACACCATCGGCAAGCCGGATCTGGCGACGGCGGATCTCGCGCTGCAGCGCCTGTTCGAACTGTCCGGCGCCGGCCCTGGCCTCTGCCGAAGCGATCTCCGGCAGCAGCGCCGCGAGGGACTCAGGGGCGGTGGAGGCGGGATTCGAGTTCGGCGAGCCTTGCTTCAAGACTCTCCACGCGCTTTCGGAGCTCGCCCACGTCATCAGCGCCGTTGCCAGATGGAGCGGCAGCGGACGGGGACCTAGTCGTACCTGCATGGGACGCTCCCTGGGCAACCTGCAACGCCGAAGCGACCTGGGCATTCGCCGCCGCAAACAGGCGGGCGATCTGCTCGGTCACGGCCTGGTCCGACGCGAGCCCGGACAGCTGGGCCTGCCACAGATCGAGATAGCGGCGCGCCAGCCTGTCGAATTCGGCGTCGGAATCGGTTGTACCGCTCGTCTTGTCGTCGTTTCCCGAGACCATGTCCGCAGTATAACGCATAGCCGCGCCAACGCTGCTTCCATCGGCGAAGGTTGGGTTGTCGCACTGCGGCATCGGCGCTAAGGTGGCCACCCCTGAGTAAACGAGCGTTCACGGCGCGCGGGAGCTAGAGGAGCGAAGCGTAATGGCCGACCAGGCAGTACCCGAGAGCGGACCGAAAGCGGCGCCGGTGGTGATCAAGAAGTACGCGAACAGACGGCTCTACAATACCGCGACCTCCGCCTATGTGACGCTGGATCATCTTTCCCAGATGGTGAAGGACAAGACCGACTTCGTCGTCTACGACGCCAAGACGGGCGACGAGATCACGCGCTCGGTGCTGACGCAGATCATCTTCGAGGAAGAGAGCAAGAGCGGCCAGACGCTGCTGCCGATTCCCTTCCTGCGCCAGCTCATCTCCTTCTACGGCGACAGCCTGCAGGGCGTGGTGCCGCAGTATCTCGAAATGTCGATGACGCAGTTCGCGCGCAACCAGGACCAGATGCGGCGCTACATGCAGAATGCCTTCGGCTTCAATCCGTTCCAGCAGTTCGAATCGATGGGCAAGCAGAACATGGCGATGTTCGAGAACGCCATGCGGATGTTCAACCCGTTCGGCACCGGACCCGGCGGCCCCTCCGGCGGACCGGCCTCCTCGCCGACGGCGACTGCGGCCAACGGCCACGAGCCGGACAAGGCAGAGGCTCCGGCGCCCTCTGGCGACGCCGCGATCGACGACCTGAAGCGCAAGCTCGACGAGTTGCAGAACCAGCTCGCGGAACTCGGCAAGAAGCCCTGACGCCACCATGACGTCGTCGTCCACATCCGCGGTCCGGCGCGTGATGTCGCCCTGCATCGGCATCTGCAAGCTCGACCAGAAGAGCGGCCTGTGCCTCGGCTGCCGGCGCACGATCGACGAGATCGGCCGCTGGGCCATGCTCGACGACCCCGCGCGCCAGGCCATCCTCGACCAGCTGCCGACCCGGAAGTTTTAGCGCTGGGGGCGTGCCACTCCAGTGGCGCGAGCCTTCATCGTGATCAACGATCGCGCCACTGGAGTGGTGGCGCGCCACAGCTTAACGCCCCTTGAACGACGGCTTGCGCTTCTCGCGGAACGCCGAAGTGCCTTCCCTGTAGTCCTCGGTCAGGCCGGTCAGCACGTTCTGGTCGGCATCCATGTGGCTGCCGAGATCGTCGAGCGCATGGGCGAGACGGTTTACCGTGGTCTTGGTCATGCGCACCGGAATGGGTGGCTGGCGGGCGATGCGCTCGGCGAACGCCATCGACGCAGCGAGTGCCTGTCCATCCTCCACGACGGTTTCGACAAGACCCCAGTCCAGCGCCTGCGCGGCCCCGATACGGTCGGACGCCAGCATCACCGCCTGCTTGGTGCGGGCCGGGCCCATCAGCGCCAGCATGCGCGGGATCGAGCCCCAGCTCATGTTCATGCCGAGTTCGATCTCGGGAATGCGGAAATGCGCCGAGCGACCGCAGGTGCGGAAGTCGAGCGACACGACCAGCGCCGCGCCGCCGCCGATGCAATGGCCCTCGATGGCGGCGATCGTCACCTGCTCCATGTCCTGCCACGCCTTGCACATCTTCGGCCCCAGCCGCTGGCGATGGATGCGCTCGCCGATCGGCAGGCCGTCGCGGGCGCGACCGTCGCCGTCCTTGAGATCGAAGCCGGCGGAGAAGGCCTTGGCCGAACCCGTCAGGATCACGACCGAGGTTTCGAGATCGTCCTCGAACTCGCGCGGCACGTCGCGCAGCTCGCGCATCGCCTGCTGGCTCAGCGCATTGATGTTGTCGCCGCGGTCGAAACGCACGACGGCGATGCGGCCCTGCGGGCCCAGCCCCTTCTCGATCTTCACGAACTGACGATCCATCGCCCGCATTCCTCCGTTTTTCGCCCGAGCCTAACGGCTCGCCTTTACAAGGGCGAGCCGCTTCGATTGACTGGCCTGCATGTCGAAAGCCATCGAGTCCGCCGTCTTCGAGCGCCGCGTCAACGCGTTGTTTGCCCCCTATGCCAAGCCCGGTTCGCCGGGCGCCGTCGTCGGCGTGATGCGCGACGGCGAGATCGAGTTCTGCAAGGGCTTCGGCCTGGCCAGCATCGAACTGGGCGTGCCGATCCGCCCCGACACGCGCTTCCGCATCGCCTCGGTGAGCAAGCAGTTCACCGTCACGGCGGCCCTGATGCTGGCGGCCGAAGGCAAGCTCAAGCTCTCGGATGCGCCGCACAAGGTCCTGCCCGAGCTGCCGCCGCTGCCCGTGACGATCGACCAGATGATGCGCAATTCGAGCGGCCTGCCCGACTTCCTCGAACTGCTGCGTCTCGGCGGACACGGTCTCGACAGGCCGGCGCGGCCCGAGGACCTGTTCGATGCCTGCACGCGCAACCGCCACCTCAACTTCGCGCCCGGCAGCCGCTTCCTCTACAGCAACACCAACTTCCTGCTGCTCGGCCTGATCGTCGAGAAGCTGACGGGCAAGAAGCTGGGCGACGTGCTGGACCAACGCATCTTCAGGCCGCTCGGCATGGCGCATACCTCGCTGGTGGCCGAGATCGACGCGGTGATCCCGAACCTCGCCACCGGCTATCTCGGCGACCGCGAGCAGGGCTTCCGCCGCGCCGCCCATGCCTATCCCCAGGGCGGCGAAGGGGGACTCACCTCGACCGTCGAGGACCTGCTGATCTGGAGCCGGCACTTCGACAAACCGATCCTCGGCAAGACGATCCCGGCGCAGCTCACGGCGGTGGCCGGCCTCACCGGCGGCCACGCCAACAACTATCGGCGCGGCGTCGCGGTCGAGGAGCTGCGCGGCTTGCAGACGGTCGGCCATGGCGGCCTGTGGCCGGGCTTCCGCACGGAATTCCTGCGCGTGCCGAAGGCCGGTCTCACCGTCGTGGTGATCGCCAACCTCGGCAGCATCGATCCGTGGCGGCGCGCCCGCGCCATCGCGGCGCTGGCCCTGGAAGACAACAGGAAGATGAAACCCGCGCTGGGCGCGATCACGCAGGCCGAGATCAAGCCGCTCGCCGGCACCTGGTTCAATGCCGCGGAGCCGTCCCTCTTCGAGCTGGCGTGGCGCAACGGCGAGGCCACCGTGACGCAGAACGGCATGCCCTTCGCGCTGGGCCGCCGCGCCGGCGGCTGGCTGGCGGCCGAGCGCGGCTCCTACGAGTTCGCCCTCAAGCCCGGCCCCAAGGGCATGCTGAAGGTCGATCTCGGCGCCGGCCGCGTGCTGAGCTTCACGAAGGTCGGCAAGCGCGCCGCGGTACCGGCCGACCTTGCCGGCACCTACGTCTCGTCCGACTGCGCCGCCGTCTGGCGCATCAGCCGCGACGGCAGGGACTGGGCGATGGAAGTCGGCGGACCGCTGATCTCGGGCGGTGCCCCCTGGATCGTACGCGGCCTCGACGCCGACACGGTCGAGGTGGAATCTCCGGGCAGCTGGATCAAGGCCACCCAGCTCGCCCATCTGGTCCGCGACCGCGACGGCAGGATCGTCGCGCTCGAAGTGTCGACCGGCCGCATCAAGAAGATGCGGTTCGATCGCGAAGACTAGCGATCAACGGAACGGGATCGCGTACATCAGGCCGCCGTTGGTCCACAGCGCATTCTGGCCGCGCTCGAGCTTGAGGGGCGTGGCCGGGCCGACATGGCGGTCGTAGCTCTCGCCGTAGTTACCGACCTGCTTGATGACGTTGTACATCCACTTCTCGTCGACGCCTGTGGCCTTGCCGAAGCCCGGCGTGACGCCGAGGAAGCGCTTCACCGCGGGATCGTCGCTCTTCAGCATCTCGTCGACGTTCTTGGACGTGATGCCCATCTCCTCGGCCTCGATCATGCCCATCAGCGTCCACTTCACGAGGTCGAACCACTGGTCGTCGCCGTGGCGCACGATCGGGCCGAGCGGCTCCTTGGAAATGCGCTCGGGCAGGATGACGTGCTCGCCCTTGCCGGCGAGCTGGCCCGCGCGCACCGCCGCGAGGCCCGAGGCGTCGGTCGTATAGGTGTCGCAGCGGCCGGCGGCATAGGCCTGCAGCAGCTCGTCGAGCTTCTCGATCAGCACCGGCTTGAAGGTCATCTTGTTCTTGCGGAAATAGTCCGCGAGGTTGAGCTCGGTGGTGGTGCCCGGCTGCACGCAGACCGTGGCGCCGTCGAGTTCCTTCGAACTCTTGATGTTGCTCTTGGCCGGCACGATGAAGCCCTGGCCGTCGTAGAAGTTCACGCCCGCGATGTTGAAGCCGAGCGAAGTGTCGCGCAGCAGCGTCTGCGTCGCGTTGCGGGTGATGACGTCGACCTCGCCCGACTGCAGGGCGACGAAGCGCTGCTGGGCCGTGGTGGGCGTGAACTTGACCTTCTCGGCGTCGCCGAACATCGCCGCGGCGATCGCCTTGCAGAGATCGACGTCGAGCCCGGTCCACTTGCCCTGGCTGTCGGCGAAGGAGAATCCCGCCAGGCCGGTGTTCACGGCGCACTGGACGAAGCCCTTGGCCTTGACCGCGTCGAAGGTCTGGCCGGCCGAAGCCGGTCCGGCGGCAAGCGCGGTCAAGCCGGCAAGCGCTGCGGTTACGGTGATGGATTTGAACGACATGGCTGAAGCCCCCTTTGTCTCCCGGTGGCTCCAGCATAGCAAAAGACGAGCCGCCTAGATCGTGCGTTCGACCATCAGCTTCTTGATCTCGGCGATCGCCTTGGCCGGGTTCAGGCTCTTGGGGCAGGTCTTGGTGCAGTTCATGATCGTGTGGCAGCGATAGAGCCGGAACGGATCCTCGAGATTGTCGAGGCGCTCGCCCTTGGCTTCGTCGCGGCTGTCGGCGATCCAGCGATAGGCCTGCAGCAGGATGGCCGGGCCGAGATAGCGCTCGCCGTTCCACCAGTAGCTGGGGCACGAGGTCGAGCAGCAGAAGCACAGGATGCACTCCCACAGACCGTCAAGCTTCGCGCGCTCCTCCGGCGACTGCAGACGCTCGCGCGTCGGCGGCTGAGTCGTCGACTTCAGCCACGGCTCGATCGAGGCGAGCTGCGCGTAGGGCACGTTGAGGTCGGGCACCAGATCGCGCACCACCGGCATGTGCGGCAGCGGGTAGATCTTGATGTCGCCCTTCACCTCGGAAATGTACTTGGTGCAGGCCAGCGTGTTGGTGCCGTCGATATTCATCGCGCACGAACCGCAGACGCCTTCGCGGCAGGAGCGCCGGAAGGTGAGCGAGCTGTCCATCTCGTTCTTGATCTTGATCAGCGCGTCCAGGACCATCGGACCGCAGGTGTCCATGTCGACTTCGTAAGTGTCGACCGACGGGTTCTTTCCGTCGTCGGGCGTCCAGCGGTAGATCTTGAACGTCTTGATGTTCTTGACGCCCGCAGCCGCCTTGTACGTCTCGCCGGTTCCGATCTTGGAATTGGCGGGAAGAGCGAACTCAGCCATTTCTTCCTCTCGAACTCAGTAGACGCGCGCTTTGGGTGGGAACGACTGGACGTCGTTGGTCATCGGCTGCAGGTTGACCGGGCGATAGTCGATCCGGGTCTTGCCCGTCTTCTCGTCGACCCACACGACCGTATGCTTCAGCCAGTTCTTGTCGTCGCGCTTGGGGAAATCCTCGTGCGCGTGCGCGCCGCGGCTCTCCTGCCGGTTGGCGGCGGAATAGATGGTGCCCTGAGCCTGGAGGATCAGGTTCTCGAACTCCAGCGTCTCCATGAGGTCGGAGTTCCAGATCATCGAGCGATCCTTGACCCGGATGTCGTCCTTGCCGGCGTACACCTTGTCCATGTTCTGGCAACCTTCGGCCAGGCTCTTGGTCGTGCGGAACACCGCGCAGTCGTTCTGCATGGTCTTCTGCATGTTGGCGCGGAGCTGCGCCGTGCCGGTGCCGCCGGACGCGTAGCGCGCCTTGTCGAGACGGGCGATCGCCTCCTCGCCGGCATTGCGCATGTCCTTGTGCGGCTCGCCGGGCTTCATCAGCTCGGCCACGCGGTTGGCGGCGGAGCGACCGAACACGACCAGTTCCAACAGCGAGTTGGAGCCGAGGCGGTTGGCGCCGTGCACGCCGATCGAAGCCGCCTCGCCCAGCGCCATCAGGCCCTGCACGACGGTGTTCGGATCGCCGTTCTTCACGGTCATGACTTCGCAGTGATAGTTCGCCGGGATGCCGCCCATGTTGTAGTGGCAGGTCGGCAAAATCGGGATCGGCTGGCGGGTGACGTCGACGCCGGCGAAGATGCGCGCGGTCTCGGCGATGCCCGGCAGGCGCTCGTGGATGATCTTCGGGTCGAGATGCTCGACGTGCAGCTCGATGTAGTCCTTGTTGGGGCCGCAGCCGCGGCCCTCGCGGATCTCGATGGTCATCGAACGGCTGACGACGTCGCGCGAGGCCAGGTCCTTGGCCGACGGCGCGTAGCGCTCCATGAAGCGCTCGCCGCTGGCGTTGGTGACGTAGCCGCCTTCGCCGCGCACGCCCTCGGTGATGAGGCAGCCCGCGCCGAACACGCCGGTCGGATGGAACTGCACGAATTCGAGGTCCTGCAGCGGCAGGCCGGCGCGCAACGCCATGGCGCCGCCGTCACCCGTGCAGGTGTGGGCCGAGGTCGCCGTCTGGTAGACGCGGCCATAGCCGCCGGTCGCCAGCACCACCTTGTGGGCGCGGAAGCGATGGATCGTCCCGTCGTCGAGGTTCCAGGCCATCACGCCGCGGCAGACGCCCTCGTCCATGATCAGGTCGAGGGCGAAGTACTCGATGAAGAATTCGGCGTGATTGCGCAGCGACTGCTGGTAGAGCGTGTGCAGGATCGCGTGGCCGGTGCGGTCGGCCGCGGCGCAGGTGCGCTGGGCGATGCCCTTGCCGTATTCGGTCGTCATGCCGCCGAACGGCCGCTGATAGATCTTGCCCTCGGGCGTGCGGCTGAACGGCACGCCGTAGTGTTCGAGCTCGATGATCGCGCCGATGCCGTCGCGGCACATGTATTCGATCGCGTCCTGGTCGCCGAGCCAGTCGGAACCCTTGACCGTGTCGTACAT